>Ga0105248_10008885_pt1 | contig 11042 bp, 10 predicted proteins | sample KBSS34metaG_FD_81524 | JGI IMG/M metagenome (GOLD analysis project Ga0105248, IMG submission 81524) | Switchgrass rhizosphere microbial communities from Kellogg Biological Station, Michigan, USA - KBS S3-4 metaG | ecosystem: Host-associated > Plants > Roots > Rhizosphere > Soil | place...
AAGTTCTTGTCCTCGGCGGCGGCCACGGCGTTCGGCGAGCGGACCAGCAGCCCATGCCAAGCGCGGATCCTGCCGTCGTCGACCGGCGTATGGGTGATGTACATCACCGAGACGCCGCCGTTGAAATAGGACAGGAGGATGCCAGGCCCGGTGTAGAAGGTGTCGGTCTCGAGCATCGCGCCGACGTCGAGGCTGCGGTGCGGAGCGCCCTGGCGCTGGCGCAGGACGATCCCCTCGATCTCGTTGTGGAAGTAGACGGACGGTCCTCCGTGCGTCGGCCCGAGGTGGGCGACGTCGGCCATGTTGTCGATGATCTCCTGCGGGTGGCAGGGCAATTCGCCGAGCTCGTCGATCTGCCAGCGCACGAATGCCGGATCGTCCCATTCGGGAATGTTCGGAAGCTCGCAATCGGGCTCGCCCCCTTCCGGATCGTGCCAGGCGAAGACGCAGCCGTAGCGTTCCTGGACCCGCCAGCTGCGCAGCCGGGCGGCGACCGGAATAGGGCCGTCGAAATAAGGGATCTCGTTGCAGCGGCCGTCCGGCCCGAACCGCCACGCATGATAGGGGCAACGGATGGAGTCGCCCTCCACGTGGATCTTGTCCTGGACCACATAGGAGGTGGTGTTCTTGGCCAGGTGCGTGCCCATGTGCGGGCAGTAGGCCTCCACCAGGAAGACGCGCCCGCTTTCTCCGCGGTAGAGGACGAGGTCTTCGCCGAAATAGCGGACCGCCGTGGGCGTGCGGGTGACCTGCTCGGCGGCCGCCACCATGAACCAGCCCCGCGGGAAGCGGAACTCCCCTAAGCCATAATCTGCCGACGTCGCCACGGCGGGACCTCCGTTTGATCAGTGGCGCGCATCATAACCCAAGCGTCCAAATTCGCGAAGCGTGATGTCAGACGCCATTCCATCGTATAATGCGTGTTCCAAATAGGATATCGTCGCGCATTGTTGCAATTCCCGGCCGCGTCGGCCAGATTGTTGACGCTACGCCCCGACGAGTGGGGAGGCGGACAATGTTCTTAGCCGTCCCCTCGCGGCGGCCCATCGCAAGGAGTCCCAGGTGCAGCGTTTGGCAGGCAAGGTCGTACTCATAACGGGCGCCGCGGCGGGGATGGGCGCTGCGACGGCGCGCCTTTTCGCGGCGGAGGGCGCGAAGGTCGTGATCGCCGATATGGCCGATCAGGCCGGAACCGAGCTGGCCGGGTCGCTCGGCGAGGCCGCCCTTTTCGCCCATCTCGACGTTTCGAACGAGGAGGCATGGCAAGCCGTGGCGGCGATGGCTGTCGATCGCTTCGGCCGCATCGACGCCCTGGTGAACAACGCCGGCCTCGTGCATTTCGCCGATCTCGAGAATACCCAGGCGGCCGACTTCGACCGGGTGTTCGCCGTCAACGTCAAAGGCCCGCTGCTCGGGATCAAGCACGTCGGCAAGCTGATGAAGGCGGCCGGCCGCGGCGCGATCGTCAACATCTCCTCCGTCGATGGTTTGCGCGGCGTCAACGGCGTCGGCGTCTATTCCGCCAGCAAGTGGGCCGTCCGCGGCCTCACCAAGACGGCCGCGCTGGAGTATGGCCCGTTCGGCGTGCGGGTGAATTCGGTTCACCCCGGCGGCGTCGACACCGCGATGGGCAACCCGATGGCGCTCAAGGGCGAGGCCCGCAACACCGACTATACCCGCGTGCCGCTGCAGCGGATCGGCGAGCCGGAGGAGGTCGCCGCCGCGACCCTGTTCCTCTGCAGCGACGAGGCGAGTTACGTCACTGGCGCGGAGCTGTCCGTCGACGGCGGCTGGGCGGCGGCAGGCTACTACCACACCTATCTCCCCGGGGCGCCCCCTGCGTTGAAGCCGGGCGCCTGATCAACGGTCGGCGACCAAAGGCCGAAGCCGCGCCGTCAGGTGTCGGCTTCGGATTGCGGTAGGACGCACCAACGATAGTCGTGTTTTATGAACTGCTGGCCCAGGCTGTATTGCACCCGGTGAACGCCGGGAATTCCATCGATCGTCGAATGCAGAAGTTCGGTGAGCTGGTGGCCGTTGGAAATCAGCGTCATGGCCAGGATGTCGCAGCGGCCCAGCAGGGTCGCCACGAAGGAGATCTCCGGGACCGCAGCCAGGGCCAGCGCCACGCCATCGACGTGGTCGGCGCTGTCAGCCTCCACAAACAGGTAGGCGAGCACCGGGTTCTTCAGCACCGCGCTGTTGATCACCGCGGAAACCTTGATCGTGCCGGTCTGCGTCAGGCGCTTGAGCCGCGCCCGGATGGTGCCTTCGGTGAGGCCGAAGTCCCGGGCGATCTCCCGGTTGCTTACCCGCGCGTCTTCGCCAAGGCGTTCGATGATTTTGAGATCAAGCTCGTCGAGGTCGACTCTTTTCATGAGAGCGGCGCCCATTGGGATTCGTACTTGAGAACTTTCAGCGCGAGGCTCGGCGTTAGGCGCGCCACGCCAGGCACGCGCGACAACACCTCCGTGAGGAGATGGCCCATCTCGTCGATGTCGTGCGCCACCAGCTGAATCTCCAGGTCATGGCCGCCAAGCGTGACGTTGACCGTCAGGACCTGGGGAACCGCTGCTAGGTCGGCGGCGACCTCCGCGACCCGCCGCCCCTTCACCTGCACCCCGACGGCGCAAAGATGCTCGAAGCCCATGGCCGAGAGATCGCGGATCGCGACCACGCGCATGGTGTTGGTTTCTTCCAATCGCCGCAGGCGAGCGCGGACGGTGCCCTCGTTGACATTGATCAGCTGCGCGAGCTCGCGATTGGAGACGCGACCGTCTCGCCGCATCGCGGCGATGATTTTTTCGTCGATCGGATCCAGGTCGGTAAGCGGCGGTGCGGATTGCGCCTTCGCGACGCCGCGCGGGCTCCGTGGGGCCGGCGCGGCGGGCTGGCGCGTGGTCGTGGCCTTCTGCATGCGTTTCATTCGATCGGTGGCCGAGGCTCGCGGATTGAGAACTTGCAGCCTAACCATCGCACCGACCGGGCGTGATTCGACACTGGCTAGTGACAGCGCGCATTGCGCGACGCCGTCAAGCTGCCGGCCGGACGGGAAATCGCCCATCGCCGAGGGCCGGCGCATCACCAAGCCGCCGGCCAAGGCGGGCGGCTTGGTCGCCTCAGGCGATCGCGCGAATGAATTCCACGCTGGAAGCGGCCGGCGAATCGAGCCGGAGCGCGCCCAGCCGTTCGGCCCAATAGGCTTCCGACCCGTCCGTCAGGCGCCATTCGTGCAATCGGCGGGTGAACAGCTGAAGGTCATGTTCCTCGCTGACGCCAATCGCCCCATGCACCCCATGCGCGATGTTGGCGACCTGCACGGCGGCGCTGCTGGCGATCTGTTTCGCGACAGCCGCCGCGGCCAGTTGCGGCGGGAATCCGCAGGCGCAACCGAGCTGGGCGGCGATGCGCGCGCAAACCACTTGCTCGGCCATCACCGCCAGCTGCTGCTGAACGGCTTGTTGCCTTCCGATGGGCTTGGCGAACTGCACCCGGTCGTTGGCGTAGGCCACCGTCATCTCGAGCAGCCGGTCCGCCGCGCCGGCGATCGCAGCAGCGCGAAGAATGGCGCCGAGCGGCCGTAGCCCACCCGACGGCGCTGTCGTCGAGAGGCCCTGCGGCTCTGCAGGCCACGCGAGGGTCGCTGCAAGGCTGTTGTGCACGCCGGTTCCGCCGACGCTCGCTTCACGCAACCGGCCTAGGACCAGTCGCTCGCCGGTCTCCACCAGCGCCCAGTCAGCGACAAGCGCCAGGGGGATCGGCCCCGTGCGCAGGTCTTTGGCGGCGGCAAGGACGATAGGTCCCCTGGGCGCCTCCAGTCCGGCCTGGGCGAGGAGGGCGCGGGCGATCATGGTCTCGCCCACGGGCGCGGGCACGACGTAGCGACCCAGCGCCTGCCACAGCGGCTCGACATCGCTCAGGCCGAGCCCCGCGCCGCCAGCCACCTCCGGGGTGAGGGCGTCCAGGAACCCGGACGCCTCGAAGCTGTCCCAGAGTTCCGCCAGGGAGCCGCCCGCTTCAATCCGACGGATGTCCGCCGAACCGGCCAGATCTTCCAGAAGACGCGTGAAAGGGTGGAGGAATTCGGAGCTGTCCATCAGCGCAATCCAAGGCCGCGGGCGATGATGCCTCGCAAGATTTCCCGTGTGCCGCCGCGCAATGAGAAGCTCGGGGCGATATGGCTCACGTAGAGCAGCGTCCGATAGAGTTCGGAGTCCACCGGCTCGTCGGGATGGGCCCCGAGATCGTCGCCGATCAAGACGGGGACCGATTGCTCGAATGTCGTTCCCAGGTCTTTCACCACGGACGCTTCAAGGATCGGGCTCTCGCCGGCGTCCAGCCGGGCGGTCACGGCCACAGAGAGGGCGCGCAAGGCCGCGAGCTGTCCCGTCAATTGACCCGCCAGCCTTGCCGCGTCGCCCCTTCTGCCGAGCGAGGCGACGTGGCGCAGCCAGGCGTCCAAGAGGACGACACTGGAGTAGATGCGCTCCGGACCGCTGCGCTCGAATGCGAGCTCGGCCATCACTTGCGTCCAGCCGGCGCCTTCCTGGCCGATCAGGGCGTCATCTGCAAGTTCGACATTATCGAAGAAGACTTCGGCGAAGTGGGCGTCGCCCGTCAGGTCGACGATCGGGCGGATGGTCACGCCCGGCGACCTTAGGTCGACGATCAGCTGAGACAGGCCGGCGTGGCGGTCCTTGGGCTCCCCCGAGGTCCGCACCAGAGCGATCATGTAATCGCTCTGCATCGCGTTGGTGGTCCAGATCTTCTGGCCGTTCAGCCGCCAACCCTGCGACGTCCGCTCCGCCCGCGTGCGCACGCTGGCCAGGTCCGAACCCGATCCGGGTTCGCTCATGCCGATGCAGAAGAAGGTCTCGCCGCGGCAAACGCGCGGCAGATAGAATTCGCGCTGCGCCTCCGTGCCATAGTTGAGGATCAGCGGCGCGCTCTGGCGGTCGGCGATCCAGTGCGCCGCCACCGGCGCGCCCGCAGACAGCAGTTCCTCGACGACGACGAACCGCGCAAAGGGGCCGCGCGCCGCGCCGCCGTAGCGCTGCGGCAATGTCAGGCCGAGATAGCCCGCCGCGCCAAGTTGGCGGCTGAAGTCAGCGTCGAAACCCTGCCAGGAGCGCGCGCGCTTGTCGTTTGGCAGGCCCGCGAGCGTTCTGGCGATGAGCGTGCGCACCGGCGCGCGCAGGGCTTCATCCTCTGGCGGCAGGTGTGAGAGTGTCAGGGTGTCGAACAATCGGGCTTCCTGCGATGGGCGTGCAAGATCCCTCTGTCGCCCCGCGAGGATTTCGCATCCAATATCGATTGGCGAACCTATGATATGAGGTGACTATCCACCTCGGCGAGCGCAAGCGACCGGAAGTGCTGCGCCAGAGGGCTCGCCGCGTCGCGCGCCACCGCCAACCCCATCTCGATGCGCGGAGGCTGCGTAAGCCGCTGAAGCTTGACGCCTTCCGGCGCGTAGCGGCCCGCCCGCGACGGCACCAGCGCCACACCGAGCCCGCTGCGGACGAGGCTGAGAATGGTGTGAACCTGCGCCGCGGCCTGGGCGATATGGGGTGTGAAGCCGGCTTCGTGACAGGCCATCAGGATGTGCGCATGGAGGACGCTGGTGGTGGGAAAGGTGACGAACGGCTCGGCCGCCAGCAGTCGCAGAGGCAAGCTGCGCCGGGAGGCCAGGGGATGCGCCTCCGGCACGGCCGCCATCAACTCGTCGGTCTCGATCACGGCCGTATCCACCTGAGCGCTGTCCAGGAGCGGCAGCCGGACCAGGCCCACATCCATCTGGCGCAGGCGAATTCGGCGGGCGATCTCGATGCTCGTCGATTCCTCCAGCACCAGTTCGACTTGCGGGAAGCGCCGTCTGTAGAGCGGAATGAGCCGTGGCAGCGCGGCGTAGATCGCCGAGCTGACGAAGCCGACGGTGAGCCGTCCGCGTTCTCCCATGAACCCTTCGCGCACCGCCTGGCGGACCTGGTCGGCCTGGGAGAGGGCGGCGCGCGCCGAACCCAGCGCCGCGTCCCCGGCCGCCGTGAGCGCGACCCCCCGCGGGTTGCGGGTGAACAGCGGGGCGCCGAGCTCCTCCTCCAACTTGCGGATCGCGACCGTGAGCGGCGGTTGCGAGATGTTCAGGCGTTCGGCGGCCCGCCGGAAGTTGAGGGTCTCGGCGAGAGTCGTGAAATAGAGGAGCTGGCGCAGGTCCATGATACGCAAACAATATCACACCTTCTCGAAACGATATTAGATTCGTAGCGCTACGCCTCGTAGGCCTTTGCGCCCGGCGCACTCAGCGCCCCGATGCACGCAAAAATAGGCAACTGGTGGAACCATTTCTGCTGATCGATCGCGAGGACGCGATCGTCACCGTGACGCTCAATCGGCCGCAGACGCGCAACGTCATCTCCGAGCTGGCGTACATCGCCGAGATCGAGGACTTTTGCGCGGTGGTGAGCGGCGACGACGGCGTCAAGGCTGTCGTTCTCACCGGAGCCGGGTCAGCGTTCTGCGCGGGCGGCGACGTGAAGCAGATGCGCGAGCGGTCCGGCATGTTCGCCGGATCGCCCTACCAGCTGCGCAACAAGTATCGGGGCGGCATCCAGCGGATCCCCTTGGCGCTGTACGAACTCGAGGTTCCCCTCATCGCGGCGGTCAACGGGCCGGCCATCGGGGCGGGCCTCGACCTTGCCTGCATGTGCGACATCCGGATCGCCGCCGAAGGGGCGATCTTCGCCGAGAGCTTTGTCAAGCTCGGCATCGTGCCCGGCGACGGCGGCGCCTGGCTTCTGCCGCGCGTCATCGGCCTGGCGCGCGCCACGCTGATGACGCTGACGGGCGAAGCGATCGATGCGGGTCGCGCGCTGGAGTACGGGCTCGTGGCCGAGGTGACGCCGGCCGACCAGCTGCTGACGACCGCCAAGGACCTGGCGCGGCGCATCGCCGCCAATCCGGGGCCGGCGACGCGGCTGGCCAAGCGGCTCCTGCGCGAGGGCCAGGACATGAAACTCGGCCCCTTGCTCGAATTGTCGGCGGCCTATCAGGCGCTTGCCCACCATACGCAGGATCACGAAGAAGCCGTGGCGGCCTTTCTCGACAAGCGCGCGCCGCGGTTCGCCAACCGATGAGCCAGTCCAGTCATCCGGATGCGCGTCCGGCGCGCCGCAGCGCGCTCGCCGGCGTGAAGGTGCTCGATCTGTCGCGAATTCTGGCAGGACCCTGGTGCACCCAGATCCTGGGCGACCTGGGCGCCGACATCATCAAGGTCGAGCAGCCAGGGCAGGGGGACGACACTCGCCGCTGGGGCCCGCCCTTCCTCGAGGACGGTTCGCGCGATTCCGCCTACTATCTTTGCGCCAATCGCAACAAGCGCTCGATCGCCGTCGACCTGGCCCGCCCTGAAGGCGCCGAACTGATCCGCGAGCTCGCGCTGGGATGCGATATCGTCGTGGAGAACTTCCGCGTCGGAGGTCTCGCCAAATACGGCCTCGATTATGCAAGCCTGAGCGCCGCAAATCCGCGGCTGATCTATTGCTCGATCACCGGCTTTGGTCAGGATGGCCCCTACAAGGACCGCGGCGGCTACGACTTCCTGATCCAGGGCATGAGCGGGGTCATGAGCGTCACCGGCCGCCCGGACGGCGAGCCGGGCGGCGGCCCGATGAAGGTCGGGCTGCCGGTGGCGGACCTGTCCACCGGCCTCTATGCGACCATCTCGATCCTCGCGGCGCTCAATCATCGCAACGTCACCGGCGAGGGCCAGCATATCGATTGCGCCCTCCTGGACACCCAGGTCGCGCTGCTCGTCAATCAGGCGTCGAACTACCTGAACGGTGGCGTGACGCCCCGGCGGATGGCCAACGAGCACCCCAACACAGTTCCCTATCAGGACTTCGCGTGCGCCGACGGCGAGATCCTGGTGGCGCTCGGCAATGATCGGCAGTTCGGTCAGTTCTGCGAGCTTCTCGGCGTCCCCGAGCTGGCCCATGATCCACGGTTCGCGGACAACGCCGGGCGCAGCTCGAATCGCAAGCCGCTGCAGGCGCACCTCGGCGCGGTGATCGCATCTTGGCGATCAGCCGATCTGCTCGCCGCGATGGAGCGGGCGAAGCTCCCGGGCGGCAAGGTCAACGAGATCCCGGAGATCCTGGCGGATCCGCACATTCAGGCGCGTGGCGTCATTCGGCGCCTGGCGCGGACGGATGGCGCGCAGGTCACCGTGCTGGGCTTCCCCGCCCAGCTCTCCGAGACGCCGGCGTCTTACGAGCGCGCGCCGCCGCGGGCCGGTGAGCACACGTTCGAGGTGCTGCGCGATACGCTGCACCTCGATGATCAACATCTCGCGCGGCTCAAGGCAGCCGGCGTGATAGCCGAAGGCTTGTGACATGAAAGGCCGCAATTTCATTGATGGCGCGTGGCGGGACGGCGAGCTGGCGCTGCAGACCTATAATCCGTCGGATCTCGATGAACTGGTGGGCCAGTACGCGCGAGCCGGCGTAGCTGAAGCCGAGGAAGCCCTGGCCGCCGCACGGCGCGCAGCGGCGGACTGGCGGCGCTTCAACATGCAGGCCCGGGCCGACATCCTACGACGCGTCGGCGATGCGCTTCTGGTCCGCGCAGACGAACTCGGCGCGCTTCTTTCACGGGAAGAAGGCAAGACGCTCAAGGAGGGGATCGGCGAAGTCCAGCGGGCCGCGTACGTCTTCCATTACTACGCTGGCGAGGTCGTTCGCCATCCTGGGCAGTGGTACAACTCCATGCGCGACGGCCACAATATCGTTGTGACCTATGAGCCTGTCGGCGTTGTTCTGGCGATCACGCCCTGGAATTTTCCCATCGCCATCGCCGCCTGGAAAGTCGCCGGCGCGCTCGCCTACGGCAACACGGTTATCCTCAAGCCGTCGGAATATGCGCCAGGCTGCGCGGTCGCTCTGGCAGAGTTGCTCGAACAGGCGGGCCTGCCGCGGGGCGTCTTCAACCTGCTGCTGGGGGAGGGCCGTGCGTTCGGCCAGATGCTGATCGAGGGGGTCGATGCGGTGACCTTCACCGGATCCACTCCGACCGGGAGCATGATCGTGCAGATGGCCGCCCCGGCCATGACGAAGGTGCAGCTCGAACTCGGCGGCAAGAACCCCTTCATCGTCCTCGACGACGCCGATCTCGACACCGCCGTCGAAGCCGCGACCCAAGGCACCTGGGGACAGACCGGCCAGCGGTGCACCGGCTCCGAGCGGATCATCGTCACAAAGGGTATTCACGACGCCTTTGTGGAGCGACTCGTGAAGGCGGTCGCAAGCCTCAAGGTCGGGCATGCGTTGCATCCGGACACTCAGATGGGGCCCGTCGCCAACCAGGCCCAGTTCCAGAAGAACCTGGATTGCATCGCGCGGGCGCGCGCCGAAGGGGCCGAACTCGCGTTCGGCGGCGGGGCGATCGACGCGCCGACGCGCGGATATTTCCTGGCGCCGACGCTCTTCCTGGACACGGACAACAGGATGGAGCTGAACCAGGAAGAGACCTTCGGTCCGATCGCGGGCGTCATCAAGGTGGAGGATTTCGACGCGGCGATCGCCGTGGCGCAGGACAGCCGCTTCGCCCTGTCGTCCGGAATCGCCACCACGAGCCTCAAGAACGCCGAACGTTTCCGCCGCGAGTCCAAGGCGGGCTTGGTCATGGTCAACGCGCCGACGGCAGGGCTGGAATACCACGTCCCGTTCGGCGGCCGACCGCCTTCCGGCTACGGCGGACGCGAACAGGGCGCGGCCAGCGCCGAGTTCTTCACGGAGCTCAAGACGTCCTACATCAATCACGGTGTGATCTAAGGGCGAGGGACACAGGAATGGCGACCAAAGTCGGATTCATCGGACTGGGCGCGATGGGCCTGCCCATGGCTTCCAACCTGCAGCGCAAGGGTTTCGACCTGAACGTCTTCGACATCGATCCGGAGAAGACGGAGACGCTCGCGACATTGGGCGCGCGCAAGGCGGCTTCTGTGGCGGCGGCGGCGCAGGGCGCGGACGTGGTCGTCACCATGCTGCCGGCCACGCCGCACGTCGAGGCCGTGGTGCTCGGGCCCGACGGCGTGCTGGCCAACATCGACGCCGGCGCGGTGCTGATGGACATGTCGACCATCGACGCGAACGGCACCGACCGGCTGGTCGCCGCCTGCGCCCGGCAGGGCGTGGCCTTCGCAGATTGCCCGGTGGGACGCCTGGCGCTGCACGCCGCGCGAGGGGAATCGCTGTTCATGGTGGGCGCCGACGACGCCGTCTTCGCGCGTATCGAGCCGCTATTGAAGGCGATGGGGACGGCGATCCATCGTTGCGGGCCGCCCGGCACGGGTTCGCGAATGAAGCTGGTCAACAACTTCCTATTGCTGACCATCGCGGAGGTCTGCGCCGAAGCTATCGCGCTGGGGGCGAAACTCGGCCTCGGCATCGAGACGATGCGCGACGTGACCGCGGGCACGACTGCGCAGAACGGCCAATTCCATACGCTGATGGTCAACAAGGTGCTGAAGGGCGACCTCGCGCCGGGCTTCACCGTCGACCTTGCGTTCAAGGACTTGGGGCTGGCGATGACCGCCGCCGCCGAGCAGCGGATCGGCCTGCCGGTCGGAGCCGCGGCTTATGCGGTCTATGGCGGCGCGCGTGCGAGCGACTATGCGTCGAAGGACTACTCGGCCCTTCTGGCCCTCGCCTGCGAGCGGGCGGGGATCGCGACGCCGCGTCTGCCTGACTAGCGACGCCCTTGCGCAGAGCTCGGCAGCTTGCATCTCCGGAGTCCCTGCGGCGACAACACTCGCAGGCGAATGTGCAAATTCGTTCGCATTACGCCCACAAATGACTAAATAATAACGCAAACGCGTGAGACACGTTTCCATCTGCCGGCTGCGCTCAGCTCCGGGCCCCGATCGTCAAATTCCGAAGGAAAGCGCCTCTATGAACCTCAAATTTCTGGCCATTAGCGCCGCCATCGCCCTGTCGCCGGCCGTCGCGCTGGCGCAGCAAACCCCCGCCTCGGCGCCGCCCGCCGCGGCG
>Ga0105248_10008887_pt1 | contig 11042 bp, 10 predicted proteins | sample KBSS34metaG_FD_81524 | JGI IMG/M metagenome (GOLD analysis project Ga0105248, IMG submission 81524) | Switchgrass rhizosphere microbial communities from Kellogg Biological Station, Michigan, USA - KBS S3-4 metaG | ecosystem: Host-associated > Plants > Roots > Rhizosphere > Soil | place...
AATCGGGGCGGCGAGCAGATCGTCGGTCAGCGTGAAGTGATGCGGACACACCTCGCACGTCACCCGGACGCCCCGGCTCTTGCCCTGCCTGACAGCTTCAATCGTCGTCCAGGCGCTCATGTGAGCGATGTGCACGTGGCCGCCGGTCATTTCCGCAAGCAGGATGTCGCGGCCGGCGGTGATCGCTTCGGCGACTCCGGGAATGCCGCGCAGCCCGAGCGATGCGGCAACTGGTCCCTCGTGCGCAACGCCGTCGCCTTTCAGCGATTGATCTTCGCAGTGCTCGATCATCGGCATGTTGAACATGCTGGTGTACTCGAGCGCGCGCCGGGCCAGGATGGCGGTCGCCACCGGCAAGCCATCGTCGGTGACGGCCACACAGCCGGCATCGCGCAATTCCGCAATGTCGGCCAGCTCTTCGCCCTTCTGGCCACGCGAAACGGCGCCAATCGGATACACGCGAGCGAGTCCGGCTTCTCTCGCCTTCTGAAGAATCAGCTGCGTGACGCCGGCGTTGTCGTTCACCGGCTTCGTGTTCGGCATGCAGGCGACGGCGGTAAACCCGCCGGTCACCGCCGAGGCCACACCCGTTGCGACGGTTTCCTTGTGCTCCTGGCCCGGCTCTCGCAGGTGCACGTGCATGTCGATGAATCCAGGACACACCACGGCGCCCGCGGGCACGTTCACGACCCTGGCGCCATCGGCCGTGAGATCCTTGCCAACTTCGGCGATGCGATCGCCGTCGATCAGCACGTCGAACATGCCGTCCTTACCGTTTGCGGGATCGACGACCCGCCCGCCCTTAAGCAGAAGCTTCATCAGTTCCACCAGCCAACAAATACAACACAGCCATTCGCACTGCTACTCCGTTCGCAACTTGATCGAGAATCACTGACGCAGCCCCATCCGCGACTTCCGACGCGATCTCGACGCCGCGATTGATCGGCCCGGGATGCATGATGATCGCATCCGGCTTCGCCCGCTTGACGCGGGCCTCCGTCATGCCGAAGGTCGTGAAGTACTCCCGCAGCGACGGAAAATATCCGCCCTGCATCCGCTCGAGTTGGATGCGGAGCATCATGATCACGTCCGCGCCCTCAACGGCTTCATCTACCTTTGTTGTCACGTGTACGCCCATCTGCTGAAGTCCAGGCGGGATGAGCGTCGCCGGGGCGCACACCCACACGTCGGCGCCGAGCTTGGTCAGCAGCAGCACGTTCGAACGCAGAACACGGCTGTGGAGCAGGTCGCCGACAATCGCGACCTTCAATCCTTTCAGGCGCCCTTTGCGTTCGCGAATCGTGAAGGCGTCGAGCAGCGCCTGCGTGGGGTGCTCGTGCATGCCGTCGCCGGCGTTGACGATGGCCGCCTTGCAAATGCGCGCCAGCAGGTGACACGCACCTGACGAGGCATGCCGCAGCACAATCATGCTGGGCGCCATCGCTTCGAGATTCATCGCAGTATCGACGAGCGTCTCGCCCTTGACGACGCTGGACGACGCGATCGCGACATTCAGGGTGTCGGCGCTAAGGCGCTTTTCGGCGATCTCAAATGATGTTCGCGTGCGCGTGCTGGGCTCGAAGAACAGGTTAATGACGGTCCGGCCGCGCAGCGTCGGTACTTTTTTGATGGTGCGCCGGCCAACTTCCTTCATCGCCTCCGCGGTATCCAGCACCAGCACGATCTCCTCGGCGGTCAGATCGGCGATGCCGAGCAGATGTCTATTGCGCAATCCCGTGAGCGGCGGCGCGGCCGATTCCGTCTGGCCTGCAACTTCCATGGCTCACTCCTTCCCTTCCAACAACACTTCGTCGACGCCGTCGAGTTCGAGCAGGTGGACCTGCACGCTTTCCTGGCGCGAGGTCGGCACGTTCTTGCCGACGTAGTCGGCCTTGATCGGCAGTTCGCGGTGACCGCGATCGACCAGCACGACGAGTTGAATCGACTTGGGGCGACCAAAATCCGTCAGCGCGTCGAGCGCCGCGCGGGTCGTCCGTCCGGTGTACAGCACGTCGTCGACCAGCACGATGGTACGGCCGTCGATTGAAAAGGGGATCTCGGTCTTGCGCACCAGCGGCGTGATGCCAACGGAGGCGCCCATGAGGTCATCGCGATACAGGGTGATGTCGAGCGCGCCGACGGGGATATCGGTGCCGGTAATCTGCTTGAGATCGCCGGCAATGCGGTGCGCGATCGGCACGCCACGGCTACGGACGCCGACCAGCGCGAGATCAGAAAGACCGCGATTGTGTTCGAGAATTTCGTGCGCGATGCGCGTGAGCGCGCGTGAAATGCGCTCCGCGTCCATGACTACGGGCATTGGCTTCCTCTTTGCGGACTCTCGGTTCCGCGTTTAAAGAGACTGGCGAATTATAACACGCCGCTTCGCGCCGCGATTCAGCGGCAGGTCGGCGGCCTTCAGCGCTTGCGCCATCAGCGCCTTCACGGCGGGGCGATCGAGGTCCGTCGCCGAGGTGATGCGGATGCTGCGGACGGTCGAGCCGCTTCCCTGCAGCAAGTGCTCCGGGTCATCGAGCGTGCCGCCCTCGAAGAAGTAGAGATTGATCCACTTCGAATACACCGCGATCGAATTGATGACGTTCGAGCCGCGATCGTCCGGACAAAACCCGATGACGAGCGCATTTTTCTTGTCGTACACGAGCTCAGTTGCGCCCGGAAAGCGAGGGCGAAGCTTGGCCAGCACGGCGCGCGTCAATTTCGCCATCTCCGTGGGCCGCCCGGCGATCATTCGGTTGAGCTCGGCGCTCATACATTGGGCGGACGGCGATGGGCGAAGCCGGTCGCCTGCTCGAAAGCGTGCGCAAACTTCAGTACGGTCAGATCGTCGCGATAGTGGCCGATGAGCTGGATGCCGACCGGCAGCCCTTCATCGGTGAAACCGGCTGGGACCGAGATCGCCGGCCGGCACGTCGTCGAGATCCAGTACGTGGTCTTCATCCACGCCACGTAGTTCTCCATCGAGACGCCTTCGATCGCGCGCGGCCATGGTTCGTCGGCTGCAAATGGCGGCACCTGGTTCACGGCGCAGATCAGGAACTGATACTTCTGTTCGAACTGGCGCATCCGCTCGAGCAACTGGCCTTGCTGCAGCAATGCGTCGCCGACCGCTTCGCCCGTCAGTTTCGCGCCCTGCTCGATGTCCCAGATCGCGTCCGGCTTGATCTCGTCGCGATGTTCATCGAGCAGATCCTTGTAGATTGTCCAGCTCGCCCACGTGCGTAACGTGAGGAAAATGTCGTTGACGTTGCCGAAGTCCGGGCAGGCGTCTTCGACAATGCAGCCGAGGTCTTCGAACGTTCTTCGCTGCTTCTCGAGCACGGATCGCACACGCCGATCGAGCGGCAGGCCGCCCAGATCAAGCGACCAGGCGATGCGAGTCCCGCGCCAATCGCGCTCGAGCGGGCCGGCGAAGCTGTCGGCATTCGACGCAAACGACTGCGGATCGCGCGCGTCAGCGCCGGCCATCACACTCAACCCGAAGGCAACATCCGACACGGTCCGGCCCATCGCACCCTTTGTCGATACGCCGACAAAGGGAATTGGCGTTGGCGCGATCGGCACAAGCCCAACGCTCGGACGCAGGGCGACGACGTTGTTGAAGTTTGCCGGATTGCGCAGCGAGCCGCCGAGATCACCTCCGTCCGCAATTGGCAGCATGCCGGTCGCAAGCGCGACGGCGGCGCCTCCGCTCGAGCCACCAGCGGTCTTGGTTAAATCGTACGGGTTGCGCGTCGTTCCATAGACACGGTTGTAGGTCTGCGATCCCATGCCGAATTCCGGCACGTTCGTCTTGCCGATGGGAATCGCACCGGCGCCGCGAATGCGTTCGACGATCACCGAATCGACCGCCGGCATGAACCGGCGGTAAATCGGCGATCCCTTCGTTTGCGGAAAGCCGACGGCCGGCTCGAGATCCTTGAAGGCGGTCGGCAGTCCGTGCAGCGACCCAATCGGTCCGCCGTTACTGAGCGCGTGATCGGCCTTGTCGGCCAGGGCAAGACACTCATCGTCGTCAAGTTTCGCGACGATGGCCGTCAGTTGTGGATTGAGACGGTCGATCTGCTTCAGATACGCGGTCATCACTTCCCGGGCGGACACTTTTCGCCGCCGGATGTCGGCGGCCAGCTGCCGGGCGTCCGCGAAGCACAGTTCGTCGGCAATCACATCCACTTCGTCTTCCTGAAGCGATATACAAGATAACCATCGATGACCAGCATGGCCGCGAGCGTCACCGGATACCCGTAGCGAAAGTGCAGCTCGGGCATGTCGGCAAAATTCATCCCGTAGACGCCGGCGATGAGCGTCGGCACTGCGACCAATGCGGCATACGCGGCCAGCCGTTTGGTGACCTCACTCTCCTGGAGCGTGACGAGCGACAGGTTCACCGAGATCGCAGTGGCGACCATGTCGCGCAAGTTGTCGCACTCCTGGCCGAGGCGCAGCAGGTGATCATAGACGTCGCGAAAGTAATCGTGCAGTCCCGCACAGATGGGCGGAACGCGGCCGCCGTGCAGTTTGCCGGCGACTTCAAGAAGCGGCCGGGTGGCGTGATCGAACGTCATCAGCTTCCGTTTGAGCGAATACAGCGCCTCGATTTGCGCGCGCGTCGTCTGGCCGGAGAAGATCCGCTCTTCGACCTCTTCGATCTCCGCCTTGAGTTCGCCGAGAACCGGAAAGTACCGATCGACCACGGCGTCCATCAGCGCATACAGCACGTACGCCGGTCCGTGCTGCAACAGTTCCGGTTCCTGCTCGCAGCGTCGCCGCACGTCGAGAAATCCCAGCTGTGCGTCGCGCCGCACCGAAATGATGTACTGCGGCCCGACGAAGATCGCGACCTCGCCGGTCTGTAAATCAGCGCCGCGGTGTTCGACAAGCTTCAACACGATGAACAGCGCCGAGCCGTACTCTTCGATCTTCGGCCGCTGATGGCCATTCTGCGCGTCTTCGATGGCCAGATCGTGCAGGGAAAACTCCTGCTGCAATGTCGCCAGTTCTGCCGGCTCGGGGTCCTTCAGCGCGACCCACACGAAGCAATCGCGGCGCGCCAGATGCGAGCGCACGTCCGTCAGCGGAATGTCGGAGAGCTTCTGGCCGTGATCGTAAGCAACGCAATTGACAATCATGTTCGGGACGGGCTCTCCGCCTTATACATGTTTCGATTCGCTTCGGGAAGCACGACCTTCGATCTCACCGTCCATAGCTCGGAATGTAGGTGACGGGTTTATCGCTCGTGAACTCGGGCTTGAATAGATCGATGCGGGCGAAGCCGTCCATGTCACGGCCAACCGGCATGCCGAGAAAATAGAGGATGGTCGGTGCGAGGTCGACGACCGACGCCCGTGGCGGCCGACCAGGCTTGACGGCCGATCCGTAGGCCAGCACAAACCCGTCAGGGGCGCGTTCGTGCGTGCCGCTGATCTGCCGGTTGCCGGCCATGATCTCCAGCAGGCGCTTGCCGGGTGACAAAGGCTCCATCCCAAATGCCGAGACCACGAGCAGCAAATCATTCGGTCCGAGGCGCATGATCTCGCGGCCGATCAGCATGTCGACGAACCCGTAGTACTGCTGCAGCACACCGCCGTAGCGCTGCCGCTCGGCCTCCGAGACGTCGCCAAACGCCGACGGATCCGCATAGCGCAGGAAGCGGTGGCCGACCGCGTCGATGCCTGGGAACCGCACCGCCAGCAGCCTCGTGTCGGCTTTCTCGAGTGCGTTCATCAACTGCAGGTGAACCCGGTCGGCGACAATCGGCGCCTGGTCGCGGCCGACGTCATAGTCGTTGACGGGTTGCGGCGCACCCATCGTATTCACCAGCGACACCGGGTCCGGCGTGACAGGCTGCTGCATTGCCGTCCGCGCTGCGTTGAGCAATCCACTTGGCCAGATGGCCGGCGATCCATCAAGACCCAGATCGGATTCTGACAAGCGGTGGAAAGCATCACTCACGGCAAAGCCGTTGACGACAGGCGCCGGATAGGTCAGCGGCCAGCCGATCACGCCAACCGTTTCGCCGCGATCGCTGATGATGCTCCAGATTGGGCGCGCCAACAGATCGGTGGCGGTCTGCGGCTCCTCCGTCAGAAAACCCAGCCTGACGAGCGCCTGCGTGAAGCAGTAATCGGGCAGCAGTTGTATCGGGGTGCCGCCCAGCGCGCGATACACGACCGACGATCGCACGCCGTTGTACATCGGATAACGACCGGTAGCGACGGCGCTCCACACCGGTTCGGCCTGTGTTGGCCGCAATGTGGCCATATGGAGCACGGCACCCTGGTCGAAGATGCGGCCGAAGTTCGGCAATCCGCCCGCAGCGATCGCCGGCGTGATCATGTCCAGCGATGCGCCATCGAGCATCAGCAGCCGGACATGCGAATCCGCCGGCGCTGCGCTTCGTTCAGCCGGCGGTGCGCTCGTGCGCGGGCTGATCGGCGGCTGGTGTGCCGGACCACGAGCAATGACTGGTGCGACTATCGATGCGACCATGGTCAGTGACAAGGTCACGGCGCTGACGCGCCCTCCTCGTCGTCCGAGATGCGCAAGTCCGATGGCCAGGAATGCCACTGTCGCGCCGGTTACGAGCGAGGCGCCCACGAACATGCGATTGCGCGTCACGGGATCGAGAAAATCGCCGAAGCCTCGCAGGTTCAACCACATTAAGGCCGCTCCGCCGCCGGCCGCAATCGTGCACAGCCACGACAACAGGCGCACGCTCAGCCAACCCGGCGACAGCACCTCGACTGCCAGAATCTGCCGCAAGACGATGAGCGCATAGAAGGCGACGGTGAGGTTGGCGCCGTAGGCGACGCCGAGCACGGCGGCAAGCGGCAGCAAAGTACCTGGGTCGATCGAAATCGCGGGATTGAGCTGCAAGACGAGCGTCGTCAGGTACGCCGACGCGACACCAGCGGCAATCACGGAATTCAGGAGCATCCGCAGGTAGCGCATGAAGCTGTCAGCAGTCTACCGTTGACTGGCTCAGATATACTCGATCGATGCCGCCGGTTGATATTGATGCGACCGTCATAGCCAATGTGCGACTGTCGCCGGACTACTCGGTCCTGAGCCTGGCGGCGCCCGAAGTCGGCAAGCGAACGCAGCCCGGGCAATTCGTGATGGTCAAGCCCGCCGGCGTCAGCGACCCGTTGTTACGCCGCCCCTTCTCGGTGTTTGAAATACTGCGTGATGCTTCAGGGACCGTGACCGGCATAAGCATCCTCAACAAGTGCGCCGGCCGCAGCACGAAGGCGCTCTACGCCCTCGAACCTGGTGATGTCGTCTCGTGCCTCGGTCCGCTCGGCGTGCCCTTCAAGCCCGTGCTCGCGCCCACTGAAGGTTGGATGGTCGCCGGCGGCGTGGGGCTGGCGCCTTTTGCCACACTGGCGGAGGCGCTACGCGCAGCCAGGACGCCGACGACTCTGTTTTATGGCGCGCGAACCGCGGGCGAACTTTTCTATCTCGACTTCTTCGCCTCGCTTGGCGTCAACCTCATCCTGACCACCGAGGACGGCGGCAAAGGCACCAAAGGACGCGTCACCGGACCGCTCGAGAACGCGCTGAAGAGCGTCGGTCCCGCCGGCGCCATGGTCTATGCGTGTGGTCCCGAACCGATGCTCGAGGCCGTCGCCAAACTTGCGGCTCGCTACAACCAGCCGTCGCAGGTATCGGTCGAGCGCGTCATGGGATGCGGTCTTGGCGGCTGTTATAGCTGTGTCGTGCCGGTGAAACCCACCTCCGCCAAGGCTACGGCGGGCAAGCACGGCGATGACTTGTCCTCCGAAGCGCGGAGCGCGAAGGAGGAACACGCCAGCCTGGTGCGCTCGTGCATCACGGGCCCGGTGTTCGATGGCGCAGAACTGGTGTGGGACTAATGGCACCTGATCTTTCCGTTCAGATCGGCTCGCTCACGCTGCCCAATCCGCTGATTGCGGCCAGCGGCTGCTTCGGTTACGGCCTCGAGTACGAACAGGTCGTCGACCTGTCATCACTCGGCGGCATCGTGTCGAAGGGCCTGTTCATGAAGGAACGCCAGGGCCATGCGCCGCCGCGCATCGTCGAGACGCCCGCGGGCATGATCAACGCGATCGGCTTGCAGGGCATTGGCGTGCATCGCTTCGTCAACGAAAAGCTGCCGCTGCTCCGCAAAGCCGGGGCCCGCACGTTCGTCAACGTCTGCGGCACGACGCTCGACGAATACGTCGAGGTCTGCAAGGTGCTTTCAGACGCCGAGGGCGTCGCCGCCATCGAGCTCAACATCTCGTGCCCGAACATCAAGGAAGGCGGCATTCAGTTCGGGTGCAGCCTCAACGGCACCTACGACGTGGTCAGCGCCGTTCGCAAGGCGACCACCCTGCCGCTGATTCCAAAGCTGACGCCGAACGTGACTGACGTCGCATCATTCGCGCGCGCGGCAGAGGATGCCGGCGCCGATGCGGTGTCGCTGGTCAACACCTTCCTGGCGATGGCCATCGACGTCGAGACGCGGCGGCCGAAGATCAGCAACGTGCTTGGCGGCCTGAGCGGCCCGGCGATTCGTCCAATCGCCGTTCGGATGGTGTGGGAATGCTTCCAGCTCGTGAAGATTCCCATCATCGGCATGGGCGGCATCACCGATGCGCGCGACACGCTGGAGTTCATGCTCGCCGGCGCGACGGCCGTCCAGATCGGCACGCAGAATTTCGTCGATCCGTTCGTCTGGTCGAAGGTGCTCGACGGACTCACGGACTACATGACCCGGCACCAGATCACCAAGCTGAGCGAGGTGGTCGGCACGTTCGATCCCACTCCGCCCAAGGCCGTTCACGCATGAATCCGATTCTTGTCGCCCTCGATGTGGAGTCGGCAGCCAAGGCCGTTGCGCTCGCGGATGCCCTGCGCGGATCCGTCGGCGGGTTCAAGATCGGCAAGCAGCTCTTCACGGCAGCGGGTCCGGCGATGGTCCGCGAGCTCACCAGCCGCGGCGACCGTGTCTTCCTCGACCTGAAGTTTCACGACATTCCCAACACCGTGGCCGGCGCGATTCAATCCGCGGTCTCGACCGGCGCGTGGATGGTCAACGTCCATGCCTCTGGCGGCAGCGCGATGATGAAAGCCGCCGCCGAAGCCGCGCGCAAGACCGCCGCAGGATTGTCACGCGAGCGGCCGCTGGTCATCGCTGTCACGGTCCTCACCAGCATGGACACGGCGGCACTCAGCGAGATCGGCGTGACCCGCCCGCTGCTCGATCAGGTCGTGCACCTTGCCAAGCTATCGCAAGCTTCCGGGCTCGACGGCGTGGTCGCATCGCCGCAGGAAGTCACCGCGATTCGCAAGGCATGCGGACCGGATTTTCAGATTGTGACGCCCGGCATCAGGCCGGCGGATCAGCAGGGGAAAGACGATCAGGCGAGAACGATGACGCCCGCCGAGGCTGTCGAGGCGGGCGCGACCTACCTGGTGATCGGACGCCCCATCACCGGGGCGCCCGATCCCAAGAGTGCGGCTGAAGCGATTCTCGCTACTTTGCCGTAATCACGAAGTGGCCGCGGCGGTTCTGCTGCCAGCAGCTTTCGTTTGAGTCGGTGCAGAACGGGGCTTCCTTGCCCTTGCTGACGATGACGACGCGGTCCCCGGGTACGCCCAGCTCGACCAGGTAGGCCTTGACCGCGTTGGCGCGGCGTTCGCCGAGCCCAAGGTTGTACTCCGCGGTGCCGCGCTCGTCGCAATGGCCTTCAATGCTGATTCGGGTGTTGGCCCAGCGCTTCAGCCACGTGGCATTGGTCGACAGCGCGCTCTTGCTTTGGTCCTTGATCGTCGACTCATCGAGCTCGAAGTAGACATCGCCTAGCGGCTTTTCGGCATTCAGCTGCGTCAGCGACTTCTGCGCGAAGATTTCGTCCTCGCTGAGCGCACGCGGCGGCGCGGCAGCCGGTGGAGCGGGCGGAGCGGGCGGCGCGGGCGGCGTGACCGGAGCTGCGGGGGGCGGCGGCGGCGGTGGCGCCACGGCAGGCGTTTTCTTTCCGCATGCCGCAACAGTCAGGACCACCACCAGGCAGAAAGAAGCTACTGCCGTCGTTCTCTGATACACACTCATCGTCAATTCGCTCCTGTTTCCGCTGGGGGTTACAAATTTGTTTTGCGCAGATTAGCGAGGTTTTTCCGTTGATGTCAACGAATTAGCAACGGAAATTTCAAAAACGCGCAGCCCGAGATGCCGCTGAGCGGACGCGCTGCCTCGCCCTGCTGGTACGAAGGTCTTATCGGTTTCAATCGTCACGGCTCCAGAGGATGCAGCCAGTGCGTCTTTGGGCACCTCAAACGTCCATTCACGATCGCTGCTGATGGTCGCTGCGGACACTTCTCGGTCACCGGCAAACACGTGAACCAGGGGCGGTTCGTCGAAGTACCGCAGCGGCGATTCGAGCTTCATGGTGATGCGCACGCCGTCAGGCGCGCCGATGATCCGCAGCGTGGACCGCTCGCTGGCCCATCGCCAAACGCCGAGGGTCTGGTTGAATTCCGCCTCCTGCCAGCCGTCACCGTATCCCCACATCAACGCGCCTGTGTTTTGCAGGTCGAACTGTTCGATCGCGGTCTCGACCACGCCAGCGCCGGCCACCGGTGTCGATTGAATCGACAGCGTCGCCCAGCCTGACCCCGACAGCCGGCTCGCCGGCAGATCGACGAATCGCAGGAAGAATCCGGGAGCGGCGTCCCACTGCTCGATTGGCTGACCGTCAACCGACATGGTGAAATGCGCCGACGGATCGGATTCGCCGCCAAGATTGCGACCGCCAACCATAATGGTCACAGCCTCCGCTCGCCGCCGGACCATCGCCGTAATCGGACCAAGGTGCGGACCGTGCCCTCTTAATCGAGCGATGCCCGATATTTCGGGTGTCAGCGACCAGCCGTCCTCCGCAAACCAACCGGGCACCGGGATTCGGTACCACCGAGCCGCCGCTGGACGCAGTCCGCCGAATGCCGGACGCGTCACGAGGGTCCAGTCGAACGGGGTCACGTCGCGGCGACTGGCCGGATCG
>Ga0105248_10008888_pt1 | contig 11041 bp, 6 predicted proteins | sample KBSS34metaG_FD_81524 | JGI IMG/M metagenome (GOLD analysis project Ga0105248, IMG submission 81524) | Switchgrass rhizosphere microbial communities from Kellogg Biological Station, Michigan, USA - KBS S3-4 metaG | ecosystem: Host-associated > Plants > Roots > Rhizosphere > Soil | place...
AAAACTCAAAGATCCGCGGAAGCAGCGCCACTACATCCGCCACCAGCTTCGCGTCGCCATCCATCTCCGCTGCCTTCACATAGTGATCCCGCATCATTGACACGCACGACGAAGAAGGAATCACCACCGCCTCGGCATCGCGATACACATTCACAAAATGGCGAATGATCGGCACCGCCTCGCGCAGGTAGCCGGTGTTCCAATGCATCTGCCCACAGCAGGTCTGCTCCGGGCGAAACTCGATCTCGTGGCCCAGCCGTTCCAGCACCTTCACCACACCCTTGCCCGTCTCCGGAAAAAGAGCATCGTTATAGCAGGCAATAAAGAGAGAAACGCGCAAGAGTCAACCTCACCATAAGCTGTCGCGGAATCAGAACCCTCCCAGTGTACGACGCTCCCTTGAAGACACGCCACCCCAATGGACACTTAATTTCTCTAATGAGATTATGGTTGCAGCAGTACCGAAAATGCCCTCATATTTTCGCCTCCTGAACCATCGCAAACCATTGTTCTATATACCCGTTGTTGGATGTACACTGGCTTCCAGACTGCTGGAGAGCTGTCTCATCAACCGCTTGACGGTCATGACGGCCGAAATGCCCTGAAGGAACCACGTCTGAATAGCCGGGTTCAGGTCGTCCATCCAACCGCTGAATTGCAGATGAAACAGCATGAAAGAAACGAGCATCGAAATGCCCGCCTCGCTCGAACCGGCTTCCCATCTTTCGCCCCACGGCGATAGCGAAAATCACGGCTCATCCTCCGTCCCGGACGGCCTTCAGGACTCGACCCACATCCGTGCCCGCCTGCAAGCCCTCATCGACCCCGAACGCATCCTCATCCGGCCCATCGAGCGCATCGCCTTCGCCTCCGACGCCAGCTTCTATCGCCTCATCCCCCGCGCCGTCATCCAGCCTAAAACTGCCGAGGAGATCAAGCATCTCTTCCGTTACAGCCATCAGGAGCAGACCCCGCTCGTCTTCCGCGCCGGAGGCACCAGTCTCTCCGGCCAGGCCATCACCGACGGCATCCTCGTCGACATCGGCCGCTACTGGCGCAGTGTCCGCGTCGAGCAAAACGGCGGCGCCATCCGCACCCAGCCCGGCCTCATCGGTCAGCACGCCAACGACGCCCTTAAACTTTACCGCCGCAAGATCGGTCCCGATCCCGCCTCCATCGCCAGTTGCCGCATGGGCGGCATCCTCGCCAACAACTCCAGCGGCATGTGCTGCGGAGTAGCCCAGAACGCCTACCACACCCTCCGCTCGCTCACCTTCATCCTGCCCTCCGGCACCCAGATCGACTCCGCCGACCCCAACTCGGACAATATCCTCCGCATGCTCGAACCAAAGCTTTGCGACACCCTGCTGCGGCTCAAATCCGAAATCGAATCCGACCCGACCCTCTCCGCTCGCATCCGTCACAAGTACCGCACCAAAAACACCACCGGCTACAGCCTCAACGCCTTCCTCGATTACGACCGCCCCATCGACATCTTCACCCACCTGCTCATCGGCTCTGAAGGCACGCTGGCCTTCATCGCCGAGTCGGTCCTGGAATCTGTCCCTGACTACCCTCTCAAGTCCACCGGCCTCCTGCTCTTTCCCGACCTCTACTCCGCCTGCTCCGCCATCGAGCCTCTCACCGCCGCCGGAGCTGCCGCTCTCGAAATCATGGACCGCGCCGCTCTCCGCTCTGTCGAGAACCAGCCCGGCGTCCCGTCCTACCTGAGTACTCTCCCTGAAAACGCAGCCGGCTTGCTTGTCGAGTTCCAGGCAGCCAACGAAGTCAAAATGCGCGAGTTCGACGTGCAAGCGCAGGCCGCTATCACAAAGCTTCCCCTGCTCCACCCCACCGAACTCACCCGCGACCCCATCCTCCAGGCCAAGCTCTGGAAGATCCGCAAAGGCATGTTCCCCTCCGTCGGCGCCGTCCGCGCCAGCGGCACCACCGCTATCATCGAAGACATCGCCGTCCCGGTACACTACCTGGCCGAAGCCAGCACCGGGCTGCGCACCCTCTTCAGCCGTCACGGCTACGCCGACGCCATCATCTTCGGCCATGCCAAAGACGGCAATCTCCACTTCGTCCTCACCCTGGGCTTCAACTCCCAGAGCGAAATCGACCGCTACCGCCGTTTCATGGATGACGTTGTCAAACTCGTCGTCACCCGCTACGACGGTGCCCTCAAAGCAGAGCACGGCACCGGCCGCAACATGGCTCCCTTTGTAGAGACAGAGTGGGGCCCTGAAGCCTTTCGCATCATGCGCGAGCTCAAGTCCATCTGCGACCCTCACGACCTGCTCAACCCCGGCGTCATCGTCAACTCCAACCCCGCTGCCCACGTCTCCGATCTGAAGCAGCTCCCCGTCGTTGAACCTGAAGTCGACAAGTGCATCGAGTGCGGCTTCTGCGAACACAACTGCCCCAGCCGCGATCTCACCCTCACCCCACGCCAGCGCATCGTGGTCCGTCGCGAAATGCAGCGATTCAAAGACTCGGGCGCCTCGACCGAGGCTTACGATGCTCTCGACCGTGACTTTCCCTACATGGCCCTCGACACCTGCGCCGTAGACGGCCTCTGCGCCACCGACTGCCCCGTCAGCATCGATACCGGCAAGCTGACCAAGCGCTTCAGAACTCTGCGCCATACCGCCGCCGCAAACTCAGCCGCAAAATTCATGGCCAGCCACTTCAAGCTGGCAGAATTCGGCGCGCGCTTCGCCCTCACCGCTGGTCACTGGATCGAAAACACCTTCGGCCACGACCTCATGCCTGCCGTGACGCGCTTCGCCAATCGCCTCTCGCACAAGTTTTTCGACGAGCCATTCTGGCAGTGGTCCTGGCCTATGCCCCGGCCCCGTCGCGGCAGGCTTCCCGCCACCGCGGCAACCGCGCCCGACGCCATCTACTTCCCCGCCTGCATCTCGCGCATCATGGGCAGCCTGCCCGGCGAGCCAGACAACATCAGCAACACCCAGGCACTGCTCAACATCGCCTCCCGCGCCCGTGTGCAGCTCCAGATCCCCAGCGACGCCCCCGGCCACTGCTGCGGCGTGCCCTTCTCCTCCAAAGGCTTCGAAGCAGCCCACGACACCGCGGCCAACCACACCATCGCCAGCTTCTACCGCTGGTCCAATGCAGGCCAGCTCCCCATCGTCCTCGACATCAGCCCCTGCACCTACGGCCTCAAAACCTGCCGCCCCCACCTGACCCCCGAAAATCAGGCCAGATTCGACAAGCTCCGCATCCTCGACTCCGTCGAATTCGCACAGGCCACCATCCTGCCCCGCCTGCCCATCCTGCGCAAGCTCCACTCTGTTGCCCTCCACCCCGTCTGCTCTGCCACCAAGATGGGAATCGCCCCGAAGCTCGTCGCCATCGCCGAAGCCTGCAGCCACGAAGTCGTCGTCCCCCACGAAGCAGGCTGCTGCGCCTTCGCCGGTGACCGCGGCTTCCTCCACCCCGAACTCACCGCCTCAGCCACCCACGGCGAAGCTCACGAACTCGAATCTCAGCGCCACGACGGCTACTATTCCTCCAGCCGCACCTGCGAAATCGGCCTCACCCGCGCCACCGGCCAACTCTACCGCTCTTACCTCCACCTTCTCGACCACGCCTCACGCCCGTAGCGACTGACTTCATCGCTCGTACCAGAGAATTGTCATCCTGAGCGACCGAAGGGAGTCGAAGGACCCGCGGTTGTTTTTGCGGTTGCCCTTGCCTTTGCTTTTCACACTCACACTCCACACTTCACACTTATGTGCCTTTTCGGCTGTCACCCCCGCAGGGAATCTGCTTCTTTCATCCCACACCTACGGAAAACCCTACGGCATCCCCTACGGCACAAAACTGCTAAGTCATACAAAACAAAGCATCGGGAAATCCAGCCTCCACCACGCAAAATTGTTCTACGAGGAACAATCCCCAAAAACGAAAAGGCACCCGGCTATTCCGCCGGATGCCTGCCCTGCCAGATACCGCTCCAAAACCTTACACATTCCACCGCCGCGACCGCTCTACGGCATCCTTCCACCGCCCGCGCCGCTCCGCCACAATCGCGGCATCAAGCTTCGGCTCGAAACGGTCGTCATTTTGCCGCTGCGCACGCAGCTCCTCGACCCCACTCCAGAACCCCGTAGCCAGCCCCGCCAGATAGGCAGCCCCCAGCGCGGTAGTCTCCGTCACCTTGGGCCGCAACACCGGTACCCCCAGAACATCCGCCTGGAACTGCATCATCAGGTCGTTCACCGCAGCGCCGCCGTCCACCCTGAGCGCCGGCAGGTTCGTTCCCGTTCCCGCCGCCGAATCCTGCTGCATCGCCTCCAGCGCATCCGCCACCTGGAAAGCAATGCTCTCGAGCGCCGCCCGCGCAATATGCCCCGGCTGCGTGCTTCGCCGTAATCCGATAATCAGCCCGCTCGCATGCGGGTCCCAATGCGGCGCCCCAAGCCCCACAAACGCCGGTACAAACACTACTCCATCCGTATCCGGAACCGAGGCCGCCAGCGACTCCACTTCGCCCGAAGAGTGAATCAGCTTCAGGTTGTCCCGCAGCCACTGCACCACAGCGCCGCCAATGAAGATGCTCCCTTCAAGGGCATATTCGAGCCTCCGGTCGGCACTCGCAGCCAGGGTTGTAATCAGCCGGTTCTTCGACTGCAAAAATCCCGTCCCGATGTTCTGTAGCAGGAAGCAGCCCGTCCCGTAGGTATTCTTCGCCTCGCCTGCCGAAAAACAGAGCTGGCCAAACAGCGCCGCCTGCTGATCCCCGGCAATCCCCGCAATCGGAATCCCGCCAAGCCCCAGCGAAGTGTTCACCACCCCAACCTGCTCGCTCGACCAGCGCACTTCCGGCAAAATCGCCGCAGGAATTCCAAACAGCTTGAGCAGGTCCTCATCCCAGCGCCCCTCGACGATGTTGTAGAGCAGCGTCCGCGAAGCATTCGTCTGGTCCGTCACATGCACCGGAGTTGCGCCTTCGCCATTGGTCAGGTTCCAGATCAGCCACGTATCGATCGTCCCCATCGCCAGCTTGCCGGCCTCAGCCTGCGCCCGCGCTCCCGGCACGTTATCCAGAATCCACGCCACTTTCGTCGCCGAAAAATACGGGTCCAGCACCAGGCCGGTCTTCTCTCGCACCATCGGCTCCGCGCCCTCAGCCACCAGTCGCTCGCAGTGCGCAGCGCCGCGCCGATCCTGCCAGACAATTGCGTTGTAAATCGGCTGTCCAGTCGCGCGGTCCCAGATCACCACCGTCTCGCGCTGATTCGTTATTCCAAGTGCCGAAACATCATGCGGCTCAATGCCCGCACGCACCAGCGCCTGCACCGCGCAGCTCATCTGCGAAGTCAGAATCTCGGTTGGATCATGCTCTACCCAGCCCGGCTTTGGATAGATCTGCTTGAACTCATGCTGAGCCACCGCCACGATCGTTCCAGAGTGGTTGAAGAGAATTGCGCGGGAGCTGGTCGTCCCCTGATCAAGCGAAAGTATATGTGCCATGCGGCCTTCTGAATATCACGCCGCAGCCAGCACCGGCAAGCAAGCAAAAATCGCCAATGTAATCGATACCAATTGATCTCTTACTTACGAGCCCGTTTCAGCTCCGCCCAGTCCTTCTCTGTCTGATCCGCATACTTGCGTCCAAACTCTGCGATTGCCTCGCCAAACCCCACGCCTGCGCCGATATATCCCGAGATCGCACAGGCATCCCCACTCCGCGCATGGCCGCGAGCCAGCAATTGTCCACAGAGCTCTGCGTAAGCGATCAGTCCATCTCCGCGCAGATCATCCAACTCAATGGAAGCCTTGTGATCGCTCAACCTGCGCACCAGATAATCGCGCCCTTCGATGGTTGTATATCCCAGCAGAATATCTGTGCCGGTCTGCATCAGACGCTGCCCCTCGACCACTCTTTGCCCCTGATGCTTCGCTACTTGCGGGTCGCGCAGATAAGGCGCATATGCCGATCGCGCCTCTTCCTTGAGCTGTAAAAACAGCGGGTCGTTTGGACCATTACCCTCGAGATACACGCAGTAATCGCGAAGCCCCACCGAACCTGTACCCACCACCTTGAAGGCCACATCCATCGGCCTGTACTGATCCAGAAAATGCTGCCGCTGCGACTGCAGCGTCAGGCGGTAAGCCTTCAGCGAACGAAGCACCGTCTCCGCCTTCGCGCCCGTTACGCGCATCAGAGTCGGCTTCTGTTCCTTGAACCGCCGCTGCGGCTTCCCCGGCTTCCTTGCTGTCTCCGGCACCGGCTCCGTGAGCAGCTCCAGCGTATACGGCGGCGTTGCGCGAATCGCCTTGTGCAGCGCGAGATGCACAGGAGCAATCCGGTCAAAGCGGCTGATCTGATCGCGCACGAGTTCGAGCACTGGCATCGGCGCATACAAACGCATCTGCTCGCTGTAACTGCTCATGAACCCAAGCACTGCCCGGTGGCACAGACTATCCTTATTGCCTGCCTCACGCCCGCCTACAAACAGCGAAGCTGCCATTCGCTTCAGATCCCATTCAAAGGGCCCGCGAAAGGTCTCATCGAAATCGTTGATATCGAAAATGAGGCGGCCGTCTTCGGCGGCATAGGCACCAAGGTTGCGCACATGCGCATCACCGCAGAGCTGCACCAGAATGCCGGTATGCTTCTGTACCGTAAGGTCCGCTGCCATGACCGGGAGCGCCCCGCGAAAATAAGTGAACGGCGACAACATCATCCGTTCATATTTCAGCTTCACCAGCGCTGGAACACGCCCATACACAGAGCGCGTCAACAGCGTCAGTGAAGACTCAGGCCGGTCCTTTGCGTGAAATTCGGCATGTGCCTGTCGCGGCAGCTTCTTCCGGCGAGCCCGGCCCGCCTCTACACGTTCTTCAGGACTCATCCAACCCTTCGCAATTGCATTCCACATCAATCCCCGGCGATCGGGACCATGGCTTCGCTCTTACCTCGCAAATGAGCGATCCATACTCGCAGCTTCTCAAATAAGAGATATACAACCGGCGTCGTAAACAACGTCAGCATCTGCGAAACAATCAACCCGCCGACAATCGTAATGCCCAGCGGCCTGCGCAGCTCGGAGCCGACTCCAAGCCCAATCGCGAGAGGCAATCCCCCAAACAACGCTGAAAGCGTCGTCATCATGATCGGCCGAAACCGCAACTGGCAAGCCTTATAGATCGCATCCATCGGCGACAGACCCTGATCGCGCTCGGCCAGAATGGCAAAGTCGATCATCATGATCGCATTCTTCTTCACAATACCGATCAGCAACAATATCCCGATCATCGCGATGATGCTCAAATCTGTTCCTGTCAGCAGCAACGCCAGGAACGCCCCTACACCCGCCGATGGCAGCGTCGATAAAATTGTCAGTGGATGAATTAAGCTCTCATACAAAATCCCAAGCACAATGTAGACTGCGATAATCGCCGCGAGGATAAGATAGGGCTCATTTGCGAGCGAGGCCTGAAATACCTGCGCCGTGCCCTGAAACGTGCCATGTACAGCCGAAGGCATCCCCATCTCGCGCTGTGCATTTTCGAGCGCCGTCACTGCATTCCCCAGAGCAACATTGGGCGCGAGATTGAAGGTCAGCGTCACCGCCGGATACTGCCCCTGGTGGTTTACCTGCAGGGAAGTACGCGTCGGCTCATAGTGGGCGATTGTCGACAGCGGCACCGTGGTGCCATTACTTGTCTTGAGGTAGATCCCCTTCAGAGAGTCGGGGCTGTCGGCAAACTCCGGCGCTACTTCCATCACGACGAAGTATTGATTCAGAGCCGTATACATGGTCGACACCTGGCGCTGGCCAAAGGCGTCGTAGAGCACCTGGTCGATCTGCGTCATCGTCAGGCCAAGCCGCGAAGCCGAATCGCGATCGATGATCAGCTTGGCCTGCAGGCCCTGGTTCTGCTGATCGGTTGATGCATCCCGCAACTCGGGAAGGGTTCGCATTTTGGCCAGCAACTGCGGAGCCCAGGTGTTCAGTTCATTCAGGTTCTCGTCCGACAGTGTGTACTGATACTGCGCATCGCTGCCTCGTCCGCCGAGCTGAAGCTCCTGCTGCACCTGCAAAAACAGCGTCGCTCCAGGCACGCTCGTGAGCTTCTTGCGAAGGCGATTCACAACCTCGTCTGCTGAGACCTTGCGGATATTCAACGGCTTCAGCGCGATAAACATGCGGCCCACGTTACTGCTGCCGCCGCCAGGCCCGTTGCCGCCGACAAAGGCCGTTGCCGTCTGCACTGCGGGATCATCCAAAACCATCTGTGCAAGCGCTTGCTGCTTGATCTTCATTGCGTCAAACGAGATATCCTGAGCCGCACGAGTGGAACCGCCCAGCCGCCCCGTATCCTGCTGCGGAAACAACCCCTTCGGCACAATCCAGAATAGGATAGCGTTCAGCACCAAAGTCCCCAGCATCACGGCCAGCATAAGCCACTGATGCTTCAGCACCCAGCGTAACCCTACAAGGTACTCATCAGTAAGCCACTGCAGAGCCCTTTCGCAGGCGCGATAGAAGCGCCCATACCGTTTATTCGCATCATGGGCCTTAAGAAAACGCGCGCACATCATGGGCGTCGTGGTGAGCGAAACCAGCAACGATACCGCAATCGCAACGCTCAGTGTGATGGCAAACTCGCGAAAGAGCTTGCCGACGATGTCACCCATCAGCAGAATTGGAATGAACACCGCGATCAGCGAGAGGCTCATCGAAACTACTGTGAACCCAATCTCTCGTGAACCCTTCATCGCGGCCTCGACCGGCGAATATCCTTCTTCGAGATAGCGTGTAATGTTCTCGATGACCACGATTGCATCATCGACAACAAAGCCTGTCGAGATGGTCAACGCCATCAGCGAAAGATTGTCGAGCGTGTAGCCCAGCATGTACATCACGCCAAAGGTGCCCACCAGCGACAGCGGCACCGCAATCGAAGGAATGACCGTCGCCCACACTTCGCGCAGGAAGAGAAACACCACCAGCACTACAAGCAGCACACTGATGATGAGCGTGATCTCGACATCGTGCACACTGGCGCGAATCGTCGTGGTGCGGTCAACCGCTACATTGATGCGAATGGTCGGCGGAATCTCTGCCTGGAGGCGCGGCAACTCGCGCAGCACATTGTCGACAGCCTGAATAACATTGGCGCCCGGAACCTTGGAGATGATGATCAGGATCGCAGGCTTCATCTCGGAGCCCGGCCCTTCGTTGATGCCCGCGAGGCCCGCGGTGCGAATATCTGCAACTCCATCCGTTACTGTGCCCAGGTCTGACACACGTACTGGAGCGCCTGTCGTCTGGTTGTAACCCACAATCGTCGGTGCGAAATCCGATGCTTCAAAGACCTGATCGTTGGTGTTGATCAGCGTGCGGTGCTCAGCATCTTGAAACGATCCCTTGGGCCGATTCGCGTTGGTATTGGAGAGAGCCGTGCGGATCGACTCAATGCTGACACCATACGAACTCATCTGCATCGGGTTCAGTTCCACGCGTACTGCGGGGCTCGCGCCGCCGCCGACAAAGACCTGCCCGACACCCTGAATCTGCGCGATCTTCTGGGCCAGAATCGAGTCCGCAATGTCGTAGATTTCGGGCCGTCGCACGACATCGGAAGTCAGCGTCAAAATGAGAATCGGCGCATCGGCAGGATTGGTCTTGCGATAGCTTGGGTTCTGCGGCAGATAGGCAGGCAGGTTGCTGCGCGCTGCATTGATGGCCGCCTGCACATCGCGCGCCGCGGCATTGATATCGCGGCTCATATCGAACTGCAGCGTTACCGAGGCCGACCCCATCGAGCTCGATGAGGTCATCTGCGTGATGCCGGCGATGCGCCCGAACTGCCGCTCCAGAGGGGCCGCCACATTGGACGCCATCGTCTCTGGACTGCCACCAGGCAGACCGGCGCCGACCGAGATCGTCGGCAGATCAATCTCTGGCAGCGAAGCCACCGGCAGCAGCGAATAGGCCACTGACCCGGCCATCAAAAGCGCCAGGCTGAGCAGCGTCGTCGCTACAGGCCGCCGGATAAATGGTGCGGAAAGATGCATGATCCCTTACTCAAAACATTAGTCTGCGGAAACGGTTTGCAACTGCGGTTCGCTCTGTTTCTTCTTGCTGCCGATGCGTTGGGCAAAGCGGTCAAAGTAGAGATAGATCACCGGCGTCGTATACAGCGTCAATAGCTGCGAAACCAGCAGTCCGCCGACGATGGTGATGCCCAGCGGCTTGCGCAGCTCGGAGCCAACGCCCGAGCCCAACGCCAGCGGTAACCCGCCCAGCAGCGCGGCCATCGTGGTCATCATGATGGGCCGGAATCGCAACAGGCAGGCTTGATAGATCGCGTCGTGGGGAGTCTTCTTCTGCTCGCGCTCTGCCTCGAGCGCAAAGTCAATCATCATGATGGCGTTCTTCTTCACGATGCCGATCAGCAGGATCACGCCAATCAGCGCAATGACGCTGAAGTCTGTGCGCATGACCAGCAGCGCAAGGATCGCGCCCACGCCGGCCGAAGGCAGCGTCGAGATAATCGTGATGGGATGAATAAAGCTCTCATACAGAACGCCGAGCACAATATAGACCGTAATCAATGCCGCGAGGATCAACAGTGGCTCATTAGCCAGCGAAGCCTGGAACGCCGCCGCCGTGCCCTGGAATGTGCCATCGATGCTTGGCGGCAACTGGATCGCCTTTTCCACGCGCTGCGTAGCCGTCACCGCATCGCCCAGCGCCTTACCGGGCGCGACGTTGAAGCTGATGACCGTAGCCGGGAACTGCCCCTGATGCCCGATTGCCAACTGCGCTCGCGACTGCTCCCAGTGCGCCAGGTTGCTGAGAGGCACCTGTGTGCCGTTGGTCGATTTCACATAAAGGCTTGCGAGATCAGAGGGGTCGGTGCGGAAGTTCGGGCCTACTTCCATGACGACGTGATACTGGTTGAGCTGCGTGAAGATACATCACATCTGCCGCTGGCCAAATGCATGGTAGAGGGTGTCGTCGATATCCGCAACGGTGATCCCGCGTCGCGC
>Ga0105248_10008891_pt1 | contig 11040 bp, 11 predicted proteins | sample KBSS34metaG_FD_81524 | JGI IMG/M metagenome (GOLD analysis project Ga0105248, IMG submission 81524) | Switchgrass rhizosphere microbial communities from Kellogg Biological Station, Michigan, USA - KBS S3-4 metaG | ecosystem: Host-associated > Plants > Roots > Rhizosphere > Soil | place...
CTCATGAACTACCTGCTGCCGCAACGAAACGTGATGAGCATGAACTGCTCCGCGAACATCGGCTCTGAAGGTGACGTGGCGATCTTCTTTGGTCTATCGGGAACGGGTAAGACAACTCTGTGCGCGCATCCGCAACGGCGGCTGATCGGCGACGACGAACACGGCTGGTCCGACGACGGCGTCTTCAACTTCGAAGGCGGCTGTTATGCGAAGGTGATCAAGTTGTCGGCGGAAGCTGAGCCGGACATCTATCGCACGACGGAGATGTTTGGCACGATCCTCGAGAACGTGGTCTACGATCAATCGACACGACAGATCGATCTCGACGACGCTCGCAAGACTGAGAACACGCGCGCGTCGTATCCGTTAACCAGCATCAACAACATCGTTCCCGAAGGTCGCGCCGGCCATCCGCGAAATATCATCATGCTGACTGCTGACGCGTTCGGTGTGTTGCCGCCGGTCGCGCGTCTCTCGCCGGAACAGGCGATGTATCACTTCCTCTCCGGTTACACCGCGAAAGTTGCGGGGACTGAAAAAGGCATCAAGGAGCCGGAAGCGACTTTCTCGACCTGCTTTGGCGCGCCGTTCATGGTCCTGCATCCCGGTGTTTACGCCGATCTGCTCGGCAAGCATATGGCGGAGCACAACGCAGCGTGTTGGTTGGTTAACACTGGTTGGAGTGGTGGTCCATACGGCGTCGGAAAGCGAATGAAGATCAGTTATACGCGTGCGATGATTCGCGCGATCCTCAATGGCTCGCTGGCGCAAACGGCAACCGTGCCCGATCCGATCTTCGGAGTAAACGTTCCGGTTTCATGTCCTGACGTGCCGAACGAAGTGCTGCAACCGCGCAATACGTGGGAAGACAAAGAAGCCTACGACGCCTCAGCGAAAGATCTCGCGCGCAGGTTCAACGAGAATTTCAAGAAATACGAAGCAGGTGTGTCGGAAGCGGTTAGAGATGTAGCGCCAAAACCGTAACACGGATAAACACGGAAGAAATCCGGATTTATTTCCGTGTTCATCCGCGTTACCCCGGGGGCCAATTCAGTGGGCGGCCGCCGAGCACGTGGACGTGCAGGTGAAACACTGACTGCCCCGCACCCTCACCCGTATTGATCACCGTTCGATAGCCACTCTCTTCGTGGCCCAGGTCATTGGCGACGCGCGCGCCGACACGCAGCAGGTGACCAAGCACACCTTCATCTCTCTGTCCCGCATCATTCAACGACTCAATGTGTTCGCGCGGAATCACCAGCACGTGCGTCGGCGCCTGCGGATTAATATCGCGAATCACCACGCAACGATCGTCCTGATGGACAAACTCGCCCGGAATCTCTCCCGCGACGATCTTACAAAACAGACAATTCCCGTCTGACATTACCGTCCTCCTGCTGACTAAACTGGCTCCAGAATCGGCGCCGTCACCACCGGCGAAATGATCCGCTCAATCTCAGCACCTACTGCCCGCAACTTTGCTTCGATCCTCTCGTAACCACGATCGATGTGGTAAACGCGATCGATCACTGTCTCGCCGTTGGCGATCAATCCCGCCAACACGAGCGAGGCGGACGCGCGAAGATCTGAAGCGATTACGCGCGCGCCGGTAAGCTCAGTTGGACCATCAACGATCGCGGAGCGCCCGTCAATGTGTATCTGCGCTCCCATGCGTTGGAGCTCAGACCCGTGCATAAAGCGATTCTCAAAAACAGTCTCGACAATCTCCGAGCGTCCGCGCGCCTGCGTCATCAGCACCATGTACTGCGCCTGCATGTCAGTGGGAAACTGCGGATACGGTTCGGTGGTTACGTTGCCGGCCTTCAGGCCATCGGGACAACTCACTTCGAGTGTCGTCGGATTTACTTCCTTTATAACAACGCCGGTGGCTCTCAGTTTTTCAATCACACTCGTCAGATGATCCGGGCGACAGTCTTTGATTTCGAGTTGTCCCTGCGTCAGTCCGGCCGCGACGATGAACGTTCCCGTCTCGATGCGATCCGGAATGATCGTGTGTTCGGCGCCACCGAGTGATTCGACGCCTTCGATCTGAATCGTGTCAGTGCCGGCGCCGTTGACGCGCGCGCCCATCTTGTTCAGCAAATCGGCGAGATCCACGATCTCCGGTTCGCGTGCGGCGTTGTGCAGCGTAGTAACGCCGCGAGCGAGCGTCGCGGCCATCATCAGGTTTTCGGTGCCGGTGACAGTGACTTTCGGGAAACTGATATCCGCGGCACGTAAGCGTCCATCACTCGGCGCACGCGCCACGACGTTGCCTGACTCGAGTTTTACCTCCGCGCCAAACTTCTCAAATCCCGCCAGATGCAAATCAATTGGTCGTGTGCCGATCGCACAACCGCCCGGCAGTGATACCTTCGCTTTGCCGAAGCGCGTGAGTAGTGGTCCAAGCGCCAGCACGGAAGCGCGCATCGTTTTCACAAGCTCGTACGGAGCTTCGAAAAGCTCGACGTGCGCGGCGGAGATCTTGTGAGTTCGGAGTTCGGGAGTTAAGACAGTCGCGCCAATATCTTCGAGCAGTCGTCGTTGCGTGATGATGTCGCGAACGTAAGGGATATTGTGTAGTGTGACGGTTTCAGGCGTGAGCAGCGCTGCCGCCATACACGGCAGCGCCGAATTTTTTGCACCACTAATCGAGACTCTGCCGTGAAGTGGGCGGCCACCCGAGATACGAAACTTGTCCACGATGCCGGACAGAGTAACACAGCTTACTCGTTGGCGTTGAGGCGCTTGAGATGAACACCGCCGTTCGTAGTCATTGCTTTAACCGTCGCGCCACCCGAGCCGAGGTCAAATGCAACCTGTTTTGTCAGCCTGCCCTGGACGTTCACCGGAAAATCAACATTGACACTTCCATTCACCGTTCCGGTTTGCAGATGCGCCGAGTAGTTTTCAGGCACCGACATGATGACGCCGCCATTGGTCGTGCTGACGTCGAGACTCTCACCGTCCCAACGATCACCCGCCAACTCGATAACTAAACCGCCATTCGTCGTCGAGCCGCGCACGGCGCCGCCAACTCGCTTGAGCACCACACCGCCGTTCAACGCAGTGAAATCGATGCGACCATTCACATCGGCAATCGCAATGCCGCCATTCTGTGTCTCGACGGAAAGATCCGCGCGACGCGGCACGAACACTTCGTAACTGACGTTCCAGTTATAATCCTTACGACCTTCAGGACCACTCGCGAAGATCCTCGCGCCACTGGTTTCGATTCTTACCTGCCCGGCCAGACTTTTCGCTTCGTCCGCAGTCGGCGCCCCGGTTTGCACGCGAGCGCGCACGAGCACCTGATTCTGGTCCCAGCCTTTCACCGAGACACCGCCGTTTTGACGACCGTCGATGGCGATCGTGCCGCCACTCATCGCCAGCGTCTGCTCTCGGATCTCACAGTTACCGACCAGCCTGTCGTTGTACCAACTGTTCTCGTTACAAGTTAACGATTTATCTTTGACCTTCTCCTTCTGAGAAAAAACAGTGACGCCCGTGAAAGTCACGAGTGCCAGGATCAGCACACTTCGGCCTAAGAACCTGTACATAACTTCGGTCTCCTTAATGTCTGGGGTGTTTAGTTTTCTACGCTTATCGCGGCTCTGAATGCTAAACACCGCGCCGGTGAGCCCTGTGACAGGTATTTAGCGCTTTCGCAGCAGGACGATGCGCGGAATGCACTGCAAATCGGGCCGGACTTCGAGTAATTCCCAAACGTTGGAATCCACAAGGTTTTGCACAGCTTCGCCCTGATCGAAGCCGATTTCCATGATCAGGTGGCCGTTCTGCTTGAGAAACTTTGGGGATTCCTGAATCAGCCGGCGGATGATGCCGAGACCGTCGGGTCCTGGAGAGAGTGCAATTAATGGCTCATGATCTCGAACCTCGCGTTGTAGTCCCTCAAGCACGCCGGCTGATACATACGGCGGATTAGAGACGATGAGATCAAACTCGCGGCGGTCGAGCGAGTCGAAGCAGTCAGAAACGACAAACTCTGCGCGATCGACGACGCCAAGTTTCTGCGCGTTGAATTTTGCGATTTCGAGCGCGGCAGGCGACTTGTCGAGAGCAACGGCGCGGGCGTGAGCGAGTTCGCACAGCAGCGTCAACGCGATGCAACCTGATCCGGTGCCAACGTCGCAAATCAGACTTGCTGTTTTGTTTACTTCGAGTGCCGCTTCGACGAGCAATTCCGTTTCGGGACGTGGGATTAGCACGTCAGGTGTTACGCGAAACTCGCGACCGAAAAAATCCTGAGTGCCAGTGATGTATTGCAGCGGTTCGCCCGCAGCACGGCGTTCGAGAAATTCGCGAAATTGATCCACATCATTTACTTCGTCTTCCGCGTGCGCGATAAGAAACGTTCGATCCTTGCCGATGACAAACGAAAGCAACGAGCCAGCTTCGCGCCGTGCTTCAGGCACACCCGCGTTTTCCAGGATCTGCGTTGCTTCTCTGAGAACCTCAGCAATTGATTTCATTTTTGAACACGGATTTTCGCGGATGAATACGGATCAGATCCTTTCAGGAAGAGACGTTAAATTCAACCTATACTCATAACATAAGAACGAGCTCGTTCCTCCCGTGACGTCAGGAACCCCCGCCGCCAATCGGCTCCGGGGGTTTCGGCGTAATAGGACCGGAGTTTAACAACGTTTGTCGCGAGGTTGCCGTGGGTAAGCTTTCCAAAAGTTGTCTCTTGTTCACGCTGAACTGGCTCGATGCCCAACTCACAATTCTTTGGATTCGCATGAACGTCGCCTCGGAAGGAAACGCACTCATGGCCCGCGTCCTTGACCATGGCGAATTGACTTTCCTCGGAGCCAAGGTCGCAATCGGCGCTATTGCCGCCTACATCCTTTACCGCTGCGCTCATCTGCCGCTCGCCAAACATGGTCTAACGGCCGTGCTCACGATCTACGCGTGCCTGATGCTCGTCCACGTTGCGACCGGCTGCGCCGCACTCGGCTGGCATGCACCCGTCACCCTGCTGACTTATCTCGGAAATCTGTCCCACGCAGTCCTTTCGTTGTTCATTTAATAGCAAATCCGCGAAAACGAAACTCGCCTGTGGCCTTGTACGTTGATACAATCGTCGCAACGACTAACGTTTGAAAAGCATCCAAAACCGATGTGGCAACTTACCAAAAACGATTTTTCATAGAGAGGGAAGAGTTTTATGTACAAACTTTCCGCACGCCAAATTTTATTGATCGCTCTTATCTCAGGATTATTCGCCGCCGGCGCAGTTGTGTTTGTGGACCGAATCTACAACCGCTTCCAACCGTCCGGTATTGCTTTTTCTGAAGCGCTTCCGGCTGGTATCACTGATCCTGCAACTTCGACCGACGAACAAAACAATATCGAGGTTTATCGCACGCTGAGTCCGGGCGTCGTGTTCATTCATTCCACTTCCTACGCTCGCGACTTCTTCGGTTTTGTCGAACCGCAGGAAGGTTCTGGTTCGGGCTCGATCCTGGATCAGCAGGGAAATATTTTAACGAACTACCACGTCATTGAAGGCGCGCAAAAACTTTCGGTCAGCATGGGTGGCAAGAAAGATTATCCGGCTATAGTCGTGGGTGGCGATGCCGATACGGATCTCGCCGTTATTCGTTTGACTGAAAAGCCGGCTGGTCCATTGACCGTGGTGCCGCTGGGCGATTCTGACAGACTCGTCGTCGGGCAGAAAGTTCTTGCCATCGGCAATCCGTTTGGATTGGACCGCACGCTCACGACGGGAGTGATCAGCGGTTTACAACGACCTATTCGCGCGCGCAACAACCGGCTGATTGAAGGCGCGATCCAAACCGACGCTTCGATCAATCCCGGTAACTCTGGTGGTCCATTGCTGGATTCACACGGGCGTATGATCGGAATCAATTCTCAGATCCTGTCGCCGTCGGGTAGTTCAGCAGGTGTCGGGTTTGCAGTGCCAGTAAGTATTGCAAAACGAATCGTACCGCAGTTGTTGCAGAACGGGCGCATACGTCGTCCCAAGCTCGGCATCAACACGCGTGACGTGGCGGCGTTTCGAAATCAGGTTGATCTGCCGGTTAGTGACGGCGTGCTCATCGTCAACGTAGCCCGTGGCAGTGGCGCGGCGAATGCTGGATTGCGCGGCTTGCAGCGAACCGAAATGGGCGACATCGAACTGGGCGACATCATTGTAGGTATCGACAACGACCAGGTGGCAAATTCAGACGATCTGTTCCGAGTACTCGATAAGCATCAGATTGGCGAAACGGTTCAGGTTCAAATTTGGCGTGACGGCAAGCGGATGTCGGTGCCGGTGCGCCTGACGGAATCACCTGACTCGCGGCGCTAATCCGTGCCAGTTCAGGTCCTATGCACCAGACGACCCATTTCTTCAATTTGGGGTATGGCTGGCTCTGTAAACACTGCAGCGCGGAGGACGCTGAGCGCAAACATCATCATCGCAGCGCGCAAAAGCCGCAGGGACCAGCTTTTGCGCGCTGGGTTGACCAGGAACATTTTCGCGGCCTCATCTGCCCCCGCTGCGGCATCTCGGAAAATTTAAGCCACAGATTACACTGATTTTAAATCCGGATTTTTCATCCGTGTTATCCGTGGCCAAACTCACTCTCGTAATCCCTTAGGCTGCGCGTGATCACGTCCATCGCTTCGGTGCGATCGTAGACGTCGACGATCTCTACCTTCTTTTCCTGATCACTTGGCAGTTGCTTGTAGCTGAGAAAGTAGTGCTTTAACCGATCGATCAATCCGTGCGGCACATCACGCACCTCCATCACGTTCCCATACGCCAGGTCATTTTCGAGTACCGCGATAATCTTGTCGTCAGCCTGATTGCCGTCAATCATTCGCAGACCACCAATCGGCCGCGCATGAAGGAAAAATCCGCCGTTACCAAACGTTTTCTCCGACAATACACAAATGTCCATCGGATCCTTATCCCCTTCAATCCCACTGCGCCCGGTGCGTAGTTCGCACAACTCTGCGACTTCGCGCCCGCAGTAAGTCTGCGGTATGAAGCCGTAGAGCGTGGGCGACATCGACGAGAAGCGTTGCGGGCGATCCACGCGCAGGTGGCCCGACCATTTATCCAGTTCGTATTTAACGGCGTCGGTGGGAACGATTTCGATGTAGGCGTTGACGAGCTCGGGCGTGCGCGGTCCCGAGGTCACGCCGTGCCACGGATGCGCCTGGAAGAGTTGTTTGTTCATCGCAACAATCATAAATAAGCCACCAGGAAGCACAAAGCTCACAGAGAGTAATCAGGTGAGATTTCTTTTGTAAATTTTTGTGCCTTTTCGTGGCGGTGCTAAAATGGGGCGAATCAGTAATGGCTGCCACCGCTGAAATCATCACTAAACCGATCGCGAGCGCGATCTCACTGCGTTGGATCATCAGCGCGCGCGACGACGGGATCTGGTTTATCGGGTCGGTCGTCTCGAGCTATGTCTTGCTGTTTCTCTACGTGTGGGGAATCGTGCCGTTGATTCCGATGGTTGCGGTCTGGGCGATTTTGATCGACGCGCCGCACGTGTTCGGTACTTTCTCACGTACCTATTTCGATCGCACCGAAAGACATAATCGCGCGCGTCTGTTGTGGGGGTCGCTACTCTTCTTCGCGATTGGACCAGTGTTGGTGCTCGCCGGGTTTGGCTTTGTGTTTTTGTTTGTGGCGGCGCTGTGGGCGTATTACCACCTCGTGAAACAACACTACGGGTTCATGGTGCTTTACAAGAAGAAGAATGGCGATCTCGCGCGAGTAGACAACGTTTTGGACCGCACGCTGCTGCTCTTTGCTTTCAACTATCCGTTTGTTGAGTTTATCGCGCGCGATCCGGAAGCGATGGCACGTGTGCCGGCCGTTTTGCGAGCCGGCGTGAGCGGGTTCTCGAAGTTGCTGCTCGCGGGAACGATTCTCAGTTTCGTTGTTTGGCTCGGACGTCAGGTTCAGCGCACGATTATTGGTGAGCCGTTGAATGTTCCGAAGTATCTGTTACTCGCAGCGGCGATTCCGATGCACTGGATCGTTTTGCTGACACCGATGCCTCACAAGCCAATTGCGATCGTGGCGATACTGACGATCTATCACAACTTTCAGTATCACCGGCTGATCTGGTTTCACAATCAGAAATATACGAATGCGCGCGAGAAGTACGGCGCGGCTGAGTTAATCAGTCGCCGGGTGCTGTTCTACGTCGCGTTCGGGATCTTGTTTGGGATTATTTACCAGGGGCCGAGGCAGATACTCGGGTATCTCGGTTTACAGAATGGGCCTGCGCAGCCACTTGCCATACAGCTTGGTATTTCGTTTCTGTGGGGATATGCGTTTATTCACTACTATCTCGACTCGAAGATTTGGAGAGTAAGAAGGGATCCGTCGGTTAGTAAGGCGTTGAATATTTAGTAACGCGGATTAAGGCGGATTAGTCCTCACCGTGTTCGTCGCCGTTGAAGTGCAGGACGGTGGATTCGTCGTCGATCACGGTTTCCAGGTGGACTGGCCGGCCCCAGAGGGTGTGGACGTGCTCGAGGGCTTTGCGTGCGTAACGCATGTCGAGTTCAGTGCCTTCATAGCGATGCTTCATGTAGAGTTCGCGATTGCCGTTGTAGTCGCCATCCTCGACTTGCAAATATGGAAAACCGAAGTTGGTCATGTTTGAGACGAGTTGGTCGCGCACTTTTTGCCACCGCTTCTCGGTGATGGTCCATTCTTCTTCGTCGACCAGCTCAAACACAAACAGATCCAACTCTTCACACAATTCCTCAGTCAGATAGTTGCGCAAAAACGAGACGTCGTTGTCGAGCTCGCGCACTTCGAAGATCTTGTCACGTCCTTCATTCCCGGCACGGCCAAACTTCTCGCGCTCTTCCTGCGAAGGCTCGTTCCAACGGCGCTCGATGTCTTCGTAGATCTTGTATCCGAGATAGTACGGATTTAGTTGTCCCTTCTGCGGCGATACCACGCCCGAATGAAGATTCGCAAACTCGATATGTTCGTTGTCACTAAGATCCAACTCGCGCATGATGCGCGCATGCCAGATACTGGCCCAGCCTTCGTTCATGATCTTGGTCTGCATCTGCGGCACGAAGTACTCCATCTCCTCGTGAACCATGGCAATCGCGTCGCGTTGCCAGGCTGCGAGCGAGGGCGAGTTTTTCATGATGTAGAACAGTAGATCTTTTTCGGGCAAACGTTCGCGCGGCTTCTCGTCATCCGTTCGATCTGCGGCCTTTGGTTCGTGCTCGCTTTTATCGAGGTGCCAAAGATCATCGTATCGACCTTCTCTGGGGCGTTGCTCAAGGCGTCGCTTCTCTTCCGCAACCGTGATCTCGCGTTTGATAAAGAAATACGGATCGATGTGCTCTTCGATCGCGAGTACGGCGTCGAGAAATCTCTCGACTGTCTTGCGGCCATGCCGGAATTCGTACTCCATCATTCGCTGCGCGTGCGTCGAGACACTCTCGACCATGCGACGGTTCGTCTTTGAGAAGTACGTATTGTTCTTGAAAAAATCGACGTGCCCGAGCACGTGGGCAATCACCATCTTGTTCTGAGTCGGGCTATTAGTCTCCAGCAGAAAACCATAGGACGGATTGGTGTTGATAACAACTTCGTAGATCTTCGACAGGCCGAAGTCGTACATCGTCTTCATGCGATGGTAAGTCTTGCCGAACGTCCAGTGTGAGTAACGGCCAGGCAAAGCATACGATCCAACCTCGTACATGACTGTTGCGGGCACGATCTCGAAGTTGGTTGGATACGGATCGAGACCGAAACGTCGAGCAACTTCCCATATCTGCTCAACCGCCTTTTCGAGTTCTCTTATTTCCTTATCTTCCATCCGTTCCCAATCCGTTTAATCCGTGGCCAGATCTTTCTTCCCAAAAAACTGTTTCAGCGCCGGATAAACATCTTCCTTATCGTCGATCCGCACACCCACGAATCGATCCTTATTCTGCAAACGGTCGCTAAAGATCGAGAGCAACGCACCGGACGAGCGACGATAACTCGACGACCCTTCCTCACCGATCTCACCATACCCAAACAGATTGCACGTCGCGATCAGCTCATCCGCCAAACGCACTGCTTCTTCGTTATCGGAGTAGTAATTGTCGCCATCGGAAAAGTGAAACGGATAGATGTTCCAATCCGATGGACGATAGCGGTGCTTGATCACGTCGAGCGCGAGTTGATAAGCCGACGAGACGACTGTTCCACCCGACTCTCCCTGAGTGAAAAACTGTTCCTCCGTCACCTCTTTCGCTTCGGTATGATGCGAAATGAAAACAATGTCGACGTTGTCGTACTTCGTTCTCAGAAAACGAACCATCCAGAAATAAAAACTGCGCGCGATGTATTTCTTAAACTCACCCATTGAGCCCGAAACGTCGATCATCGCGATTACGACCGCGTTCGACTCGTAGCGCATCACCTCTTCCCACGTCTTGAAGCGCAGGTCTTCCTTCTTGATGTCGCCAAAACGCGCTCTGCCTTCGCGCGCGTTGCGACGAATATTTTCGAGAATCATGCGGCGCTTATCGAGATTCGCGATCACACCCGTGCGCCGGATCTCGTTGAACTGCGTCTTGCGCGACTGGACCGCCTTCTTTGCTTTTTCCTGGAGGTATGGAAGCTGTAGGTCTTCGAAGATCAGCGCCGCGAGCTCGTCGATGTTTACTTCCGCTTCGTAATAGTCGGCGCCCGCTTCCTGCCCGGCTTGTCCTGAACCCTGGCCCTGGCCGGGCCGTGATTCGCGACCGATGACGTCGCCGACACGCGTCTTGCCGTCGCCCTGGCCGACGTGTTTGCCCTTCTGCTGATTGAAGCGAAACTTGTATTCGTCGAGCGCTTTGATCGGAACTTTGACGGTGCGCTTGCCGTCGGAGAGGATGATGGCTTCGTTCGAAACGATGGAGCCGAGATTTTTGCGGATGGCTTCTTTTACGCGATCCTTGTGGCGCTCCTGATCGATGATGCCCTTGCGTTGTAACGACCAGTCATTTCGTTGGATAGACATAAATCCTCCATCCACA
>Ga0105248_10008892_pt1 | contig 11039 bp, 10 predicted proteins | sample KBSS34metaG_FD_81524 | JGI IMG/M metagenome (GOLD analysis project Ga0105248, IMG submission 81524) | Switchgrass rhizosphere microbial communities from Kellogg Biological Station, Michigan, USA - KBS S3-4 metaG | ecosystem: Host-associated > Plants > Roots > Rhizosphere > Soil | place...
CCCCCGCGCCCGCGCCCGCCACCTCCGCCGCGCCGACGCCCGCGGCCGCCTCGGGACGCTCCCGGCTGACCGGCCCCCGGGAACGCCCACGTGCGACGGACCGCACCCGGGCCCTGGGCGGAATCCCCGCGCGCGCCCGCCTCATCAACCGCGTGGGTGCCGCCATCCACCCCGCCAGCCACGCCGCCGCGGCTCCAACTCCAGCGGCAGACCCAGCGGCAGACCCAGCGGCAGGGCAGGCCCTCCCGCCCACGCCGAGCGCGGGCGCGGCTATTTCCGCACACGCCGGCCCCGCCGCGCCCCCCGCTCCGAGCCCACCCGCGGAGCCCGCCTCGGCGCCAGCCACGGCCATCCCGGCACCCGCGCCCCTCACCACAGCCGCGCCCACCGCCGGGACCCCGACGAGCGCGCTCCCGCACACCGCCCCCGAGACCACCGACGAGGCCGGGGCGGATCCGGCCGACACGGCGCCCCATGAGGGTGGTCCCCGGCATTCGCGGGCGGCCGTCGCCGCCGTGGCACTCGGCGTGCTGGCCACGCTCGCGATCGTCGCCGTCCTCGTCCTCATCAGCACCTCGGGCTCCAGCTCAGGGCATTCGGCGAGCGGCGCCACGGCGACGTTGCCCGCCCTCGCCGACCCCGCCGAGGCGAACCGCCCACCCGGATCGCGGCCCACCGCGGCGGCGAGCGGCGCGTCCGTGCCCCTCCGGTCGGCCGACCCCGAGGCGGGTCAGGCCGCCCCCATCGCACGCGACACCCGACCTGCGGTCGCACCCGCCGGCTGGGTCTCCTACACCGATCCCGACGCTGGCTGGTCGGTCTCGTACCCCGCCGCCTGGCAGCGTCAGGCGGGGCCGGGAGGCGCCGGCAACGTCGATTTCGTGGACCCGGCTACCAGGTCCTTCCTGCGGGTGGGTAGCGTCAGGCAGGCAAACACCTCTGCGCTCGGAGACTGGCAACGTAACGAGGCCGGATTCGTTCGGAGCGTGCAGGACTATCGGCGGGTACGGCTCGCTCCCAGCGACGGTGGGGATGGCGCCGGACAGGCCGACTGGGAGTTCACGTATCGCAGGTCGGACGGGGTCATGGTGCATGTGCTCAACCGGGGCGCGATTCTCAACGGCCACGGATACGCCCTCTACTGGCATACCCGCGACGACCTCTGGTTGCGGGATCAACCATTGATGCGCGAACTCTTCGGAACCTTCCGGCCCGGTCCGTGATGTCATCATTCGCCGGACTTCCGCCCCGCATGGCGACGGGAAACACGCAGGCCGTATGGCACGCGGATCCCTCCGTCTGTCAGACTTGACACGATGGCCAAATCGGCAAGCGTGCCCCCGGACACCGATCGGCATGGCACGCCTCGTTACGTAGCCCAGCGCTACCGCCTCGACACGCCCATCGGGCGGGGTGGAGCCGGTGTCGTCTGGCGTGGTGAGGACGAGCTCCTCCAGCGACCGGTGGCCATCAAGGAGATCCTCGTCCCGATGGCCGGCGCGCAGAACGAGCGCGACGCGATCCGTGCCCGGGTCCTGCGGGAGGCCCGTGCCCTCGCGCGGCTGCACAGCCCCGCCATCGTCTCCGTCTACGACGTGGTCGAGGAGCACCAGCGGCACTGGATCATCATGGAGCTCGTCGACGCCGACAGCCTCGGCGACGTGATCCGCAATCATGGCCCGCTGCCCTTTGACCAGGTCGCGGCCATCGGGCTGGCCCTGACCGACGCGCTGGCCGCCGCACACTCCGCCGGCGTGCTGCATCGCGACGTCAAGCCGGGCAACGTCCTGCTGGGCCGGGACGGGCGCGTGCGGCTCACCGACTTCGGCATCGCGGCGACCGAGGGTGATGTGACCCTCACCGGGACCGGCGCGCTCGTCGGCTCGCCCGCCTACATCGCCCCCGAGCGGGTCCGTGGCTCGTCGGGCAGCCCGGCAAGCGACCTGTGGGGGCTCGGCGCGACCCTCTACTCCGCTGTCGAGGGCCAGCCGCCGTTCGAGGGCCCGGAGACGTATGCGGTCCTCACCGCCGTCGTCGAGGGGCGCCGCCGCGCGTTCCGACTGGCGGGTCCGCTGCGCAACCTGCTCAGTGATCTGATGGACCGCCCGGCGGAGGAGCGGCCGGACGTCACGGAGATCCGCCGCCGGCTCATCCCGGTGGCACGCAACGCCAACCCGGTGCCGGCGTCGGTGATGCACGCCCGCCCCCGCGGCGAGGAGGACGAGGGCCCGAGCGCGGCCGACGTCGGCCTGGAGAACCTCGACGACGCACCGGACCGGCCCAGCGAAGGTGGGCCCGGCGCGGGAGCCTTCGGCAGCGCCGCAGCCGCGGCCGCGGTGTCGGCCCGGCCTGGCACGGGCCCGCGCGGTGGGCTGCCCGGGCGCTCCCGGGGCACCGGCCCGCACGCTGGCGATACCCCGCCGGCGACCGGCGGCACCCGGCCGGAGCCGGCCATAGGGTCGGCCGCGGACGCCGAGGTCACAGCCGACCCGGTGGTCGCGCCGCCCTCGGCCGCCGCCGAGACCGCCTTCTCCCCCACCGGCGGCGCTCGCCCGACCGGCCAGAGCGTGAGCCCGCCACCGCGCCGGACCGGGCCGCAGTCCGTCGATCATCATGACGCGATGACCCAGGTCGGCGTGCCCGGCCAGCTGACCGGCCCGATGCGGGGCGGTGCCGACGACGAGACCCGCCTCGGCACCCTGCCCATGGTCGGCGCCGCCGATCTTGGCCTGCTCGACGACCACCACGCTGCCGGTCTGGTTCCCCTGGACGAGGCTCGGCGGCGGGCCGACGGTCCACCCCCCGGCCCGCCCGGCGGTCCGGGCTGGCGGCAGGGCGGCGACGCCGGCCGGCGACGCCTGACGATCGTCATCGCGGCGAGCGCGGTCGCGGTGCTGGCCGGCGCGATCATCGCCCTGGCGGCGCTGTCCAGTGGCGGCTCGTCCGGTGGGCACAACGACGTCTCCGCCCAGGAGACGACCGCGCCGGCCCCGACCACCGCGCGCACGGCACCCCCGTCGACGGCGCCGATGGTCACGGAGCCCGCCATCGTCACCCCGTACGAGCCGCGTTACACCCGCCGGCCTCGGGCCACCGCGACACAGACCGTCGAACCGACTCCGACGGCCACACCCACCACCGCGCCGACCACCGAGGCGCCGTCGCCCAGCGTGACGCCATCCGTCTCGTCCACGCCGACCCGCGCCGCGCCGACGACGACCCCTCCCGCGACCCCGACGGTCCGGCCGACCACACCCCCCATCAACTCACCGACGACGGCTCCGCCCGCAACGACACCGTGAGCGTCGACGCCAGGGTGCTGGCGCCGCACGGTTCGACGCCCAGCGCTCCGGTGCCAGATGCGGGGCGTTGCCGGGTGCGGGGGGTGCGAGATGCGGGAGCGCCCCTTATGGAGGCGCCATGTGTGGAGGCGCCTACTACTGGGGGTGTCGTCGGGGTCTGCGTCGCGCGTTTCGGTGCTGGGATTGTCGGCGGCGGTGAATGTCGCGGGCCCAGGCGATCGGATGCAGGCGCCCCGGATAATCCTGCGCTGAACTCTTCACTCCGCCGGCCAGCGGGTGGACGCGGAGTGGGCCCGGGCGGGCTCAGACCGCGCGGCGCGGCATCAGGTCCTGTGCCCGCAGCACCCGAAGCAGGTCGTCGGGGGCGATCAGCAGCCGGCCGGTCGGCGGACGGGTCGGCTCGGACTCGTCGTACTCGAGGGTGACCGGCAGGCGGTAGAAGTCCCCGAGATGGCCGGCGAGTTCGGTGAGACGCCGTTCCATCTCCTTGCCTTGCCGCCAGGTCCGCTCGTCAGCGACGGAGTCCTGCGCGCCCTCCCGCTCAAGGCGGTGGGTGCGGCACAGACCATCCGTGTCCTTGGCGACCGCCCGCTTGCCGCACCGGTGGGCGACGTAGCCCCGGCCGCCTCCCATCACCATGGCGGTGCAGCGCTCAAAGTCCCACATGATTGATCAATGCCCGCCTTCGTCTCGTCCGACCGGCAACCCGAGGCCGGTCTCGAACCCCCGCCCGCCAAGGCTAGGACGAATGCGGAGCATGTCCAGGCATCCCGAACGGAATCAGCCGATGTCACAGAATGTCGAGCCTGGGCGTTACGCCTGCACCGAACGCATCAGCCTCATCATGAAGGACGAATTATTGAAACATTTCCCCGCCTGTATAACCATCTCGTTACCGGCGCTGACCGGAGATCAATCACCAGCCTCGCCTCGGGTCAGACACGGCTCTGGGTCAGACGGAGTCCGTGGCGAGCGCGAACGGCAGCACCGCCGGGGCGCCGGCCTGGCGCACCAGGCGCGCCGCCACCGTCATCGTCCAGCCGGTGACGATCCGGTCGTCGACGAGCAGGACCGGCCCGCCGACGCCCGCCAGCGCGGCAGCGAGGTCGGCCGGAACGGCAAAGGCCGACCAGAGCCCGGCGAGCCGGTGCGCGCTGTTGTGGACCTCTCCCGCGGACGGCCCGCCGGCGACCCGCTCGACCTGCCCGAGCAGCGGCAGCCGGCCGATGGTCGCGATCCGCTCGGCAAGGCTCTCGACGAGCCCGGGCCGCGCCCGGGACGCGAGGGACACCACCGCCACCGGCCGCTGCTCCCACCCCCAGCCGGCCAGCGTGGCGACGACCGCGTCAACGAGGTCACCGGGCAATGGACCATCCGGGCTGCCGGCGGCGAACAGTGGCCGCAGCCGGTTGCCCCAGCCGATGTCGCCAAGCCGGGCGAGCACCCGTCCTGGCCCGGCCCCCACACCCGCCGGGATACGCCCCGACGCCGACACGCCCAGCCGGCTCATGCCCGTCGGCCACATCCGCCGCGGCTCCACGACGACCCCCGGGCGCATCAGCTCCGCGCGAGCCCGCCCCGCCGCCTCCGGCGACACCGACGACGCCCACGTCCGCCCGGTGCAACGGTCGCACCGCCCGCACGGCGCGGCGCCCGGGTCGTCGAGCTGGCGGCGCAGGAACTCCATCCGGCAACCCGGAGTGGCGAGGTAGTCGAGCATCGCCTGCTGCTCGCGCGCCCGCGCGGCGGCCACCCGCCGGTAGCGCGGCTCGTCGTAGGACCAGGCCTGGCCGGTCGCCGTCCAGCCGCCGCGGACCCGGGCGACGGCCCCGTCGGTGTCGAGGACCTTGAGCATCTGGTCGAGCTGGCCCGGGCCGAGATCGACCGAGGTCAGCAGCGCCTGCGTCGACAGCGGTCCGCGGGCGTCGGCGAGCGTCGCGAGAACCGTCCGCACGACGTGCTCGGGCGGGAACGAGGTGTCCGCGAAGTAGCGCCAGATGTCGCGATCCTCCGCGGCCGGCAGCAGGATCACCTCGGCGGCGTCGACCGCCCGCCCGGCCCGCCCGATCTGCTGGTAGTACGCCACCGGCGACGACGGGGCCCCCAGATGCACGACGAAGCCCAGGTCAGGCTTGTCGAACCCCATGCCGAGCGCGCTGGTGGCGACGAGCGCCTTCACCCGGTCCGCGAGCAGGTCCTGCTCCGCGGCGATCCGCTCGGCGGCCTCGGTGCCCCCGTGATAGCAGGTGACCGCGTGGCCCTCCGCGCGCAGGAACGCGGTCAGCTCCTCGGCGGCGGCCTTCGTCAGCGTGTAGACGATGCCGGACCCCGGCAGCTCGCGCAGCCGTTCGGCGATCCAGCCGAACCGCTCCTCGGCCCGAGGCAGCGAGACGACGGCGAGGCGCAGGCTCTCCCGGTCCAGCGTCCCCCGCAGCACGAGCGTGCCCGCCGCGGTGCCGCCGAGCTGCTCGCTGACGTCGGCCACGACCCGCTCGTTGGCGGTGGCGGTGGTGGCCAGGACCGGCACTCGTGGGCGCAGGCCGGCGATGAGGGTGCGCAGGCGGCGGTAGTCGGGACGGAAGTCGTGCCCCCAGTCGGAGATGCAGTGCGCCTCGTCGACGACGAGCAGGCCGGTGGTGGCGGCGAGCTCCGGGAGGTAGTCGTCCCGGAAGGTCGGGTTGTTCAGCCGCTCGGGCCCGATGAGCAGCACGTCGAGCTCACCGGCCCGCAGCGAGGCGTACACCTCGTCCCATTCGGTGACGTTACCCGAGTGGATCTCGCCCGCCCGGATCCCCAGCCGGGCCGCGGCCGCCGCCTGGTTGCGAATGAGTGCCAGCAGCGGTGAGACGATCACCGTCGGCCCCGGCCGCGCCTTCTGCCCCCGGCCGGCCGCCGGATCCGACGCACCGGACGCGGCCGCGCCCGGCAGCGGCGCCGTGCCCCGCAGCAGGGCGGTGGCGAGGAAGTACACCGCCGACTTCCCCCAGCCCGTGCGCTGGACGAGCAGCACCCGACTTCGCTGGGTGACGAGCGCCTCGATCGCCCGCCACTGGTCGTCGCGCAGCACGGCCGCCGGCCCGGCGAGCTCCCGCAGCAGCCCCTCCGCCCGTTCGCGCAACGCCGTGCCCCCGTCCGCCGCCGCGCCGCCAGACCCCATGCCTGACGCGGTCGAACCCGGAGCAGCCTGCTGGTGAGCCGCCGTTTCCTCCACGGTCATAGGTGCGGTTCTACCGGACGCCGCCGACAGAACCGGCGCCTGCCGTACTCGCTCAGCGCGCGGATCTCATGAGCTGATCAGCCGAGCTGACCTTCTCGGACGAGGTCGCCGCCTCGGAGACGTCCGCCCGCCCGCCGCGCGCGGCGCGCACCCCACGCACGCCCAGCCAGCCGACGGCGGTACCGATGACCAGGGAGACCACCGTCAGGACCAGGTGGACCGTGAAGAACCTGGTCGGGCCATGATCCCAGGAACGATCATCCTTCCAGATGTTGCGCAGGAAATTTGGCCAGATGGCCCACGTCCAGACGCCGACTGAGATCAGGAACCAGGACGCGCGCTTCGAGAAGGTCACCCGTCCAGCCTCGCACCCATAGGCGCCGTGGCCTCTCCGTGGGCGCGCGATTTCAGCCACGCCGATCGACCGTAGGCTGGGACAGCAGCCCAGAGTCTCGACGAACCTGCTGTTAAAGCACTCGTGAGCGAGGAGATCATCTGTGCCCCGCCAGGGCGGGGCGATCGACGGAGGGTGAGGCGGTTGAACCAAAGTTACGATGTCGCCGTGACGGAGATGCCGCTCCCCCCCGACGACCAGCTTGCCGAGGTCGTCCGAGAGGCTGCCGCGTCTGGTCAGATCGTCTACCTGACGGACAAGGGCCAGCGGTTGGCCGCGATCGTACCGGCAGGTCTCGCCGAACTCCTCGAACGGGGCGAGACGACCAACGGCCGGCGCGTACTCGGCGCCCGGGGCGCAGGCCGCAGCGGCCGGCAGGACATCTCCGAACGCATGGAGGAGATCCTCGCCAACGAGGTGGCGTCATAGCCCTCGTAGTCGACGCCGGCCCGCTCTGTCTCCGCGTCGCACCGGGTGGCGCGGTGGTCCGTACCACCTGGTTGTCGCGCTTGTCCACAACTGCTGGCACCCGGCGCCGAGCGGCATCCTTCGCTAGATTCCTCCAATGGCCTTCTCCCTCATTGTCGTCGGCGCGACCGGAAACGTCGGGCGTGGCATCGTCGCCGCAGCCCGCGAGCGGGACTGGGAGGTTACGGCCGTCGACCGCGACACCGTCGGCTTCGACGCTCTGCCCGACGAGTTCGCGGGCGTCAAGACCGTCGTGGGCAGCGTCGCCGACGCCGAGCGGGCGGCCGAGCTGGCGGCGCGCCTGGACCTCGCCTCGGCCGACGCCGTCGTCGTCGCCGTGAACATCCCGTGGACGCCCACGCCGGTCCTGGCGACGACCTGGCAGCAGGCCGACGACCACCTCGGCCCCTACCTGCGGCTGCACCTGAGCGCAGCGACCACCTTCCTGCCGGCTCTGTCGGCCGGCGCGGTCTACCTGGGCATGGGCGGCGGCATGGCGGACATCCCGGCCCGCGGGATGGGCGTGGTGTCGATGGCCCAAGCGGCCCAGCGGATGCTCTACCGGCACCTGGAGCGGGAGGCCCGCGCCAGCGAGGTGCTGGTCCGCGAGGTCATGATCCGCGCCATGGTCCACGGCTTCGGCCAGCCCGGCGAGCCGGGCCCGGGCATGCTCGGCTCCGACGTCATCGGCGAGCGGGTCTGCGACGTCCTGATCGACGCCAAGGAGCAGGAGGTCGTCGTCGTCCTCGAGGCGTAAGCCCGGCGTACGCCACTTGGCGAATTCCTACGCCGCCGGCTCCGGCGACGGCAGCAGCGCGTCGTCGCGGCGGCGCAGGATCTCGTCGACCGTCTGCTCCGGCGTCAGCGCCCCGCTGTCCAGTCACAAGCCGATGCGAGGGCTCTCGGCGCGCAGGACGGCGTGGGCGCTCCTTGTGCCGCAGCCTGCAGTGCGAGCCACGCGTGGCGACCTCCTCGAAGCCGGCACGCCCCAGAGCCTTCACCACCTTCGCCCCGGAGACCCGAGGCAGCGCGGGCGTCACGCCGACAGGCGGATGTCCAGCGGAGCGACGATAGGACCGTCCGCGGCGGTGGCGGGGAACGGCTGGTCCTCGAAGTACAGCTCCAGCGCCTCACGAAGATTCGCCAGCGACTCCTCGACGCTGGCTCCCTGACTGGTCAGCTCGACCTCCAGGGCCCGCGCCACGTACCAGTCGCCCTCGTACGTGACGACAGCCGTCAGCCGCGCCGCTCGCTCCATGGATATCAGCCTAGCCGTCCCTGCCACTCCTGGCGAAGCGCTCACCGCCACCTCCTCGACATGATCGACCAGACCTCCGTCGACCATACGAGCAGAAACGATCTCCAACGACCCGAGTCCACACGAGAGACACAAGACCGCTCCCGGCCTCGGGGAGTACCTGGGTGTCGCTTCCGACACCCCCGACAGAGGGTCATCGGCGAAAAGCCCCGGGTCAGCGGCGGAGGTGTTGGCGGGGGCCGGCGTAGGTGTGCAGGACCTCGCCGAGAGTGGTCGCCGGTGGGTAGGCCGACAGCGGGACGATCGCCTCGCCTCCCGCCCCGTCACCGCTACCGTCAGCATCGTCGCAGGCGGCGAACCGGACGGCCCACAGCAGCGAATCCGCGACCGGAAGCAGGGCGACGACGGCGTCGTCAGCCTCCATCTGCGCGGCGAGCCACGAGACACGGTCGGACTGCAGCGCGCAGACGAGGGTCACCTCATGGCTGCCGGACGGGGAGTCGGAGCACAGGCGGTCCCGCTGACCGGCCTCGCCGAGTGCCTCACCGAGCCGCTCGGCGACCAGCTCGCGTTCGTAGAGATGGTCGTCCTGCGCTATCCGGACGACGACGCCATGCGTCTCGCGCTCACGGTGCACCTGAGGATCAATCTTGGTGTCCTCACCGAAGTACCAGGTGAGAACCTCGGGAAGCACCGACCTCAGCTCCGCGGTGGCCGGCTGCACCATGGCGAGCCCGGGGCACTGCGGCGACCAGGCCGACCGCGAGGGCCCGTCCTCCCGCACGATGACGGAGACGGGCCTACTCACGATGGATCATCTCCAGCGACTCCTCCGCCGTCCCGCCCGCCGACCTCGCTGTTCCGCCGCTGTGATCAGTATCCGCGGCGACAGGGGCGCCCGGGGGCCGTTTGGGCCAAAGGTCGCGCCGATTACGCCCGCCGCCGAATGCCATCCGCGCGGCCGGCGGGTCGCGAAACGGCCGGTCCGGGGCGCGCCGGGATAATTCGGCGGCATCGCTCGTTCTGATGGACCGGGGGCGCCACGCGGCGCTTCGTATCCGGCCGGCTCCGGAACCGGATGGATCGACGATCACCACGCAGACGCCTGATTCCCGACATCGGGCACCGCCGTCGCCGTCGTAAGAGGCAGCGGCGCCGCCGACGAGGTGCTGGGAGCGGCGCTGGACTGGGCCCGCCGGGCGGGCGCCGAGGCGGTCACGCTGTGGGTGGCACCGGGCAACCTCCCTGCCCAGCGGCTCTACGCCCGGCACGGATTCGTCGTGCTGGGCGGCGCGCGACCGGTCACTGACGACCCCACGGTGAAGACCTTCATCCCGATGCTGCGCCAGCTCCAGCCGCCGCGCCCACCGTCGCCCGCGAGGTGACGCGGGCCGCGGACGCGTCGATCACCTCGTGGACGTATGCGAGTTTGGCCCGCACCCGCGGCGTCAGTACGAAGGGGTAGAGGTCGTCTCGGCCCATGCTGCGGTTGATCGCGTTGAGCGCATACGTCAACGGCAGCCACTGGGCAACGATCCCGTCGATGCCATCGGACCCCTCGATCCTGCCGGTTCCGCGGACGTCGTCGGTCCCGTCGGTCCCGTCGATCCCCTCGTGGCCACCGGGTTCGGCCGCGTGCCGGCGCGGGGTGACGCCGAAGGCGGCGAGGTCAGGGCCCTCGACGCGTAGGCCGAACTCCGCCGCGGTCCGAAGGGTGTCCCGGATGTGCAGGTAATGGGCGAAGGTCTCGGCCCAGTCCTCCCACGGGTGCATCGTCGCGTAGGCGCTGACGTACGACTCGTGCCAGTGTTCCGGTGGGCCCTCGTCGTAGTGGCACTCCAGGGCGGCCACATAGTCGATGTCCGGGTCGCCGAACAGGGCGCGGAACCGCGCGGCGCGCTCCGGGTCGATGGCGGCGAGCGAGGACCTGTAGTAGTGCCCGACCTCGTGCCGGAAGTGCCCGAGCAGGGTGCGGTAGGGCTCCCCGAGCTGGGTCCGGACGAGCTCGCGGTGCGCGTCGTCGGACTCCGCCAGATCCAGGGTGATCAGGCCGTCGCTGTGGCCGGTCACCACCGGGTGCTCGGTGCTGTTGAGCAGGTCGAAGGCGAGCCCTCGCGCCGGGTCGTCGCGATGGGCCACGACCGGCAGGCCGAGCTCGAGCAGCTGGGCCACCAGCCGGCGCTTGGCCGCCTCGGCCCGCGCGAACCGCTCGCGCCCCACCGTGTCGTCGTCGGCCGGCCGGGTGCGCGTCAGCCGACACGACACGCACAGCTCCGCCGGCCCGTCAGCCCCGGACCCGGCCCCAGCCCCAGCCCCAGCCCCGGAAGCGGGAACGGGAACGGGAACGACCCAGTTGCATCCGGCCAGGTCGGCGGCTGCACAGCGCCGAAACCCGCGGCG
>Ga0105248_10008893_pt1 | contig 11038 bp, 13 predicted proteins | sample KBSS34metaG_FD_81524 | JGI IMG/M metagenome (GOLD analysis project Ga0105248, IMG submission 81524) | Switchgrass rhizosphere microbial communities from Kellogg Biological Station, Michigan, USA - KBS S3-4 metaG | ecosystem: Host-associated > Plants > Roots > Rhizosphere > Soil | place...
GGCTGGGCTGCCAGGCTATCGTCAAAGGCGATGTGGTGGTGAAGATGCCGGCGTGGAATCGCAACTATGTGAGTGAAGGCGGGGGTTCGTTGAATTTGGGCGACGCGATTCCTCCTCCCAAGGCACCTGAGGCCCCTGAACCTCCTGAACCTCCGGGGCAGTAAGGATCGCTACTGCTTTAGCAGCATATCGATTAGCGTCCCGGCCAGATCTTCGGGCTCCGTGATTTTCACGCTGATGCGCTGGCCTTCTTGCACCACTTGAATTCCGTCGAATATGCGCGCTAGTTCGGGGCGGGTTTTGGGCGTCATCATGCGGCCTAGGCCGAGGAAACCTTGAAGGCCGTCGTGAACTTGCTGGGCGTCTTGCGGGTTGGCCGCTACTCCGGTAAGCGTGCCTTGCAAACCGTTGGTAAAGTCGAAGTAGAAGGTGCCGCTGCCGACGAGGCCGAGTATTTTGTTGGCGTTTTGTAGATTGCCGGTAAGCGGGAGGTCGATGGCTCCGCCCAAGTAGGCTCCCCAGAACTGGGTCTGCCACGGGATTTCTTTGGTGAGCGCGGTCAGGCGCGCGGGCAGGCCGGTTAGCGAACTCCTCTGATCGACGAGCCAGCGCAGGGTGGGGGTATCGGCAACGGCGATGGTGCTGGAGTTCACCATGAGCATGGCTTGCTGATCGTCGCCAAACAGGGTGAAGCCTTGATAGCCGAAGCGGCGGACGCCTTTTTTCGAGAAGTCGGGGGCCATTAATTCGTCGGCGAATTTTCCGCGGCCTAGTACGAAGCTCTGTTTTCCGGTGGAGACGAACATGAGGTTCCACAGGCTTTTCTCCGGGTTGATGCCGGTGCCGCGGGCGATTCTGTCGACGATGGAGATTTTTCCGCCGCTTAAATACTTTTGGTAGATCGGGGTTTTGACCAGGTTTTCGACGCGGAGTCCGACTAGGAGTGTGGTGTCGGCGGGGATCAGCGATGCGAATTGGGGATCGATGAAGACGCTGGTCTCGGCGGGCCTCGGCGTGCAGCCGGCTAGCAGGAGGGCTGCAACAGGAAGGCTATTTCGCAGACGCAACTTTTTCCACCGCTTTCATTACACGCAGAAAATTGCCGCCGTAGATTTTGCGGATGTCGTCGGGTGAGTAGCTGCGCTCTAGCAGCGCACGGGTGAGATTGGGGAATTTGGAGACATCTTCCAGACCGACGGGGGCGCAGTCGATTCCGTCGAAATCGCTGCCGATGCCGATGGCGTTGATGCCGGCGATTTTGCGGATGTGATCGATGTGATCGACTACGTCGTCGACGGTCGCGTGCGGCGGTTTGTCGTTCGTCAGGAAATTGCAGTAGAAGTTTACTTGGACGATGCCGCCTTTCTTGGCTAGCTCGATGATCATCTGGTCGGTCAAGTTGCGCGGGACGTTGGAGAGGGCGCGGCAGGCAGAGTGGGATGCGATCAGGGGGGCGGTGCTGACGGCTAGGGCATCGAAGAAAGTTTTGTCGGCTACGTGGGAGATGTCTACCATCATGCCCAGGCGGTTCATTTCGCGGACTACATCCTTGCCGAAATCGGTGAGTCCGTTGTGATGGGTGACGGAAGCGTCGTTCACGTCGCCGGACGAATCCGCCCAATTGTTGGTGTTGGTGTGCGTGAGCGTCATGTAGCGGACGCCGCGGCCGTAGAATTCGCGGAGCTTGTCGAGGCTGTCTTGAATGGCGTGGCCGCCTTCGATGCCGATGAGTGCTGCGATCTTGCCTTGTTTGTGGGCGGACTCGATTTGCGCGGCGGTGGTGGCGAGGACGAAATCGTTGGGATAGCGATCGACGATGTCGTAGCGGATCACGTCGATCAGTTGTTGGGCGCGGGTGTAGGCGCGGGGGCCGAGTCCGAAGTTCGCTCCTACGTAGGCGGCGAAGAACACGGCGCCGACGCCGCCTGACTTCAGGCGGGCTAGATCGGTATGGGCCATGGGCGAGGAGGCTCCAATGTCGATGACGGCGCCGGTGAAGGGGCGGTCCTTACCAGCCTGCTCAGTGGGGAAATCGTTGTGCGTGTCGATCAGCAGCGCCGAGGCGTGGACGCGCTTCACTTCGGCATCGGTCACGGTACGTTTTTGAGCCGTCATTGTCATGGCTATTGCCAGGCCCACTAGAATTCTATTTCGCATCGCGCCAGTTGTCTCCCACGCCTACGTCGACTACTAGCGGCACGTCCAGCCGCTCGACGGTTTCCATTTCCGATTTCACCATAGTGCGCACGGCGTCGACTTCTTCGGGGGGGGCTTCGAACACTAATTCGTCGTGGACCTGCAATAGCATTTTGGTCTGCTGGCCGCGCAGGTGTTGGTGGATGCGGATCATCGCTAGCTTGATGAGATCCGCTGCGGTTCTTTGCAGGGGGGTATTTACGGCCGTGCGTTCGGCGAAATTGCGCGCGTTGGGATTCTTGCTTTGCATATCCGGAATCGGGCGCTGGCGTCCGAACATACTTAACGCCACGCCGGTGCGGCGCACTTCGGCGATAGTCGCGTCGATGAAGCGGCGTACGCCGGCGTAGCGTTCGAAATAGGCGCGGATATAGAGATCGGCTTCTTTGCGGTCGATGCCCAGCGATGATGCGAGACCGAAAGCAGTCTGGCCGTAGACGATTCCGAAGTTCACGGCTTTGGCGTTGCGGCGCTGTTCGGGGGTGATCATCAGGGGCGGGACGCCGAAGACTTCGGCGGCGGTGCGCGTGTGGATGTCTTCACCGTTGCGGAAGGCGGCGACGAGCACGGGGTCGCGCGACATGTGGGCTAGCAGGCGCAATTCGATTTGCGAATAGTCGGCGACGATTAGTTTCCAACCGGGGCGCGGCACGAAGGCGGCGCGGATTTCGCGGCCTAGTTCGGTGCGGATGGGGATGTTTTGCAGGTTAGGATTCGATGAGGACAGGCGGCCGGTGGCGGCGCCGGTCTGGTTGAAGGTGGTGTGCAGACGGCCGGAGAAGGGATCGATCAGCGCCGGGAGGGCATCTACGTAAGTTCCTTTTAATTTGGAGAGCTGGCGGTATTCCAGAACTTTTCCGGCGATGGGATGCTCGGCTGCCAGGTCTTCTAGTACGTCGGCGGCGGTTGAGATGGCTTTGCCTTTGCCGTAGCGCACGGGGGCGGGCAGGTTCATGTCTTCGAACAAAACCTTGCCTAATTGTTGGGGCGAGCTGATGTTGAAGGATTTTCCGGCGAGTTCGTAAATCTCGGCGCTGAGACGGGTTATTTCTTCTTCCATGCGGACGCTAAGGACTTTGAGTTGCGCGGGGTCTACGGTGATGCCGGTGGATTCTAGGTCGGCTAGCACTCGAATCAGGGGCAGGTCGATTCTTGAATACACAGCAGCTAAACCGGCCGCTTCTACCGCGGGGCGGAGTTTTTTGAAGATGGCCAGGATTGCGTTGGCCTCGGCGGCGGGGCCGGAGTCGAGCGAATGGCCCAGGTGACGGTCCGCTAACGCCGGCAGACTGCACGAGGACGGATCGGCCGATAACAGGAAGCCGTAGAGCATCACGTCGTGGGTGAGGTTGGGACATTCGCCGAAGCGGCGGACGAAGGTTTTGATGTCGTGCGTGACTGTTGCGCGTTCGGGGAGCGCATCGCCGAATGCGATGGAACAGGCTTCGTCGCGGGCGGCTAGGCCGACTACTGTTTCTGACATCATTTCGCCAACGGCTACGGCTATGGGTGCGTCGACGGGGATAGCGGCGAGCCACGTGTCGAGTTCATCGTGCGATTGCAATTGGCGATACTCGCGCGTGGGGGCGGCTGCGGGCTCGGCCTCGGCCATTTCGCGTAGCAGGCGGTTAAATTCCAGCGTTCGGTAAAGCTCGCGCAATTGGACCTTGTCGGGGTCCTGCGCTTTCCAGGATTCCAGCTCGAAGGGGATGGGGACGTTGGTGTGGATGGTCGCCAATTTCTTGCTGAGTAGAATCTGGTCGCGATGGTTTTGCAGGCTCTCACGGTAGGTGCGCTTCTCCACTTCGGCGGCGTGTTCGAGGGCCCCTTCAACGGAGCCGAAGCGGGTGATTAAATCCTTGGCGCCTTTGTCGCCGATGCCGGGCGCGCCGGGGATGTTGTCGATGCTGTCGCCTTTGAGGGCTAGCAAGTCAGCCACCTGCGCTGGCGGCACACCCATGTACTTTTGAGTTTCTTCGGCGTCATACCAGAGGTCGTCTTTCATCGGATTCATCATGCGCACGTGGCTGTTCACTAACTGCAGCATGTCTTTATCGCTAGACACGATGGCAACTTCCATTCCCTGCTCGGCGGCGCGGCAGGAGAGAGTTCCAATGACGTCGTCGGCTTCGAAGCCGGCGAATTCGAGGATGGGGATGCGCATGGCTTCTAGGGTCTTGCGAATCCAGGGGACTTGGTCGAGCAAATCCTGCGGTGTTTCGGTGCGGTTCGCTTTGTACTCCGCGAAGGCTTCGTCGCGGAAGGTGGGTCCGAGGCTTTCGAAAATCGCCACCAGGTAATCGGGTTTGTGGACCGATTGCAGGCGCTTCACCATATTGTGAAAGATGTAGACGGCTTCGGTTTGAATGCCCGACGAAGTCCGCATGGGGGGGACGCCGGAGCGGGCGCGCGCGTGGTAGGCGCGGAAGATGAAGCCGAACGAATCGATTAAAAAGAGGCGCGGCACTTCATCCATAGTAAGGGTTGCTCTCGCCCCCGATCCAGCGCTAGAGTAACCGCATGAGAGGCCGTCCCGCAGCTACTGAATTTGCAGCCTACTATGCCACCTACGTCGACCTCATCGGCAGCGATGATATTCTTGCCACGTTGCAAGCGCAGCTTGATACGACTCTGAGTGTCCTCACGGGCATCTCCGAAGACAAATCGCTGCACCGTTATGCCGCGGACAAGTGGTCGATTCGCCAGTTACTGAATCACGTCAGCGACACTGAGCGCGTGTTTGTTTATCGGGCGCTGTGGTTCGCGCGGGGCTTTGACACGGCGTTGCCGGGATTCGATCAGAACGTCGCGGTCCCGACGGCCGCTGCCGAGCAGTTTTCCTGGGCTAGCCACGTGGAGGATTTTCGCGCGGTTCGCGCAGCTACCTTGACGTTCTTTCGAAATTTGCCTGAAGAAGCTTGGGGACGCAGCGGTGTGGCTAGCGGGAATCCGGTGACGGTGCGCGGGTTGGCTTACATCATTGCTGGACACGTTGCACATCACATCGCGATTTTGCAGGAACGGTATCTATAATGCCGCCCGAAATCGGTTTCACGAAGTATGGGGACGGACCCACGCGAGTGCTGGTGCTGCACGATTGGTTTTGTGATCACTCGAGTTGGGATGGAGCGCTGCCCTACCTCACGCCGGCTCGCTTCACATACGTCTTCGCGGATTTGCGAGGGTACGGAGCGTCCAAGGAAATCGAGGGCGAGTGCACTCTGGAAGAGGCTGCTGAGGATGCGATCGCGCTTGCGGATCGCTTGGGGTGGAAACGGTTTTCGCTGATCGGGCATTCGATGAGCGGGCTGGTGGTCCAACGCATCACGCAACTGGTGACGGATCGAATCGAGCGGGTTGTGGCGATCACGCCGGTTTCGCCGGGTGGAATGGGGCTCGATTCTGGCGCAGTTGCTTTTATGCGGTCGATCGCGATGGGCACGGACGAGGAGCGCTATGGGGCGGTCGGCTCGCTGTGGGGGACGCGCTTGTCGGAGACTTGGATCCGGTTTAAATTGCGGCGCTGGCGCGAGACTGCTTCTCCGGAGGCGGCCGCGAAATACGTGGAGATGTGGGGAGCGACGGAAATCTCGCAGGGCGCGCGGGGAATCGAGACGCCGATGCTGATCGTGGCTGCGGCGCAGGACGCTCCTCCGTTTCAGGAGGCGGCGTTGGAGGCGTCGGTGCTGCCGTTTTATCCCAACGCGCGCTTGATCTCGCTGGCGGAATCGGGTCACTACCCGATGCAGGAGCAGCCGCCGCTGCTGGCAACCGCGATCGAGCGTTTCCTAGGTTAGCCAGCGCTTCGCCAGGGCGGCTGCATCATCCACCTGGGGATTGACGTTCGCCCGTTCCGTCACGTCTCCGTTAACGGAGAACACTGCGGTGATTCCTTCGGCAGTGGGCGCTAGTTGGAGACGTTTCTCTTTGGCATCGAGACGCAGGGTCTCGCCGAGCCAGGTAAATTGAACCAGAACGCGCTGGCCGTGGCCGATGGCGCGGCATTGGGTCAACAGCTCCGAGGTGAATGGGGAATTTTTCAGGGCTTCGGCGTGGGGGGCTCGCTGGAGGGCTGCGGCGCGCTCGGCTTCGCGGCGCTCCTGCTCGCGCTTTATCTTTTCCGGATCGCGCTCGTCTTGCTTCTCGAGCGCCTTCAGATTGTTCTCTAGATTATCGAGGTAGCCCATGCAATTTTTAGTATCGCTTGCAACACGTTGCGCCCGCGACACGTCCATAGGCGTGGTACGCTAGACCGGAAGAAATCCAAGTAAGCAGGCTCATACTTCATGTTGATTCAATTCGCCAACCCGCTGAATTCGTCGACGTTGGCGTTTCCTATCCTCGAATGCATTCATATTGTCGGGTTCGCGCTGTCGATTGGCACCATCGCGATCGTCGATTTTCGTCTTCTCGACATCGGCATGCGGCGGCAAACGCCGGCGCAGCTGGCTAAGGACACCGCCGTGTGGACCCTGGTCGGGTTGGGTATCATGCTTCTTTCGGGAATGGCGCTGTATTCCTCAGACCCCGATATGTATTATTTGAACTACGCGTTTCTGGGGAAGATGTTGTTCCTGATCCTGGCCATCATCTTCAACTACACCATTCATCGCAAGGTGGTGGCTGCGGGCGCTTCGCCGGGGAAGACCAAACTGGTGGCGTGGATATCGATTCTGTTGTGGATGGGGGTCGTGTTCGGCGGAATCTTTATCGGGTTTTTGAACCCGACTCTCGATCTCAAGAAAGTTTGATGCATGCTGCTCTCGTTTGCTCAGTTCATTCAAAGTACGGCGTTCTTCACGGAGATGCGCGGGTCGGGCTACGTTTACCCGGTGATTCTGTCGCTGCATATGGTGACCATCGCTTTATTCGGCGGGATGATTCTGATGACGGACATGCGGCTGCTGGGGTTGGCGATGCGCAGCTACCCGGTGTCGGACGTGATCGATCAGTTTCGCACGCCTAAACGGATCGGCTTCGTCGCGATGGTCGCGCTGGGCGTTCTTATGGCGTGTTGCAAGGCCGAGGAATATTACTACAACGATTGGTTCCGTCTGAAGATGGCGCTGCTGGCAGTGGTGGCGCTACACGCGCTGATCTTCCGCAGACGAGTGTATAGCCGGGCGGCCGGGCTCGACGGCATGTCTTCTCTGCCCGCTGGGGCGAAGCTGGCGGCTGTCATTTCGCTGGTCCTGTGGATCGGCATCGCCTGCGCCGGACGCGGCATCGGCTACATTGAACCGCCGCTGGACAAGATTCACGCCCAATTTTTCGCGGCTCCCACAACTTCGCCGCAATACCGTCATTAGGAGGCAATGCATGCTGGCTTACGATCCATCTACGAATCCACTGAATAACAACGACTGGGCCTTCCCGCTGCTCGAAATTCTTCATATCGCCGGATTCGCCTTTTCGATCGGCACCATCGCGATTGTGGATTTGAAGCTCCTCCGCATCGGCATGCGCAATCAATCTTCGGCGCAACTCTTGAAAGACACCATGCCGTGGACGCTGGTGGGGCTGGCCGTGATGCTGATGACCGGGCCCCTGATTTTTTCATCGGACCCCAACATGTACCTCCACAACCAGTCTTTTCGATTTAAGATGGGCGCGCTGTTGATTGCGATTTTGTATAACTACACCATTCACCGCAAGGTGGCGAAGTCCAATCCTGCGGGAGCGCTGGGGGTGGTGGTGGGCGGCGTTTCGCTGCTGCTCTGGGTGTCGGTAGTCTTCGCGGGATTGTTTATCGCGTTCGTCTAAAAGGGCGTATATGAATCTTCTGGCGATTTTTCAATGGCTGCAGAGTACGGAAGTGGCGACGGCATTGCGCGAGTCGTCGTGGGTTTATCCGATCGTGATGGCTACGCATCTCAGCGGGATGGCGCTGTTCGGGGGCATGATCCTGATTACCGACATGCGTCTCCTGGGCCTGGTGATGCGCGGGTCGTCAGTGTCGGACGTGGTCGGCGGATTACGCCCGTGGAAACATCTGGGGCTGCTCTTAACCGCTACGTGCGGCATTTTTCTGGCGCTGTCGAAAGCCGAATTCTACTATCACAACCCGTTTTTCTGGTGGAAGCTGGCGCTGCTTCTCCTGGTGATCGTGCATGCGCTTGTGTTCCGCAACAGCGTTTACCGCAACACGGCGGCGATCGATCGGGCTCCGGTGATTCCTACGAATGCAAAGGTGGCCGCGTGCTTGTCGCTGGCGTTATGGCTGGGGATTGTTTCCTTCGGGCGCTTGATCGGCTACTACGAGATCAAGCCCTGAGCGCACACAGCGCCAGGTTTCTAAAGTAACTACAAGAGTTGTCGCCAAGGTAATGGCTCCGAGCACTACGTGCGCGACGCCGAATACCAACGCCACCGTCTGGTTGGTTTTGGCCGATCCCATGGACACCACCGTGAGGCCCAGAAAAATTTGCACGAAGATGACTACGCCCAAGGTGATCGCGGCGGGGCGGAGTGTGGGGTGTTCGGGCATCATGGTCACCAGCACCACTAGCGTGAGGATGAAGACCGCCACTACCAGCGCTCCGATGATGTGGGTCATCACGCCGATGACGTCGTAGCGGAAGAGCGCGCCCAGCGCGACTTGGATTACTACCAAGATCAAGGTATTTCTGGCAACGCCGCGGAGCGAGGGCCAACCTTTGTCGGGCAGACATACAGGAGGGTGCTGCCAGCTCTTGGATGTGCCGGTCGCGATCGCGACTAGGAGCGCTAGCAGCATGGGCGCAAGGAAAGCGTGCAGCATGCTGGCCATGGGTGATGCGGGTCCGGACATTTCTCCGAGGCCGGCGTCGACAACTACGCCGGCTACGGTGATCCAACCTGCGCGCTTCAGCCATGCACGCTTTTCCGCTGCGGCAAGCCAGATTCCCAAGCCAAGGACGAGCACGGCTACGGCGCTGGCTACGATGCGGTGAGGGGCTGGAGGAGTCCCTTCCTGGCCTGCGACGATGGCGCCGGTCACTTCCAGATAGACAAAACCCGCTGCTACTAGCCACGCGTACACATGCAACCAGAGGTTTTTCATGCTGAGCTTCGGTTTAGTTTAGCGCGATTGCGGTGGGAAAAAGAGGGACGGAGCCTGATTTGCAGGCCGCTGCCCGTCAGGCAGAGGCTGTGGGTTTGAAAAATCAGGCTCCGTCCCTCTTTTTCCACATCCTGAATGAATAGTGTCTCGTTTTAGACACGGTTATGGGCCTCCAAGTCTTTATTTTTCTTGCATGTAACCTTGGCGGTACGTTCACTCGTTTGTTACTATGAGTTAAAAGCGGCTCCCAGTGGAGGCACTATTTGCACTTTGAGAAAACCGTAAACCGGCCTGCGGAGGCCTCCGGAGTGGGATTGCATTCGGGCGTTCCCGTCCGCATTCGGATCCTCCCGGCGCCGCCCTCGACCGGCATTGTTTTCGTCCGCACAGATCTTGAGGGCTTCACGATTCCGGCGAGCTGGCGCTATGTGCAGAAAGTCAGCTACGCGACCAGCCTGATGCGGCAAGGCGTTCTCATTTCGACGACGGAACATTTGTTGAGCACGTTTTACAGCATGGGCATCGACAATGCGTACGTCGAGATCGATAACCTTGAGGTGCCGATTTTGGACGGCAGCGGGCAGCCATTTGTGGATCTGATCCGCTCCGCTGGGATTCGCGAGTCGCGGCGGCGGAAGCGTTATCTGCGAATTCGCAAGCCGGTGTCGGTGGAAGGCGGAGGGAAGCGGATTACGATTCTTCCGTCGGACCGGTTCCTCCTCACTTGCGAAGTGTTTTTCCAGCACCCGTTGGTGGGGCGGCAAACTTTGGAGATGGAAGTGACGCCGGAGGATTACGCGGCTCAGCTGGCTCCGGCGCGGACTTTCGGCTTTGAATACGAACTGCACCAGATGCGCAATATGGGACTGATCCGCGGCGCGTCGCTCGACAACGCGGTGTGCTTCGATCACAACTCCATCCTGAATCCGGGCGGTCTGCGGTTCCCAGACGAATGCTGCCGGCATAAGGCGCTGGATCTGATCGGCGATCTGGCGTTGATCGGCAAGCCGCTGCTGGGGCATGTGATTGCGGAAAAGGCCGGGCACGCGATGCACTTCGCGCTGGTCAACAAGATCATGTCGGACCCCACCATTTACGAAATCATCACGCACGAGCAGGTGGCTCCTAGCGTGGCTATGGTTTCCTAGTGTAAGTGAAGTACGTCCCCAACCTGCTCACCGCGGCGCGTTTGGCGCTGACCCCGTATTTGTTCTGGCTGATGGTGCGGCATGAGTACCGGACTATTATTCCGTGGTTCATCGCGATTGCGGTGACAGATGTGGCGGATGGGTTTCTGGCGCGGCGGTTTCAGGCTTCGTCGCGGCTGGGGGCTTATCTGGATCCGGTCGCGGACAAAGTTTTGCTGAGCGGAACGTTTCTGGTGCTGGCGTTGACGGGGGCGATGGAGAGTTGGCTGGCGTTAGTGGTACTAGGACGTGATGTGGTGATTCTGGCGGCGGCGGGAGTGCTGTACTTGAGTACGGGGCGGCGCAACTTTCCTCCTTCGCCTTGGGGGAAACTGAGTACGTTTGTACAGATCTTGTTCTTGTGTTTCCAGATCGGCTACCTGTCCGGTATCGCCGTTGCGCCGGCAGTGGTAGCGCTCAAGTGGCTCACTGCGGCGCTAGTGGTGGTAAGTTTGGCCGACTATGCTTGGCGGATGCAGCGAACGCGGGCATGAGCACCGTCGTTACAATGGGAACAGCGCGGCGTGAGGTGCTCCATGATCAAACTCAAAGTTCGCAAATTCGGCCGGTCGTTAGGCGTGGTGCTCCCGAAGAAAGTGATCGAGCGCCTTCA
>Ga0105248_10008895_pt1 | contig 11036 bp, 8 predicted proteins | sample KBSS34metaG_FD_81524 | JGI IMG/M metagenome (GOLD analysis project Ga0105248, IMG submission 81524) | Switchgrass rhizosphere microbial communities from Kellogg Biological Station, Michigan, USA - KBS S3-4 metaG | ecosystem: Host-associated > Plants > Roots > Rhizosphere > Soil | place...
AAACCGAGAGCTGATGGCTGACTGCTGAAAGCTGAATTGTGCCGAAACCCACGCCGCTCGCGTTCGGATCGGTCGCCATCCTGCACGCCGTCGCCGACGGCAACCGGTTCGGGTTCGACATCATGGACGCCACCGGGCTGACGTCGGGAACGGTCTATCCCGCGCTCGACAAGCTCGAGTCGATGGGCTATCTGACGTCGCGCTGGGAAGACGCGCGCGCCGCCCGGCGCGACAAGCGTCCGCCGCGCCGCTATTTCGATCTGACTCCTGCCGGCGCGGCCGCCCTGAGCAGCGCGCTGCAGCGTTACAAGAATCTGAAGCCGGTCTCCCTCGCCGCGTGGCGGCTTGGCAAGTCTGAAGACTGAAGTACGACGTACGAAGCCAGAAATGCGGAGAAACCCTCTGCTCCGACTGTTGCTCGCGATCATCGACGCCGGCCGGTGGCTCGCGCCGGCGTCACGGCGGCGCGACTGGCGGCGACAGTGGCGCGCGGACATCCTGCACGAGTGGCAGTGGCTCACCCGTCATCCGAAGGGCGTCGGCGATCGCGCCGGCCTGTTCGTGCGCGCCGCGGGCGCGCTGCGTCATGCGTTCTGGCTGCGGCTTCACGTCAGGAGGCTGGAAATGATCACGCAGGACATTCGCTACGGCTGGCGGCTGATGGTGCGCAAGCCGGCATTCACGATCGTCGCCGTGCTCACGCTCGGCCTCGGGATCGGCGCCAACGTCAGCATGTACAGCTGGGTGGACGGACGGATGCGCCATCTGGTCGACGGCGTCGAGCAACCCGATCGGCTCATCGCGCTCAACGGCACGACGCGCACGCGCGAAAACCTGAGCCTCTCATACCCGGATTTCGAAGACTATCGCCGGCGCCTCCCCGCCAGCGTCGCCGACTTCATCGTCTACACGATGACGCCGATGAACATGCGCGTCGACAACGGCGAGCCGCAGCGGGTGTTCGCGGAGATGGTCTCGGGCAACTACTTCGAGATGCTCGGCACGCGGACCTCGCTCGGCCGCGCATTCCGTCCGGAGGAAGGCACGATCCCCAATCGCTATCCCGTGACGGTGATCTCCCACAAGTTCTGGGTCCGCCGCTTTGCCGCCGACCCGTCCGTCGTTGGACGCACCATCACGCTGAACGGTGTCGCGTTTACCGTGATCGGCATCGCCCAAAACGGATTTCATGGCACGGAGCCGTATCTGAACCTCGATCTCTGGGTGCCGCTGATGATGCAGCCCGCGCTCGGCCCCGACCGCCTTCACACGCGCGGCAGTCGGTGGCTGGAAACAATCGTCCGCCTGAAGCCGGACGTCGGGCTCGCCCGCGCGCAGACCGATCTTGACCTGATCGCCAGGGACCTGGGCGCCACGTACGCCGACGATGCCGGGAGCGGCGTGAAGCTGACCGAGTTGTGGCGGGCGCCCAGCATGGGCGGCGCCGCGGTGACGGCGGTGATGGGCGTACAGCTCGCCGTGGCCGGGGTCGTGCTGCTGATTGCCTGCGCCAACGTGGCGAACCTGCTGCTCGCGAGCGCGGCGACACGGCAGCGCGAGACCGCCGTCCGGCTGACGCTCGGTGCGAGCCGGAGCCGGCTGATTCAACAGATGCTGACCGAGAGCAGCCTTCTCGCCATCGCCGGCGGCATCGCGGGCGTGCTGTTCGCCTGGTGGACCAAGGACCTCGCGAGCCTGCTCGTTCCGCCGGCGCCGCTGCCAATCGAGATCAACCCGCAAGTGAACGGCGACGTGCTGATCTTCGCCGCCGCCGTCACGCTGCTGACGGCGGTCCTGTTCGGCCTCGTACCGGCACTGCAGGGCGCGGCCTCGTCGGTAATCGAGGCATTGAAGGAGTCGGCGACAGCGGTGACCGCGACGCCCCGCCGCGCGCGCCTGCGCAAGGCGCTGGTCGTCGCCCAGGTCGCGCTGTCGTTAATCCTGCTCGTCTCGGCCGGACTGTTTCTCCGCACGCTGATGAACGCGCAATCGGTCGATCCCGGCTTTTCCACGCGCCGTGGACTGCTCGTCGCGATCGATCTGCAGCCGGCCGGCTACGACACCGCGCACGGCCGGACGTTCTTCCGCGACATGCTGGCGCGCGTGCGCGAGAGCGCCGGCGTCGAATCGGCCAGCGTCGCCGCGCGCATGTCGCTCGGCTTCGGCGGCAACAGCGACATGGGCGCGAAGATCGACGGCTACACGCCCGCGCCGAACGAAGAGGTCTCGCTCTATTACAACCGGATCGGATCCGACTACCTGAAGACGCTGGGCATCCCGCTGATGGCGGGGCGCGAATTCACCGAGCTCGACACCGCCGAACGGCCGGACGTCACGATCGTCAACGAAACCCTCGCGCGGCGGTACTTCGCCGGCCGCGATCCGATTGGGGGACACATCCGCGTCGGCCCGCGCGACCTGCAGGTGGTCGGCGTCGCCCGCGACGGCAAGTACAGCACCATCACCGAGAGCCCGCGCCCGTACATGTACCTGCCGATGCAGCAGTGGTACCGCGGCGACGCCGTGCTGATCGTCAAGACGGCCGGCGATCCGGGCGCGATCGTTCCCCAGCTCCATCAGATCTTCCGCAAGCTGGACGCCAACGTCCCGCTTTTCGACGTGCGCACAATCGCGGAGCATCTCGAGATCGCCGTGTTCGTGCAGCGGATGGTCGCGAGCCTGCTGACGGCGTTCGGTGCGCTCGCCCTGATCCTCGCAACCGTGGGCCTGTATGGCGTGATCGCCGCGCTCGCGGCACAGCGGACGCCGGAGATCGGCATGCGCATGGCCCTCGGCGCCACGCGCGGCGACATCGTATCGCTGATTCTCAAGCAGGGGCTCGGCATGACGCTGACGGGCATCGCGGTGGGGCTTGCAGGCGCCTTCGCCCTCACCCGCCTGTTCAAGAGCCTGCTGGTCGGCGTCAGCGCCACTGACGGCGTCAGCTTCGCCGCGACGACGTTGCTGCTGGTGCTGGTCGCGCTCGCCGCCTGCTATCTGCCCGCGCGCCGGGCGTCGCGGATCGATCCGCTTCAGGCTCTGCGAAACGAATAGGGAAGTACGACGTACGAAGTTTGAAGTACGAAGCTGAACTCTGAACCCTGAAAATGCATCTTGAAGACACTCTGTGGGTGCCTCGCCCGCGCGACGAGGTGTTCGCGTTTTTCGCGAATGCGGCGAATCTCGAAGCGCTCACGCCGCCGTGGCTCCGCTTCCGGATCCTCAACCCGGCGGTCGTCATCGAAACCGGCGCCCGGATCGACTATCGCCTGACGCTGCACGGCATCCCGCTGCGGTGGCAATCCGAGATCTCGCGCTGGGATCCACCGGCGTCGTTCGTTGACGAACAGCGCAAGGGCCCGTACCGCCGCTGGGTCCACACACACACGTTCGCTTCCGAAGGCGGCGGCACGCGTGTCGGCGATTCAGTGGAATTCGCGATGCCGTTCGAGTGGCTCGTCGGCCGCTTCGTGATGCGCGACGTGCAGAAGATTTTTGCGTTCAGACGGCAGGCGCTGATGCAACGGTTCGGGTCCGTTTGACGCCAGACGCCTCGCCTGTGAGTTGGCCAGAGCAGTTGCGCCGTCGCACGTAGGGCGGGTCCGAGGGGACCCGGCCTACATTCGTCGCGCGATGAGGCCGGCTACGATCAGGCCGACCGCGAGCTTCAGCATTTCCAGCGACGTGTAGGCGGCGTGAAGCACCCAGAAGCGCGACATGCCAGGCGGGGCCGGCTCGCGCGGCACGAAGTCGAGCTCACGGCCGAGCGACACGATCGCCGGCGTCAGGTACACCAGCATCAGCACGACGATCGCGAGCATCGCGAAAATCCCCTTCGCCGCCGGGGTTCCAAAGGCACTCGCACTGCGCGGGTTGGCCGGATCGTCTCCGTCTGAGCTGGCAACGAGCCAGAGCGCCACGACGCCGAGCACGATTTGCGCCGCATTCCAGATCTGAAAGTACAAGCGGTTGAGCTCGGACGACAGATAGCGCAGCAGCTCGCGCGCGGCCGGCTGTCCCAGCTTCTGCACCATCGCCGTGAATGCAGCACCGGACGGCCCAGCGAGCAGGCGATCGACCGTGTAGAAATTCTGGGTGGCGACCATCGACATGCAGATCGATCCCATCACCCACGCGCCCATCACGACGAGTGCCCATCGCCGCTTCATCGGCACGCCTCTATCATAGGTAACTGAGCCAGGCGCCGCGCCGGCGTTGTTTCACGGCCGCGAACCATCGGCAAGCCGGGTACAGCGCAACAACGACGCCAATCCAGATCGCGTAGACGACCGGCAGCGAGTAGCCCCAACCCGGCGGGGGCGTGAACGGATAGTGCGCGAGATCCGGCGACTCGAACATCCAGTGCGCGCTCCCGTATCGCGCGTAGCAGGCAGCGACCGCGAGCAGGTGAATCAGCGTGAAGTGTGTGATGTAGTAGAACATCGGCACCTTGCCCAGCACCAGCGCCGGCCGCAGCCAGCCTTTCGTGCCGGCGTCGGCCGCGCGAAGCGCCAGCAGCGCGGGGCCCAGTGTCATCAGCAGGAACAGCAGCGAGGGCGGGTACTTCGTCGTGTTCAGGAACGACAAGATCGTCGCCACGGTCGTCGCCTGCGCCTTCCAGCGCGATGGATCGCCGTAGACGTTGAGTCCGCGCAAGACGACGAACGCGGCGATGAGCGCGGCGCCGGTCCGCCACAGAAACGTCCGGCGTCGATCGACCGGCCACGTGTAAATGCGGCCGAGCGCGAAGCCGGCGGCGGTCACGCCCACCCAGGGGATCAACGGATACGACGCGAACACGACGTGCGGCCCGTTGCTGACGATCCCCGGACCGTGCAGCACCGCCAGGATCGCGGTCGACGGCCGGATGCCGTCGAGCAGGTTGTGGCCGGCGATGGTCACGATGCCGAACGCGGCCACGGCCCCGAGGGGCAGATACACCAGCGCTGACAGCGCGATCATCGACCACCCCAGCGCCCACAGCACCAGCAGCATGGTCACGCGATAGTCGACGTTGAACTGATAACTCAGACAGCGGAGGACGACGAGGTCGAGGACGATCAGCCAGAGGCCGCGGGTGAGCAGAAACCGGGACACTTCGCCGGCGGGCTTGCGGCGCAGCAATAGACAGGCCCCCGTGCCGGTCAGCAGAAAGAAGACCGGCGCGCAAATGTTGGTGATCCAGCGGGTGAAGAACAGCGCCGCGCCGGCGCGGGAGACATCGGTGGGGCTGACGCCCGGCACGCCGAAAAAGTCGCGCGTGTGATCGAGCGCCATGACGATCATGATCGCGCCGCGCACGACGTCGACCGACTCGACGCGCTTCAATAGTCGAGCAGCAGGCGCGCGGCGCGTTCGATCTGCGCCTCGCTCGGCAGATAGAACTCCTCGAGCGCGGGTGAGTACGGCACCGGCGTGTCCAGCGCGCCGATGATGCGGATCGGCGCGTCGAGCGCCTCGAACGCTTCCTCCTGGACGATCGCGGCGAGGCTCTCGCCGATGCCGCCGGTGCGCGAGTCCTCGTGGATGATGAGCACCTTGTGACAGCGGCGCGCGAGCGCAAGGACCGCCGCGCGATCGAGCGGCACGAGCGTGCGCAGATCGAGGACGCTGGCCTCGATGCCGTCGGCGGCCAGTTTCTCCGCCACGCGCAGCGCGACGTGGACGAACGCGCCGTACGAGACGATCGCCAGATGGTCGCCGGAGCGCCGCAACGCCGCCCGGCCGAGCGGGATCGGCGACGGCGGCGCGACGTCGAGCAGTTGCCTGATCCGCGGATCGCGGTAGAGGGCGATGTGCTCGTAGTACAGCACGGGGTCGGGATCGGCGACGGCGGACGCCATCAGCGCGCGCGCGTCGTGCGGCGTCGACGGGGCGACGATCTTGATCCCGGGCGTGCGGTAGAACCAGGCTTCGGTATTCTGCGAGTGGTACGGACCGGCGTGGCGCAGGCCGCCCCATGGCATGCGCACCACCATCGGCACTTCACCGCCCCAGCGGTACCGGTTCTTCGCCGCGTTGTTCACGAGCTGGTTGAAACCGGTCGCGACGAAGTCGTTGAACTGGATCTCGCCGATCGGCCGCTGCCCCGCCAGCGCCGCGCCGACGCAAACGCCGAGCACGGCGCCTTCCGCAATCGGCGAATTGATGATGCGATCGCCGAATTCCTTGAGCAGGGGCTTCAGCAACAGGAACGCATTGCCGTACTGGCCGCCGACGTCTTCGCCGTAGACGAACACGCGCGGATCGGCACGCAGCGCGTCGCCGACGCCGAGCATGACGGCGTCGAGGAAGGTGCGCCCTTTCGGGTCGAACGGAGGAGCATCCACGACGGTCAACGCAGAACCCGCTGAGCCAGATCTTTCTGCGTATTCCGCGGTTTCTGCGTTGATCGTCGTGAACCGTATCGCGGGGTCCAATACCTCGACGTGCACGCGCGGCTTTTCGTTCTTGAACACACCGACGCCGGCCTGCGACGGCTCCGGCCACGGCGCGTCGATGATGGCGCGCGCTTCGGTCTCGACCAGCGTCTCCGCGTCGCGTTTGAACCGATCGAGGTCCCCCGGCGCGAGCAGCCCTTCGGCGGTCAGCTTCGCGGAGTACAGCGCGATCGGATCCCGCGCCGCCCAGTACTCGTAGAGCTCGCGGTTGGCGTAGCCGGCATCGACCAGAGGCGGAATATCCCAGGAGGTCTGCGGATCCCGGCCGAGATACAGCATGTCGTCGTGATGCGCATGACCGCAGAGACGCATCGCGACGAGCTCGATGAGCGTGGGTCCCAGCCCGGCGCGCGCGCGCTCAGCCGCCCACCCGAAGGCGCCGGCAATCGCCTCCGGATCGGTGCCGTCGATCGTGATGCCCGGCACGCCGTAGCCGGCCGCCTTGTCAGCGAAGGTTCGGACGGCGGACTGATCCTTCACGGGCGTCGACAGCGCGGTCTGGTTGTTCTGGACGCAGAAGATCGCCGGCAGGCGCCGCGCCGCGCACAGGTTGATCGCCTCGTGCCACTCGCCGAGCGAGGATCCGCCCTCGCCGATGAACGAAACGGCGACGCGCTGCGAGCCTTCGCGCGAGAAGGCCATCGCCATGCCCGACAGCGTCAGCGTGGCGATCGTCAGGGGCGACGCGGGCAGCAGGATGCCCCAGTCGAGGTCCCCGTAGCCGAAGTCCTTGCCGCCAGTGGGCGGGCCGGCTTTCGCCATCTGCGAATTGAGCACCATGCGGACGGTGACCGGCTCGGGACGCATCGCGAGGGTCGCGCCGAGATCGCGAATCATCGGGCCGATGACGTCGCCGCGCCACGATTCGTCGACGCGGTACGCCGGACCTCGACGCAGGCGCATCGCGGCGCCGTAGATCGCCTCCTGTCCCAGCGATCGGAAACCCTTTCCCTGCAATGCCGTTGTGCCGAAGCGCACTTCGCCGCCGAGGAAGAAGGTTTTCAGGCGGTTGTCGGTGGCGCGCGTGAGCAGCATGCCGCGCAGGATCTCGAGGCGTTCCTCGCGCGTCAAGGAGGCCGCGATCGCGGCGCGGCGAAGAAAGCCGTCGACCGCATCCAGCAGCTCGGCGTGCGCTTGGTCCATCCGCGCGGCGGCGCTGGTCCGGGGCGTCGTGTCCGGCAGCCCCTCGGGAAGCGCCCGCGCCTGCAGTCGCTTTTTCAGCTCGCGCTGTAGCGCGGGGCGCGCGGCGTCGATGGCCGCTTCGTCGCGCAGCTCACGACCGCCGGTGGCCTTTTCGAACGCGTCCAGCGCGTCGGCGAGCGCGAAGGGGTGGCGCTCGGTGACGAACGCGCCGAAACGGCTCGCGAGACCGGTCAGCTTTTCGAGCTCAGCAGGCTTCGCCATGAAGGACAAATCGTATCAAAGGCGACCACGAAAACACGAAGTCGCACGAAGAATAACTGGCCACGGAGACACCGAGACACAGAGAGTTGAATGCGTCGCCCGCCGCGAAGCGGCGGTCACGCTCGCGATGAGCGGCGGAAACACAAGGCTGTGACGGTCAGAGTGCCTTGCGTTTCCGTCGCTCATCGTGAGCGCTGTATCGGCCGGCTCCGCCGGCCGATGGCGACGCATAGGCGTCTGCTGCGTGCGCTCCGGACCTCGGTGCCCCTGTGGCCCTGTGGTTCGAAACTCCGTGTCTCTGTGTCTCTGTGGCTATTCACTCCGGCTGATGACACCCGACGCATCGATCCGCAGCCGTTCCCCAGTCCGAAGCAGCGCGAAGTCGGCGGCCTCGAGCGCGATGACCGGGAACGGCTTGCCATACATGACGTCGGCGACAATCGACGCCAGGGCGAAGAACGCGTCCGGGCCGGTCGTCACGATCGCCGCCGGTGCGGTGCCCGCTCTCACCGCCTCCAGGAGCACCGCGGTCGTCGTCGACGATCCCTTGCTGAACGGCACGGCGAGGATCCGGCCGGCGGCGCAAATTCCCGCGAGCGGATGGTGCTTGTCGATGATCTCACCGGTCTGGAAGTCGTAACCACCCCAGAACGACAGGGCGTCGTGCGTAACGAGCGCGTCACCGATCGCCTCGCCGGCGACAAGAACCCGGCCGCTGATCATGCGCTCTGCCACGGCGTCTCGTCGCGGACGACCCGGCCTTCGACGGCCGAGCGCACGCAATCGGCGAGGCTGCCAAAGGTCACGCGCGTGTTGAGCAGGCTCGGCGCGTAGTACGCGTACTTGGCCGAATTGGTCATCAGCGTCCTGATCTCGGGCGGCAGCATCGGCGACGCGAGGATGCACGTGTCGAGCGTGATCTGCGCGCCGAACGAGACGATCGGCTCGAGGACGCCGGTCTCGTGCGCCCGCTCTTTCATCAAGCGGCTCGACGTGATGAGGAACTTCACGCGCGGGTGCGCGTGCCGGCCGGCAACGAGCGGCACGAGCCGGCTGAACTCGGCGAGCGAGAAATGCGGGCTGCCGAGGATCACCATGTCCAGCTCGCGGCCGTCCGCTGTCGTCAGCTCGCGGCGGGCGGCCCGGAGATCCGCGACGGTGATGTTGATCGTCGTGACTTCCATCCGTGTGGCGCAGGACTTCAGTCCTGCGTGTCCCTGGAACGCCGCCTCGAGCGTCGGCGCTTCGGGCGTGACGCCCACCATATGAAAGAGCGCCACCCGGCCCGACGAAGCCGCGGCCGCCGCGAACGCCTTCAGCTGATCCTCGGCCGGCGAAGACGTGATGCCGTCGATGACCGGGATGTGATCGCCGGCGAGCTTCCCCACCAGATGACCGAGCACGGCGAAGAACTGATCGTCCTGCTGAAGCGCCGCCGGCACGCCATCGAGGCGCAGGAGCAGCTCGCCCCGCCGGTTCTCCGTGAGATGCAGGCCAACCGCAGGCACACGCCCGGTGATCGCACAGCAGATATCGAGCAGATCGGGATAGCGCTCCGTGCGCGCGCCGATCACGGAGTTCGCAAAGGCGATCGCGTTCGACTCGCCCCACGCGATCTGCTGGCCGAAGACCGGGCGCATGTGTGTCTGATACGGCGCGCAGGTCCACATCGGCACCGCGCCCATGCGCTCGTAGGCGAGCATCTGGCGCGCCGCCTTGGCCGCCCACTCGGGCTTGACCGCCCAGTCTTTCCAACCGCATTCGTCGACGCCGCTGACATTCAGACTGGTCGGCACGGCGACACGCGCGCCGAGCGACGCGAGCCGCTCGGCGAACTCCAGCGTCGCGTTGCCGAGGTAGATGGTGCTGTCGATGTGCGCCTGCGAGATGTCCATCAGCTCCGCGGCGTCATACACATCGGCCATCCGCACGAGGATCGACATCGCCAGCGCCTGCGCCGGACCGCATTCGCCGTCGGCCATCGCCCGATCGCGATCGCTCAGATTCAGCACCGCTGTTAACTATAATCCCGGCATGCGAATGACTTGCGTGATCGCCCTCGCCGCGTTGTTCTTGATCGCATCGCCGTCTGCACAGGGCCGGAGCGGCCGCAGCGCGGCGGACGAGGCCTTGACGCTGCTGAAACCCGCACGCGTGTTCGACGGCGAGACGATGCACGAAGGGTGGGCGGTGCGGGTCAAAGGCGAGCGCATCGACGCGGTCGGTGCCGAGGCGAGCGTCGCCGCCGCCGGCGCCAAGGTGATCGATCTGCCCGGCACGACGCTGACGCCGGGGCTGGTCGAAGGGCACTCACACATCCTGCTGCACGCCTACAGCGAAGCGTCGTGGGAAGCACAGGTGTCGAAGGAAGGGCTCGGGCTGCGCGTCGCGCGCGCGACGAACCACCTCCGCGCGACCCTGCAGGCCGGCTTCACCACCGTCCGTGATCTCGGCACCGAAGGCGCGGGGTACGCGGACGTCGAGCTGCGCGATGCGGTGCGTCAGGGCATCATTCCCGGCCCGCGCGTACTGGCATCGACGCGCGCCATCGTCGCCACGGGCAGCTACCAACCGCGCTTCGTCCCCGAATGGAGCGTCCCGCAAGGCGCCGAAGAAGCAGACGGCATCGACAGCCTGACGCGCGTCATCCGCGATCAGATCGGCCGCGGCGCCGACTGGATCAAGCTGTACGGCGACTACCGCTGGGGACCGCTGCCGGGCTCACATCCGACGTTCACGGCGGACGAGATGAAGCGCGCGGTCGAAGTCGCGGAGAGCGCCGGCGTGCCGGTCGCGGTGCACACCAGTACTCCCGAAGGCATGCGGCGCGCGGCGATGGCCAACGTCGCGACGATCGAGCACGGCAACGAAGGCACGCCGGAAATCTTCAAACTGATGGTCGAGCATCACGTCGCCTGGTGCCCGACGCTGACGGCTGGCGCCGGCCCGTGGCCGCCGGCGGATCCGAACTCGCCGGCGAACCAGCGCAAGAGAGCCGTGTTCAAGGCGGGGCTCGACGCGGGAGTGACGATCATCAACGGCAGCGACGTCGGCACCTTCCCGCACGGCGAGGAAGGGCGCGAGTTGGAGGCGATGGTCGCCTACGGAATGACGCCTGCGGCCGCGGTCAAGAGCGCGACGTCCACGGCCGCGAAGGTGCTGCGGATGGAGAATCAGATCGGTCAGGTGAAG
>Ga0105248_10008896_pt1 | contig 11036 bp, 9 predicted proteins | sample KBSS34metaG_FD_81524 | JGI IMG/M metagenome (GOLD analysis project Ga0105248, IMG submission 81524) | Switchgrass rhizosphere microbial communities from Kellogg Biological Station, Michigan, USA - KBS S3-4 metaG | ecosystem: Host-associated > Plants > Roots > Rhizosphere > Soil | place...
CAGCTTTGCTATCCGTACGGATCCTCGGAGCGCGACGCACTAGAGAAGCTTCAGTTCGATCTGTACTACGTAAAGAACCAGAGTCTGATATTCGACCTGATGATTTTGCTGCAGACCGTAGAGGTCGTCCTTTGGGGTAAGGGTGCCCGTTGAGGTCAGATGCGAGTTGTCGTCTTCTCAGTAATCGATGATTGGGACATTGCTGCGGTACTTCGCGAGCGCGGTCACCAGACTTTGGCTTGGGTGCGACCATCCTGGAACTTCTCGCGCGAATCGACGCTACTTGGACCGTTGAAGAATCTGGCGAAGATTGTTCTCTCGCGACGCATTGGGTCGGACGCATCAGGATCAAAATCTCGCGTTCGTGTAAGGCAAGGCCTGTCGTCAGTCCGTCAGATCTCGTGTACTGACGTTAATTCCAGCAGCTTTGTTTCTACCATGCGGACACTCGATCCTGATGTTTTTGTCGTTTCTACCTACCCTGCAATCTTTGGCGCTGAGCTACTCAGTGTGCCCCGGCATGGCGCCATCAATTGCCATCCGTCTCTGCTGCCAGCGTATGCTGGCGCTCAACCCGGCTTCTGGGTACTGAAAAATGGAGAGGCAAATACCGGAGTCACCGTCCATCGAATGACAGAGCGGATCGACTCCGGCGAGATTTTGGCCCAGCAGGTGGTCCCTATCGAGCCGGGCGACAATCTGGGGCGCCTTCTCGAGCGTCTACATAGTAAGTCTGTTGATGTTGTTGCACAGGCAATCGACAAGATAGTTCGCAACGTGCCCGGTCATCAGCCGCCAGCTGAGGCTCGAACCTACTTTCGCCGACATACATTGGTGGACCTGGAGATAGATTGGAGCGAACCCGCCGCCGCAATCGTTCGATTGCTGCGAGCCGTTCAACCCTTTGAGCCGATCAGGGCCACGATCGGGAGCCGAAAGATACTCATCTACGAAGCTCGGGCAGTAGCGGCTGCGACGAGGGAGACGATTGGGCAAGTGGTCGACCGCGCTGGGTCCCGCCTGTGGGTTCAGACCGGTGACGGATGGCTCGAGATCGTCGGCTGGGAGGTGCACCCGCTCCACGGTTGGCTCAATTGGTTGGCGCAGCAGGTCACGCTGCGAGTCGGCGAACGGTTTTCGACTACTACCCGCCACGAAACCTCGGCGGCTACATCGACCAGCTTAGGTCCGCTCTAGGTCGGCCATGCTCCATTTCGTTGCCGAAGCCGACCCAACGGAAAGCGCTATCTCGCGCATTGCCGAGACCGATGCGATAAACCCTTTCTATACGTATCCATATTCAGCCTACCGAGCTGCGAGTGACTTCCAGCCGTGGATCTTCAAGATCGCGGACGATGACTCGCTTCAATCCGGCTGCGTTTGCTTCATGAAGCGCGGAAGGCTGTCTACACTTCTCGACATTCCTTCGCTTCCGGCGCTCGGTGGCGCGGCAGAGGCATTCTGGAAGGGCGTGATGGTCCACTGCGCCCGTCACCGCGTGACGGATCTCGCGGTCCAGAGTTTTGCTTCGAGCGAGGCCAAGATTCCGAGGCTGGTGCGCGAGGACTGGCGCAAGACGCGTTGTGAGTACCGGATCGGCTTAGGTAACGATCTGTGGGAGCGCATGCGCAAAGGCCATTCCTATTCGGTCAAGAAGGCGCGCAAGTCGGGGCTGGTTCTGTCGCGTGGTCTCGACAAGGAGGCATGCCTCGCCCACCAACGGCTGGTTCACGGTTCGCTGACGCGGCGGCAGCAGCGCGGAGAGTCGGTCGTGCTTGGGGAAGAAGGCGGCGACGTTGAACGTCTACTTCGTTCGGGATGCGGGCAGCTGTTTCAGGCGCTACAAGATGGTGTTGCGGTGGCATCCAATCTGATATTGCTGTCTGCTAAGGGGGCGTACAACCATTCTCAGGGGGCCAATGAGAAGGGCTTGGCGACCGGTGCGCCTCACTTCCTGATCCGCGAGCTCGTGGAAGTGCTAAAGCGGGATCACGCTATCGAAGTCTTTAACATTGGCGGAACTGATCAGCTGAACTCGGGCCTCGAGCAATTCAAGAGCGGATTCGGCGTCACGACCTCGCGACTGGAGCTGGAAGCAGCGCAGTTCACTCTCCAGAGCGGATTGCGGGCGATGCTCAGATCGTCAGTCCGCCGGCTGCAAACGATCGTTGGGCGCGGGTAGCGAGTGGCGCAATGACGCTACTGCACAACCTTATTGTCCGCTCCGCCGATTCAGGTGCGGATCGCTTGGCCCTCCTCTCGGCGCGTGAACGCATGAGCTATGGTGAGCTCGCGAATACCATTCTGCGCGCCGCGAACGGTCTGACCACGCTCGGCGTGCAGCCGGGCGAGCGTGTCGCGATCTTCTTGCCGAAGTCGATCGAGACAGTGGCGGCGATGTTCGGAGCGAGCGCAGCGGGCGGCGTGTTCGTGCCGATCAACCCGGTGCAAAAGCCGGCGCAAGTCGGACACATCTTGCGCGACAGCGGCGCGAGAGTGCTGGTGACGAGCGCTGCGCGGCTGGAAGCCGCCGGTGGCGAGCTCGAGGCGTGTCCTGAGCTCCGGCACGTCGTGCTCGTTGATGGTGCATCTGAGCGTTCGATTGGAACACTTGGGCAGGTGGGTTGGGACGCCTTGCTCTCAGGTCCACCCAGCGTGCGCCGACGCGCAATCGACGCTGACATGGCGGCGATCCTGTACACGTCCGGGAGCACCGGCAAACCGAAGGGTGTTGTGCTGTCGCACCGTAACATGGTGGCGGGCGCGCACAGCGTCGCCGAATATCTCGACAACCGTCAGTCGGACCGGCTGCTGGCCGTGCTGCCTCTCAGCTTCGATTACGGGTTCAGCCAGCTGTCCACGGCATTTCTTTCCGGCGCGAGCGTCGCGCTCCTGGAGTATCTAGTACCGCGCGACGTCGTCGCGGCGCTCGAGCGTTTTGCGATCACCGGCCTCGCAGCCGTGCCGCCCCTGTGGATTCAGCTTGCGACTTTGGACTGGCCCGCGGGCATTGCCGAACGGCTACGCTATATCACCAATTCCGGCGGGGCGATGCCTACCGCGACGCTCGCAAAGCTCCGCGCGAAGCTGCCATCGACTTCCGTTTTCTTGATGTACGGGCTGACCGAGGCGTTCCGCTCGACATATCTGCCTCCCGATCAGGCCGACGTGCGCCCCACCTCGATCGGCAAGGCAATCCCCAACGCCGAGATCGTTGTCGTCCGTCCCGATGGCACGGAATGTGGCCCCGACGAGCCAGGAGAGCTCGTGCATCGCGGTGCGCTGGTGAGCTTGGGATACTGGAACGACGCCGAAAAGACGGCGGAACGCTTTCGACCGGCGCCTGGTCGCCCAGCGCAGCTGAAGATGCCGGAGCTCGCCGTGTGGTCCGGTGACACGGTGGTCAAGGACCGGGAGGGCTATCTCTATTTCGTCGGACGCCGCGACGAGATGATCAAGACATCGGGCTACCGTGTGAGTCCGACGGAAATCGAAGAGGTTCTTTACGCAACGGGTGTCGTGACGGAAGCGATCGCGTTCGGCGCACCTCACCCGGTGCTCGGTCAGGCAATCATCGTCGTAGCCGTAGCGGCGGTTCCGTCCGCGGACGCGACGGATCACTTGCTCAGCGCATGTCGCGACGCATTGCCGACGTACATGATCCCTGCCCACGTCGAGTGGCGCGGCGTCTTGCCGCGAAATGCGAACGGCAAGATTGACCGCCCGACGGTTGCGGCCGCGTTTGCGAAGTGGTTCGCGGAGCGACCCGATGAGTGAGCGGGTGCCCACACCGACGCATGACGCGTTCTCGCGCGTCGTAGTCGACGGCGATTGCATGGTCTTCGGCGGCCGCAAGTTGATCGAGTTGGCCGCCGAGATCGGGCGCACGCCGTTTTATGCCTACGATCGGGCGGCGATCACGGAACGTATTCGGCACGTGCGTGCCCATTTGCCGCGCGGCGTCCACCTGCACTACGCGATGAAAGCCAATCCGATGCCGGACGTCGTGCGCCACGTCGCAGGCCTCGTCGACGGTTTGGATGTGGCCTCCGGTGGCGAGCTCGCAATTGCGCTTGCCGCCGGCGCAAATCCTCACACCACTAGTTTTGCGGGCCCTGGGAAGACGGACCGCGAGCTCCGGAGCGCTTTAGCTGCCGGCGTGATCGTGAATCTCGAATCGGCCGGCGAAATGCGCCGGCTCGCGGCTTTGGCCAAAACGGCTCGGCAACGCTGTCGCATCGCCGTCCGCGTGAATCCCGATTTCGAGTTGAAGAGCTCCGGCATGAAAATGTCGGGTGGGGCCAAGCAGTTCGGCGTCGACGCGGAACAAGTGCCCGGCTTGCTCGCGGAACTCGCTGGGCTGCCGCTCGACTTCGTCGGGTTCCATATATTCGCCGGCTCGCAGAACTTGAGCGCCGCGGCGATTGCAGAAGCGCAGACGGGTGCCGTCGAGCTGGCAGGGAGGCTCGCCGCAGCAGCGCCCGCGCCTGTGCGGACACTCAACATCGGCGGCGGCTTCGGCATCCCCTATTTTGCCAACGAAAGGTCGCTCGATCTCGCCTCGATCGGCGCCCACCTCAAAGGCCTCGTAGAGGAGGCCGCGCGCCGTCTACCGGAGGCCGCTCTAGTCATCGAGCTCGGTCGCTACCTGGTAGGGGAGGCCGGCATCTATGTCTGTCGCGTAATAGACCGGAAGGTTTCTCGGGGCCAAACATTCCTTGTAACGGACGGAGGACTCCACCATCATCTCGCAGCATCGGGAAATTTCGGCCAGGTGCTCCGAAAGAACTACCCCGTGCTGATCGGCAACAAAATCCAGGGCGAGCGCAGAGAGCTCGCATCCGTGGTGGGGCCCTTGTGCACGCCACTCGATTTGCTCGCCGACCGCATGGAAATGGCCGAAGCCAAAGAAGGCGACCTCGTGGTCGTAATGCAATCCGGTGCCTATGGCCTCAGCGCAAGTCCGCTGGGCTTTTTAAGCCATGAACCGCCGGTCGAGGTGCTCGTTGGATAATGATTCGTGATTTGCGAGATCGCTCCATTAAGCGTCAGCAAACCGATGATAATCTCCGCCCCTAGAACACGAATAGGCACGTTATGTTTACCAAGATTCTGGCAGCGGTTTCCTTAACCGGCATTTTGGCCGCTGCCGGATGTGGCGGAAGTACGTCGCTTGCCACTACGGCCGGCCCAGCGGGTGAGGCCGCAGACTATTTGATCGGCCCGGGAGACCAACTGCAGATCTTCGTCTGGGATCACGCCGACCTGACAACCAACGTGCAGGTCCGTCCTGACGGCAAGATTTCCACGCCGCTGGTCGAGGACCTCCAGGCCGCCGGACGGTCGCCAACAGTGTTGGCGCGCGATATCGAAAAGGTGTTGGGACAGTATGTTCGTTCACCCGTTGTCACAGTGATCGTCCAGAACTTCGTCGGCGAGACGCAGCAGCAGATCCGGGTGGTGGGGCAGGCGACGACGCCGAAGGCGCTTCAGTATCGCCAAGGGATGACGGTGCTCGATGTGATGATCGAGGTGGGCGGTCTAGGAGAGTTCGCGGCCGGTAACAAAGCGCGGATCTCTCGGAACGTCAATGGCAAGCCCACCGAGATTCGAGTCCGTCTGAACGATCTGATGAACGATGGCGATATAAGAGAGAACGTCCGGATGATGCCTGGCGATGTGTTAATCATTCCTCGATCGGTGCTCTGAGAGCGCGGACGGCACGCTCGGCAGCAGGCGCGCGGCCCGGTAACACGAACATGGAAAGTGCGAATCTTCAGCGAATCGTTTCCGACGTCTTCGAGCATGCCCGGGGCATGTGGCGGTATCACTGGTGGGCCATCGGCGTTGCTTGGAGCGTCTTCGTCGTCGGCTGGGTCACCGTATCCATGCTTCCGAATGTTTACCGCGCCTCAACCCGTCTGTATGTGGACACGAACACACTGCTCAAGCCGCTGATGCGGGGGCTCACGGTCAACGATAACTCGGCCGACGAGGTGCAAACCGTCGCTAAGGCCGTGCTGACCCGACCCAATCTTGAGAAGGTGGCTCATACGACGGACCTCGCAGCACGCGCAACGACGCCGAAAGGCATGAAAGCATTGGTTACTCAGCTGCAACGCTCGGTCCAGGTTAGCGGCCGTGACAACATCTTTACGATCGAATACGAAGATAGGAGCCGGGAAGAAGCCCTTGCGGTTGTTGCCGCGATCCTCGACACGTTCGTCGGTAGCTCGATCGGTAACGCGGGTACGGATACGGGCGTGACGGAGCGTGCGCTCGCGGGCGAAATAAAGAACCACGAGGAGCGGTTGCGTGCGGCGGAAGAGGGGCTAGCGAAGTTCAAACAGGACAATCTCGGCTACATGCCGGGGCAATACGGTGACTACTACAAGCGGCTTGAGACGGCGCTCGCCGATGCAAGCGCGGCCGAGGAGAGGGTGCATCTTCTCACCGGGAGGCGTGACGCGCTGAAACGGCAGATCGAGGGGGAGGAGCCGGTTCTCGGCATCATGTCGACACCCTTCGCCGGGACTTCGGCGGAACCGGGGTGCGCCGAGGGCCCTGAGATCCAGCAGGCTCAAAATCAGCTTGCCGCGCTGCGGGTGCAATACATGGACAAGCACCCACGCATCGTGTCTCTTCAAGAGACCATTGCTCGCCTCGAGCAACAATGCAGTGCCGAGGCGGCCGCGGCGGGAAGTGGAGAAAAGGCGTCCCTACCGCGACGCCCAACCGATTCGATCGAGGCGAACCCCGTTTATCAGAACCTCAAGATCCAGTACAACACGGCGGAGGTTGACCTGGTCGAGGCTCGCGCGCAGCTCGCCACCAGTCAGGCCACCGTCGTTCAGTTGCGTCGCGACGTCGACAAGATTACGGAGGTCGAAGCCCAGCTGAAGCAACTCAATCGCGACTACGACGTCGTCCAGGGCCGCCACCAAGAGCTGCTGAAGCGGTGGGAGGATCTCATGGCGAAGGAGCGTCTGGACCCCGTATCCGACAATGTCCTGTTCCGGCGTATCGAGCCTCCGTTCGCACTCGCGGACCCCGTGGGCCCGAAACGCCCGTTGCTACTCGCCGCCGTGCTGGCGTTCGCGCTCGCTGTGGGCCTCGCAGTGGCCTTCGCGCTAAACCAGTTGCACCCCGTGTACTTCACTCGCGCGAGCTTGGGCAAAGCGACGGCGTTCCCGGTGTTGGGCTCAATCTCGATGATTGTGACGCCCGAGGCTGCCGCGCGCCGGCGCCGAGAAGCCATCGTGTGGGGCGCGGCTTGTCTTACGTTGGTACTTGCTTGCGCCATAGCGATTCTGTTCGCACTGCAAGCGTCGAGCTGGCTGCGAGCGCTGACTGGTGGTGGGGTCGCATGAGCAGAATCGAGGAAGCTTTGAAAAAACTTCGGCGACCGGCGTCGACTCCTCCGGCGGCCGCGAGCAAGCGCTCGGCGATTCCGCTTAGCAGCAAGAAGAAGATCGTCGCGGCCGATACCGACAGGCACCGCATCGCTGTAGCAGACCTGGTCGCCGGGGGCTTGCTCGCCCCGCTCGACCAACAATCGGGAGTGGCGGACGAGTTCCGCAAGATCAAGCGTCCGCTGATCGCGAATGCGACGAAGGCTGACCCCGAGGCGGACGCTCGCATGAATCTCATTATGATTGCGAGCGCCATGCCCGGGGCGGGGAAGACATTCTGCTCGGTCAACCTAGCCGTCAGCATGTCGCTCGAGCGCGACCTCAACGTCCTTCTGGTCGACGCCGATGTGCCGAAGCCGCAGATCAGTCGGGAGTTCGGTTTAGGCGATGCTCCCGGATTGACCGACCTGTTGCTCAATGAGCACAGCAGTGTCGCGGATTTTCTCGTTCGGACCGATTTGAGCGACATTCTCGTGCTGCCGGCCGGGCGGCCTCATCCGGAGGCGACCGAGCTGCTCGCGAGCGATCGCATGTCGACGATCATGGAGGAGCTTGCTAGCCGCTATCGCGATCGGATCGTTCTGCTCGACTCGCCTCCGCTCCTCGTGACCAGCGAGGCGCAGGTACTTGCTAGCCAAGTCGGCCAGGTTGCACTCGTCGTCGAGTCCGGCGCCACGTCGCATCAGATGCTCACGCACGCACTCGAGGTTCTCGATCAGAGCAAGGCGATCAACCTCATATTGAACAAGACGCGCCACACGATGGGCGTCGGCAATTACAAGTACTACGGCGGCGAGTATGGCTATCACTCCTACGATAAGCGTTCCTGATTGGCGACGTGCGCCGCTCGTTTCTTTTTGCTCCCTGTGTGCCTGCGTTTACGTAGCGGGGAACGCTAATGCCGAACTGGAGTTCGTGCCGGCTATCGCAGGGGGCGTGGCACATACCGATAACTTGACTCTGGCTTCTGAGGACAAAGAGCCGCAGACCGTCTACGAGGTCATTCCGTCGTTCAGGTTGGCGCAGAAGAGTCCACGCGTCACGTCGACTGCGTCGTATCGCGCGGAGGGGTATCACTACCAGGAGCGTGGCGAGAATTCGGTATACAACTTCATTAATGGCGACCTACGCGTCGCGCCTGATCCCGATAACTTTTTTTTGGACTTGGGGGCGAGCCGCGACCGGACACTCGTTGATCCCAGGGTGCCCGTGCCGAGCTCGTCACTTCCCATCACGACCAATCTCGTCAATCGAGACGAAGCGTATTTCGGCCCCGCCTTTACTTACCCGCTAGGCACCAATGTGACAGCCGACGGCGGATTCCGTCGCACGTTGATCCGCTACAACGAGCAAGACGCTGGCACGCCTTTCGCGCATGACTACGATTTCGACGAGGCTGCGTTCGCGCTAGACAATTATAGAAAACAGCGCGGACTGACTTGGGCGACGCGCTACGCGTCCCAAAAAACCGAATACACGTCCTTTCCTTCTTACGAATATCGCCAGGCGTCGGTTGAGCTTGGTGCATGGGCCGGCCCGCAAATGCGAGTGTTCGGCTCGGGCGGGAAGGAGAGCGCATGGGATAAGCCCTTCGATCCCAGCCTCGCGGATAGTTTCTGGGAAGTTGGTGTTGCGACGCGCACCGACGCACGAATTACCGCCGAGCTCGCGGCCGGGCAGCGAAGCTTTGGGTCATCGCGCCGCGTCGAGGTAGGCATCAAGTTTGAGCATGGCTCGCTACGCTTGCAGCATTCGGATGCGCCGACGACGCAACGTCCGCAGTCCGAGCAGCCGGTGGGCCCCTATATAGGGTCTTCCGGTGTGGGCCAACCGGGCATATCGGCGCCGCCCTCAAGCTCTACAGGTAATGGGGGAACGACAGCCGAAGTCCCCCCGGATCTCTTGACCAATCTGTCGGTCGCCGAACGCTATCTCTTGCGACTTTCGACTATGACTCTCGCGTTTGACCTTCCGCGCACGGAGCTGTCCCTTGTCGCCTTCGACGAGCAGCGCGAACAGCGAATTCGCTTAGACGGCACGCCTTTGCCCGATGAGAGTCAGACGGGCGTTTCCTTGTCGGCTTTGCGGCGCTTCGGGGCGCGGACGAGTCTGGTCCTGGGGGTCACGAACAACCATGTGGAGTCCGCCGTAAGCGCCGCTCAGGACTGGCAGCTGCGATCGTTGACCGTCAACTACGACATCGGTCCGCGGACGCGCATGTCGCTCGAATATGCGTACACATCCCAGGATTCGAACCTGGTGGGCGCCGGATTCGACTACTCCGCGAACGTAGTGACGCTGCTCGTTACAAGGACTTTCAACCACTCTGTGCGCGATAAGTAGAAAAGTCACGCGGCCGGACGCTCGAGCGCACACAAGGACAAGGGTCGCATGACCGAGCAGCTCGTGAACTCATATCTCCGGCCCGGCCGCCTGTGGCTACGAACGAACGACGAACAAGCGAATGCCCTGACTTGTGACGTCGAAGACTATTTCCAGGTATCCGCATTCGAGCACTTGATCCCGAAGGCCCATTGGAACGGGATGGAGTGTCGCTTGCCGCGTAACGTCGATCGAGTGCTCGAGTTATTCGCAAGTGCTGGGGTTAAAGGAACGTTCTTCACCCTCGGTTGGGTCGCCGAGAGATTTCCCGAAGTCACGCGGCGAATCGCAAACGCGGGCCACGAGATCGCGAGTCATGGCATGCGGCACGTTCGTGTTTGGACGCAAACTCCGCAGGAGTTCCGCGACGACGTTGCACATGCCAAGAAGTTGCTGGAAGACGTGACCGGACAAGCGGTGCGCGGCTACCGTGCGGCCAGCTGGTCGATCGACGAACGGACGCCCTGGGCACACGCTGTGCTGCGCGAAACGGGTTATCGCTACAGCTCTAGCATTTACCCGATCGCGCACGACCACTATGGGACGCCGACGGCCCCTGCCCAACCGTTCTACCTCGAGTCGGTCGATATGCTCGAGATCCCAGCGACAACCACCAGGTTCGCTGGGCGGAATTGGCCGGCAGCGGGCGGCGGCTATTTCCGGCTTCTTCCGTTCGCGATGTCGAGGTTGCTGCTCAAGCGCGCGCGCAAGCAGCTGGATGTGCCGGCAGTCTTCTACTTTCATCCCTGGGAGCTCGATCCGGGGCAACCTCGCGTCCATGGCGCAAGCGCACGCGCCCGGTTCCGCCACTACGTCAACCTCCACCGGTTTGAGCCGCGGCTCAAAGCGCTGCTCCGACAGTTCAGGTGGAATCGTATCGACAAAGTGTTCGGCGCGGACTGGGCAATGCGTTCGTGACTCTTGACTTGCGTGGTATCGTGAACACCGTTGTTCAGGCGGCGAGGGCAGATTCGCTGCTTGCCGTGCGGAAGCTGGTCGGGGACGCCGACGCTCACGCGTGGAACGAGTTCGTGGAGCGCCACCCCGAAGGCACCTTCTTTCACTTGTCGCAGTGGCGCGATGTCATTAGTCGCGCATTCGGACACCCCGTCCACTATGTATTCGCTGAGCGCAATGGCGAGATTCGGGGTGTGCTACCGATCGCTCATGTGAAGAGCCTGCTATTCGGCAATGCGCTCGTGTCGCCGCCGTTTTGCGTATACGGGGGCATCGTTGCAGATG
>Ga0105248_10008897_pt1 | contig 11035 bp, 8 predicted proteins | sample KBSS34metaG_FD_81524 | JGI IMG/M metagenome (GOLD analysis project Ga0105248, IMG submission 81524) | Switchgrass rhizosphere microbial communities from Kellogg Biological Station, Michigan, USA - KBS S3-4 metaG | ecosystem: Host-associated > Plants > Roots > Rhizosphere > Soil | place...
GCATACTCGCTCGGGACGGTGATGCGCAGGCGCGCACTGGCGTAATCGCTCACCTGGTTTTGCGGGTACCAGTTGCTGCGATTGCTGAACAACCACTTCTGCTCGGGTGGCACGACCTGGATGTCGTCGGGTTGCGCAGTGCGATTCTGTTCGAGCGCGATCGATTCATCGAGATTGTTCTGGCTCTGCAACCGGCCGGCGTAGGCCACGATGAGCGTCATCGTAAAGTCACGCGGCACCGCCGACGGCAGGTTCACGAGAATGCTGTTCTGGTTGCGGACGCGCAGGAACAACAGCCGCCCAAATTCATCGCTCGACACAGACGACACATTGACGGTGTCGGCAAACCGCAACGTCAGCACGCCGAGCACCGGTGACTTCACGCGGATCTTCAGCTTGGTGCGTCCTTCGATCCAGTCGCGCTCCGGGTAGAAGGCGGTGTCGACGTCGTAGTCCAGGACGTCGTAGTCCAACTGGTCGTCCTCGTTGAAGAAGCGACCGCGGCTGGCCAGCTTTTGCTCTGAGGCGTACGCCGCGATATTGCGCTTGCGCGCGCGCTGAAACAGCGTGACGTCTTCGGCCTCGCCCATCGACCGCGCGTAGGTGAGATCGTCGAAGCGACGTGTCTTCACCTCGGCGACGAAATCGCCGGACTGCGGCAGCAATGACCAGACGTCCCGGCTGAGGTCGCTCAGATCCAGGTTGAACGACTTCGGAACACCCTCCTCGAATACGGTGAGCGCGCGGCGGAAGTCACGCGGGTCGGGCGTGACTTCTTCGAGCATGGCGCTGCTAACGCGCTGATCGAACTCCGACGGATTGATGCGCACAAACGCAGAGGTAAACGGCGTCTCGAGCGATTCGGTGCCGGCGAAGAGTTTGAGCTGTCCCTTCTCTTCCTTTGGCATCGGCTGAAAGACCATGGTGCCGTCGCCCATCAAGACGATGGCGGTGACGCCATCCGGTGTTTCACCGACGAACACCTGCCCTGTCGGCAGGCGCAATTCGAAGTCGATGGCGCGGATCACCAGGTTCTTCGCGATGTACTGTTTGGCCGGCTGCAGCGCGAGCCGATGCAGGCCCTCGATCGAGGCTATCCGATCCTCGCTGACGATCCGCCAGGGCTGCGCGCCGAGATCGTCGCCGCGCGGCCGGCGGATGTCGAGCCGCCACGTGGCGATCCGTCCGCGCTCGCCCGTTTCAATGAACACCTCGACGACGAGCCTGAAGCCCTCGCCCGGCAGCGTGCCTTCGAGCGCCGAGCGGTCGCGCTCCTTGACCACCACCCGAGTGATTGACTCGGGCACCATGGCGCTGAAAAAATCGAGCGCGGAGTCGCGATCGGCGTTGGCGGACAGCAAATCCGTCCACTGGCTCCGATCAGTCTTGGAGATGGAAGTTTCGAGAGCCTGCAGAAAATTCTGGATCGACAGATCTTCGTCGTCCACCGCACGCGGCGGTTGCTGCGCAAATGCGGACGAGGATAGCGCCACGACAAGGAGGAACAGGCTTGCACGCATAGCAAACGAGAAGGGTTACAGCGGAGTATTAGACTCCGGCGGGACGAAAACTTCTAGCTCAGTCTGCTGAGGACCAGGACCGTCAAGTCGTCCTGCAGCCGCTGGTCCCGGCGATGCCGATCGACGGCATCCATTGCGGCCTTGCCGAGCTCGGCCGCGGCCGACTTCTGGTATGCGCCGGCATAGAGCGCGAGGGTGCGCTCGAGACCGGCTTCGTCAAAGGGCTGCCCGTCAGGACTCTCGGCTTCCGTCAGGCCGTCGCTGTACATCAGCAGCGCATCCCCGGGATTCAGTTGCACCTCGCCGGACTCGTACGTGCTTCCTTCGAACATCCCTAGTGCCACGCCCCCGCTCATCAATCGCTCGATCGTTCCATTTTGCCGCCTGAGCAGCGGAGGTGTCTGGCCGGCGTTGACGAACTCAAGGCGTCCGGTTGGCGGATCGTAACTGGCGAGGAACAGCGTGATGAACCTGGAGGCCGGCGCGTGCCGCGATACCTGCAGGTTAAGGCGCTGGACGAGCGCGGGAAGCGGCAGCCCTTCGTCGACCAGCGTGCGCAGGATGGCGAGCAGCAACGCCATCAACAGCGCCGCGGGGCTGGCCTTACCGGCAACGTCGCCGAGCGCGACGAGCACGGTGCCGTCAGGTTGCGGGAGGATGTCGTAAAAGTCGCCGCCAACCGTGTTGGCGGGCTTGGTCATGCCGAATGCTTCAACGCCGGGACCGGACCACGTGCCGTTAGGCAGCATGGCGCTCTGAATCTCCTTCGCCACTTCGAGATCGCGCTTGAGCGAAAGCCGGTCTGCCACTTCCAGCAGCACGAGCAGGTTCATCAGCAGGAACCCGCTCAGCAGCCACACCGTGCCGTTGGCAAACACCGGGCCGGGCACGCGAACGTTGACGAAGAACAGCGCGATGGGAATCGGCACCCGCACGAGCCCAAACCCATGGAACAACTGCAAGAGGCCGATCACGGCAAACGCGAGCGACACGCCGTACATGAGCCGGCGCGCCGGCGACAGCCGCATGGTGAAGGCGAGGAAAAACGCCTCCGCGTACTTGATGACGCGCTTGAACCAGGGCAGGCCCTCGAGTTCCGCTGTGTTGATGCCGCGGGCGAAGAACTGGTAAGCCTCGGGCGTCTCGCGCGTAAACAGCTTGCCGAGTTCGTCCGACGTCAGATCGTGCGTGTAACGCGACAGGAAGTCGCGCGCCCTCGCCATCATGGTTCTGACGTTGCTAGATCACGCCAAGTTCCCGTCCGACGACGGCGAATGCGTCGAGCGCGTACTGCAAGTCGTTCTTCGTGTGCGTGGCCGAGACGATTGTGCGCAGGCGAGCCTTGTCGCGCGCCACGGTCGGAAACCCAATGCTTTGCGCAAACACTCCCCGTGCAAACAGGGTGTCCGACATCTTTGCGGCGGTTGCGGCCTCGCCGACGATGACCGGGGTGATGGGACTCTCGCTGACGCCGGTGTTGAAGCCGAGTCCTTCGAGGCCGGCCTTGAAGAAGCGGGTGTTGTCCCACAACTGCTCAATCCATTGCGGCTCGGTCTCGAGCACGTCGATCGCCGCCAGGCACGCGGCGGTCACCGCCGGCGGATGTGACGTCGAGAACAGGAACGGTCGCGCGCGGTGATACAGAAACTCGATCAGGTTCTTGGAGCCGGCGACATAGCCGCCGAGCACGCCGATTGCTTTCGAGAGGGTTCCGACCTGGATGTCGACCTTGCCGTGGCAGCCAAAGTGGTCGACCGTACCCGAGCCGTTCTTGCCGAAGACCCCACTGGCATGCGCATCGTCGACCATCATGATCGCGCCAAATTCGCCGGCGAGGTCGGAGAGCTCGGACACACTGCCCAGGTCACCGTCCATTGAAAACACGCCGTCGGTGATGAGGATCTTCTTTTGTTCCTTCGGCAGCGTCTCCATGATCTTGCGCGCCGCCGCGACATCCTTGTGCGGAAACACCTTGATCGGCGCCTTGCTCAAGCGGCAGCCGTCGATGATGCTGGCGTGATTGAGCTCGTCTGAAATGATCACGTCGTCTTTCGTCAGCACGGCAGCGACTGTGCCGGCGTTGGCGGCGAAGCCGCTTTGAAAGACGACCACTGATTCGACGTGCTTGAACGCGGCCAGCCGCCGCTCGAGCTCCATGTGCATTTCCATGGTTCCCGAAATGGTGCGGACCGCGCCCGAGCCGACGCCGAACTTTTCGACGGCATCAAGCGCCGCCTTGACCAGCTTCGGATGCGTCGTCAGGCCCAAATAGTTGTTCGACGACAGGTTGACGACCGACTTGTGATCGTAGGTCGTGTGCGACTCGGGACGTCCTTCCAGCACGCGCAGCTTGCGGTAGAGCCCCTGCTGTTTCAGCGCTTCGAGTTCGGTTCCCAGGAATGCCAGCGGATCGGTTCGCATATCAGTTGATGCTCAGCAGAATGTCGTTGTCGGGAAAGCGCTCGAGTTCGGTGGCGCCATGTGCTTTCAACCAGCTCTCCACCGTATCAGCGTCGGCGCCGTTCGCGAAAGCGTTTCGATGAATGACGACGTGGGTCGTGCCACTCTCGCGCAGCGCGCGCCACGCGACTTCCGGATGCTCGTGCACGCGTTGCAGCAACGCGACGCGCTCCTTGTACTTGGGCGGGAAGTTCCCGCTGTAGCCGTTGGTGATGGGCTTCCAGTGCGCCGCCGAGTAGTAGACGTAGCGAATCTCCCAGGCGGCGTCGCCGAAAGGAAACTCGGTGATCGCCGTGCCGGCCGGCAGCGTGGCGATGCGCCCGTACACCGGCGGCGCCTGCGCGTAGGGATACACGCGCGACGGCGGCATCGCCTCGTTCTGGTTCCACGAACGATTGATCTCCATGGGCATGGCGGCGCCTTCGATGAGGATCAACAGTGCGACGAGCGGCAACATCACCAACTGCGGTATCCGGTAAGCGGACAACCGCTGATATCCATAGGCGGCGAGAACGGCGAGGAACATGCCCGCGATCATCGCGTAGCGAGCTGGTGCTCGAACGCCGTTGAAGCCAGGCAAGTGGTCGTACAGCAGGTTGTAGAGCCCGAACCCAGACACCAGGGAATCGCCGGCCTTCGGAATGGGGCCGAGCGAGAGCCACATCGCCAGCGTGGTCGCCGCGAGGGCAAAAAAGATCGGCGAGCGCAGGATTCGCACGGCTTCAACCCGAGCACGGGGAGAGATGCCGAGCAGCAGCGCAAGCGAAACGAGGAATTGCATCAGCAGGCGCTGCGGCGTGCGCGCGATGATGGCAAGGCCGAACAGCCTCAAGTCGAAGCCGCCAAACAGCACGACGCTCATGACGGCGATGAACTGCGTAATCACCGCAAGCAACAAGAATGCGGCAACGTACGTACGCCACGGAGACACGGAGCTCACGGAGGCGTACTTTTCTTCAGAACGGTGCCCAATCAAGCTGCTGAGCGAGATCGCGGCGAGTAGCCACGGGATGAATCCGAGGAAGGTTTCACCTTCGCCGTGGGGATAGAAGCGAAGGGTATGGCCCCACAGCCGGACATTTTCCGCCGCCGTGACGTACGACCACACGTTCGCAGAATAGAGCACCACTTCGCCGAACGACCGCTCGAAGCCAAACATTTTCTGCGCCTCGGAGTACGGCAGCAAGAACGGCAAGGTCAAAGCCAGCGTGGCTGCTCCGGCGGCGATCAACCCGATCCAGGTGCGAGCACTGCGCAGGGTCTGGGCTGTCCACATGCGATGAATGACAAAGAGCGGAACGAACGGCGCGAAGTAGAGCAGGTAGTAGCCGCAGCTCCAGTTCTGCATCACGAGCGCAAACGTGCCGCCGGCCAGCGCCCGCCACGATCCGCCCGTCACGAATCGATTCAGGCCATAGAGCGCAAACGGTATCCACTGCGAACTCATCACCTGGACGTGCGGGACGGAGGCGATGCGGTAGGGCAGAAATCCGTAAACCAATCCGGCAATGAAGGCGGCCCGCCGGTCGCCCGTCAGATCACGAACCAGCAAATACGTGCCGAACGCCGACAGCACGAACGTCGAAATGAACAGCAGGTTGTAGCAAAGGATGATGTTGTGCGTCAGCCAGTAGATCGGCAGCACCTGCAGGACCTGGCCGAACAGATGCTCCGACAGGGCGAGCGCCAGCGGATCCGGATGAAAGATGTTCGCGTTCCAGAACTCGGCCCAGCCAATGTGGCCCGTGAAGAGCAGCGGCACATGCTCCACGCCCCATCCGAGGATCCACATGTTGAGGAGCGAATCGCCAAGGTCACCGGGCACGTCGGTGGTCAGGCCAAGCGCCACCGGCCACGTCATCACCACCGAGAGCGCGGCGTATATCAGCAGGATGAGCCGCGAGCTCACGCCTTTTCTTTCTCGGCGAGGTACAGCTCTTCGAACAACACCTGGATGATGGCCGCGGTCGGCACAGCGAGCAGCGCTCCGACAAAACCCAGCAACTGGCTGCCGATCGACAGTGAGACGATGACGGTCACGGCGCTGAGGCCGACCGTTTCTCCCATCACCTTCGGGACGAGGACGTTGTTTTCAACCAGCTGCAGGCCAAGGCAGTACACCGCCACGGCGAGCGCGAGGCCCGGTGAAACTGTCAACGCGACGCCGATAGCTGGAATCGCCGAGAGCAGCGGACCCACCATCGGGATCATTTCGCCGATACCGGCGATGACCGCGAGCACGAAGAAGTAGGGCACGCCCATGAAGAAGAAGCCGATCGCCGACATCGAGCCGATGATCAAGCCGAGCAGCAACTGGCCGCCCAGCCACGCGCTGATCTTGACGGCCGCCTTCGCGCTCACGTCGTGCACGCGCTCGCGATGATGCGGTTGAAACACCCGCACGAACACGTTGAAGATGCCCTGCGATTCGACGAGGAAATAGAACGTCAGCAGCAGCATGCTGACGACGCCGAAGATCCCGCCAACAAAGCCCAGCGTGGCCGCGAGCACGACCGCGACGACGTTGCCGCTGTTGCCGGGCGCCTGCTGCCAGATCTCCTTGAACGACGCATCCTGCGCGATGAATCCCCAGGCCGCGAGCTTCGCTTGCGCTTGATCGAGATAGACCGGCAGCTGTTTCCAGAACTCCTCGAGCTGCTGCACCATCGGCGGGAGCACCGCCATCGCGAGGGCGACCAACAGGCCGATCACCGTGGCATAGATGACAAGGATCGCCGCCGGGCGCGGCAGCCGCCGGTCGCTGATGATGCGGATCCGCTGGCGCTCGATGATCAGCACGAGCGGCGCCAGGCCGGTGGCAAACAGCGCGCTGACGTAAATCAGCAGCAACTGGCTGCGCACCAGGTACAGCATCCACAGCAGCGCCGTCGTGACGCCGAGTGCGACGCACGCGTAGCGGATCAGGCTACGCGGATCGGAACTCTGCGGTGAAGTCTGCGACATCGTCGTAGATAGCGCTGAGTTCTTCAAGCGACGCGAGGAAGACGATGCGGAAGAAGCCGTCGTCGAGCGCGGTGCCGAAGCCCGATCCGTAGACGGTGAGCACGCCCTTGGCGCGCAGCAGGCCGAGCACGAAGTCGACGTCGGTCTTGCCCTGTGGCAATTCGACCTTGGGCATCGCGTAGAACGCGCCCTTTGGCATCACGCACGACATGCCGGCAATGGCGTTCATGCGCGCCGTGGTGAGCTCGGCGCGATCGCGCAACGCATTCCGGAAGGCAACCTGGTGCGACCGATCGCCGGTCAGTGCCGCGGCTACCGCGTACTGCATTGGTCCGGGACTGCACAGTCGTCCATCGGCGAGCTTCTTGATCGCCGCCAGTGCGCCGTCCAGTCGTGGCGATGAGCCCACCGCCATCCAGCCGGCGCGCCAGCCAGGTGCGAGGTATGCCTTCGAAAGACTCGAGTAGGAAATGATGGCGGCGTTGTTATTGAGCGCGGCCATCGCGCCGACGGGCCCGTCGTATGCCAGGTCGCCGTACACCTCGTCGGCGAGGATCACGAGCCCGTGTGTTTCGGCAATCTCGATCAGGGCCTTCCGAACCGAATCCGGGTAGATCGCTCCGGTCGGATTGTTCGGATCGATTACGACCAGCGCGCGAGTCTTTGTCGTAATGAGGCTGCGCAGGTGATCGAGGTCAGGTAACCAGCCGTTGGTGTGGTCGGTGCGGTAGTAAGCCGGCTGCGCCGCGATCTTGGCGAGCACCGCGGTGTACAGAGGATACGTCGGTGACGGCACCAGCACCTCGTCACCCTCGTCGACGATCGCGGTGAGCGCCAGCTCGATGCCTTCGGACGTACCTGACGTGATGAGCACACGATCGGCGCTGACATTGACACCGCGCGCGACGAAGTCGGCGGCCGCCGCTTCGCGTGCTTCGACGATGCCAGGTGAAGCGACGTAGCCGTTATGTCCGTCACGCATTGCCTTTTCGACGGCGGCAATCAGATGCGGCGGCGTGAGGAAGCCAAACTGATTGGGATCGCCGATGTTGAGGTACCGGACCTTGGTACCGGCCGCTTCAACTTTCTTGGCTTCGGCAACGATGTTCCGAATCGCGTAGGTGAATCTGTCCACCCTCTTGGCGGTGCGGATTACGGATTCGGTGACAGGCATGGCTGCTGATCTTACCCCGGTGCAGCCGATACACCCGGTTACGTGAGATGTGCCCGGAACGTCATGTAATAGCTACACGCTTACACGCCGTTTGGCACGGTCCCAACCTCGTCAATATTACCTAAACGACTGGAAATAAATGAGTTATTCGATTGGCAAGGAACTTGGTTATGAGGATGGCATGCGGCGGCTCCTCCAAGCCCTGGTGATTGTTCTCCTGCCCGCAGTCGGGTGGGCCCAGGAGACCGCGGAGAAGCCACAGGCCACGTTTCGGTCGGGCGTCGATCTCGTCACGGTGAGCGCGACGGTCCGAGATAGCAAAGGGCGACTTGTGAAGGACTTAACCAAGCGGGATTTCGAAGTGATCGACCGGGGCGAACGCCGCGTGATCAACGAGTTCCGCTCGGAGCGCGCCCCTTTGAGCCTGGCGATTCTGTTCGATGTGAGCGGCAGCATGGAGACTGCCGATCGAACGACCGCCGCCAAATTTGCGGCCTACCACCTCCTCAATTACTTAGAGGATGGCCGCGACGAAGCCGGGCTGTTTGCTTTTGACAGCCGGCTACGCGAGGTGGCCCCGTTTACGGTCGATACGCGCGCCCTCAAGGGCGCGCTGGGGGAGGTCGATCCGTTCGGGGCTACCTCGTTACATGACGCGATTTCCGCGGCCGCGGAACGCGTCGCCACTCGGCCAGCGGCGCGGCGCGCCGTGGTCGTGCTCACTGATGGCATCGACACCGCAAGCCGTTTCACGCCGGCGCAGGTCTCGGCGAAAGCGGCGGCGATCGACGTCCCCGTCTACATCATCGCGACAGTGTTATCGATCGACGATCCGGGTTCGGACCGAGCCACCCCGGGCTCCAAGCGCCAGGCCCCTCCGTCGATCGGCACGATTGAAGATCTGGCGCGATGGACCGGCGGTGCGTTGTATTACAGCTCGTCGTCCGCGTCGGCCTATTCAGCCGCACGCGCGGTAATCGATGAACTGCGCCACCTGTACCTGATCGCCTTCGAGCCGGGCGCAGAGCCGGGATGGCACCCGATTGAGATTCGTGTTCCGCAGCAGAAGGACTTCGTGGTTCGCACGCGCGGAGGCTATGTCGCTGGCCCCGCTGCGCGGTAGGTAATTGAACATTCGTTTATTTGGTGAAGGTGACAAGGAGACTAGTGATGCGTAACTCCCTTATGACAGTCGGTGTGATCGTGACCGCGCTCAGCGTGGCTCCGGCGTGCGCGACTAAGAAGTACGTGCGCACTTCGGTTGGTGAAGTGAATGACAAGGTCGTCACCCAGGGCAAGTCGCTCGAAGAGACGCAGGAGCGCGTGCGCCAGGTTGAAGGCCGTGTGACCGAGACCGATGCGAAGGCAACGGCGGCCGGCGATTCAGCGGCCAAGGCCAACGCGGCGGCGGCTGATGCCGCGAACAAGGCGGGCGAAGTTGGCAAGACTGCAGAAGCGCGCTCGGCCTCTATCGAAGCCGAATCGCGCAAGCTGATCTTCGAGACGGTGCTCAGCGAAGACCAGGGCCAGTTCAAGCTTGGCAAGACCGAACTGCCGACGGAGGCGACCGCCGCCCTCGACAACATGGTCAACCAGCTGAAGGCCGACAAGAAGAACGTGTGGGTCGAGATCGAAGGCCACACCGACAGCACCGGCGACAAGGTCTACAACGAGAAGCTCGGAATGGCCCGCGCCGAAGCCGTGAAGCGGTATCTCTATGAGCATCACCAGATTCCGCTGCACAAGATCAACGTGATCAGCTACGGCGAAGAGAAGCCGGTTGCGCCGAACAACACCAAGGACGGCCGCGCGCAGAACCGCCGCGTCGTCATCAAGGTGCTGGCGTAAATACGACGGGAAGGTGCCTTCCGACTGAAGGCACCTCCCGACGACAATCAAACCCCGACCGGGACGTCCTCCCGTCGGGGTTTTTTCTTGTACACTGCTGTGGCTTGAAACTGAGTGTCGTCATGCCTGCGTATAACGAGCAGGCGACCATCCGGACGATCATCGCGCGCGTGCTGGCCGTCGATCTGGGTTCCGTCGAGGTCGAACTGGTGATTGTCGATGACGGATCGAAGGATGGCACCCGCGACATCCTCAAGGAACTTGACGGCAAAAACGGCGTGCGCGTGCTGTTTCAGCCGCAGAACCAGGGGAAGGGCGCCGCGGTCTGGCGCGGTATCCGCGAGTCGACCGGCGACATGGTCATCATCCAGGACGCCGACCTCGAGTACGACCCCAATGAATATCCTGCACTGATTCGGCCGATCCTCGAGGGGCAGGCCGACGTGGTTTATGGCTCGCGTTTCCTCGGCCACGCGCGCGGCCACCGCGTGCTGTATTTCTGGCACTCCGTCGGCAACAGGATGCTGACAATGCTGTCGAACATGTTCAGCGACCTCAACCTGACCGACATGGAGACCTGCTACAAGGTGATGGTCAGGCCCGTCGCGAATCGTCTCGATCTCCAGTCGCGGGACTTCGGAATCGAGCCCGAGATTACGCAGAAGGTCGCCGCAATGCGCGCGCGCATTTACGAGGTGCCAATCTCGTATAACGGCCGTACTTACGAAGAGGGCAAGAAGATCGGCCTGAAGGACGCGTTCAAGGCGGTTTACACCATCCTCAGGTTCTGGGGATGGAGGCCGGAAAACTAGATCGTTCTACGAGGGTTCGACGGGAGTTCCACAACCGTTCTACGTACGTAGCACGTACGTAGAACGATCGTTGAACCTTCGTAGAACTACTGCTTTACGAGCACTTGGCCCCGAATTTCGCCGCCGGGATTGTTCGTCGAGTGCACGTTCATGTAGACGTTGCCGAGCATCAGCGCCTGGAGAAAATCCTCCCACGAGTTGATGCCCTGCGCCCCGCGCGCGATCAGGTCGGTGGCCGACGCCGTTCCGCTGATCGA
>Ga0105248_10008902_pt1 | contig 11035 bp, 8 predicted proteins | sample KBSS34metaG_FD_81524 | JGI IMG/M metagenome (GOLD analysis project Ga0105248, IMG submission 81524) | Switchgrass rhizosphere microbial communities from Kellogg Biological Station, Michigan, USA - KBS S3-4 metaG | ecosystem: Host-associated > Plants > Roots > Rhizosphere > Soil | place...
GCCGAGGACGGGGATCAGCATCACCGACATGCTCGACGCGATCGGCGGCAGGTTGCGCGCGAGGATCAGCCACACCGGTTGCGCGAGGCCGAAGATGAGGACCGCGTTGTAGGCGATCGCCGCGGTCGTCCAGCCGCCGGGAAACTGCCAGCGGTCCCGCTCGAAGAGAAAGGTCGCCACGCTCATGACGAGCGTCGACAGCGCCGTCATCCAGAAGACGATCGCGAGCGTCGGCGCCGCGATCTTCGTGCGCCGCATCTGCTGCGTGCCGAGACCCCAGAGCGCTGCCGCGACGAGCATGCCGAGCGCGGCGAGCGGCCGGCCGGCGATCGACGCGAACTCGTGCCAGAGCAGCAGCGAGACGCCGATCCCGGCGGCGACGATGCCGGCGATGTGGCGCGGCCGCAGCCGCTCGCCGAACATCGCGACGCCCCAGAGCGCCGAGAAGATCGGCATCGTGTAGCCGAGGATCGCAGCGCGTCCCGACGACAGCGCCTGCACGGCGAGGATCGCCAGGACGTGCCAGACGATCATGTTGGTGAACGAAAGCTTGACGAGCTCGGGCCAGTCGGCGCGCGCGATCGCGAACGGCACGCGCCGCGTCGCGAGCACCGCGGCGAGCACCGGCAGCCCGACCCACATCGAGAGGGTGCGAAAGAAGAGCGGAGGAAAGCCGGTGAGGCCGACCTTCATCACCGGCCAGTTGAGACCCCACGAGAGGGTGAGGAAGGCGAGCAGCAGGAACTGCTTGCGCGTGAACGCGAAGTCGGTCAAGGGCTAGGAGACCCTAAGAACGGCGGCCGAGATAGCGCTTGCGCCAGAAAAAGATGCTCATGCCGACGCCGAGCACGAGCATGATCGTGAACACGATCCAGAAACCGGTCGGGCTGTGGATCAGCGGCAGCCCCTCGAAGTTCATGCCGAAGAAGCCCGTCACGAGGTTGAGCGGCAGGAAGATCGCCGTCAGCACCGTGAGCGCGCGCATGATGTTGTTGGTCCGGTTGCTCTGCTCCGAGAAGTGCATCTGCACCGCGGTCTCCGACGACGCCTCGAGGCGGCGCACGTGGGCGAGGACGCGCTCGATGTGCTCGAGGACGTCTTTCGAACGGACGCGCAGCTGCTCGCGTTCGCGCCGCGTTGCGTTGTCGGAAGCGGCGGGCCATTCCTCGAGCGCGTCGAGCCACTCGACGATCGCCGCTCGCTGGTCCTCGCAGGTGTCCTCGAGGAAATGGAGCGCGTTGCGCGAGTCGAGCAGCAGCCGCCAGCCGCCGCCGCGCCGCGGGTCGAAGAGCTCTTCCTGCAGCTCGTCGAGCTGCTTGGTGAGGAGCTTGCGCAGGTCGAGGTAACTGTCGACCATGAAGTTGACCATGCGCAGCATCAGGTCGGCGGGGCTGGTCGGCATGCGCGCGCTGCCGCGACCGTCGCCGCTCGAGGTCTGGCTCTTCAGCCGCTGCGCGAAGAACTCGCGCACCATGCAGTCGGTCGGATGGACGCTGAGCAGGATGCGGTCGAAGACGACGAAGCCGACCGGGCTGGTGTCGATCATCGAGATCGCGTTCTGTCGGCCCGCCGTGACGGGCCCGTCGGCGTCGACCGACTCCATCGCGCCCGCGGCGAGGCGACGGAAGACGAGCAGGTCGTATCCCGACGTGTAGTCGAAGTTCGACGTCAGCTGCTTGTTGAGGAGGTCGGAGATGTGCAGCTCGAACAGCTGCGCGCCGGTCCAGGCGAGGAGCCGCGCCTGGACCTCGCCGATCGCCGCCTCGAAGGCCGAGCGGCTGGTCGCGACCCAGAGATAGCCCGAGGGCGGGAGCGCCTCGGGAAGCGTCTCGAGCTCGGCGAACTGGTCGCCGAAGATGTGGAACGCGCGCAGCGGCTGCGGCATCTGCGCGCGATTCCTATGAGCGCTGCAGCAGTCGCGCCGCGGCGAGCGCGAAGTAGGTGAGGACGCCGTCGGCGCCGGCGCGCTTGAACGCGCCGAGCACTTCCATCATCGTCTGGTCGTGGTCGAGCCAGCCGCGCTCGGCGGCGGCCTTCAGCATCGCGTACTCGCCGCTCACCTGGTACGCGAACGTCGGCATCCGGAACTCGTCCTTGACGCGTCGGACGATGTCGAGATACGGCAGCCCCGGCTTGACCATCACCATGTCGGCGCCCTCGGCGATGTCGAGCGCGACCTCGCGCAGCGCCTCGTCGCCGTTGCCCGGGTCCATCTGGTAGACCTTCTTGTTGCTCTTGCCGAGGTTGGCGGCCGAGCCGACCGCGTCGCGGAACGGACCGTAGAACGCGCTCGCGTACTTGGCGCTGTACGCCATGATCTTGGTGTGGATGTGGCCGGCCTCCTCGAGGCTGGTGCGGATCGCGCCGATGCGGCCGTCCATCATGTCGCTCGGCGCGACGATGTCGACGCCGGCCGCGGCTTGGACGAGCGCCTGCTTGCAAAGCACCGCGACGGTCTCGTCGTTGACGATGTAACCGGTGGCGTCGAGCAGGCCGTCCTGGCCGTGCGTCGTGTACGGGTCGAGCGCGACGTCGGTCATGATGCCGAGCGCGGGGAAGCGCTTCTTCAGCTCGCCGACGATGCGCGGGATCAGCCCCTTCTCGTTCAGCGCCTCGCGCCCGTCCTCGCTCTTCAGCGACTGCTCGAGGACCGGAAAGAGCGCCAGCACCGGAATGCCGAGGCGCACGCACTCCTCGGCGATCGGGTAGAGGCGGTCGAGCGTGACGCGCTGGACGCCGGGCATCGACGGCACGTCCTGGACGACGTCTTTGCCGTCGAGGACGAACACCGGCAGGATCAGGTCGCTCGCGTGGATGCGCGACTCGCGCACCAGATCGCGGCTCCAGGCGTCGCGGCGCAGGCGCCGCGGGCGGCTCGCGGGATAGGGCGGCGGCGTCAGCACGGCGCGATTCTAGGCGGCCGTTCGCGGGCTGCCGGCCCCGCGCGGGCGTCAGCACGGCACCGAAGCGAGGCTTACTCCTCGCGCTGCCGCATCGCCATCGTGTCGTTCACGAGCCGTGCGAGGTCGGCGATGCTGTGGTCGATGTGGATGTTGCGGCGGTCGAGCAGGTGGACGCCGTCGTAGTGCAGCAGCGCTTCGATCGACGGCTCCATGCCTTCGCGCTCCTGCTGGGCAAAGCTCTCCTGGAAGACCGGGATCATCGGCCGACCGAACGAGTGCGCGAGACGGATCTCCTCGCGCACCCAGCGCGAGCTGAGCGTCGTGTCGGCGAGCAGGCAGACGAAGACTTCGCAGCGCTCGATCGCGCGCGCCACCTTCTCGGGGAACTGCACTGCGCCGTCGAGGCGCTGGGTGTCGACGAATGCGGCGATCTTGTATTTCTCCTTCAGGTCGCGTGCGAGCAGCACCGCCCAGCCTGCGCTCGGCTCGTGCTGGTAGCTGACGAACACCGTCGGCGCCGACGGCGAGCCGAGACGGCGGTGCAACGCGGCGTCGAACGCCTTGGCGAACGCGTCGACCGACGGATAGCGGCTCGCCGGGTCGGTCGCAAGAGCGCGCTGCAGCACGTCGCTCGCGGCGCGCGGGATTTCGGGGCGGCCGTTCTGCTTCGCCTCGTCGTGCGCGGGCATCGGCGGGCGGCGGAAGTTGCGCTCGCGCGTCTTCGGGTCTTCCTGACCGGTGAACGGTCGGCTGCCGGTGACGAGCACGTAGCACATCGCGGCGAGCGCGAACTGATCGGTCGCGGGCGCGGCCGGCTCGCCGTTCCATTGCTCGGGCGCCATGAACGCGGGTGCGCCGACGAGCAGGCTGTTGTTGCCGGTCGCGACGGCGAAGTCGGTCAGGTACGCGTTGTCGTCGGCGTCGAAACACACCGACGTCGGCTTCAGGTTGGCGTGCACCAGGCCCTGCTCGTGGGCATGGGTGAGCGCGGCCGCCATCTGCGCCAGCCAGCGGGTGACCAGCGCGACGTCGATCGGCTCCCGTTCGGCGAACCGGCGTCCCAGGCTGCCGCCACGCATCAGCTCGTAGACCAGGAACGGCGTCTGCGCGCGCCGACCGCCGACGTCGATGTCGGCGACGCCGTTGTCGAGCACCTGGCAGATGTGCGGATGCTGCAGCCGCATCGCGAGCTTCGCTTCCTGCTCGAACTGGTCGCGGTAGCCGGGATACGACGCCAGCTCCGCCGACAGCAGCTTGACTGCGACCCAGCCGCCGAAGCCTTCGATCTGCGCCGCGTAGACCGACGCCTTGGCGCTCTGTCGGCGCAGCTCGCGCAATCGGTAGCGACCGGCGATCAGTTGCTCGGTGAGGTCGGGCAGCGACGTGTCGCGCACATGCGTGAACGCAAGCGTCGTGTCGCCGATGCGGATCGTCGCGCCGAAGAGGAGCCGCGGCGGCGCGCTGCGGTCGACCGTGCGGCCGTTGAGGAGCGTCCCGTTCGAGCTGGTGTCGACGAGCACGTACGCGCCGTCGCGTCGCTCGATCACCGCATGGCGACGCGAGCAGAAGTCATCGGGCAGCGGCAGGTCGACGGTGGGATCGCGACCGATGACGAAGCTCGCCCCGGCGATCGGAAAGCTCCGTCCGACGAGGCGGGCATCGCTGCTGGCCGTGACCACGAGCTGCGCGGTCGCCCCTTCGGGGACGGGCCCGCGCGCGGTGCCTGCAGCGAGCACCACCGTGCTGTCGGCGGCCGCCGGGCTCGCCGCCGCGGCCTGTGCGAGCACCGCCGCGGGCTGCGCCGCTTCCGGCGACGGCGGCGCCTCGGGGGCGACCGGCCGGATCATCGTCATCTCGGCATGGAATTCGGCGGGGCCGAGGGGATGCGATGGCGGCTCGGGCGGCGGCGTCTCCGCGAGCTCGCCGCGCGCGGTCGTGCGCCGCCACGCCGACGCCAGTCGCGCGAGCCAGCCCGCGCCCGGCGCCGCCGCGGCGCGACGCACCTCGTCGGCGAACGCGTGCGCGCTCGCGTGGCGCCGCGCCGGGTCTTTCTGCAGCGCGCGCAGCACGACATCGTCGAACCGCGGCGACAGCCCTTCGACCAGCGTCGAAGGCGCCGGCGGTTGCGCATGGAGGATCGCCAGGGCGACCGTCGGCAGCGAATCGCCGGCGAACGCGTTGCGCCCGGTGAGCATGCGGTAGAGCAGCAAGCCGACCGCGAACTGGTCGGAAGCGGCGCTGACCGCCTCGCCGCGCACCTGCTCGGGCGACATGAAGGTCGGCGTGCCGATGACGGTCCCGGCGCTGGTGCGGTTCACCGCGTCGTCGACGTAGGCGACGCCGAAGTCGGTCAGCTTGACCGTCCCGGTCTCGGTCAGCATCACGTTCGACGGCTTGACGTCGCGGTGCACGACCCCGCGGGCGTGCGCGTAGCCGAGCGCCTCGAGCAGCTCGGTGGTGATCGAGACGACGTCGTCGAGCGGCAGCTCCGGGTGTTGCTGCAGGTGGTCCTGGAGCGAGCTGCCCTCGACCAGCTCCATCACCATGTAGGCGAGGTCGTCCTGCTCGGCGGCGTCGTAGACCTGAACGATGTTCGGATGCGCGAGCCGGCCGACCGCGCGGGCTTCGCTCAGGAAGCGCGCGACGAACGTCGCGTCGCTCAATCGCTTGTCGAGCGTCTTGATCGCGACGCGGCGCTGGATGGTCGGATCGAGCGCCTCGTAGACGTCGCCCATCGCGCCGCGCCCGAGCACGCCCGTGATCTCGTAGCGACCCAGGCGGCGGGCCGGCGATGCGGGATCCATGACGGGCTTGTCCATCGAAGCCGAGAGCCGAAGGCAGTATGGGCGCGTCGCGGGCGGAGGGCAACGCCCGACGTCGATAATCGAGGCGATGGGTTATCTCTGGTTCAAGGCGTTCCACATCGTCTTCATCAGCAGCTGGTTCGCCGGCCTGTTCTACCTGCCGAGGATCTTTCTCAACCTCGCGTCCGTTCCCGCCGACAGCCATGCCGAGCGCGAACGGCTGCTCGTCATGGCGCGCCGCCTCTATCGCTTCGCAAGCCTGCTGATGGTCGTCGCAATCGCGCTCGGCCTCGTGCTGTGGCTCGGCTACGGCGTCGGCAAGCAAGGTCCGGGGAACGGCTGGCTGTATGCAAAGCTCGTGCTCGTCGTCGTCGCGATCGGCTATCACCACGCGTGCCGGTCGCTGCTGCGCACCTTCGAGGAGTTCGCCAACGTGCGCAGCGAGCGCTGGTTTCGCGTCTTCAACGAGACGACGGTGCTCCTCTTCACGGCGATCGTCGTCCTCGTCGTCGTCAAGCCGTTCTGACGATGGACACCGGCGGCGCCTCGCTGCGGACGCCCGAGCAGCGGCGTCGGCGGGCGTGGCGCGCCGACGTGCCGGTGGTGGCGAGCGAATGGTCGACGCGGCACCGCAGCTCGGCAGTGCCGCTCGCCTGGCTCTACGGCGGCCTCGTCGTCTACGCGAGCCTGTACCCGTTTCTCGGCTGGCGAGTTCCGCCGGTCGGCCCGTTCGACTTCCTGCTTCTCGGCTGGCCACGCTGGTGGACATGGTTCGACGTTGTCTCCAACCTGCTCGGCTACCTGCCGCTCGGCTTTCTCCTCTTCGTCGCGCTGACGCGCAGCGGGCGCAGCAGCGGCGCCGCGGCGACGCTCGCCTGCGTCGGCGGCACGCTGCTGTCGCTGACGATGGAGGTGCTGCAGAACTATCTGCCGCACCGCGTCTCGTCGAACGTCGACCTCGTCCTCAACGCGCTCGGCACGACGGCGGGCGTCGCGATCGGCGCGGCGCTGCAGGGGCGCGGCGGCATCGCGCGCTGGCAGAAGCTGCGCGACCGCTGGTTCGTCGACCGCAGCGCCGGCGGGCTCGCGCTGCTCGTCCTCTGGCCCGTCGGGCTGCTCTTTCCGACCGCGGTGCCGTTCGGCCTCGGCCACGTCCTCGGCCGCATCCAGTCGCTCCTCGTCGACGTGCTGCAAGACACGCCGATGGCGTCCTGGACCGAAGGCTGGGCCGCGGCGACGACGCCGCCCGGCACGCCGGTCGCGGCGTCGACGCACGCGCACACGCTCGCGCCGAGCGCGGAGCTCGCGATCATCGTCTTCGGCCTGCTCGCGCCTTGCCTGATCGCGTTCACGATCGCGATCCCGGGCTGGCGCCGCGTCGTCCTCGTCGCCGGCGCGGTCGTCCTCGGCACGGCGACGCTGACGCTGTCGACCGCGCTCAACTTCGGGCCGGCGCACGCCTTCGCATGGACGACGCACGCAGCGCTCGACGCGCTTGCGATCGGCGGCGGCGCGGCGATGCTGCTCAGCTTCGTGCCGCGCCGCGTCGCCGCCGGCTTCGGCCTGATCGCGCTTACCGCACTGGTCATGCTCGTCGCGCAGGCGCCCGCCGACCCGTACTTCTCGCAGAGCCTGCAAGGCTGGGAGCAGGGCCGCTTCATTCGCTTCCACGGCGCCGCGCAGTGGGTCGGCTGGGTCTGGCCGTACGCTGCGCTGACCTACCTGCTGGTGCGCCTCGCGGCGCGCGACCCCTCGGGCTGACGCGGCTTCGCCTTCGCGCTCGGGCTCTTCGTGCGGCCCCGCGGCGACGCACTGGTAGCGTCGCGCTCGGCGGCGTCGATCAGCGCATCGGCCATCCAGAGCGCGATCCGCTCGACCTCGCGGTCGGGCACGTCCCAGATGTCCTTCAGCACCATGTACGGCTCGATGCCGTAGACGACCGAGAGCGCGCGGTGCAGCCGCTCGTGCACCGCCGGCGGCAGCGTCGGCGCGAAGGGAGCGAGCGCGTGCTCGAGGATGCGGACGCGGTGGCCGCGGCGGTACGGCTCCTCGTCGAGCAGGCCGGCGCGCTCGAGCGCCCATTGCTCGAGCGCGAGCTGCGCTGCGGCGCGCATCTGCGGCTCGGACTCGCTGAAGCGCGGGAACGTCTGCGCGAACAGCTCGTGGACGCGCGCCCGGCCGTCGGGCTCGCTCGACGCGAACGCGCGCACCGGGCCGAGCGACGCGCCGACGACCGCGGTGACGAGGGCGCTGCGGCTCGGGAAGTAGCGGTAGGTCGTCGCCCGTGAGACGTTCGAGCGCACCGCGACCTCGGCGATCGACGGCACGCGGCCCTGCTGGCGGATCAGCTCCATCGCGGTGTCGAGCAGCAGGTGGAACGTCGCCGCCTTGACGCCGCGCTCTGGCGGATGCGGCGCTTCGGTGAGACGATGCTTGAGGCGCACCATGCGGGTTTTTCCGGAGCGGTGCGGCGTGCGCCGCGCTTGTGGGGGTCTCGGGCCGGCACCTATGATGCGCCGATCGCGATTTGAGACGCAAGTCCCAAACTGAACCGACGATCTCGCCGGGACCGGGCACGGTCACCGCGGGCACGAAGGAGACGAGCCGCCATGAGGATCGCCAGCTGGAGCTGGGGAGGCCGAGCGCACGTCGGCACGGTGTCGCCGTCGGGCGGCGAGGTGACGCCGCTCGCCGTCGCCGATCCCGAGCGCGGCGCGCTCGGCGTGATCCAGGCGCTCGCGCGCGGCGAAGCGCTGCCATCGGTCGCCGGCGCGCGGCTGCCGCTCGACGCCGTCGAGCTGCGCGCGCCGCTGCCGCGGCCGCTGCGCAACGTCTGGTGCGTCGGGCGCAACTACCACGCGCACGCCGCCGAGCTCGCCGAGAGCGTCTTTCGCGCCAGCCTGCCGGTCGAGCACGCCTGGCCGATCGTCTTCACCAAGGTTCCCGAATGCGTCGTCGGGCCGCGCGACGAGGTGCGCCTGCCGGGACCTTCGATCTCGAGCCAGATCGACTACGAGAGCGAGCTCGCCGTCGTCATCGGCCGCGGCGGCCGCGACATCGCGAAGTCGCGCGCGATGGACCACGTCTTCGGCTACACGATCGTCAACGACGTGACCGCGCGCGACGTCCAGGTTCGCCACCAGCAGTGGGAGCTCGGCAAGAGCTTCGACACCTTCTGCCCGATGGGGCCGTGGATCGTCACCGTCGACGAGCTCGACGGCCTCGACACGCGCGTGCGCGGCTGGGTCAACGGCGAGCTGCGCCAGGACGCGCGCACCAAGGACATGATCTTCGACATCCCGACGTTGATCGAGACGTGCTCGCGCGGCATCACGCTCTATCCCGGCGACGTCATCGCCACCGGGACGCCGTCGGGCGTCGGGATGGGCTTCAAGCCGCCGCGCTGGCTCGTCGCCGGCGACGTCGTCAAGGTCGAGATCGACGGCATCGGCGCGATCGAGAACACGTTCCGATGACGCTGCACACGATCGACCGGATCGCGGTCGAGGACGAAGGCGACGGCGATGCCGTCGTCTGCGTGCACGGGTTGGGCGGCAGCAGCAACACCTTCAACCCGCTGATGGCGACGCTGGCGCGGCACCGCGTGATTCGCGTCGACATGCCCGGCAGCGCGCGCTCGGCGCGCGTCGAGGGCGCGCTCTCGATCGCCCGCTTCGTCGACGCGCTGCAGTCGGTCTGCGCGCGGCTCGGCGTCGATCGTGCGCACTGGATCGGCCACTCGCTCGGCACGATCGTCTGCCAGCACCTCGCCGTCGCCGCGCCGAAGCTGGTCCGCTCGATCGCGCTGTTCGGGCCGCTCCTCGCGCCGCCCGAAGCGGCGCGCAGCGCGATCCGCGCCCGTGGCGCGAAGGCGCGCAGCGAAGGCGTCGCCGGCATGCACGAGATCGCGCTCGGGCTCGTCAACGCTGCGCTCTCTGCCGACACCCGGCAGCGCTCGCCGCTCGCGGTCGCGTTCGTGCGCGAGAGCCTGATGCGCCAGGACCCCGACGGCTATGCGCGCACGTGCGACGCGCTCGCCGACGCCGAGGCCGCGGCGGTCGAGCGGATCGAAGCGCCGGTGCTGCTCGTCACCGGCGACGACGACGGCGTCGCGCCGCCGCAGCAGGTGCGCGCGCTCGCCGAGAAGCTGCACGGCGCGAAGTCGACGCGCATCGTCGTCCTGCCGCGCTGCGGCCACTGGACGCCGATCGAGCGTCCGGAAGAATGTGCGCGCGAGCTGCGCGAATTTCTCGCGACGATGCGCTGAAGCATCGCGCGAGCAGGAGCTGCCAATGGCCGACGTCCACTACAGCAACGTCCGCATCTTCGACGGCGGCGGCGAGGCGCCGTTCATGGGCGAGGTGCTCGTCCAGGGCGACCGCATCGCGCGCGTCGTGCGGAGCGCCCAGGGCGTGCGCGCCGCGCCGGTCGGCGGCGCCCAGGTCGTCGACGGCGCCGGCGCGTTCCTCATGCCCGGGATGGTCGAGGCGCATACCCACTTCTCGTGGAACGACCAGCCGAGCCTCGACGCGATCCAGCGGATGCCGCCCGAGGAGCACATCCTCTGGTGCGCGCAGGTCGCCGAGCGCTACCTCGACATGGGCTGGACGAGCTGCGTCGGCGCCGCGACTGCGAAGCCGCGCCTCGACGTCGTCATCCGCAACGCGATCGAGGACGGCACGATCATCGGCCCGCGCTACCTCGCGGCGAGCCAGGAGATCACGGTGCCGGGCGGCCTCGGCGACACGACGGCGCCGCACCTGCCGCAGCCCGAGTTCGCGTTCGGCGCGATCGTCAGCGGCGTCGAGGAGATGCGCCGGTGCGTGCGCATGTTCGTCAAGTGGGGCGTCGACTCGCTGAAGATCAACCTCTCGGGCGAGTCGATCACCGGCATGCCGAGCGACCGCTGCCAGTTCACCGACGCCGAGATCGCGGTCTGCGTCGAGGAGGCCAAGGCGTGGGGCAAGCGCGTGTCGGCGCACGCCCGCTCGTGCAACTCGATCAAGCGCTGCGTGCGCCACGGCATCGAGGTGATCTACCACGCGAGCTTCACCGACAACGAAGCGCTCGACCTGCTCGAAGAGCACAAGATGGAGCACTTCATCGCACCCGGGCTGGCGTGGCTCGTCAACACCTGCCACCACGCGAGCGAGTGGGGACTGACGCCCGAGGTGACGAAGAAGATGGGCTATCACCGCGAGCTCGAGGCGGCGCTCGAGACGATGCAGGCGCTGCGCAAGCGCGGCGTTCGCATCCTGCCCGGCGGCGACTACGGCTTCGCGTGGACGCCGCACGGCACCAACGCCAAGGACCTCGAGTACTTCGTCA
>Ga0105248_10008907_pt1 | contig 11033 bp, 6 predicted proteins | sample KBSS34metaG_FD_81524 | JGI IMG/M metagenome (GOLD analysis project Ga0105248, IMG submission 81524) | Switchgrass rhizosphere microbial communities from Kellogg Biological Station, Michigan, USA - KBS S3-4 metaG | ecosystem: Host-associated > Plants > Roots > Rhizosphere > Soil | place...
CAACGGCCAGATCGTCGAGCGCTGGCACCAGATGGATGTCGCCGGAATGATGGCGCAGTTACAGAGCTAGCGACACCCGCGCGAGCGACAGCGAGCGCGGCTCGCGAACGGAGTGCGACTTGCCTGAGTGTCTTTGACAGGAGGCGAGTCGAACGAGTGAGCGAGTCAGGAGTCCGGGGACGAAGTCCCCGGATCAAAGATGGATGTGGCCGGAATGATGGCGCAGTTACAGAGCTAGCGACACCCGCGCGAGCGACAGCGAGCGCGGCTCGCGAACGGAGCGCGATTTGGCTTCCGTGCCTTTCAGAGAAGCCGAATCGCGCGAGAGAGCGAGTCAGGGGTCCGGGGACGAAGTCCCCGGATAAACAAAGAGCGACAGCGAGCGCGGCTCGCGAACGGAGCGCGACTGACTATTGGTCGTGACGGCGGTATGTTGTCAGCGCGATCACCAACGTCACGTCATCCGTACAACTACGCGCGAAGATCTCTGCTTGTGCGTGGGCTCGCGCGCGTGCTACGGTGATGTTGATCCTCAGCAATACCATGGCTGCCCACGAAAGACGGGAACAGGCAGAGGCAACTCTCGATTCGCTCGCGGACGCGGTCCTGACCATCGATCTCGACGGCCGCGTCTCATACCTCAACCCGGCGGCGGAGGCGTTGACGGGGTGGTCGCGTCTCGACGCGACCGATCGACCACTCGCCGACGTCTTCAAGACGACGGGCACCGGCGACGATTGCGTCCTGATCGGCCGCGACGGTCGCGAAATCGAAATTGAACGCTCGTCCACGCCGATCCTGGACTCGCAGGGGCACAAACGAGGCGACGTGATCGTGTTTCGCGATGCGGGTCCCGCACGCGAGGCCGCGCGCCATTTGTCGCACATGGCGTCGTACGACGCTCTGACGGACTTGCCGAACCGGGTGCTGCTGAACGACCGGCTGACGCGGGCGATCGCGTTCGCCGAGCGTCACAACAAACCGGTCGCCGTGCTGTTCCTGGACGTCGACGGATTCAAGGCGGTCAACGATTCCCTGGGTCACGCCGCGGGAGACGCCATCCTCTGCTCGATCGGGCACCGCCTGAAGGGGGTCCTTCGGCGGTCGGATACGGTGAGCCGTTACAGCGGCGACGAGTTCGTCGTCGTCCTCCCCGAGATCGATCAAGCCGAGGATGCGGCGGTGGTGGCGAAAAAACTGGTGCAGGCGGCGTCAGGTCCGCACCGCATCGACTCGCGCAATGTGACGGTCACCGCAAGCGTCGGCATCGCCTTGTATCCCGATGATGGCCGTGACGCGGACGTGCTCATCAAGCACGCGGATGCGGCCATGTACCAAGCCAAACGGACGGGCGCGGGCAGTTTCCGCCTGTTCAGGCCGGATCGCCGGCCTGCCGCAGACGCCGAAGCGCCGGCCCCCGCTGGACCGCGGCCACCCGCCGTCCAGCTTCGACGCAAGACCTGGGCGCGCTCGCTGCCACTGTTCGAAGATTTGGAGAAGTTCCAGGTCCGTCGAAAGGACCCCCACTAGGCGCGCGAAGCCGTCGAACTACTCCGGTACGAACGAAACGCCCTCGCGCCCGCGCGCGATGGTGACGGCGCGCTGCGCCTCGTCCTGCATCGCCTGCTGCACGCGGAATGGCGGCTCGGACCCGCGAGGCCGCCGCTTGTACTGGCCGTCCGGGCCGAGCCAGCGCGCCTTGACGTTGTCGCGGAACATGGCCCGCAGGGCCCCAATCACCCGCGCCTTGTGCGCGGGTTCCTCGATCGGAAACATCAGCTCGATGCGCTTGTCGAGGTTGCGCGTCATCCAGTCGGCGCTTGAAAGGTACAGCTCTTCGTCGCCGCCGTTCTGGAAGAGATACGCGCGCGCGTGCTCCAGGAAGCGATCGATGATCGAGACGACCTGGATGTTCTCGCTCTTGCCGCGCACGCCCGGCCGCAACGCACAGATCCCGCGCACGTTGAGCAGGACCTTCACGCCGGCCTGCGATGCCAGCAGGAGCGCCTCGATGACTTCGTCATCGATCAGCGAATTCATTTTTGCGACGATTTCGGCCGGCTGGCCCTGCTCGGCGCGCCGGCGCTCGCGATCGATGAGCTTGATGACCCGGTCGCGCAAGCCTGTCGGTGCCATCACCAGCTTCTTCAAGCGCGGCGGATCGGAATAGCCCGTCAGCGCGCTGAACACCGCGCTCGCGTCTTCCGCAATCGTCGCCTTCGTCGTCATGAGCGCGAAGTCCGTGTACTGCCGTGCCGTCCGCTCGTTGTAGTTGCCGGTCCCGAGATGAACGTAGCGCCGCAGGCCCCGCGCGCCGCGCCGGACGATCAAACAGATCTTGGCGTGGGTTTTGTACCCTCGCACGCCATAAATGACGTGCGCGCCCGCTTCCTCGAGGGCGCGCGCCCACTGGATATTGCGCTCTTCGTCGAACCGCGCGGTCACTTCGACCAGCACCGTCACCTGCTTGTTGCGCTCCGCCGCCTGCTTGAGACTGGCGACGATGGGCGAGCCGGCGCTGGCGCGGTACAGCGTCTGTTTGATCGCCAGCACGTCCGGATCGCTGGCCGCCTGTGCGAGCAGCGCGAGGACCGGGTCGTACGAGTCGTAGGGTTGGAACAACAGCACGTCGCGGTCGTCCAGGATGCTGAACATATCGCGCGTGTCACCCGCGAGCGCGTCCACCGTCTGCAGCGGCGGGTCCCGATGCTCGTCGAGATCGGGCACATCGCAGAGTTGCATCAGCACGCGAAGATCCAGCGGGCCGGGCTGGGCGTAGACGCCGTCCGGTTCGATGTCGATTTGCTGCCGCAGCGTCTCCACGAACGCGGCCGACGCCCCGCCGTCGATCTCCATGCGCACCACGTCGCTTCTCTTGCGGCGGCGCAGCTCCTTCTCCACCAGCTCGAGGTGCGTGCGGCCGCCCTCGTCGTCGAGCTCCAGCTCCGCGTCACGCGCCAGGCGGATGACGGTGGTCTCGACCATCTCCTGCCCGGGAAACAACTGCGCGAGGTGGGCCTGGATGATGTCTTCGAGCAGGGCGAAACTCGTGCCTTTCTGCTCCGGAATCGGCACCAGCCGCGGCAACCGGACCGGGACCTGCACCACGGCCAGGCGCGGTTCCGTCTCCTCGGCGGCCGGCTTCAACAGCACCGCGATGTTCAGGCTCAGCGACGACAGCAACGGAAACGGCCTCGCGCGATCGATGGCGAGCGGTGTCAGCACGGGCAGCAGCTCGTCGCGGAAGTACATGCCGAGCGCCGCGCGCCTCGAGTCGTCCAGGTCAGACCATCGCAGGACCCGTACGCCGATTTTTGCCAGCGCCGGCAGCAAAGTCTCGCCGACGAGGCCCGTCAGCGTTTTCACGAACGCCCTCGCGCGCTCGCTCACCATCTGCAACTGATCGGCCGGCGACGAGCCGGACAGATCCGGCGTGCTCTCGTCGTCATCCGCCGCCCGGCGCAGGCCGGCGACGCGGACCATGAAGAACTCGTCCAGATTGGACGCGGCGATGGCGGCGAACTTGACACGCTCGAGCAGCGGCACGCTCTTGTCCGCGGCCTCTTCCAGGACGCGTTCGTTGAACGCCAGCCACGACAGCTCGCGGTTGATGAAGATCGACGGATCGTGCGTGTGCTGCCGCGGTGCTTTCTTCATCGTGCGATTCCTGCCGATCGAATGGCCAGCTCGCGGCCGAAGACTTCCTTGAACATGTCCGCGCGCGCCGCGGCCGCCATCAGCTCCATCGTGAGATCACCCAGGCCTTCGATTTCCAGCGCCCAGTTCTGATCCTGACGGACGAGCGTCACCTGCCGGACTTTCTGGAGATGTTCCGCGTCCAGCGCATTCGCCACCCGCAGGATGGCCGCCAGTTTCTGCACGCGCAGCCGGTCGCGCGAATCGAGCTGCATGTACTCGAGATGGGAACGCTGCGGCAGGCCTCGGCGATGATAGCGCGCGATGTTCGCGACGAGCGCCGTCTGCTCGTCGGTCAGTCCGAAGATCTGCGACGACGCCAGGAGATAGTACGAGTGCTTGTGGTGCCGCCGGAGGCTGACGTACACGCCGATGTCGTGGAGCAGCGCCGCCACCTGCAGCAGCAGGCGGTCGCTGTCGAGCAGGCCGTGCTCGTCACGCAGTTGGTCGAACAACTGCAGCGCGAGTTTGAGCACGTGCCGGCCGTGCGTGCGATCGAAGCGGTACTTCACGCCGACCGATTCGGCGCTCGCCAGCACCTGGTCCTCGAAATCCTCGGCCTCGGCCTTGGCCTTGCCGGCCGTCGCGCGGAATTCCAGCAGGATGCCGGCGCGCAGCGTGACGTCGGCGACCACCATCTTGCGCGCCACCGTCTCGGTGAGAAACGCGCGGTACACGAGCAGCGCGGGAAGCAGCGTCTCCGTTTCCACCGCCGGCAGCCGGAACTTCTCCACCAGGGCCTCGTCGTCCAGGCCTTCGACCTGGTCGCAGAAGGCCAGCAGCGCGTCGCGGGTCATCTCCCGGGTATCCGCGTTGATTTCGCGCTCCCCGACTTGCGAGGCGGCAAAGCGAATGTCGCCGCCAATCGCGATGACCTGCGTCACGCGCCGCAACGGCATGTCCACGCGGATTTCCGTGATGACGTTGGCGATCAGGCGCTTGAGCAGGACGGTCTGCACCGCCTGGCTGTGGCGACGCAGATCGAGCTGCTGGCGCATGCGGATCGCGCCAAGGCTGTACACGCCCGAGCGTTGGGGCTTGCCGCGGCGCAGCAGCATGACGCTGGTGCTTCCGCCGCCGACTTCGACGAGCAGCGCGCGCTCGCTCTTGAACGCGCTGTGACGGCCCAGGGCGTGCCGCACCGCCAGGTACATCAGCCGGCTTTCTTCCGCCTCGTTGATGATCTCGAAGACGATTCGGGTCCGGCTGCGAATCCGATCGAGCACGGTCTCCGCGTTCCGGGCCTCGCGCATCGCGCTGGTGGCCACGGCGCGGACGTACTCCACGCCGTACTCGTCCATGATGTTGCGGAAGCCCTCGAGGGCGCCGATGACGGCGTCCACGGTTTGCGGACGAATGGCCCCGGTGGAGAACACGTCCCGGCCCAGTCGCACGCCCCGCGAGGCTTCTTGCAGCACTTTCGTGGGCTTGTCCGCCGACACTTCCCCGATCACCAGGCGGATCGCGCTGGCGCCCATGTCGAGCACGGCCACGAGCATCGGAGGCGCCTTCTGGGCGTCGGGCATAACAAGTCAGCATATGCCATCTGCGTAACGCGCTCCGACGGAGCCGCGCGCGCGTAGTATTCATGGATGGCCCCCGCGGACGACGCCGTCGAAACGCTGTTTCGTCGCGAGTCCCGACGTCTGATTTCTGTGCTGACCCGCCTGCTCGGGCCGCAGAATCTTCAACTGGCCGAGGATGTCGTGCAGGAGGCGTTCGTGGCGGCGATGCGCGACTGGTCGGATCACGGCGTGCCCGACAATCCGCCGGCGTGGCTGCTGACCACGGCGCGCCGTCGCGCCATCGACGCCATCCGGCGCGAGCGCACGCGCCGGACGTTCGCGGCCGACCTGGCCAAGTTCCTCGACAGCGAGTGGACGCTCGCGATGACCGTGGACGACGCGTTCGCGGAGACCTGGATCAAGGACGACCAGCTGCGGATGATCTTCATGTGCTGCCATCCGGTGCTGTCGCCCGAGAACCGCATCACGCTGATTCTGAAAACGCTCTGTGGCTTCAGCGTGCCCGCCGTCGCGCGGGCGCTGCTGACGACCGAGGCGACGGTAAACAAACGGCTGTACCGCACGCGCGCGGCGCTCCGCGGCGTCCAGTTCGAGTTACCGGCCGCGCCCGATCTGCCGGCGGCGCGGGACATCGTCCACACCGCGCTCTACCTGCTGTTCAACGAAGGCTACTTCTCCACCACCGACAAACCGATCCTGCGCGAACTCTGCCGCGACGCGATGCTGCTGACGCAACTCCTGGCGGAGCATCCGGCGATCGCGACGAGCGACACGATCGCGCTGATCGCGTTGATGTGCTTCAATGCCGCACGACTCGAATCGCGGCTGGATGACGAGGGCCGGCTGGTTCCGCTCGACGAACAGGATCGTTCGCGCTGGGACGCGCGGCTGATCAGGACCGGCTACATGCACCTGGCCAGGTCGGCGGAAATGGACGCGGTGGCCGCGTCGCGGTACCACCTGGAAGCGGCCATCGCCGCGCGCCATTGTTCCGCGACCACGTTCGATGAGACGGACTGGACGTCCATCTGCCACCTCTACGATCGCCTGCTCGAGATCTCGCCGTCGCCGATGGTGGCGCTCAATCGCGCCGTGGCGATCTCCTACCGTGACAGCCCCGCCGCGGCGATCCCGATCGTCGAGTCACTGCACGGCGGTGGCACACTCCCGCACAGCCATGTGGTCGCCGCCGTTCTCGCGAATCTGCACACCCGGGCGGGATCCGCCGAGCGCGCGCGTCCGTTTCTCGAACGGGCGCTGACAACGGCTCGGACGGATCACGAGCGCGAGTTGATCAGCCGTCAAATCGGCCGCGCCGGGCGCCGGCCTACATCTCCATGATGGGACGAACGACGACCTGTCCCTTCGGGTTGTTCTGCAGGAACGGCGCGCCCTGTGCGAGTTTGGCCGCGTCGGCCAGCGACTTCGCCTGGACCACCGAGTAGCCGCCAATCAGTTCCTTCACCTCGGACATCGACGTGTCCGTGTGGAACCCCTGACCGTTGCGGGTGAGTACCGCGCCGCCCTGGCCGAGCGCCGCCCCGGGATTGCGCAGGTTGCCGGACGCTTCCAGCTGTTTGAACCAGTCGCCCCAGGCCGCCATCGCGCGCTGGATTTCCTCCGGCGACTTGCCGTCGCGCCAATTGGGATCGCCGTTCTGGAAGATCAAGAGATAGTCGCTCATCACAGTCTCCTTCGGCAGTATTGCCGTGTTTTGTCACTATGACGCGCGGGGAACGGGAATTGGGACACGGCGCCACGGGTCGCGCGATAAGATCGCGCCAACCGGCAGTGCGACCTCATCCCAGGCCACGGCGCCGCGCGGGGCCAACGAATGACGAGAATCTGCGCGATTAGCGTGCTCGGCGCCTTGTCCGTGCTTCAGATCCTCTCGGCCGCGCCAACGGCGGGCGGTCGCGCGAAAGACCAAGGGCCGGAAACCGCCGCAGGCGTCATCACCAGGGGCGACTTCCGGTTTGCCTACGACGAGCGCGGGGTCTCGCTCCTCGCCAATCCGAACGATCCCTTTGGCGCGACGCTGACAACGCCGCCGCCGGCCGCTCGCGGGCGAGGCGGCGCCGGCGCAGCGGCGGTTCAGGGTCGCGGCGGTAACGCGAACGCACAGCCGGCTGGCGCGGCGACACTCGGCCTCGTCATTTTTTATAGGGCCGCGGGCGCTTCTTATAGGACCGCGGGCGCTTCTTATAGGGCCGCGGGCGCCTCTTATAGGACCGCGGGCGCTTCTAATACGGACTGGTCCAGCCTTCCGCGCGGAACAAAACTCACGGCGTCTCCGGCTGACGCAGCCGTGACGTACTCGACCGCCGATCCCGCTTCCCCACTCAAGGTCACCGAGTCATACAAGACCGACGGCCGCGCGCTCGACTGGACGATCGATCTGGAGACGTCCGGCAAAACGGCAATCGAGATTGGCGATCTGGGCATCAACATTCCGGTCCAGGGCACGAACGGCGCAACGCCAGCGGACATCTTCGAACGCGGTTTCTTGAAACATCAGTTCGTCTCCGGCGCCGGCTCGTTCTTCTTCTACGTCCGCGCATCCGGCGCGCCGCCATTTCTGCTGGTCACCGTCAAGCCAGGCACCAGGCTCGAATACACGGGCACGAGCGGTTCCCCTGCGCCGGGCCAGATACGCGGTCCCTCGGCCCAGGTCTATGTGCACTCACTGCGGGCGGCAGCGTCGGAGCCGCGTGGCTCGTGGCGCCAGCCGAACACCTCGCTCACGCTCGCGGCCCCCGGCCGGCCCGGCAGCAAGGTCTCGTACGGCTTCCGCATGCAGTGGGCGTCGAGTTACGAGGAACTGCGAGAGCTGATTTACGACGCCGGCCTCTTCGACATCCGCGTCGTCCCCGGCATGACGATCCCGGACAATCTGGCCGCACGGTTTTCCCTGCACACAAAGGCACGCGTCGAATCCGTCACGGCCGAGTTCCCGTCCCAGACGACAATCGCGCCCTGGGCGGGCGCGCCGGGAAACGCCGACATCCGCATCTACGAAGTCACGTTCAAGAAGCTCGGCGAGAACATGCTGACCATCACACACGATGGAGGACGGAAAACGTATCTCGAGTTCTTCGTCACCGAACCGCTCGAGACGCTCATCAAGAAACGAGCAGCGTTCCTCGTCAATCGCCAGCAGGTCAAAGACCCTGGCAAATGGTGGAACGGCGTCTACGCGATTTACGACGCCCGCGCCGGGAAGGTCCGCACGATCGACGACCCGGACATCTTTCTGGATCGGATGGTCTACGCGCTGACCTGCGACGATCCCGGCCTTTCCAAGGCGCCGTATCTCGCGTCCAAGAACGTCACATTCCCGGACAAGAAGGAGATCGAGTCGCTCGAGTACTACATCAAGAACTTCGTCTGGGGCGGCCTGCAGCGCAAGGACGACGAGCGGCCGTATCCGTACGGGGTGTACGGGACGCCGAATTGGTATGTGAACCGCGACCCGCAGCGGCGCCTGGAGTATGCGAAGTCTTTGGCCAGCGGCGCCACGGCGATTGCCGATCTGAACAAAGAGCATGTCTGGCGGTCGTACGACTATCCGCACGTCGTCATGCTGTATTTCCACATGTACCAAATCGCCCGGCTCTATCCGGAGATGACGACGTATTTGGATGCGGCGGGGTATTTGAACCGGGCGTGGGAAACCGCCAAAGCGTTTTACACCTATCCCTACGAGATCTATCCGTCGTACTACGACACCTATAAATGGGGCCTGTACAACGAGCTGATCGTGCTCGAGCTGATGGACGCGCTCGAGCGCGAGGGCTATCCACAGCAGGCGGGATGGCTCCGGCACCAGTGGGAAATCAAGACGAAGTATTTCGTGTACGACGATCCGTATCCGTTTCGATCCGAATACGCGTTCGACCGGACCGCGTTCGAGTCCACGTATGCGTTCGCGAAGTACGGCGCCACGCACGACATGGCGCCAGACGAGCATCTGTGGTTCGACCTCAAACTCAAGAAGTGGTGGTCGCATCCGTCGGTCAGGCGCGAGGATTCGCGCGCCTTCATGGACCGGCAGCTCGCGTCCGGTCTCGTCGTGCGCGGCTGGCTCAATCCCGCCTACTACACCCTCGGCAGTGACGCCGGCATGAGCTACATGGCGGCGATGGGCGGATCGGGCGTGCTCGACTACGGTCTCAACTTCGCGCCACGGCCCGCTGACTGGCTGCAGCTCGGCTACGCGTCGTATCTCAGTTCCTGGGCGCTCATGAACACCGGTCGTCCGGACACCAACTACGGGTTCTGGTTCCCTGGGCAGGACAACGACGGCGCCGCGGGCTGGCAGTTCATGTCCACGAAGGTCGGCAATGCGTGGATGGGCTCGTCGTTTCCGGGCGGCGTGACCGAGCCGCGCGGACCGTGGCACTACGACGGCGAGATCGATCTGGGATTCGGCGGCGCGCTGCGGATGGCCGCGACGATCGTGACGAACGATCCGATCTTCGGATGGTTCGCGTACGGCGGGTCGATGACCGATTCGGGGCCGACGCTCGCGGTCATCCCCCGCGATGGCCTCCGCCGGCGGCTGGACGTCGTGATTCCGGATCGGGCGCTGCCGTTTGCCGAAGACAGTTCGCGGCTGAAGATTGCGTTGGACCGCGACGGCTTCGCCGCGGAATCGCCCATCGTCATCGACAAAGCCCTCGGCGACATTACCTTTGCGATCGAAAACCGTACGGGTGATGCCCACACGACGGGCGTCGCCCTTGCGATCCCGGCGAACACGCGGTACCGGCTGCTGCAGGACGGCAAGGCCGTGCCCCTCACGCTGACGGGCAACTGGGACTATCCGTGGCGAGCGGAGCTCGCGATGGGCAAGACGGGTACAAAGATTCAGATTCTGCGGTAAGTACGTACGCGGCGCTGTGGTACGTAGGCGGCGGGCTTCAGCCCGCCGCGGAGCGCGGTCACACGTAGGCGGCGGGCTTCAGCCCGCCGCAGAAAAGGACCCTGACGCGATGACGATCAGGCGGCGGGAGTTTCTGAGAGCGACGTCCGCGGCGGCCGGCGCCGCGGCATTGTCACGGGCGCTGGGTGACCGGTCCGCGGCTGCCGTCCAACGGCCGGCGGATGTGCGCATCACCGACGCGCATTACCGGCCCATCGCTGACTACCCGATCCAGCCGCAGCGGTTCTCCGACGTGCGGCTGACGGACGCGTTCTGGGGGCCCAAGGTCGATCGCAACGCGGCCGTGACGATTCCGCTGGAAGTCCACAAGTTCATCGACGGCGAGCGCGAATTCGGCGGCAACATCCTGGAAGCGGCCATTCTCTCGCTCAAGACCCATCCCAATCCCACACTGCAGGCGCAGGTTGACACGCAGATTCGCGCGACCGCCCAATCCGACGCCGCCAGGGCCGGCAATGGCGGGTTCGAAGTCGCGGCCACGCTCTTCAACGTCACCGGCCGCCGCGAGTTGCTCGATCGGGCGATCGCCGGCGCCGGCGTGCTCTATGACGACTTCGTGAAACGGAACCCGCCCTTCTCAGGCGGCGAGCGGGACGCCATCAACTGCGTGCAGTTGTATCGCGTGACGCACGACAAGAAGCACCTCGATCTGGCCAAGCACTATCTGGACATTCGAGGGCTCGAGAATTCCGTGAACCGGAGCCGGCACAATCAGTCGTACAAACCCGTCCTGGAACAGCGCGAGGCCGTCGGTCACGCCGTGAACTGCGCTTCGCTGATGGTGTCTCTCACCGACGTGGGCGTGCTGACCGGTCTGTCCCCGTATCTGGCTGCCGCGCAAGCGATGTGGACGGATGCGGTCGAAC
>Ga0105248_10008908_pt1 | contig 11032 bp, 10 predicted proteins | sample KBSS34metaG_FD_81524 | JGI IMG/M metagenome (GOLD analysis project Ga0105248, IMG submission 81524) | Switchgrass rhizosphere microbial communities from Kellogg Biological Station, Michigan, USA - KBS S3-4 metaG | ecosystem: Host-associated > Plants > Roots > Rhizosphere > Soil | place...
GCGGACTCCGAAAGAAGCGAAAAGCGAAGAAGACAAGCTGGAGTCGGCGTATCGATTCTTGCTCGCGGACTTGATGCCGTTCGGAAAAAACGCGGTGATCCGGCTGGAGCATGGCGGCACCAACGAATCGAAAGAGCACTACGAGACGGTCACATATTGGTACGGCATTCCGGCTGCGTCGTTGGTGCTGTCGGACGAGTTGGCAGTCGGCGACGAAGCCAGCGAGAAGGCGCATGCGTATGCGTCGCCGGATGCGTCGAAGCCCTATGAAATCGAGTCGCGGTACGAGTGGGGTCCGGACACGATCAAGGGCGTCGAGATTTATCCGGCGTCAAAAGATCGCGGCCGCACGACGACGGGGAAGTCGGAATTCACCATGAAAGTGGATCCGAAGAACTACGGCGTGATGCTGCGGCGCAAGTTGGATTATCAGTATCCGAACCAAAAAGCCGAGGTGTACGTGAGCGATCCGAGGGCGAAGAAGGCGGATTGGAAGCACGCGGGCACGTGGTATCTGGCGGGTTCGAACACGTGCGTGTATTCGTTTCCGCCGAATCGGAATGAAGTCGGCGAGACGCAGCATGTGGCGCAGACGTCGAACCGGCGGTTCCGCGACGATGAGTTTTTGGTGCCGCGGGATCTGACGCGCGGGCGGTCGGCGATCCGGGTGCGGGTGGTGTTTACGCCAGTGAAGATTCCGTTGTATCCGGGATATCCGCTGCCGGAGTTGGCCTGGAGCGAGATGCGGTATTGGGCCTACAGCGTGGTGATGCCGGCGTTCCGGCCGTAGTGCGTGGGGTACACGGGATTGCGCGCGTGCGAGTGCTCCCCGGGCTGACGCCCGGGGTTATCAGAGGCGAAATCCGTTGCTGACGCGCGGTACGGATGACGTCGTTCACAGGCCGGGAGGCCTGTGCCACCGAGTTCTGAAGAAAGCTTCACTTTTGCTTTTTGAATGAGATAATGAATCAGTGTCCAGGACCCGTGACCTCGAGCAGCGCCTCGATTACACCGAACTTCAATTAAGAGCAGTGCAACGCGTCAGCCGATTTATGGCTCGCGAAATGCCGCTAAATGACGTGCTTTCGCGGATCGTTTCGTTGATTGCGGAATTCATGTCGTCGGATTCGTGTTTACTGTATCTGGTCGAGGGCGATCAACTGGTGCTGTGCGCGTCGAGCGTGCCGAATCCGTCGGCGATCGGCAAAATCAAGCTGAAATTGAGCGAAGGTTTGACGGGCTGGGTGGCGCGCGAGCGCCGGCTGCTCGCGATTTCGCGCGAGTCGTACACGGATCCGCGGTTTAAGTTCTTCGGCGACTTGCCGGAAGATACCTTCGAAGCATTTCTGTCGGTGCCGATTCTCGCGCGGAACCGGATGCTCGGCGTGATCAACGTCCAGCATCGGGCGGCGCACAGTCACACCGGCGGCGAGATGGAATTGCTGTCGACCATCGGCGAGCAGGCGGGATGCCTGCTGCTGCTGTCGCGGCTGGATTCGTCGACGTTGAATCCCGTGGAAGCCGTGATGTCGGCGGCTCCCGCGAGTCCGATTGGTTGATAGGTGGCATCCCCGGGCTGACGCCCGAGGTTATTTCCACGTGCGACCTTACGGTTCACGCCTCGGATAGGATTGCCACTCCCCAGCGGTCGCGGTTCGAAACTCGGCTGGATCAAAATGTTTTCACAGGCCGGGAGGCCTGTGCCACTGACGGATTTCGATACCATGTAAGCCGGAATGCCAGCTTGCTCGATTCGTTTGGGCCTTGTCGCCTCGATCCTGATTGCCAGCGCGGCAGCGCAGGGGACCGCGAAGGTCGCCAGCTGGAAGCTGGATTATTTCTACGATAAAGATCGCTCGAACCTGAACGTCGCTGATGCTGTCTTCGTGTCGCCGACGAAAGGCGTGCTCATTGGGGCCATCGAGGAGAAGCAGAAACAGCGCGCAGTCGTCGGACTCTCGAGCGACGCGGGCAAGAACTGGACCTTCGAAACTCTCAAGGAATTTCCGGTCGCGCTGTTCTTCATCAACGAAACCACGGGCTGGATGGCGACGCAAAAATCCATTCAAGCGACGTCCGACGGCGGACGCACGTGGAAGCGACTGAACCCGCTGGGCGGCATGAAGCGGCTGTATTTTCTGGATGCCAAGCGCGGATTCGCCGTCGGCTCTCCTAAGGCGGCGTTTGAAACCAGGGATGGGGGCGACAGTTGGGTTCCGCTCGAAGCGGCGCAGAAGCCGTCGTCGAATCCGGATTACACGTCGTATGAATCGATCGATTTCGCCGAGAAAAAAGTCGGGGTGATTTTCGGCTCGTCCTATCCGCAGCGCTCCAAGTCGCCGGTGCCGGAATGGGTGGATCCGCAGCGGGCGGCATCGGTGCGGCAGGTTCCGACGCTGACGATTCTGCTGAGCACGGTGGACGGCGGCGAGACGTGGGTGCCCTCGACGGCTCCCTTATTCGGGCACCCCATTTCGACCGTGATCTCGAAGCTCGGATTCGGCCTGACGGTGTTCCGCTACGACAATCAATTCGAAGTTCCGAGCGAAGTGTATCGTAACGATTTCAAGGCCAACGGAAAGCTGTTCAGCGTCTTTCGCGAGAAGAACCGGCTGGTGACGGACGCGTACATTCGTGAGGATGGCACGTCGTTTCTGGCGGCGGTCGAGCCTCCGGGAGCGGCTCCGGTGGTACCGATTCCGGTGAAAATCAAGATGCTGGTCGCGGGGGACGGCAAAACGTTCACCGAGACCAAGGTGGATTATCGCGCGACGGCGCGCAACGTCATTTTCTGCGCGTTCGGAAACACCCTTTGGGCGTTTACGGACACGGGGATGCTTTTGCGCTACGTCGAGTGAGCCTTTTGCCAGGGCAATCTCGCGTGTCTGCGTGAGGGGCCGGTAGGCAAATGCGGCAGATCGGGATGCTAGGATCCCAGCCGCGGGGCGGAAGGGGAAACGGGCCCAAGGCGGAACTCCCTTTCCAAGTGTCGTTGCGCAAACCCAGCCAGGCGAAGCGCAGCGAAAGGAACGAACGAAGCTAAATACGGAGAAAAAATAAATATGAAAACGATACGCTTCTTATTCTTGGTGGTCCTCGCAGCCGGGGCTGCGTGGGCGCAGCCCAGCATCACCCTGGTGGAGAACGCCGCCAGCAATCTCGCGCCAGGACTTCCGAACGCCGCCGTCGCTCAGGGGGCGATGCTGGTTCTGAAGGGCGCGAAGATGGGCCCGACGACGCTGGTCGTCGCCAGTTCATTTCCGTTGCAGACAACTCTCGCGAATACTTCGGTGAAGGTGACGGTGGGCGGTCAGACCAAAGACTGCATCATGTATTACGCCTGGGATTTTCAACAGTCCACTGCGGTTCCTTGGACCGCGCAGGTCGCCTGCATCCTGCCGTCTTCGACGCCCGTAGGAACCGGCACCGTGACAGTCACCTATAACGGACAGACCAGCGCTCCTGCGCCGATCACCGTGGTAGCGAATAACATTGCGCTGTATACGCTCGACAGCTCTGGCACGGGTGCCGCCCATGCCTATTTCCAGACTCCTCCGAACGGCGATCCCCTCGTCGGAGCCACGAATGCCGCGAAGGCTGGCGACAGCGTCATCTTCTGGGCTAACGGCTTGGGTCCCGTCGCCGGCGACGAAACCCGCGCTGCTGTTCAGGCCGATATGACAAATGTTCCGCTCGAGGTGTACATCGGTGGTAAGCAGGCGACCGTGTTGTTCCGCGGCCGCAACGCATGCTGCTCGTCGGTGGACACGGTGTACGTGCGCATTCCGGGGGGTGTTTCCGGTTGCGTCACGCCGGTGACCATGAAGATTGGCAACCTGGTCAGCAACACGGTGACCATACCGATCGGCACCTCCGGGAAGAACTGCACGGTGACGCAGCCGGGCGTTTCGGATTCAGACCTGGCGCGCTTCCTCGCGCAAGGCACGATTTCCTTCGGCAGCATCGGTCTCGCTCGCACGGTCGTGAATACCGCCAGCCTGATCCCCGGCGCTCCGGCAACCACGACGCGGTCCGATGACGGCAACGCGGTTTTTGCGAAAGTAAATGTCACCGCGAGCAACGCCCTGGCAGCCTCGCTCGACATCACCACCTACGGAGCCTGCACGGTGACAACGTTCTCCGGCCAGTCGGCTCCTCCGAGCGTTTTGACGACGTTCACCACGCTCGACGCGGGCCCGTCGATTGGCGTCAACGGTCCGGCAGGCGCGAAAACGATGGCGAAATCGGTGACCGCAATCCCGGGCCTCGGCAACTTCATCAGCTACGGCGCGAAGCTTGGCGCGGGCACGGCCGGCAACTACCTGGATGCCGGCGCGTACACGATCACGGGTCCGGGCGGTCCCGACGTGGGCAGCTTCACGGCGCGTCTGACGCTGCCGACGGCGCTAACATGGACCAACGCTTCCGCGGTGGCGACCGTGGTTCGCGCGAACGGCGCGACGGTAACGTGGACCGGCGGCGATCCGAGCGGCTATGTTCAGATCTCGGGCTCGAGCGCATCGATCCAGGGCAACAATGCCGTGGCGGCGTCGTTCGTCTGCAACGAGCGGACCAGCGTGGGTACCTTCACGGTGCCTCCGGTGGTGCTGCTGGCGCTGCCGCCGAGCACGTCGATCCAGGGATTTGCGATTCCGGGTTCGATGTCGGTGAGCGGCATCTCGGCGATCGGCACGTTCACGGCGACGGGCGTCGATTACGGTTCGGTGTCGAGCAGTTCGTCGACGACGAACAGCGTGACGTTCCAGTAGTCGCTGTCTGCGGTAGTAAAGGGGTCCGCCAGCGATGGCGGGCCCTTTTTTATTTAGGTGGAGTCCCCGGGCTGACGCCCGGGGTTCTTAGGGGCCCGCGCGGGTCCCCTCGCTGACGCTCGGGGTTCAAGCCGTAGACAGTCACGGGCCGGAGGCCTGTGCTACGAGGCTACGCGTGGCCTTACGGCCACGCCTCAGTGGAAGGGAAGTAATCGTCCAAAAAAAACCGGATGGGGCTGCTCTCGCTTGCAGACCCATCCGGGCACACCGATGCACTCATGCATTTCAGGAAAAGGCCTCCGAGCTCCCTTTCCCGACCGCAGCAGTTCACCCAATCGATGCGCTGAGAGTTGCTTTTCCGTTCTTCTTGCGTTTCGTGGTTTTGCCGAAGCGGATTTCTTCTTCTACTGCTTCAGCAATTGCTCCCACCTTGGCCACAGCCTCGCGCAGTTCCTCCGGCCGGCAGCCAAAGAGCCCGCACCAATAGAGAAGCTCGTAGTCCTGGTGGATATTTACACGGTATACCTCCCGGCTGGCGGGTCTGGCTTTTTCGTCCGTCATTCCTAATCCTTCCATGCAACGAGAACGTCGAAAGGGGCTGAGCGGATGAGAAAAGGAGGGAATATTTGCTCGATTTCCTGCAATTTGATGCCCCAGAAAGTGGGGTACTAGGCCTTGAAAGTAAAAGGTTTAGTCGTTTCGCAGCACACGGTTAGACCGTCCACGCCCGGGGGTCCATGAAAACTGAAAATATTCGAGGGGCGCGTTTTTTCTCCAAATAAAATTCATCCAAAAGGGAATATCCGGTCGTACCAGTTTCAGCGGGGCCCTAAGACGGACCTTAGAATCGCCAATGGAGCGCCCGCATTCAACGCCTCGGAGGGTGTCAACATGAATAGCGGTCTGAATAAATTGGAAGCGATCCTGGCCACGCTCACGTCGGAGCGGCGTACTTCTTCGATCCCGGTACTGCCTATGCCGAGCGCGTCGTCAAGTTTCAGTCTGCACGCGGATGATTTGGGGGCGAGCTCGTTTCTGGAAAACCGGCGGTCGAAGCGCCGGGCGACCAAAAAGAAGAAGCAGGTGCAGGATCCAATGCGCCAGCCCTGGAGCTTCATTTCCCTGATGGGCGGCCGTCCGGGTTTGTTGGATCCTTCTACCCAACATTAAAAAGCGCTCCTCGCACGAATTCGGCGTCTGAGAATTTAACAGGCGCCGGGCGACGGGCGCTCTGAACGTGCGCGATACGCGATCCAGCCGTTCCTCCGCGGCTTAGATCGAACTGTGTCTCGCAGCGAGCGCCCGTCGAGTTACCTTCTGAAACTTTTGCCTTCTTGTACCGCCTGCTCCTGGCGGTTTTTTTTGGCGAGACGGATGGGTGAGCACGACCATGACGGTCGCGCCTCGGGATACGCGCAACCTTACGGTTTGCGCCTCGGGAAACGCGCAGCCTTACGGTTGGCGCCTCGGGGGTGCCACTCCCTGCGGTCGTGGTTCGAACGGATTTCTGTTGGGCCTCGCGGTCGTGGTTCGAAGTGGGCTGCTACCTACCCAAAATCGACGCGGCGGTGCGGAAGGTGTTGGCGTGGGCTTCGGCGGTGCGCTCGATTGGGTTCGCGTAGCCTCCGCCGAGGGTGATGACGAGGGGGGCTCCGTACGACTGGCTCGCGCGAAGAACCAGTTCGTCGCGGCGCTGCAGGCCCTTGTGGCTCAGCGAGAGACGTCCGAGCGTATCCTCCCGGAGCGCGTCGACGCCGGATTGGAAGAAGACAACATCTGGCCCGAAATCAAAGACGCGCGGCAGGTGCTGTTCGAGCGTGGCGAGATATTCGTCGTCCTCCATGCCGTCGGCGAGTTCGACGTCGATGCGGCTGCGCTGCTTGCGGAAGGGGAAGTTCTTCGCTCCGTGCATGGAGAAGGTGAGGACGCTCGCGTCGTTCTCGAAGATCTGCGCGGTGCCGTCTCCCTGGTGGACGTCGAGGTCGATGATCGCGGCTCTTTGGATGCGCCCGCGGGAACGCAGGTCGGTGATCGCAATCGCGAAGTCGTTAAACACGCAGTAGCCGGAGCCTTCGGCGTAGAAGGCGTGGTGGGTTCCGCCGGCGAGGGTTCCGCCCCAACCGCTGGCGAAGGCTTCTTCCGTGGCGGCAAGGGTTCCGCCCACAGAGGCGAGAGTTCGTTGGACGAGTCCTTCGGACCACGGGAAGCCGATGCGGCGGATGGTGGCGGCGGGCAGGGTTCCGTCGAGGAATTGCCGCACGTAGTCAGGATCGTGGGCGGCGGCGATGAGGCGCGTGTCGGCGAAGGGGGCTTCTTCGAAGTGGAAGAGGTTGTCGGGGGTCAGGAAGTCGCGGATGAGGCGATATTTGCGGACGGGGAAGCGGTGTCCGGGCGGCAGCGGGATGATGTGCTGGTCGCAGTAGAAGAGGCGCTTCATGGCGGAGTTGGTGTCCCGGGCTTACGCCCGGGGTTATATAGGAAGTCGAATTTAGTGAGCACGACCTTACGGTTCGCGCCTCGGGGTCAGATACGCGCGACCTTACGTTTCGCGCCTCGTCACAGGCCGGGAGGCCTGTGCTACTTACCTCTTTGATAAATCGCGGATCCAGAGGTCGCGGAAGCGCATGTTGCCCTGGCCTCCGGAATGGAGTTGGAGCGAGATGCCTCCGTCCTCGGCTTTCGGCTTGGGGTCGGTGAAGTCGATCATGAGGATTCCGTTGAGGCGGGAGGTGTAACGGTTGCCTTCGACCTTCAAGAGATATTCGTTCCACTCGCCTTGGGGACGGACGACGGTTTCGTTTTCGGGGGCGGGCCAGACGATCCACTGACGGCCGACGTCGTAGACTCCGCCGGTGTGCTGGCCGATGCGGCAGTCGATTTCGAATTGCGGACCCTGCGTGACGTCGGCGGTTCCGGGTTTGAATTCCGAGCGGAAAAAGACGCCGCTATTTCCGTCGCCTTCGCATTTGAAGCGCAGGAAAAGATGGAAATCCTTATAATTCTTGGCGGTCTTCAAATAGCCGTAATCCTTGGTGATGCCGAAACCGTGGATGGTGCCGTCTTCGACCGTCCACTTCTCTTTTCCGATTTCGATCCAGCCGGTTAAGTCCTTTCCGTTGAAGAGAGAGACCCAATCTTCGCCGGGCAGTTTCGGCTTTTGGGCGAACGCCGCGGAGGCGAGCAACAGCACAGAGAGCGCGAGTTTCATCTTGAATTTATTCTCCGATTTCCTGGCGGATGGCGCTGGCGATCGTCTGCGCCCACGATTCCACGGCCTCGTGCTCGCGGCCTTCGACCATCACACGGCACAGAGATTCCGTGCCGGAATAGCGAACCAGGACGCGGCCTTTATCGCCGAAAAAGGCTTCCGCTTTTTCCGTGGCTTCGAGGACCGGCGGCATCTGGTCGAGAGGCTTCCGTTCGCGGACGCGGACGTTGACCAGGCGCTGCGGGTAGACTTCGAGGCCGGCGGCCAATTGCTCCAGCGTCTTTCCAGAGCGGCTCATCACTTCGAAAACACGAAGCGCGGTGAGCATGCCGTCGCCGGTGGTGGCGAAGTCGCGGAAGATGATGTGGCCGGATTGCTCGCCGCCGAGTTTGGCGCCGCGGCGGACCATCTCTTCGAGAACGTACTTGTCGCCGACCTGCGTCCGGATCATCTCGATGCCGCGCTCGCGGAGGGCGACTTCGAGGCCGAGGTTCGACATGACGGTAGTGACGACCGCCGGCTTGCTGTCGGCCTCGGTGAGCAGGCCGCGTTCGTGCAGGGCGGTTCCGGTGATTAACATGACGGCGTCTCCGTCGACCATGCGTCCGCTGCCGGAGACGAACAACGCGCGGTCGGCGTCGCCGTCGAACGCGACGCCCAGGTCCGCCTTGCTGGCGAGGACGCGCTCGCGCAGTGCCTCGAGATGGAGCGAGCCGCAATTGAGATTGATGTTCCGGCCGTCGGGCGAGCAGCCGATACGTTCGACCTGGGCTCCGAAGCGTTCGAATAAATCGGGAGCAAGGTACGAGGCGGCTCCGTTGCCGGCATCGACGACGAGGTGGAGTCCGGCGAGCGATAGCGGCCGGTCGTTGTCGGTGAAGGTCGCGGCGAGGTACTCGATGTATTGCTTGTCCAGCGTCTCGTCGGTGACGAGCGGGGCAGGGGTCGCGGTGAGGGCGTGTTCCGCCAGTTGGTCGAGGACAGCGAAGATGTTCTGCTCGATGGCATGTTCCTGCGCGTCGGGCAGCTTGAAGCCGGAGTGGTCGAGGACCTTGATGCCGTTGTCGCGGTACGGGTTGTGCGAGGCGGAGATCATGACTCCAGCGGCGAAGGGTCCCGTGCGGGCGAGGTAGGCGACGCCGGGCGTGGTGACGATTCCGGCATAGCGGGCGCGGACACCTTTGCTGAGGAGTCCGCCGGCGACGCTTTCAGCGATCCAGGAGCCGGACTCGCGGGTGTCGACTCCGATGATCACCTCCGGGTCGAGGTGGGCGGAGGAAATCCAAGAGCCGAGGGCCGCCCCCACGGCCCAGGTTGTCTGCGGATCGAGCGGCGATTCTCCGGCGACGCCACGGATTCCATCGGTTCCAAACAACTCCCGGACTTTGGTAGTCGACAAAGGCAGTGGGCTCCCCTGACCCATTATCGACGGGGCGGTGCGAGTTCGCCAGATTTTCTGCGGGGTGGAGTCCACGGGCTGACGCCTGGGGCTGACGGGCCGCAGTCCTTGGAGACGCGTGACCTTGCGGATCGTCCCTCGCGGGGGACGCGAAGGTTTGGTAGTGAGTGAGCGCGACCTGACGGTCGCGCCTCGGGGGAACGTTACGACCCTCGCATCGGGGGCGGATTGAGGTTGAACTTCACCGTTTCCATTCCGTTTTAAAAGGAGAGGAGAGTTGTTTTGAATACATACGTTGCACTTATCATCCTGCTCTTATCAGTAACACCGACTGTATTGCCTGCAGCCGAGACGAACGTGACCGGCAAGTGGACTTACGAGAAAGAGGTGGGCGATGCCGACGGCAAGAAATATCCGCATAAGACAGAAATGAACCTGAATCAGGAGGGTGACAGCCTGACCGGGACGGTCGTCCAGACCTCCGACGCTCCCTGGATGCGTGAGATCACGGGGCGGTCGATCGAAATCACCGACGGCAACGTGGAGGGCAACAAGGTGTCGTTTCGGATTCAGATCGTGACGTCCCGGAACCAGAGGGTGTCCCAATACGATGGCATTGTGGAGGACGGACACTTCACGGGAATCCTAAAATTCCGGGGCATCGGCATCAGCGAAACGTTCGATGCGAAACGAAGCCAATGACGGCGCATGCGAAACGAAGCCAATTAGCCCCGTGCGAAACGAAGCCAGTGAACGGCGATGCGAAACGAAGCCAAGGGGGGCGGGACGGGAGGCCATCGAGTCAAGCCTCTGAACGGCCACTAAGATTCATCCGCTCAATCTGTTCCACGTGAAAACATGACCTAAATCAGCGACTTAAGGCTGGATCGCGCGAACTTGAAACGAGCTTCCACGCGTGAGATACTACATATGGGTCTGCTGAGGCGAAACCACCTACATTCGGTGGTCGACACGCTTTACTTTTGCAGCCGGACCATTTAGTATGAGGACACCCCCGAGATGGGGCGGCCTAGCGTCCGGGCGGAAGTTGACCGGAAACGTTCGTTGTCTGGCCCGCCTCAGCCTATCGTACGAGCTTTTCCCGGTACCCGGGCAGCGACATACGGCGGCCAGATAAGATCACTCAAGGAAGGGGATTCCCTCCGTTGCTGAAACTCAAGCGCGTAGAAATCCACGGATTCAAGTCGTTCTTCGATCGGTCGGAGATGCGGTTCCACGGTTCGGGCGTGGCGGCCGTCGTCGGTCCGAACGGCTGCGGGAAATCCAACCTGTCGGACGCCATTAGCTGGGTGCTCGGCGAACAGTCGGCCAAGAGCCTGCGCGGAGCCCGCATGGAAGATGTGATCTTCGCGGGAACGCGGGATCGCAAGCCGCTGGGGATGGCATCGGTGACGATCACGCTGATCGATCCGGCGGCGGACAAGCTGCCGAAGAAGCCGCTCCACGTGGAAGCTCCGGCGGAAGAACCGGTTGCGGAGTCGGGCGAGAGTGTTCCGGCGCAGGCGGTTCCTGGCGACGGCGCCGCGGCGACGGCGCTCGGCACCTCGCAGGTCAGCGCGGCCAACGGCCATGCAAACGGCCACACCAACGGACACGCGAATGGACATGCCAACGGGCATGCGAACGGTCACACCA
>Ga0105248_10008910_pt1 | contig 11031 bp, 8 predicted proteins | sample KBSS34metaG_FD_81524 | JGI IMG/M metagenome (GOLD analysis project Ga0105248, IMG submission 81524) | Switchgrass rhizosphere microbial communities from Kellogg Biological Station, Michigan, USA - KBS S3-4 metaG | ecosystem: Host-associated > Plants > Roots > Rhizosphere > Soil | place...
GGCGATAAACTGGATACGCAGAAGTCGATGCCCCTTTCTCCGGGAAGCATGATGATCATGCAACCCAAGACCAATCATTTTGCTTGGACCAAGGAGGACGTCGAAGTGCAGTTGAGTGGAGTGGGGCCTTGGGGTATCACGTACGTCAATCCTGCGGACGACCCCAGGAAGAAATGAGGGGGACCGCCTAACTCGGCGTTCGACCGGACCCGCCGGCGCGGGCCTTGAACTTGTCGCGCATGGGGAGTGCAACCGATCCGCACACTGAGCGGCGCCGCATGCGGCCGTTTAAACCGATCGATGCTGGCGTGATTCCGTCAGCATTTTCTTTGCTCAATTCGAATCGTACCGTCTCGGAAATACGATCCGGAGCTCAGTCCCTTCGCCTGGCTTGGAGTCCATTTCCATGCTCGCGTCGAGCAACTCGCACAGGCGCTTGACGATAGAAAGGCCAATGCCTTCGCCCCGCTCCTGATGAAGCTGCCGGGTGTCCGTGGTGGCGCTGTCCGGGGAAGCAGGGTCATCGGCGGACGCTGGAATACCCGTGCGCGCGGTCTCTTCGACCTGACGCGCCTCCTCCGTGGCAGCTTCCAATGCGCCGGCCATCGGAGCGCCGGGGCCCGCGTGAAATCCCGGACCGGTATCGGTAACGCACAGCATCCAGCGCTGGGCATCGTTTTGGCGGCTGTCGCCCCAACTTACCGTAACGCCACCCTTCGGCGTGTACTTCAATGCATTGAGTAACAGGTTCTGCGCGATACGCTGGGTTTTCACCGCATCGCCTTCGATCGGCAGCGTATCCGGACCGTCTGCCTTCAGGAAGAGGCCCTGTTCTTCCGCCATTGGTTGCATCCGTTCACAAAGCTCCCGCAGAATTACCGCCGCATCGAAGGGATTCACCACGCGATGTTCGTGTCCCGCCTGCAGGCGCGCCAGGTCCATCACATTCTCGAGCAGCGAATACAACGACGAGACGTTCTTCTGCAGCATGGGAAGGAATTTGTCGCGTGAAGGCATCGCCGGGTCTTGCATAGCCAAGCCCGCGGTGACGTTCATCACCACTCCCACACTGCCGCGAAGGTCGTGCGCGGCCTGTCGCCACAGCTCAGCGCGACTTCGTTCCATCTCACGCAGTTGCTCCAGCGCTTGCGCCAGGTCACGGACGTGCCCCTTTGCTTCGATCTGCTGAAGCTGGAAGTATTTCGCCACGCTCTCACTGGCTCCGTCGGTGCACAATTCCGACCATACGCGACGCGCGATGGACATCACTCGTGGGTCGACCTCCGGATGAGCCGACGCATAGCTTTCCAGTTCCTCCGCCATGCACAATTGCAACCGACCCCATTCGCGCGTGACTTCGCGAAGGTCGTAGCCTTGCTGCCAGCGCTGCAGACCGTGCGCGGTGGCGTCGCCTTTGCCTTCTTCTTTGGCCGCGGTAGCCTCCTTGAGCGACAGCGGCAGCCGTCGACCGAACGCGTCCAGCAGCGCCGGAATGTGATCATCCAATTGCGCGCGCGGGAGCGATGCGCCAGTGTTCATTTCGGGATCGCGATCTATGGCCTTGCGCCATGCGCGAAGGATGGCCTCGCGCCGTGCCTTCAAGTGCGCGGCGAGGGCCGACAGTTGCGATTCGACGGTGTGGTCGGAATTCATAAATTTACCCCCCAAAGCCGAAAATACGACTACAGATCACCGGGCCTGGGTGTCTGCTTGGGCAACAGTATATGCGCTGCCACGGTGCGACTCGCATGACGTTCACGCGTTGATGCGGCGTCCGTCTGGCGCAGATTATGATATGGCCTGGTTGCGGCCGGGACTTGCGCGAATGCAGCCAATAGTGTCCGTAACCCTTGCCTCGAGGTTGTGAGATGTTTCTGCTGCGCGTCGTAGCCCTTTTCCAGAAGGTCCAATCGGAGCGCGTTATGCGGAATGTTGGTTTGCGTCTTGCCGTTTCGCTGGCTTTGCTCCTCGCCGCCGGCGTGGGGAACGCCGCGCCGGCGGACTATTTTCCGCCGCGTGGTACCTGGGATAGGAAGAGTCCCGCCGAGCTGGGTATCGATGCGGCGCGGTTGAGCGGCGCGGTCGACTATGCCGTCGCCAATGAGAATCCCTCGTCGAAGGATGTTGCTGAAGACCTGAAGAACACCTTCGGAAAGCGGGAACCGAACTTCAAGATCATCGGCCCCACGCAAACGCGCGCGGCCCTCAACGGCATCGTCATACATCGCGGCTCGGTCGTCGCGGAATGGGGCGACACGACGCGCGCCGATATGGCGCACAGCGTCACGAAGACGTTTCTGACGACAGTCGTGGGACTCGCCTGGCAGCGCGGTCTCATTCGCGATCTCAATGATCGCGCATCCTCGTATCTGCCGACCGCCGAGCGCGCGCAGCTGTTCGGTACCGAACACAACGGGTCCATCACCTGGGATCAGTTGTTGCGCCAGACGAGCGATTGGTCTGGCACCTTGTGGGGCGTGCCGGACTGGGCCGATCGTCCGGTCGGCGCGACACCTGCCGATTGGCCCAACCGGCCGATGCACGCGCCGGGGACCTATTTCAAGTACAACGACGTCCGCGTCAACCTTCTTGCGCTTTGCGCACTGCAGGTATGGCGCCGGCCGCTGCCGCAAGTGCTGCGCGAAGAGGTGATGGATCCGATCGGCGCGTCGAACACCTGGCGCTGGTATGGTTATGAGACTTCGTGGGTTGAGCTCGATGGCCAGCGTGTTCAGTCGGTAAGCGGGGGTGGGCACCTCGGCGGTGGAATGTTCATCAGCGCCTGGGACATGGCGCGCTTCGGCTATCTGTTTCTGCGCGGCGGCAAATGGGCCGGCCGCGAAATTGTCTCCGAACGATGGATTGCCCTCGCGCGCACACCGGGCCCGGCCAACCCGAATTATGGATTCGCCAACTGGTACCTCAACACCGATCGCAAGTCGTTGCCGAGCGCGCCCGCGTCAGCCGTGCGTTTTCTGGGCAATGGCGCCAACATTATTTATGTCGACTGGGAGCACGACCTGGTCGTCGTCGTGCGCTGGATCAGGGACGAAGCGGCGTTGAACGAGTTTCTCGGACGGGTGATCGGCGCTCTGAAGGACGGAGCGAATTGAGACTACGGGCGACGGCACGAGAACGGCTCGCGCGAAGCGTCAACATATTTGAACTGCATCAAGGACAGGTCCTGCACCGTGATTACCACGTTCGGATGCGGTTGAGCGGCTTCGTAGGTCCACGACAGCTTGTCGCCTTGCAAGCTCCAGCGCGCGGGTACGTCGGCAGCGACGATGGCGGGCTTTCCCGAAGCGAAATCTGACTCGGCAAAGTAGCCGAGCGTTCCATCGGCGTTGTAGAGCCAATAGGTCGACCGACCCGACGTTTGACTGGTGCAACGCCATGGCCCGTGAAGGTTTTCGGCCTTCGGGGGGGCGATTACCGGCTTCACGTCAAGGCTAACGGCTTTCGACGCCGGCTTGGGACTCGCCATGGGTGCCACGCGAGGCCGCCCAATCCAATCTTCCACGAAAGGCGCGGCGGCCGGCACCAGCGCCAAGCCAACTCCACTGGCAACAAGCCATGGCAACGAACGCCATGCGATGGCGCGCCAGCGGGGCCTCTTGTCGGGAACGGGGGCTTCGACAGGCGGGGAATCGTGGAACGCGATGGTATCGGTGCCGCCTAGAGGTGCGAGCGTGGCCGGACCTTCAGGTCCTGCATCGGGTCCGGTGTTCGATTCCCGCTCGATCGTGGCCGGAGCCCCTATGGCGCGCAGCGTCAGCGCAATGCGCTCGGCATCGGCCTCCAGGACCTGCCTTTTGATGATCTTGGGCATGCCGCCGAACAGCCGGTCAGTGACGCTGGACGGCAGGGCAGTGATGCGCATGAACTCGCGCTTGACTTCGGTCACGTCCGCGCCGTGCGCGACGTGTCCCTGCAAAACTACGCGGTAAAACATCCCATCCTCATGATTGCCGTGACGCGAACTCCGCGCCACGAAGAACATGAGCAAGAGCCGTTCCCGCGAAGCCCAGCGAAATCGCCTGGGTCGGAGGTTTCAATGCGCCAAAACGGGGCGCCTCACATGAATCGCCATCGCATTTCCGAGTTCCCCGACTGCTCGTTCCCGACCATCCGGGCGCCGCACACGCGGCATCGGTACGCTACGTGGAGCGAGCCATCCCCCAACCCTTCCACGCCATCCGGGGCGGTCAATGCCCCGTGGGGGTCCACGCTCACGGGTTCGCCCTCAAGTGCTATGCAGTCCGGGCACGGCGCTGACGTCGCTGTCATCGTTGGCTCCCAGTGATGACGAGAAGTCTACCTCGGCAAAACCGTGCCGGACATCGGAAAATCCCAATCGCCTGACAGGTTGGACAGCGCCCACATGGATCGTGGAGTTCGTCCGACGGGCCTGTCTCGATATACTGAGCACGAACGCGGGCCGGGATCCAGTCGGGTTTCGGCGTTATCGCAACGCGTCTGCGCCGAAATCCCAATGTGGAATCGCCGGACCGCAACTATCGTGATTGGGCTTATCGACGCGGCCGTATGCGCGTTCGTCGCCGTCGCGGCTTTCTTTTCAGGATCGGATGCGGCTACCAAGGGCCTTGACCAAGGCGCCGGGTTGGTCGTGACGGCGCTGTTTATCATTACCGGTGCACCGGCCCTGGGTTTGGCTTGGGCCGGGCGGGCGCCTATGGCGGCGCTGCTGCTTGCGCTCGCTTTCCCGATCGCCTTCGCGGCGGCGTTTGTCGCGGCCGTCATTGCCTTTGCTTGACGTGCGAGCACGTAAGTAACGCTGGACGCGGGCGGGCGCGCCGCGAACCACCTAGCGCGCGATGGGCGTGGTGGCGGCAGTCGCCGGATTTGACTGCGCCTTCGGGGGCGGTGGCATTTCGCACAAGCCTTCCGGTGGCGTCAGAAGGTGCGTCGCCGCAGTCCACTCGGCCTGGCTCAGGCTCTCCGTAATGTCCTTGAGTCCTGCGGCGCAGGCTCGCTCGCGGAGCTTTCCCTCGCCCCGCAGCTTCGATGCCTTCGATTGCATGGTCTCGGCGATGCTCCAACCCGCACCGCCGGTGTCGCCGATGGCGAGAAGCGTCTTGCCATCCTGCGCAACCATCCACTGGCCGACCTCACCGTAGACATAGAGCGTTCCAACGCAATTCGCGGCACCGTTCGCGATAACCATGAGATCGATGGATTGACCGGTCACCACGCCAAGGTAGAGGGCATCGATCGACCCGGCAACGAACATCCTGCTGCTCGAACGCTTGGGTAGCAAGGATTGCAATGCTGGCGTTGGCGTGCGCTGCGCTTCTTGCGCCCCCGCAGGCAATCCCACGGCGCAGGCTGCCACCGCTCTACTTACTTTCCTCGTATCGAGCACGGTTCCTCGTCCGCGCGCGACATCGATGATCCACAGTGCCCCGAATGCATTGAGGTCGGCCGAGATCGACGCCTGGTCGAAGGACCGCTGCGGGATTCCGGTACCGGTCCTCGGCGCCCCGAAGACAAGCAGCCTGTTTGCAGAGTCGGCCCCGGGGATCCATCGCCACTCGCATCCGCGTGGGCACCTTTCCTGAGCGGCGGCGGGAATAAGATCCTCCCTCCCGGGGGACGGAGTTGAAAGGTCGTACTTGACGAGGCGCTGCGACGATGTCCCCGTCGCCGCTTCGGGCACCACAAGAAAATCATCGAAGAGCAGCGCCTGGGGGAGCCCGCCTCGTCCTGCTTCGCGGGCATCGATCGCAGCGCTCTCCAGCTTGAAGTTGTGCACAAACGGGTCGGCGGGTGGAGCGGTGTCGGCGAAGGCAAACGTATCGATGCGGAAGGTCGACTTGCCAGGGTCGGGGCTGAGCGTCGACGTGGACAGCACAACGGCACCGCCACTCAAGCTAAGCTGCCGGAAGACCTGAGTAAGCTTTCGTCTTCCGCTCTTCTCCGGAGCCTGTGCATCCGCCTGCGTGTCGGCGCCCAACTTCTGCAGGAAGTAGTCGGCACCGAACGGACCGAAGAACTCGTTCTTTGCCTGCAACAAGACGTACACCTGGTACTGGCTCGAGCTCAACTCCTGAACGGGTGATGCAGAAGACGTGCTAAGCAGCAGCACCGCGCCGGATTTGCTCTCGGAAACGGACGTCGTTGGCCGGTAAAGGGAGGCACCCAGCGCGCTGCCATTCAACGTCCGCAGTTCGACGGGCCTGTTTCCGGCGGCGGCCGCGATCCGCACGTAGTTGCCATCGACGTCCACGAAACCTCCAGATTTCGGAAGCCCGAAGATCCGAGTCGTGAAATCCGCCTGGGACGTCCTTGTAGCTGAACCAGCGGCCGCAAACTTGGTTTCGGGTAGCCCCGCAAGCAATTCCGCAAGGAGGTACTCGGCGTTGACGTCCTTGGCTTTCCAGAATAGATAACGCTTCATGTCATCCGAGACTGACATGGCGTGGGCCGAGGCGAGCATTGCGAGCATCGGCGCTTCGCGCTGACTGGCCTTGACGGTGTTGAGCAGGACTTCGTGCGTCTGAATGGTCTTGCCCGCGTTCGTTGCCACGACAGTAAAGAGCCCGACCAAGGCAATGATGCTGGCCACGGACAGGCCCGTGATGAACGCCCTTCGCCGGATCTTCGCGATCCGCTCGCGGGCAAATTCCGTTGCCTCCTCCGCAACCTTCCATCGCTGCAGCACCATCGCGATGAAATCGTGCCCGAGGCTCAGTCGCATGGTGTCGTCGGTGGCCGCACCGGACAGTACCGTGACTCCCCTGAGCAGAAGTATCTCGGGCTGGGTAAGGTACGCGACGACGGTGTCGACGCTGGCCACCGATCCTTCATCGGCCGCTATCTCGCGCAGCTCCTTGAACGTGACGATGCGCGTATGGACCGTGCCGTCCGATTCGCGCCGGACGAGCCGATAGAGAATCTCGCGCCACCGGCGCTCTTCGGCCTCGAGATCCACACTCCTCTGCATCGCGCCAAAGCTCGCCCGCAGCGACGCCGAGATGTGGCGATCGACCGGGCCTGAAATTCGCCCGCCTTCCTTGTATTGGGCCATCGTGATGACCCGCGTGGCTGGCTTTCCCGCCGCGGTGGCGGGCTGTGGAACCACGTGCTGGTACAGGTCCCGGCATACGATCTGCATGACCGGAAGCACCGCAGCCGTGAAACGCGTATCGAACAAGTCCTTGACGATCTCTTCCGCCACACCCGGCTCGTACTCGAAACCATAATGAGCGAACGGCGCATCGAGATCGTCGAGCGGTTCTTTCGACGTCGGCAACTTGATCGCGTGCTCCACTTCCTCGCCGCCGAACTCGGACAGCAGGAAGAGCTTCACGTCGGCCTTGACGACGCGGTTCGTCAGCCCCGGTGGTGCTTCCGCCACCACGGCCTTCGGTGTGTCAGCGCTCGGCACGCCCTGACTCAGGTCGATGGCGCCGCCTTCCTGGGCGAGCTCGATGAAGCGCCCGGAGTGGTCCTTGCGCAGCGCCAGAACGAGCTTGATCGGGAAATTGATCCTGCTGAATTCCCTGATGAACCGGAAGAACTGCCTCCGGTACTCAGGCGTAGCGTCGCCCAGCGTGATGACTTCCTCCGCCTGGTCGAGGATGATGACCAAAGTGAAGGGGAGCTTCGCGGAGATCTCGTGCAGCGATTTCATCAGCATGCCGGGCTGGCGGCACGCGGTCACGAACTCTGAAGGCTCGCTGTAACCTAAGCGCGCCGCCGACAGGTCCAGCGTCTTCACGCTGGCGACGCCTTCGATGGGCACCGAAGCCGAAGCAAAGCGGAAGACGTGCTCGGCAATGCGGCCGAGAGGATCCGGCCCGCACCGGATGAACAACGGCGAGCCTTCGGCGTCGCGCAGGAAGAAGTAGCCGAATCCGCGCTCCTCCAGGCCGGGAATGAGACCAGCGCGCAGGAACGAGGACTTTCCGCAGCCGGTGTTGCCATGCAGCAGCAGGATCCGCGTCTCCGCGGAAGCGAGTCGCTGGATACAGACATCCACGTCCCGGTCGCGGCCGGAGAACAGCAGGCGATCCTCGATGCCGTAGAACGCAAGACCCTTATAGGGCTCCTTCGGCCAAAGGTCGGAACGACCCGCCGTGGTTGCCGCTTCAGGTGTGGTCATGGGTTGCCCGGTGGAGCGGCCGAAGGCACTGGGTCCAGCGGCTCCGGCTTTTCGATCCTGTAGTCGGGGTTGGCGTAGCAGCCGTAGAGGAGGCTTTCTGGCCATAGCCCGGCATCGTGGTGCAGGTCATCCATGACATCGGCGACGGTCATGCCGTCGCTGACCATCGCTTTCAGGAATCGATAGCCGAACTTCGCGGCGTAGGTTCGGCGGACGCGGGCTTCGGTCGCGATCGCCCCGCACAGCTCGGGCCTTGCCGCCTGCGCGCGGAGGCTGAAGTCCTTGTCGCCGAGCGCACTTTCGCAACCGTTCAGGAACAGCAGGCCACATGGCGAGACGCCGCGCTGCTCGAACCGACCGGTGAGCGAGTCGAGCAATTGGGAGAATGCGTCGTAGTCGATCTTCTGCCCATTGCCGAGGTCCAGCGCCTCGCCGTCGTGGTGACCGAGGAAGTGAAACAGGACATCCACCTGCTCGGTCTTGTCGATGAGCTCGCTGCATTCGGCGAGCGTATGTGCGACACCCACGGGCGGGCTCATCAGTTGGCAAAACGTGCGGTACGCATCGGGTTGGCCAAGGTCGCTTTCGATCTGTTGCTGCACCTCGCTGTTTACCAGCGAAAGGAGGCCGAACGTCTTGCGCGCCCGCTTCATCTTCGCGCGCGGGCCCATATACCCGCTCGACGTTGCCGAGAGCCGGTACCTGAGGCTCCAGAAGCCGCCGAACTCGTCGATTTCCCTGGCCGGGAGATTGGCTTGCGTCGTAACCGCCGCGGTCTCCAGCGGCGGCACTTTGCCGTCGTACGCGAGCCCCCACGGCGCGTGGACGCTCGAATCGACCTGGATGGAGAGCACGTTGTCGCCGGCGTCATAGTCTTCCGCGATCCTTTGCTCCAGGTTCCGGATGGCACTCATGTTCGCCGGATCGCTGAACAGGCGATAGCGGAGGCTGGCACCGGCTTCGGCGAGCTTCACCAAGCCTTCGCGACGGACCGCGGGGTCCGTGCTCTGGGCCCACCGCGACAGCGACTCGAGTTGCGTTCGCACATTGGCGGCCGCCTTTTCGATGCCTTCGTAGCCGACGTAATAGTAGTGATAGACGCCGCCGGTACCGCCCCAACTGACTTTCAGGCGGCTGTTGACGTCGACTTCGATCTTGAGCCACATAGGTCCGGTCAGCCCGTTACGCCGCGGATGGGCCCGTAATTCGTCGGGCAGAAACAGACCTGGCCGGGCAAAAGAGGAGTCCGCATCCAGCACCAGAACTGCGGCGTGAAACAGATGGTGCCGGGTTGATGTGGCGGAACCTGCGCCGCCGAAGGGCCGACCGGAAGGATCGTCAGCGAGCAGAACGCGAGCACGAGAATCGTTCGAATCGCCGCCATGACAGCCTCCGTACGCAAGATGTGGGCATCTCGAACTTGGCTATGGATGGATTATCGGGCGAAACAACCTGTACATGTCAAGCTGTTGGGAATATTCACATTTCACTCTGTGGCGATGGCCAACAGGGCAGAATTTCCCCGCAAGTTGAGGGGATTTTCGCTAGTATTGTAGGCAACACCAGGGTCCTGTTCCGCCATTTGTGCTGTTGCACACTCAGGAGGCACCCATGCCCTTGCGCCGTATACCCGGTACCGACTTGGAATACTTCCTCGTGGTGCACGACGAGGCCGGTCGCGAACGCCCTGAGGCAGACGGCAAGTTCCTGAGCGATACCGTGGAACAGCGCGTGTCGTCGTCGGAAGTGCCGATTACCGACGTGTTCTTCACGAGCCATGGCTGGAAGGGCGACGTGCCCGCCGCGATCGAGCAATACGACAAGTGGATCGCCGCGATGGCGGGCGTGAGCGCCGATCGCGATGCCGTGGCGGCGCGCAGCCCCGGATTCAAGGCGCTCATCGTCGGTCTGCACTGGCCAAGCCTGCCATGGGGCGACGAATCCGTCGAAGCCGCGGGCGGCGGGGTGCTCGGCGCGAACGACGACGTCGAGCAACAGGTGGAATCGTTCGCGCGGCGTATTGCGGACACGCCGGCGGCTCGCGCCGCGATACGGACGATCGTGAAGGAAGCGCGCGCCAGACCCGCTTCGAGCAAACTGTCGCCGGCGGCGGAGAAGGCCTACGCGGCGCTTTTCGCCGAATCGGGCCTGGCCACCGGGGACGCCGGCGCGCGGCCCGGCGCGGATCAGGAGGGCTTCGATCCCGCGGCCATCATCGCGGACTACGAAGCAGGCAATGCGCAGGGCGCGACGCAACTGCTCGGCTTCACCGAGACTGTGCGCGACGCGATCCTGTCGCCGCTGCGGCAGATCTCGTTTTGGAAGATGAAGGATCGCGCGCGAATCTTCGGCGAGGCCGGCGGCAACCGCCTGCTGCGCAGACTGCAGGATGTCGCGCCGCGCGCGCGATTCCATCTGATGGGTCACAGCTTCGGCTGCATCGTCGTTTCGGCGACGGTTGCCGGTGTCAATTCGCGTCCATTGCCGCGACCGGTCGACTCCCTCTTCCTGGTGCAGGGCGCGCTTTCGCTGTGGGCGTACGCCAAGGACATACCGTATGCGCGTGGCACCCCCGGCTACTTTTATCGCGTCCTGAGCAGCCGCCTGGTGCGCGGACCGATCGTCACGACGCGGTCGAAGTTCGACACCGCGGTCGGGCGTTTCTATCCGATGGGAGCGCGGATCAAGCAACAGCTCGTTCTCGGCAACGAAAAGTATCCGGAATACGGCGGCATCGGGACATTCGGCATTCAAGGGACGCCGGAGCAGGAAGATCTGGCGATGGGCAAGGTGACGTACGCATACGCGTTTCGGCCATCCCGCATCTACAACCTCGAGGCCAGCGATTTCATCAAGGAGGGAGACGGCGCGTCCGGCGCGCACAGCGACATCGCCCACCCCGA
>Ga0105248_10008911_pt1 | contig 11030 bp, 9 predicted proteins | sample KBSS34metaG_FD_81524 | JGI IMG/M metagenome (GOLD analysis project Ga0105248, IMG submission 81524) | Switchgrass rhizosphere microbial communities from Kellogg Biological Station, Michigan, USA - KBS S3-4 metaG | ecosystem: Host-associated > Plants > Roots > Rhizosphere > Soil | place...
TACAGGCCGGACAGCGCGGTATTGGCGTCCGGGTCGCACAGCGTGACGATCTCGAGGGTGAAAGGCTTGGCGGGAACCCCGGCGATGGAGAGCGAGGTCTCGCTGAGCGCATAGTCCTTCGGGGTGAGCGGCTTGCCGTCGAGCGCGAGGCTTTGCAGCCTGAGGGCCTCGCCGTCGAGCACGAGCGGACGGCCGCCGGTCGCTACCTTGGGGTTTGGCCGCAAGCGGAGCTTCGCGGCCACGCGCGCCGCCTTCGGCTCGAGCGAGACGTCGAGCTCGACCTCCTCGATCAGATAATCGGGAGGCGAATAATCCTTCAGGAGTTTGGCTTGGCGACCGGATTGCTGCATGGCGGCGAACCTATCCTTCCGCCGTCGCTCTTAGAGACCTAAGCGCGCGCTGCCAAGCCCCGATATTTGCAGCTACTGGGAGACTTCGCTGATGATGCCGCGGGCGATCTGCGCGAGCTTGGTCAGATCCTCGCTCAGATTTTCCGGCTCCTGGTCGGCGTATTCGACGAACTCCTCCAGGAGCTTCATGAAAATCGGCGCGCGCACGATGATCTCGGCCTGACGCTCGACACGGTTGGGATCGAGATCGTATTCGGCGCCCGGCACGCGCCAGCCGCCCCAATCGCGCTCGGTGGTCACGACCATGGGATGGATGCCGGGGTGAGGGTGATGCCCGCACTGCTCGGCGCTCTTCCAGCGATTGTGACCGCGCACGACGCGCCAGGCGCCGCTGAGCCCGTTCACCGCGGTGGACCTCGACATAGGCCCAGGTGCCGACCGGCTTCACGAACACGCGCTGCGATTTGTGGTACTTGGCTTTTGCCAGGTTGACGTCCCCAACTCGGGAGCCGAGGCTCCTAAGCCTTGGATTAGATGAGAAATGTTAAAATTTGGACCCGCGCCGGTCTTGGTGCGGGCGTGTCGCTTCATTTAAGACCCGTTTCACCATGAGCCCCGATCAAGACGCCGAAATCGCCGCGCCCAAGCTGTTCCTGCCATCGCGGCGGGCGGGAACTTTGCTTGCCGCACTCGGCGTGGTGGCGCTCAGCGCGGCGCTCTATCTCCGCTATTCGATCATCCAGAACTCGACGATCGGAGTCGCCTGCGAGGCGGGTGAGGTCAGCGTTCTCTGCCAACTGCGCCTCGGGGTGATCTCGATGTTTGCGCGGGACTGCTTCGGCTGGGTGGGAATGATCGCCGCTTGCATCCAGCTGTGGCGGCCGAACATCGTGGTCTTCGGCACGGGACTGATCTTCGCGCTGCTGGGGCTCGTGCTTTACAATACGCGCGCTTCGGCGCTGGCGATCGCGCTGCTCGTGCTCAGCCTGGCGCGGCCTTCGCCTGCAAAGCGGTAAGCGCGAACAGCACGAGCAGTCCCGCAAGCACCAGCGCCTGCCAGTTGGCGCTACCCTCATTGGCGACCACGAACAGCGCCGAGGCGGTCAGCACGAGCGCTGCCGCGACCTCGGCCGCGCCGGGCTTGATCGGCGCGCGCGTGGTGGCGAGGCCAAGGACCGCGAAGGCGATCACCGGGCCCGCGAGCGCGGCGAACGGGAAGTCCTTGTAGCGCGGGTCGAACACCAGCCCGAGCGCCACGTGCATCGCGGCGACCAGCGTCGCGGCAAGCAACGCGGCGAGCACGATCTCGACGAGGTCTTGGCGTCGCCAGCGCGCCGGATCGAGTGCCTTGGCAAGGCCGGTAAGACGATCGCCGCGCCCAAGCGCGTAGGCGCTGGCCGCGGGAACCACGAGAGCTAGCACGAGCATGGCCACCGAGCGAACCCTGTCGCTCGCCCCTTCACCTTCCATCGGCAGGTTGGCGACGGCCAGGCCGAAGACGAGGCCGACGCCCAGCGCGATGATCGAAGCCGCCACGTCAAGCTGCAGGGCGCGCGCGCGCGGTGGGGCGTCGCGGGATCCAAGCCAGAAGGCGACAAACACCAGAAGAGCGGCGCCGATGCCGAGCCCCGCCTTGAGCCGCCAGTCCGGGTGGTTCGATATGCTCTGTCCGAACTGGAATTTCGGCTCCGGGCGCTGATCGCCATAAACCCCCCAATAGCCGCCGGCCGTCCCTTCCAACAGACGCTTCCAAGGCTGGTCGAACGCCTCGATGAGGTTCACCTTCCACCCGTCTTGCTTTGCCGCCGCAACGACGTCGCTCAGGACGCGCGCCTGATTGGCCGGGGAGGGGAGAGCCCCTGCGCGCATCCGGCCGGCACTGGGCCAGCCCACTTCGCCGATCCAGATCTCCTTGCCGGGGAACGTCGCCTGCACTCTGTCGCGCACCTCCCGCACATGGGCGACGGCATCCTCGGCGCTCACCGGATCGTCCTCCCAATAGGGAAGGATATGGATGGTGATGAAGTCGGCCGCCGAGGCGAGCTCCGGCGACTTGAGCCAAAATTCCCAGACATCGGCATAGGTTACCGGCAGGCCCGAGCGCCGCTTGACCTCCTCCAGATAGGTCCCGACCGTCGCGGGAGCGAGCTCGCCCCTCAGCAGCGTCTCGTTGCCGACGATGAGCGCCTTGACCGTGCCGGGATGGCGGCGGGCGAGCTGCAGCGCCGCTTCGATCTCACGGCGATTGTCGGCGCGGTTGCGACCGAGCCAGATGCCTTGCAGCACGGTAAGGCCTTGGGCCTCGGCGAGCCGAGTGATCCGCCCCTGCGCTCCCTTTGCCGAATAGGTCCGGACGCAAGCGGTAAGCGCCGACAGGCGCCGCAAATCCTCGGCGATCTGCGCGTCGGAAATTCGGAGACCCACGGTGAATGGCGCTTGGTCGCCATGGAACGGCGCGTAGGAGATGCACGTTAGCTTGTCCTCCGGCCCCAGAGGCGATGGCGGTATGGCGACCGGGCGCCCCAAACCGTACCAGGCGAGGGCGATCGCGCTGGCAATTAAGGTAAATAGGCCGAGGGAGCGAAGCATGGTGAAGGGTGAGTCGAGGGGGATGCGACGAATAGCAGCTTCGCCAGTCCCCTTGAACCAAATCCTCTGGTTTGTGCGCTTGCGAAGTGATAAATATGAGTCCTGCCGTCAGGCCGCCAAAAAGCTGCGGTCTGATGGGTAAAATGACCTATTCCTGCGTTGGGCACCTCTCGATGCTGCGCTGCAACCGTTCGTCAGCCACCGCTCTCATAGCGTGTGGCATTTTTGTTATGTCCTCCTGCGCGGCTTTCGCCCAGCAATCGGGCGGCGACCAGAAGCCTCCGGAACAGGCACAAGGCGAGCAGAAATCCGACGACAAGACCGCTAACGACCAGAAGGCGGCCGAGCAGGCTGCGCAGCAGGAAGCTGCCAAGGCCATCGAGGAATATAAGGAAGCGGCCGCCAAGCTATCGAGCTCCGCCGGTGCTCCCGAATGCGTCTGGACCGGACGGCGGATCGCCAGCCTGCTCTGGCGCGACGACATCGACACGGCTCGCCGCTACATCGATCTCTACGATCGCTTCAATTGCTCCTCCGAGCATCTGAAGCTCGTGTTTCGCTGCGTGATTGAACAAGGACCAATCGATCCAAAGGCCGCGGACCGGCTTGCGTCCCGTGTCCACGACTGCTGGATCGCCCCACAAGGAGACACCACGGCATCGAGCCAACCCTCTGTCGGCTCGACAACAAAAGCGGGAACAATCCCCAACTGATAAGGGTTTAGGGAGGGGACTGCAGGCTTCTCTGCGGCTACGGCCGAAGGGGGACAGGGCAGACCGACTTTCCAAAGCTGAGATTTCAACACAATGCGCAGCGTTATGGTCGCCGTTGTGGTCGTTCTTGCGACCGCACTCCATGCTTCGGTGTGGCTGCTCATGCATGAGCAGGTCTCGCCTCCCAACGCGGACGGCGTGTTGGCCTCCATTTCGTTCTCTCCGATCAACCCGAAACATGATGGTGAGACCGACAAGACGAGCGAGGCGCAGATCAGATCCGATCTCGCGGCGGTCGCGCCCTACACGCGCGCAGTGAGGACCTATAGCGTTAGCAACGGTCTGGACCGCGTGCCGCAGCTCGCCTCGGAGGTCGGCTTGCGCGTCACGCTCGGCGCCTGGATCAATGAGTGGGAGCCGCAGAACGAGCGCGAGATCGACAAGGCGATCGCGCTCGCCAATCAGTACCGCAATATCGATAGCGTGGTGGTCGGCAACGAGGCCGTGTTCCGAGCGGAGCAGTTGCATCAGGGCAACCCGGAATACGACGCCAACCACACGGTCAAAGATCTGATCGCCAAGATCCAGCGCGTGAAGCGCGAGGTTCGTGTGCCGGTCACCACCGCCGAGGTGCCGAATGTCTGGCTCGAATATCCCGAGTTGGCGTCTTCGGTCGATTATTTGGCCGTACACATCCTGCCCTATTGGGAAGGCATTCCAGGCTCAGGCGCCGTCGACCATGCGCTCAACGCCTACGAGCGGTTGAGGCAGGCCTATCCGGGCAAGCGCATCGTGATCGCCGAGTTCGGCTGGCCGAGCGCGGGGCTCAATCGCAAGGACGCGGTGCCGAGCCCGCTCACCCAGGCCCAAGTGATACGCGATTTCGTCACTCGCGCCGATGCCATGGGCATCGACTATTCGATCGTCGAGGCCTTCGATCAGCCCTGGAAAACCAACGAAGGAAGCGTCGGTCCCTATTGGGGAATCTTCAACGCCGATCGCCATTTGAAGTTCTCGCTCGCCGGCACGGTCGAGGAGCCGAACTTTTTCCTCAAGGTGATCGCCGCGCTTGCCATCGGCGTCTTGTTGTCAATCCCCATCTTCACCATCCCACGCGTGGCCATCGCGCAAGCCTGCGTGCTGGCGCTCACCGCGCATGCGATCGGCGCCTGGTCGGCCAACGTTGTCGATTATTGGGTCACGCATTACTTCGTGCTCGGCTCGCAGGTTGCGCTGTTCGTCGGCGGCGGCTTGCTCGTGCCGCTCATCATGATCATGAGGCGGCGCATCGAGGAGCTTGCGGCCATCCTGTTTGGCACAAAGCCCGCGCGCCTGCTGACGCCGGGGACCTCTCTGCCGGAGAAGCTGCCGTTGGTCTCGATCCACATTCCGGCCTATCGCGAGCCGCCGGAGATGCTGCGGCAGACGCTCGATAGCGTGGCGCAACTCGACTGGCCCAATTTCGAATGCGTGGTGGTGATCAACAACACGCCGGATCCCGCGCTATGGGAGCCGGTCGAGGATCACTGCCGGCTGCTTGGCCCGCGCTTCAAATTCGTGCGCGACGACCGGCTCGAGGGATTCAAGGCCGGTGCGCTCAGGCTCGCGCTGGAGCACACCGCGCCGGAGGCAGAGATCATCGGCGTGCTGGACGCCGACTACGTGGTTCGTCCGGACTGGCTCAAGGACCTCGTGCCGGCCTTCGCCGATCCCGCCGTCGGTCTCGTGCAGGCGCCGCAGGATCATCGCGACGCCTCGCGCAACATCCTGCAGGTGGCGATGAACCGGGAATATGCCGGCTTCTTCGATATCGGCATGGTGGAGCGGAACGAGGCCAACGCCATCATCGTGCATGGCACGATGTGCCTGATCAGGCGCGAGGCGCTGGTCGCCGCCGGCGGCTGGTCCAGCGACACCATCGTCGAGGATGCCGATCTCGGGCTCACGCTGCTCGAGCGTGGATGGCGCACGCATTACACGCAGCAGCGTTATGGCTGGGGACTGCTTCCGTCCGATTTCGCCGCCTATAAGCGGCAGCGCCATCGTTGGGCCTATGGCGGCATTCAGCTGATTAAGAAGCACTGGCGGGCTTTCCTGCCTGGCGGCAGCCGGCTCACGCCGCAGCAGCGCAGCCAATATCTGTTCGGCTGGCTCACTTGGCTCGGCGCGGAGGCGCTTGGCGTGGTGATCGCCATTCTCAATCTGATCTGGATGCCGCTCGTCGCGTTCCTGGGCATTGCCGTGCCGGAGGCGGTGCTGACTCTGCCGGTGCTCGCGACCTTCGCGGTCATGCTGCTGCATTTCCTGGTGCTTTACCGCACGCGGGTGCGGGCGCCGATCTTCGCTTCGCTCGGCGCGGCGGTTTCGGCGATGGCCTTGCAGTTCACCGTGGGCCGCGCCGTCGCCGATGGGGCGATCAGGGACGGATTGCCTTTCGTGCGCACGGCGAAAGGCGGTGCATCGCGCTGGAGCCAGAATTTCCCCGCCCTATGGGAATTGGTGCTGGGCAGCCTGCTGATGCTGGGCTCGTTGACGCTGCACTACACCAACGAGCAGCGGGTATACGAAATCTCGGTATTCAGCGCGGTGCTGTTCGTGCAGAGCCTGCCATTCCTCGCCGCGGTGGCGCTGGCGGCGATCGAGCGCACGCCGTTCAACGAGTTTGCCGCCTGGCGCAGACTTGCTTCGCTCTCCACCTACCTGCCGCGGCTGCCGCGCGGGCCCGCGCCGACCGCTGGCCCGTCGGCGGGCGGCAATGTCGGGATCGTGCCCTAGTTAGACGGGAATCCTCTTCTCGTACTCCGTCTCCATCCTGGTGACGGTGGTCCAGAAGGGATGTGGCTCATCGCCGTTGAGGACGTCGGTCAGGATGGCGAGATGGCTGTGCCAGCCGCTCGACACACCGACCATCATCTTGCGGTCGTTAAGGTCGCGATGCGTCAGGACGAGAAGCACGTCTTTTCCCTTTGGCGTGAGCTCGAAGGTGACCTCGCCCGCGTTGCCGAACTTGAATGTCAAAAGGCGCGGCGGATCGCAGGCGACGACAGTCCCATGCATGCTCACGCCATTCGCTTTGTTCTTGTGCTTCTCCGGGGGCGTTTTCTCCGCCGATAGATCGGCGTGGTTGAAGAAGAATTCGATATCTCCACCGACGCGAAGGTCCATCTTGCCGGCCGCGAACCATTTGCCTCGCTTGGCAGAGTCGGTGAGATAGTCCCAAACGCGCTCGATCGGCCCCGGCAGGAGGCGCTCCATCCGGACGGTTCTCGGTTCGGTGACGACGCCATACTCGCTCATCGCTTGCTCCTTCTCGTTGGCTTGTCGGGTTTGCGCAGTTCACGCTCCAAGTCGTCGAGCCGCATAGTCCAGAAGCGCTCGTAGAAGCTGAGCCAATCATGGGCCTCGGCGAGACGTTTGGGTTCCAGCTGGCACATATGAGTGCGTCCCTCAATTCGCCGCCGGACGAGTCCGGCCTGCTCCAGGGCTTTGACGTGCTTGGAGGCCGCGGCGAAGGACATGCGAAAGGGATTGGCGAGCTCTCCGATGCTGCGCTCGGCAAGCGTCAGGCTGTGGAGCATCGCCCGCCGGGTCGGATCGGCTAGGGCATGAAACACAGCGTCGAGATGCTCGGGTCGATGTTCAACCATGTGGTTGAATGTAGCCGGGTGGCCGCAGATTGTCAACCAAATGGTTGAATAATTCGATTGCGAGGTTAGTCCAGGTCGACGTTGCGCAGGCGGAGCGCGTTACCGACCACCGACACCGACGAGAGGCTCATTGCCGCCGCGGCGATGATCGGCGAGAGCGTGATGCCCAAGAGCGGGTAGAGCACACCCGCCGCGACCGGCACGCCGAGCGCGTTATAGACGAAGGCGAAGAACAGGTTCTGCTTGATATTGCCCATGGTGGCGCGGGCGAGGTTGATGGCGCGCACCACGCCGCGCAGATCGCCTTTGAGCAATGTCAGCCCGGCGCTCTCCATCGCCACGTCGGCGCCGGTGCCCATGGCGATGCCGACATCGGCCTTGGCCAGGGCCGGCGCGTCGTTGATGCCGTCACCGGCCATCGCCACGACCTTGCCCCGACCCTGCAAGCCGTCGATCAGCGCCAGCTTATCCTCCGGCCTCAGTCCGGCACGAACTTCGTCGATGCCGAGCTTGGCGGCGACCGCCTTGGCGGTGGTCTCGTTATCACCGGTCGCCATGACGAGCTTGAGTCCCAGAGCATGCAGCTTGGCGATGGCCTCTGCGGCGGTCGGCTTGATCGGATCAGCGACGGCGAGCAGTCCAGCAAGTCTGCCGCCGATGACCAGGAACATCACCGTCTGGCCGTCTTTGCGCAGCGCCTCGGCGCGAGACGCGAGCGGTGCGGAATCGATACCGACTCCTTGCAGCAGCCGCTGATTGCCGAACAGCACCTGTTTTCCTTCCAGGCGTCCCTTCACACCCTGGCCGGTGACCGAGGCGAAACTCTCGACCTTGGGCAACGCGATGCCGCGCTGCTCAGCCGCAAACAGGATTGCCTGGGCAAGGGGATGCTCGCTGCCGGCTTCGATCGCGGCGGCGAATTTGAGCACGTCGTCATCGCTGAAACCTTGCGCCGGCACGACCGCGGTGAGCGAGGGCTTGCCAAGGGTCAAGGTGCCGGTCTTGTCGACGACGACGGTATCGACGGCGGCGAGACGCTCCAGCGCCGCTGCATTGCGCACCAGCACGCCTTCCTGCGCGCCGCGCCCGGTAGCGACCATGATCGAGATCGGCGTGGCCAGGCCGAGCGCGCACGGGCAAGCGATGATGAGCACGGCCACGGCCGCCACCAACGCATAAGCGAGCTGCGGCGCGGGTCCGAAAAACAGCCAGGCCAGGAAGGCGATCAGCGAGGCAGCGATCACGGCCGGCACGAAATAGCCCGACACGGTGTCGGCGAGCGCCTGGATCGGCGCGCGTGAGCGCTGCGCGTCGGCGACCATGGCGACCACCTGGGCGAGCGTGGTTTCCGCGCCGGTGCGATCGACCCGCATGTCGAAGCTGCCGGTGCCGTTCAGCGTGCCGCCGGTCACGCGATCGCCGGCCCCCTTCTCCACGGGGACCGGCTCGCCGGTGAGCAGCGACTCATCGACGGCGCTGCGTCCCTCGATGACGGTGCCGTCGATCGGCACTTTGTCGCCGGGCCGCACGCGCAGCACATCGCCGACCTTGACCGAGGCGAGCTCCACCGTCTCGGTCTTGCCGTCGTTCAACACGCGCAGCGCCGTCTTGGGTGCGAGGTCGAGCAAAGCGCGAATGGCGCCGCCAGTCTTCTCGCGGGCCCGAAGCTCGAGCACCTGGCCGACCAGCACGAGCGTGACGATGACGGCGGCCGCCTCGAAATAGGTCGGGATGAGGCCATGCATGTCTTGCATGGCGGTCGGGAAAAGTCCCGGCGCGAGCGTTGCGACCAGGCTGTAGAGAAACGCCGCGCCGGTACCGAGCGCGATCAGGGTGAACATATTGAGCCAGCCCGAGCGGATCGAGGCAAAGCCGCGCACGAAGAACGGCCAGCCGCACCACAGCACCACCGGCGCAGCGAGGGCGAGCTTCAGCCATTGCTGGGCCTGCGGCGCGAGGAATGGCAGCAGGTCGAGCCCGAACATATGCGAGCCCATGTCCAGGGCGACGAGCGCGAGCGACAGCGGAGCGGCGACCCACAGCCGGCGGGTAAAGTCGATGAGCTCCGCGTTGCCGCCGTGCTCGTGTTCCGGCGGCACGCCCATCGGCTCGAGCGCCATGCCGCAGATCGGGCACGGCCCCGGCCCCTCCTGCACCATCTGCGGATGCATCGGGCAGGTGTAGAGCGTGCCCTGCGGCAGAGGCTTCGCCTCGCCGCGCTTATTGAGGTAGCGATCAGGGTCGGCGGCGAATTTGAGACGGCAGCCGTCGGAGCAGAAATGATAGGTGTGGCCGCCATGCGCGTAAGACGGCTTGCCCGCATTGGGGTCGACCCTCATGCCGCAAACGGGATCGATGGCCGTTTTGGCTTCCGTCATGTCCATGCTGCTTGGCCCTATCGAGTCGGCGACAGCCTTACCGCGACCTCATTACGGCGCAGGAAGGGGATCGTGAAGGGCGGATCGTAAAGTTGCGTGAACGGTTTGCCTAACGCGGACCAACGCGAGCCGTTGAGTGCGGCGAGCAGGTCCCGTCTACGCTCGGCCAGCGAAGCCTCGCTCCAGCTGCCGGTAAAGCGGAGCGCGGCCATCGTCTCCTCTGGCACCGTGACCAGCTTGACGCGTGGGTCGTTCGGCTCGGGCGCGTTGGCGGGGGTGACCGCAGCCGGCAGGAAGAAGCGCATGGTGAGACTGCCGTCCACATTGCCCTCCGTGGCAACCGGGGCCGTCATGTCGATCTTCTGCCGATCTTCCATGGCGACCGGTGCCGTCATGTCGATCGCTTGCTTCCGCCGGTTGCCGCCGAAGATGTAGCCGGCGAGAATGAAGAAGGCCCGGTTCATCGCCTGGTTGCCGTCGTCCGCGACCGTGGTCTCGGCGGCGAAACGGGCGCCATAGCGCCTGATCTCCACGTCGCCCAGCCGGTCGATGACTTGATAGGGAGGCTCCTCCGCGGTCCTGATGCCGAACACTGAGAGCGCCGACGCAAAAAGCTGGGTGATGCTCATGGACCGCCTTTCCGCGCCAAGGACGAGAGCGACCACCACGAGAGCCGTCAGCGCCAAACCGGCGACTATCAACAGGAGCCGGTTTCGTCCCATTGTCATTCCCGGTAGGGGGTGAAAATCTGGGCAGGACGCGAGTCGCGAGGCCGTAGCCAGTCTATGGCGACTAAGCCTTCGGTTACGACTCGACTATATGGGTTCTGCGTCCCGCCGCCGCCATAGGATGTCACCACATGCTGAAGGGGCTTCTGGTCGTTATCCTGCTCGCCGTTGCCGCCGCCGGCGGCGTTGCAGCCGGCTATTATCTCTGGGGCATCCACAAGGATTGGTACGCCGTCGACATCGCCAAGCTTGGGCCAGGCGCGGAAAACGATCTTATCCGATATGGCAGGGACCTGATCGTCAACACGCCCAAGCATCTCGGCAAGAATGCCGTCAATCCCGCCATGCGCTATGCCGGCAACGACCTCGCCTGCCAGAGCTGCCATCTCAATGCTGGGCTACAGCCCTTCGCCGCGCCTTTCATCTCCACCTTCGCGAGCTTCCCCATGATGGTCGACGACCAGGTGCTCACCCTCACGCGGCGGATCAATGGGTGCATGCGACGGAGCATGAACGGCAAGGATTTGCCGCCCGACAGTCGCGAGATGGAGGCGCTGATCGCCTATTTCAAGTTCCTGGGCAGCGGGACGCCGGAGGGCGTGCGCATCGCCGGTATGGGGCTTAA
>Ga0105248_10008913_pt1 | contig 11028 bp, 9 predicted proteins | sample KBSS34metaG_FD_81524 | JGI IMG/M metagenome (GOLD analysis project Ga0105248, IMG submission 81524) | Switchgrass rhizosphere microbial communities from Kellogg Biological Station, Michigan, USA - KBS S3-4 metaG | ecosystem: Host-associated > Plants > Roots > Rhizosphere > Soil | place...
CCGTACGGGACGCCAAACTAATCCCTGTTTGATGTTTTCATCACTACCGACGGTTGAAGCCCAAGTCTTTATGTCTGTGTTAAAATCCGTGCCAATGAGTACCGAACTGCTAAAGCGGATCACCTCGAACCCGCGTCAGTGTGGCGGGCGTCCGTGCATTCGCGGGATGCGAATCCGCGTCAAAGACGTTCTCGACATGCTCGCCGGCGGTGCTTCGGAAGAAGAGATACTCGCCGATTTTCCCTACCTTGAACCTGACGATATTCGAGCTTCTCTCGAATACGCCGCCGCCCAGATCGATCACGCGGTAGTAATGGTCTCGTAGTGAATTTCCTGGTCGATGCCCAACTGCCTCCCGGATTGGCTCAGTGGCTGATCGACCAGGGACACTCAGCCCAACACGTCAATGATGTCGGTCTCGCGGTGCCGAAGACTTCGTGATCTGGAATCATGCAGTTGGCGTCGATGCCATCATCGTCACAAAAGACGAGGACTTTGCCGAGCGGAACGCACGAACGGCTGTTGGGCCAGTGATTGCCTGGCTTCGACTCGGAAACGCTACGAACCGTGCCCTTCTCGAATGGCTGGAACCGCGTTGGTCGTCTGTCGTTGAATTGCTCATTGGCGGCAATCGATTGATCGAGGTCCGGTGATCGGATTATTCAGCTAAATTACAATTCGTTCAGTCGTCGCTATGGGCGACGAGAAATCTTGTTGTTAGGCCCTTGCTGCGGTGGTTTCACCGTTCGTGGGTCAACACACCACGGATAGACTCAATGCATCACTACGTGATGCCGATGGTTGAAATATCTAATTGCAGATCTCACCAGTTGGATGGCGGCGGCGAGGGCTTGAGGTCCATTAAGGGTCCAATAAGGATTTCGCTAGCGTACCTTGACTACCGTACGGTGATATCCATGCCGCAGGTTTTTTTTGAATTCCTATCAATCGCTTCTCTTTCACGGCGGCGACACGGGTTCGATTCCCGTACGGGACGCCAAAGCTTCGGAAACCCTTAGGCCGCGTTGCGGCATTATTTCCTGGTCAAAGTAACTTCACCAAAAACCATGAACACTTTTGTTACCCCTGCAGGACCTCGATAAGCTCCTTGTTTTCCACATAGTTTCACTGCCACCGCAGTCAGGGCCCAGGCGTCTTCTTCAGTACCAACCCACTTGCGTTTCGTCAGTCGATCGATGTGATGCTCTTCACCGTACTTTAATAACTGGCGTGCATCCACCTGTAACTTTTCTTCGATAGACGGGTTGGCCCAAGCCCACAACCAAGTGTGATCCTCACTGTTGTAGGTGCCAATGATCTGCGCCGCACTTACAGCTTTCATTCCATCGGGAAGTGAGAATTCAAGCAGGCCCGAACCCTGATTGAAATCCCACCTGAGGATTTTGTCGAGTCCCCATACTTCTTTGTGCGCTTCAGTCTTTAATCGAAGTTCTTCCATACTCAATTTTTGAAGCGTGGCGAAATCAGAGGGCACCGTCGTCTGGTCTTGTTCCAAACAAGGCGTTAGGACCATTAGAACCAGGAACGTGATCGCTATTAATCTCATATAAGCTCAAACCGGGATCTCGGCCGCCTATTCCGCGCCGTCGATGACGCATTTCTCAACGCGCATTCCACGCGTAACCATTCAAACCAGTAAGACGGTCTTCGCTCGAAGAATTGCCGTCGAGGTATAACCGATAGTGCCCCCAACTTTGTGTGACACGCATGTTCGCACACGCATTTCCATTCACGTCAACTACCTGAACGGTCCACTGGGGGATTAAATTCGTTTCTATCGGAGCAAGGATAACGAATATCACCAAGCAAATGAGGACAACAATTAGAAGCTGGAATCTTGTCACAGCCATCCGTCGGCAACAAACGCTCGGGTTTCAAAGTAACGGGTGAGACTGAAGCAAGCGGACCTTCCTTGCGGTGACGGCCCTCGGATTCGGGTGCGGTTGGGTGCGTTAAGAACGCCGCAACGAATAAGGAAGCTCCCTTGATACCTTCCTAAATGCGTCCCAGAAGCAGAAGGATTAATACAACCAAAAGGATAAGTCCGACACCGCCGCTGGGCCAATATCCCCAACTTCTGCTGTAAGGCCACCGTGGAGCCGCACCTACCAAAAGAAGAATCAAAAGGATTACCAGGATTAACCTCATAAGATGTCACCCCCATTCGTGAAAACGCATTCATCAACGCATCTAATCGGTCGCGCGATCCTGAAAGTTGGGATGGCCCGTCCTTTAGAGCGATTCGCAAGAGCAATCTAGGAAGGTTTCTGGGCGACCCCGACGATAACGAGGATCACACCCACTAAAAACCCCATCGCACCCAGAACAACACATAATGAAGCGAATTGATAAGTTGAATCGGTTTGTCCAGTTATGTTCATCAGACTGGCACGAGCCGAGTTTACAAAACTGCTGGTGTAGTTGTAACCCCACAGGAACAGGAGGGCAGAGACCGCCGCTGTTATCCCACCGGATTTCATAAGCTTGTCAGCTTTTTCCCTCTGTGACATCGATGAACGGTCACGGGGAGAACCCACATACGACGCATAAGAATCGGCACAATTGATTGCTTCCTTTAGCCGACTCTTCGCGATTTCCGCATCTCTCCAATCAAGGCTTTTTCGCGTCTCGAGTTCCGTAAGTGCCATAGAAAGAGTTTTTTCAGTGTGCGTCGATAAATCGCCTTTCGAGGTAGCTAATAATTCTGAGTCTGACATAGAGCGATACCTATCCGCCAACAAGCTATCAATACCTGATGTCAACTGTCCGGCTGATGAATATGACCTGTTATGCGTAGCAATGACCGGTTCAGGTTTCGTCGAGACCGATCGGGAGAGATCAAATGCACAATACTTGCAAAACTTGGCATCCGGCATTACCGGTTTTTCGCATTTCGGGCATCTGGAATTCACGGGGGCGGCACACTCCGGGCAAAACACAGCATCATCATCCAGGGGCGTTTTGCACTTCGAGCAATTATCAGGCATAGCCCACCTCCAATAGAGAGTACGTTGCGGGTCGCGTACGCCGACTTATTGAAAGGTCAGCGGAACTGTTGAGGGTCGGAAACATGCTGAATCCTATTCGAGGAATAGGCGAAGCAGACTGCTTTTATTGAATTCTCGAAGAGAAGTCAACCCACCGACTGCCAGCACATTTAGTGATTAAGTACTCGAGTGTTCCAGTCCCAACATTCCGGTCCCAAGTCGGAATCCTTCGGGACGCCAGTAATCCTCCGCACCCGAGAGACTTTTACTCTGAACACCAATCCACTTACTCGATCTTTTTCGCTTTTGAGTCCTGACACGAACCGACCCTCAATACTACGTCGGTGACCTGGTCCTTTTCGTCTTTGATGAACATCATCTCTGTTTCTGTCTCCTTCGCGAAGAAATGTGTCGCCGACAAAGGAACCAGGGTTACAGGCATTCGGTTTCCTCCGCGCCATCTGAGAGAGTCACCTTCACGCGTGACGCTGGCGATGGCGTTTGGTCCGAACTGATACTTACCCAGAAAAGCGTCTAATAGTTTGGGATCGAGGTTTACCGGATTGCGCTCTGCCGCGAGACGTGTGCTCTGTGCCTGCAGTAGTTGCCATTGAGCGTTTCGTTTGACGATGATGGTGGTAATCACACTACCGCGCACAGTGTTTCGCACCACAACTACGTCACCGAACAACATGAGGTTGTCAGCCGCCGGGGCCGGAATCGGAGCTGAGGACATCGGATCATTCGCCAGGATGCCGCTGATTTGGGTTGTCTTGTTCGCAACCGCGCCAGAGGGACGGATGTACTGGAATTCGTCTGCCAAGAGTTTTTCCAGCCGAGCACGATCCTTCTTAACAATCGCGTCATTCAAATCGCCAAACAGTTTTTGTATCTCTGCTGTCGTTTTGTCGTCCTTCGCTTGACCGGTATGCACCTGCGAGAACGCAGGCGTTGCCAATAACAAGAGCAGAATGACGTTCACTAACATTCTCATATTGATGTCTCCATGGGCAGCCGTTAGCTGAAAAGCGACCTGGTTGTTGTTGAGTGCAGAACGCAAAGGAAAAGGGCGTGTTTGAAAATGGTGTACAATTCTTCTCGCAACTTCATCCACCTCTAAACTCGCCATAGAGAGGAATGCTATGGGTAAATCCGAAACACCGCAAACCCTTCTCAAAAGAATAAAAGACCGCCGTCGTAGCATAAAGGCTTTCATCAAACACGTGGAGCCAAAGGGAGTCCGGCTCACCAATGTCAATATTGTCTGTGGCGCCATCGCAACCTTGTTAATCGCGGGCCCGGCTATTGGCGGGCAAACACTATTGGACAAAATTGATACTTTTGGCCCCGAGGGGTGGAGCTCGAGAATCTTGTTTATACTTGCATCATTGTTCTCTTTGGCCTCGGCGATTGCCGCGAATTTGTACAAGTCACACGATCTCGCAGCAAACCTCAATAAAGCTCGAGCTTGTGACGCGAAGCTGGACGGTCTCGAAACGTTGCTCGAACTCGACAAGATTTCTCTTGACGATGCAGCGACTCAATATACTCAGTTTCTTCCGGACATCTCATTCATCGGTGACAGCAGCACGCTATCCAGAGACCACTCAATGCTCGATTGGGTAAAGGGTGAAATCACGCAACCGCATTCGAGTCACTCGGTGCCAGACGTAATTACCTGTTCAGGCTGGGCAGAGGGTGTGGGCTCAAACCTGCATCTTTGGCTTGCTGTGCAACTCAAAAATTATATCTGGCCCAAGGAAGGCGAAATATTTGTCGACGACGATGGCTCATGGAGCAAGACTATTCACGAAGAAGGGGCGACGGAGTCCTTTTCACTGTGTCTGTTCGTAGCGAACAAGAAAGCGGACAAGCAAATCCGCGCCTGGCTGGATAAGTGTGATGAGACCGGCAACTACTCAGAGTTGCGAAGATTTCCTGGTTTGAGACTGGTTTATCGTGTTGATGATTTACATCGTAAGAAGTTGATTCATAATCAGAGTTTGTCTCATAACTAAATGAACATCGCAGAACTCATTACTCATCAACCGGCCGGGCGTACTACGCCCTTACAATTAACGCTGACTTCAGTTTCCCTGAAGACCACGGGCAGATCGGTCTTGGGCAAGCGAACGATATCTACCGACTCGGGCAAGAGCCCGACAATTGCGCCACACCAATCAAACTTCGTAGTCCGCACCAGGACTTCGAGTTGATTGTCTACTTCACAAGCACTCTCAATAATAATTTCATAAGGATCCCGCTGTTGGCCCATGGCCGCGACTATTACCATTTCTCGCGAGAAGTCGACTTCCGGCAGCGGCGGTTTGTTCGATGCTTGCCGCGTGATCTGTTGCCAGAGCTCATCGAACTCAGCGCGGTCGCGAATTACCAACCGAGCGCGATGCGAGATGCCTTCCTTGAGGTAGGCAGCGCGCCGTCCGTACAGTTTGAGTCCATACGGCCGTTCCAGCAGCGAAACAGCAACAGTTTTTCCTCGGCAGACTGATGTTAAAAGCCTTAACGGGTCAGTAAACGGAGGCTGCACGGCAAATCCGCCACCCGAGTGTTCTTCCACCCACTTGACCTGCGGCAAATTGCTGATTGCAATCGCAGCCGCTTCGTTTGGCAGCCAAACCTCGTACCCTTTCAACACGGTTTCATAAATGCGGTCGGCCTTTCCACCGTAAGCTTGTGCCTGACGGTTGGCGATGGCAGTAACTCGTGCCCGGCGAACCTCAAGCGCCGCGTCGTCGGAAACGACATCGTCATTCAGAACGACGATATATCGGTTTGCAATTGGATACCTGGCCTTCACAAACTTGCTTGCCGGTTTTGATGACGCTTGTTGTTGCTCAGGTCGCGAGGTTGTCGGTGGTTCTTGCGTTTGACTCGATCGGGTTGATGACAGTACGAGAATCGCGATGGGGAGCGATACGATTGAGTAATTCTTAAAACGCTGCATTGATTTAACTCCCGTGACCCGCGTGGCGACATTCTAACGCAGAGTAGCCATCTCCTCGACGACAACCCTTAAGACGAACTGAAGTTGTCCTAACGAAGCAACACTTCTTCAATTGCATCACACGCTTTACTCGTACCATTCTCCTCTTTTATTTGTTGTCCAACCTGTTTTGCCCGTTCGTGATAAGCCGGATTATTGAGCAACTCTGTCAGCTCACGGGTGACACGAGACACTGAGAAGCGACCCACCGAGAGCATTCGCCCGACGCCCAGTCGCAGACACCTCCGCGCGTTGTCCGGTTGATCTTGACCAAACGGAACAACAAGCATCGGCCGACCTGCTTGCAGCGCCTGTCCGGTCGTGCCGATGCCGCCCTGATGAACGATAACGCTTGCCCGAGGCATGACCAGACTATGAGGAGCGTAATCAAAGGCGGCAATGCCTTCAGGCAGATCCGTTTGCGGAAGATTTCGCTTGTCGCCAACCAGTAGTAATGCACGTTTGCCAAGTTTCTGCGCGGCTTGAATGCTAACGCTGTAAAAATCCCTGGCGATCCACACCAGTGATGAGCCAAGCGTGAACAAGAGTGGCGGCTCGCCTTCGTCCAGAAAGCGCAACAGATCACGCGGCGGCTCCTGCCGATCTTTCCGATCGTAGAAGGGGAAACCCGTGATAAGCGTGTTTGAGGGAAAGTCAGGCTGCAACTGGGCCAGTACTGAGGAGAACAACGCCAGCACCAACGTAGGCGAATGTTGTCCTTCGAAGATTGGGTTTGGGCTGCGCGGTAAGCCTAGTTCCTGACGCAGTCGTTGAACTGGCTCGACCCAGGATGTTGTAGTCCGCTTGCCTAATTCGAAGAGCGTTCGCGCAACGAATGGATGAGTTGCGGCGACCGAGCGAAGTGCCGGAAATTGCGGCGGCGTCGGAGGATCATAAGCGGAGGCAAAGGCAATTGGAAAAAGAACGGCTGAGATCCATTTGAGATGGGCTTTCTGAGCGACGAGCGGCGCCGTTAACGGAACCTGATGCGACACCAGCAAATCGGCGCCGCCGTCAGCCGTCGCCGCGGCAAGTGTATCCGCGTAAGTTTCGCGGAGGTGTGGAACGAGCAGTTTGCGGAAAAGGTAACTCGGACCCCAACGCGCATTCGAGACACGTCGAATGATGTCGGCAGATGCGTCAGCGTCAGGCGGCGAAAGATCCGGACGTACCGGATGAAAACCGATTCCTTCAGCTTCGATTTTCTCACGGTAAAGCGGTGCAGTTGCAATTACTGAAGAGTAACCGCGCTTTTGCAATTCCAGGGCGAGTGCCATAAATGGATGGAGGTCGCCAAGAGACCCCCAGGTGGTGAAGACCACTCGTTTTCTTTTGTGTGATGGCCGAGTCATCGGCCGGAGTTCCCTTCGACAGTGCGGTTGACGCGATAAATGAAGATCGAATGGCCCACAATCGCGTCCGGCTTACGCTGGCGAAAGGTCGCATACAGATCGTGATTCTTGAACCGCAGTCCTTGCAGATTATTGGCGCTGATTGCGTACACACCACTGGGCGGGTTTAGCAGGATGTCCGGCACAGTACTACTGGTCCACTGATTATAGGGATAGCTGGGAAGCGGCTCATACACTACGCCATACGCCGCCGGATCCGCGGTCCCGTGGTAACTCAATTTCACTGACGGAATATTCTCCTGCGTCATGTACTCCCGCAGGCCGATCAGCTCCTGTCCCCAATCCAGGTTCGAGTCCACCAAAATCTTATAGCCATTATCCGGCCCACCCGCGATTTCGTTAAAAAAGGTGAGGTAATGTGGAAAGGTCACCACTGATCCAATCATCAACCACAGGACCATTGCCGCGACGGCCCCGGCTTCTACTCGCGATGTTTTCCAATCAATGAGAGCCAGTTGACTCGTGAAGATGAATAGACAAGGAAGAAGAGGAAGCAGGTGGCGGTAGCCAATATGAAAGGGGCTTGCTAAACAGATTGCGAAGTAGATCGCAACGGGAATCAGCAAGGGTAAGCTTGAGCGCCACGTTCGTCGTCGATAAACAAAAACACAGCTTGCCGCAATCAGAATGAGCGTCGGTATTGGAGTCTTGACGACGAAAGCGACCGGGAAATAGTACCACCAGCCTGTGGGCGAATATGCTCCCAACAAAAAGCTGTCTTTGCCATCCGCGACCAAACTTGTCGCTGCCTGCAGGTATGTCAGATATTCGCGCGCTGGAAATGGATAACCCTTGAGAGTGCCCACGCGAAAACCGTATACGGCCCAGATAGCGAAGTAGGCGGCCACGGCAATCACGGCGAGGTAGGCCAGTGTAGCTTTGGCAGTTAACCGACCCGAAGTCGTAGTCGGTTTCGATATTCGATCAGTTACAAGAATGATCAGTAGAACCGGGATCAAGTAGACGGCAGAAAATTTTGAGACCTGGGCCAGGCCGAGAAGTAAACCAGCGATAACGGCGCGGGCTGCAGTTGGGTGATTCATCCAGCGCCAAAATGCATACAGCGCCAGCGTCGCAAAACATGTGACTCCGATGTCGTTTGTCGCGAGGTTTCCATGGGCCAATATATTCGGATCGAATGAGAGCAACGTAAGCGCGAGGAGTCCGGGGATTGGTCCGAACAATTCCCGAGCCCACGCGTAAACAGTGATTGCCAGTAACAGGGTGAGTGCAATGATCGGCAGTCGCGCACGAGCGACAATTGACGGACCATTCTGATTGAGTCTCCAGAGCAGTTGATCGGAGTAAGTGAGGTTGCTGACAGCAGACGACGTAGACTCTCTTAACGGCACCACCAGATTGCGATTGGTCAGCAAGGGCAGCGTTGCGAGTACTTCAATAAGCGGGGGATGTGCAGGTATCAGCCCAGGATCGCCTGTATGAAGGAAATAGAGACCATTGGCAATGTGGTATTGCTCGTCGTAGGTGGCGGAAATCCTGCGAGAGCTCAGCAGCAACTGAGCAGCGAGGACAATTAAGATTACGATGCTGACACTGTCCGCCCAACACCAGGGTTTGCAGCCAAACTGGTTGTCGTAAGCGCCCGTCAATGAAGATTTATTCCTACTCCCTCACTCGTGTCGCGGCGGAAAAATCGCCAGAGAATTACTATCAGCCCGAGTAGCGCAACTGCGCCGAAGATGTAGAGGCCATAGGCACCGAAGAATTGTGAGGCAAGAATTTTGGCGACAATGAAAAACACGAGGACTACGGCGTAAGAAAGGATTCGCGTCATCGGACCTCGCCGGAATATCAACCCGTGACTAACAGGCTCTGGGGCGAGTTGCTCAAACGACGCGAACTCAGGAACCGCAGCCTGCTCAGTTTCCCGTGTCGCTTGTTGCGCCGGCAGCACTCGCTTCTTCCCACACTGCCAGCAGTAAGAATGTTTGTCCTCAACGTCAGCTTTGCAATTCAGGCAGCGCCACATAATGCCGCGCATTCTATTCTTCCTGGGCCAGTAGTCAAGGTCTGATTTTACTGCCTCGAGGTCTCTTTCAACTGCTTCGCTTTTTCGTCGCTTACGCCGCAAAACCCGGAGCGCGTACGTACTTCGGAAAGTCGGCTTTTTTCAGGCTCGCACCATATCAAAGGTTTAGAACCCGCACCTGAAAGGTTCTGAGAGTTGTGTTTAGTAGGAGGGCGTCTATAATTGCCGCCTATCAAAATTCCAGTTTAGGAGTCGCGACATGAAGTATGCAGTCGCCGGTTTCCTCGCCCTTTCGCTTGTATCCACAATCGTGTGCGGCCAGACGACGACCCAACGGGTTAAACGCGGGACCTCGAAAATCAGCCCGCCCGCGACCAATCCACAGCCGGGCCAGACCTTGAAAATATGTCAGGGCGTTCGGATTCCTGAAGGGTACATCATCGTCGCTTACGAGAATTCTTCAGCATGTCAGCACGGCGCTTACCTGCTAAAGAAGGACGACCGATCGGCGGCTTTACCAGCGCCGAACACGACAGCGTCAAGGCCTCGCAAGGTTGCGAACGCGAGTGCGAACGTAATAACTCTCAATCCTCCGGAAGAGATCAGCACCGCGTATTCAGAACCGCCAGCACTACTAGACCCGCGCACGTCGTTCGATAAACCAGCGAATGCGTCCTCTCCCACCAGTCTCGACGATGCAAAAGAGCTCAGCGAAGGCGACGTCGTCCGCATCGACACGAATCTCGTGACCGTGCCGGTCAGCGTGCTTGATCGAGACGGCCGGTTTATTTCCGATCTGCGACGCGAACAATTCAGCGTGTTTGAAAATGGCGTCGAACAGAAACTCGCTTACTTCGAGTCTGCTGAGAAACCGTTTACGGTTGCGCTGCTGCTCGACACGTCCGGTTCGACGTTCTTCCACCTCTGGGAGATCAAAGAAGCCGCCATTAATTTCGCCAAACAATTGCGCCCGCAGGATCGCGTGCTGGTTGTCACCTTCGACAGACTGATCATGCTTTTAACCGAAGCGACGAACGATGCGACCGTGGTTACTGAAGTGGTCGAAAGAAATGCGGTGACGGGCTTCTCGACGCGCCTGTACGACGCACTCGATCTCGTCATCAAAACGCGTCTCAACAAGATCCCAGGCCGCAAAGCCATCGTGCTTTTCACCGATGGCGTTGATACGGCAAGTTACCAGGCAACCTATCAGAGCACGCTTCATGAGGTTGAAGAGCTGGATGCACTCATCTACCCGATTCAGTATGACACTACTGATTTCGTGGACGCCCAAACACGAACAAACGCCACGATAGTGACTACTACGATCAGCGGCAGGCATTTTCCCACGCGGAGTTCTTCGCAAGTAACTTACGGCACTCCGAAAGCGAGCGGTCCGGGAACGTCGACGGACGATTACAAGTTGGCAGATCAATTTCTTCACCACCTGGCTACGAAGACAGGTGGGCGGCTGTACGTGGCGAACGATCGCTCACAATTGAACGGCGCCTTTTCGAGAATCGCTGAGGAGCTTCGGCATCAATACAGTATTGGCTACTACCCTCAAACAACTCTCGTCAGCGGCGAGCGTCGTGAGATCAAGGTCCGCGTGGA
>Ga0105248_10008921_pt1 | contig 11023 bp, 8 predicted proteins | sample KBSS34metaG_FD_81524 | JGI IMG/M metagenome (GOLD analysis project Ga0105248, IMG submission 81524) | Switchgrass rhizosphere microbial communities from Kellogg Biological Station, Michigan, USA - KBS S3-4 metaG | ecosystem: Host-associated > Plants > Roots > Rhizosphere > Soil | place...
GCTGGGCACGGGCAACAAAGTTGCGGGCCCGGTCGACACTGGCGAACGCACCCCCCCGCCAGCCTGCCGCACGACGGTTGTCTTCCACGTACGAGAGTTTTTCGCGAGCCGAATTCAACAGCTCCATCGCTCTATGGAAACGGCCTTCCCATCCACCGCGAATGTCCACCGGCGGATGATCGTCAGGGTTCCGGCCATCATCGATCGCTGCCTGCGGGGCCGCCGCGATCGCCCGGTCGATCTCTTCGACTGCCGCACGCTGATCGCGCATCACATCGCGGAAATCGGGGCGGAACAAAATCGCGCGCGCATACCGCAGATCGGAGATCGCCTGCAGATAGCGGGGATGAATCACCGGACGCGCTGGAGGCGGCGGAGGTCCGCCAGCCTCGTCGCGGAATTTATCGTAGCCACCCTTCCTTACGAGCGCCATGGCGTCGTCGATCGAACGGAACGCGCGGTTGCGCCATTCCCTGGCACGCGGGTTGTCCTCTTCGCGGCCGATGTCCTGTCGAGCCGAATCGAGCAGCCGCAGAATCTCACGGAAGCGGCCTCCACGGCCCAAGCGCGTATCGATGGGAGGATTATCGTCCAGATCGCGGCGGTCGAAACGCGCCGCCAGATCGAGTTCCCGAATCGCACGGCTGGTGAAGTCCGCAGCGGTCTCCATATCGCGCATCACGTTTGGTTGGTCCGGAACCCGCATCAGGAAAATGGCTCGCCGCAGATCGCTGCGAGCGCGAAGATAGAGCGGATGGCGGCCTTGCGCAAATGAAGCCGTCGGCAATATGGCGGCGACGCCCAGAAGCAGAACGGTCAATCGTCGATTCATAAATCCTCCACTTCAGAATACGGAGCAGAAGGCCATCCCGATTCATCACGGCACATTATAAATCTTCAATCCTCACCCATCGCTCCAATCGTTTGCGAACCTCGCCTTCAATCGACACCGCCTTCTTCGAGGCGGCATCCATCAAGACCAGTACCACGTTCCCGCATACGCGGTCGCCTCCCTCAGGCCCCCGAAGCGTGATGCTTAAAGCAATCGAACTGCGGCCCAATTTCGTCAACTCGAGTGAGCCAACTAACATTTCGCCCATCAAGCTGGGCGTAACGAAATCGACATCCAAGTGCACGGTGGGGAATCCTTGTCCCACGCCCGCTTGGAAGTTGGCGAACGGCAACTTCTCCGCACGGCACCAATCCTCAACCAGATTGTTAAACATCTCGAGGTAGCGCGGATAGAAGACGATGCCGGCCGGATCGCAATCGGCGAAGCGCACCAGGATCTCGCGCTCGAACGTCATACGGGAATCTCCTGAAGGGCGCGCCTCAGCGCGTCGCCGGTATCGTCCGCAAGCGCCGCTTCGCGGAGCTTCTTAAGGCGGTCAGCAGCACCCGTCATGCGTCGCAGCCGCGGCATGACCGCGAGCAGCGTATCGTAATTTCGACTACCCCGTTCATACGTGTCTCCATATCCCTTCAACACGCGAGGGCACTCCGCCCACTCGCGCGCCAGCGCTTCATCTTCCGCCGCGATGGAATGCAGCAGATCCAGCCACTCGCGAATTCGGGCATGCTCGCGCTGGAAGCGCATCGATCTGCGGCGCATCGGACGCAGCTTCGCGAGCAGGTAAAGTTGCAGAAAGCCGAAGATCGAAGTTGTCTCGACGATCTTGGCCTGCCCCGCCCACTTGCGCCGCAGCAGCCAGCGGCCCAACGCCGGCGGGACGATATCGGCGATCTCCTTCAGGCCCGGATGCAGGTACTCGTGGATCCGGACTACCTGGCCGGGAGCGGCACGTACCTCTTCGCGCACGCGCTGAAAGCGGGCGGCTCGAATCTTGAGGTCGGCCACGCGGATGGCGTCTTCGTACGACATCCACAGCGCGAGGTGCCGCGCTGCTTCCGGCATGAGGCCCTTGCAGAGCGCCTGGTACTTGGCGGCATACCGCGCATCCTGGTAATCGGTGAGTCGCGCGATTGCGGGGTCCGCTCCCTCGCGGTCGCGGCTCGGAAGAGCAACGACAGGTGTCGCACCCCAGCCTGCCGCGAAGGCACGCAAGCTGGCGTCCACCCCGACCTCTCCACGGCGGATCGCATCTTCGAACTGCTGCCGCGTAAAGGGTAACTCGTCTGTGGCGGCCAGCGCGCCGAAGAGCGCGGCGCTGATCACACTGCCCTCGGCGAGCGCCGCGAAGTCCGAGATGACGAGGCGTTTCGCCGCGCTGCGCGCGGCTTCGAGCAGCGCTTCCGAATCGACACGGCCATCGCCTATTGCCGTGCGCTCGGTCATCGAGTACACGCGATGAGACGACGCGATCAGAATCGTGCGATCGGGCGTCACCAGGCCTCGCTGAATCGCGCGGCCGGTCTCCATCAACTCGGAGGCGATCACGATATCGACTTCGCCGGGCACGGGCATCAGCGCGAGCACCGGTTCCCTGCCCTCGTCCTTCAGCAGCTCGACGTAATAGATCGTTGTACCGGTACGCTGCGCGACGCCCGGCACCGAAGTGGCCTGCGCGTAGTAACCCGCGTGCTCGGCCACATCGACAATCCAATCGGCGAGGACGCCGCCGCCCTCACCGCCCATGGCGAGTATCGCAATCGTGATCGCCCTCACTGCAGCAGCGCGATCACTTTCTGCTGGAAGCGATCCCACCAGCCGGGATTAGAGACCACCTCGGCGCGATAAAACGAGGGGCACAGCACCGCGGCATGCGCCGCCTCACCGCACAACCCGCAGGCCACGCAGCTATCGATCACCGTCGCCACCGGGTCAGTGCGTAGCGGGTCGGGGTTCGACTTGATCGTCAGCGACGGACAACCCGAGAGGCGAATGCACGAATGATCTCCGGTGCAGAGATCGGCATCGACGCCGTAGCGCTCCCGCACATGGGGAGCCTCGCTGCGGAGGCGGCGCTGTTTGGTCAGCATGCACTCGCTCTGCGCCACCAGCACCTTCGGCCCCTTCTCCTTCGTGGTGAGGGCCTCGCGCAAGGCGTCGCGCATTCCCGCGACATCGTAGGTACGCTTCAACGTGCGCACCCACTTCACGCCGACACCGCGCACGGCATCGGCGATCGAATCGTCCGCCCGCGTGGACGGGATGTCCTGCCCCCCGGTCGCAGCGGTATAGCTGTTATCGACGATCACGAGCAGGCTGTCGTTCTTGTTGAAAACCGCGTTGCTCACGCCCGACGTCAGACCGTTATGCCAGAAGCCGCCATCGCCCATAAAGCTGACGGTCCGCTGGGGATAAGCCGAGGAACTCGCCCAGCCGAGGCCATAGCCCATCGTGGTGGCGCCAATATTGAACGGCGGCAGGATCGAAAACAGGTGGCAGCCGATATCGCAGCTTACCTGCTGCGGGCCAAGCTCGCGCTCCACCAGCTTCATTGCCGTGAAGATGGGGCGCTCCGGACAACCCGTACAGAACGACGGCGGTCTGGGATGCACGTGCTGCTCCAGGGACGGCCCCGGCACGGGCACGTGACGTCGGGCGGTCAGTCGTGGCGCATAGAGCTCGACAAACTGCTGCACCCCCTGCGTCACGACGGAGGCGGTGTACTCGCCTGCCATCGGCAGCAGGTCTTTGCCGTGGAGGCGCGTGGCGATTCCGGCCTTGCGCAGAATCGTGTGCAGATTCTGTTCGAGAAAGTCAGGTTGACCTTCCTCGATCAACAGTACCGCTCGCTTGGAGGCACAGAAGGCCTCGATCTCATCCTCGACCAGCGGGTACGTTACGTTGAGGATGTGCAACGGCACCTTCGTGTCGCCGTAGACGTTCGACAGATTCAGCAGCTCCAGCGCGCGGATGGTGGTGTTGTACATGCCACCCTGCAGGATGATGCCGAAGTCCTGGGTGCCGTCCGCGAAGGTTTCGTTGAGCTGGTGCTCGTGGATGTAACGCTGCGCGGCGGGCCAGCGCTTTTCGATCTTCTCGCGCTCATGCAGATAGCTGGCTGGAGGCAGAACGATGCGGCTGACGTCGCAAAGGGGACGATCGGGAGTATACGACGGACGAACGTTATCCTTCGCGGTGAAGCGTCCGTGCACGTGACAGGCACGGATGCGGAGTTCCAGCATCACGGGCGTGTTGCTGGCCTCGGAAAGAGCAAAGCCCTCTTCCACGGCGCGAACGATCGATGGCAGATTCGGACGCGGATCGAGAAGCCACATCTGTGACTTCATCGCAAAAGCATGCGAGCGCTCCTGCATAATGCTGGAGCCCTCGCCATAGTCTTCACCGACGATGATCAACGCACCGCCGGTCACACCACCCGAGGCAAGATTGGCCAGGGCGTCTGACGCGACGTTCGTACCGACCGTCGACTTAAAGGTCACAGCACCGCGCATCGGATGGTGCACGGAGGCTGCCAGAGTGGCAGCTGCAGTGGCTTCCGAGGCGCTGTGTTCGAAGTGCACTCCCAAACTTTCGAGGATGTCGCTCGCGTCGGTGAGCACGTCCATCAAATGCGAAATGGGGGCACCCTGATATCCGGCGACATACGACACTCCCGATTGCAACAGCGCCTTGGTAACGGCGAGGATGCCCTCGCCGTAGAATTGCTCATCCTTGCCCAGCCGGAGCTTCTGGACTTCGCGCTTAAAGGATCGTTCCGCCATCCCGTTTCATTACTGTAGCAATGAGTGTCCCGGGTTGGCGGGCTCAGCCAACGGCGTGCCAGTCTCCGCGCACGCTTTCCCATGCCCTTGATAAGGTCGGTCCTGATCCTCGTCCCGCTCCCGGGTGGCGGCTGAATCTGGTCCGGCTCGAGACTGATCACTTCCTCCACCGACTCGGCCAATGCACCAATCACAGTCGATTCCCCTTCCAGAATCATTTCAACCACTACAGTGCAGGTATTGACAGTTTTTTCGGTCTTGGACATTTCAAAGCAGAGTCGCAGGTCGACCGCTGGCACGATGTTGGCGCGCAGATTGATGACTCCGCTCATGAAATCGGGCGTCCGCGGAATCCTGGTGGTCGTCGTGAAGTTGGGCGCAGCGGGAATAAATGGCGACGCAATTGCTCTAACAGGGGCAGGAGAGCGAAGCAATGCCCTTAATCAACATCGTGATCGCGTTAATTGTCGTGGGTGTCCTGCTGTGGCTGGTTAACACTTACATTCCAATGGCTTCCAGCATCAAGACCATCTTGAACGTTGTGGTGGTTGTCGCTGTGGCGATCTGGGTGCTGCAGGCAGTCGGTCTCTGGGGGACTGTAACCAGTTACCGGGTAAATTGATGTCCCGCCTTATACACCTTGACCGTGCCGGATGACGGGCGTACCCATTACGTTCCGCACGAGCGCGGTCAGGGAAGCAGGGGCGTAGGGTTTTTGCAAAAAGCCGGCAACCCTGGGTTCCTGCAGCTTCCGCATACATTCCCCTTCGTCCTGGCCGGAAGACACAATCACTCGAATTCCGGGCTTCATCGTGAAGAGATGAGGGAGCACTTCTTCGCCGGAGAGAACGGGCATTACCAGGTCGAGAAGGACCATCGAAATGCTCTCCGATCGCTGTGCGAAGATCCGTAGGGCTTCCTGACCATTCTCTGCCAGGATCACTTCATAGCCGGCTCGGGTCAGAGCCTGCTGCAGGAAATTGCGCACGATTTCCTGATCGTCAACCACCAGAATGGTTCCTTCTCCTGGAACCAGTCCTGACGTCTCGCGAGGTCTTTCCGGCAGCCTGATGTCGGAGCCGCCTGGAAACAGGACTTCAAATGTCGTTCCGAGACCAGCTGCGGTCACAACACGGACCGCGCCTTTGTGGCCGCGCACAATGCCGAGCGCCGCCGAAAGTCCCAAACCGCGGCCGAGGAACTTGGTAGAGAAGAACGGGTCGAAGATGCGCTTGCGCGTTTCTTCATCCATGCCGCCTCCGGTGTCGCGGACCCGGAGCACCACATAATTGCCATCTTTCCGGTGGTCCGTAAGATAAGTGCTCAGCTCTTCGATTGAGGCCCGGCGTACTTCCGTTGTCACGATGACGGAGCCGGTCTCGTTCTGTATCGCCTCACCAGCATTGATCAAAAGGTTCATGATCAACTGCTCGATTTGGGTTCGATCGGCCTGAATGGCGGGTAGGTCAGGGGCCAGATTCAGAGTCAGTTCGGCCTTGCGTGGAATGGATGCCTGAATCAACGGCACGAGGTCCTCGACGAGGGTCGAGAGACTGACGGGCTCGACAACGAAACGTCCCTTACCCGCGTAGGCCAGCAACTGGCGTGTCAGATCGGCTGCCCGTTCACTGGCCCGGACCACATCCTGCAAGAGGGGACGGGCGCTGTCCGCATGGCCCAGGCAATCGATAGCGAGAGACGCATTGCCCATAATGCCGAGGAGCAGATTGTTGAAATCGTGTGCAACGCCGCCGGCCAGCAGACCGATACTTTCGAGCTTCTGCGAGTGTTGCATCTGCTGGTTGAGGCGGGTTCGTTCGGTGATGTCGGTAACGATCACGACTGCGCCTCGAGGCTTATCGTTAGCACCGAGCATCGGATCGATCGTGATGTTAAAGGTGCGGTCCCCACGCGCGATTTCACGAGTGGCACGGTGCATCTCCTGTAACGCCTCGAGATAAGGGGGCTCGCCCTTGCACGGCGGAATCAGCTCGTCTAAAGGGCGGCCAATGACTTCCTGACTTTTCAGCTCGAGCAAGGTGGCAAGCGCGGCATTGGTCCTCTGGACGGTAGCGTCCGCGTTGAGAAGAGCGACCCCGTCGCGAATGGCGTCGAAGGTGGTCTGCCAGTCGATGGCGGCTTCGTGGAGTGCCTGCTCGGCGGTACGGATCCGGAGCAGAGAACGCACGGTGGCAACGAGAACGGCGGGTTCGACGGGAGCAGTGATGTATCCGTCGGCGCCCACATCAAGCGCCATCACACGCGACTGGTCGTCCACCGCAGAGGCAGACATTTGCAGAACGGGGGTGGAAGCGCCTTCGGCGGAAGTTTTGATTTTCCGGCAGACCTCCACACCCGACATGTCGGGCAACCGAACGTCCAGCAGGACTAGATCAGGCCGATCCTGCCCCACGCGAAGGAGTGCCTCGCCGCCGGTGCCTGCCTCCAAAACATCGAATCCGGCACGACGCAGAACGCGGCCCGTGGCATAGCGGCCCGCTTCATTGTCGTCTACCACCAGGATGAGTTGACGTTCTATCGGTGTCATGAAGAAGTCATTCCACTCCCGGCCTGATCTCTTCGGTCACCAGGTCGCCCACACCCATCTCGATACAGAGCCTGCGCAATTCGCCTGCGGCAGTTCCGTCAGTTAGACGGTACTTGGGCAGGAAGCCAGCCCCGTACCCTTCGATTCGGGAACGTTCGTCGTTGTCGATCCGACTGGAGGAAGACACGATCACCGGTATTTCTTTCGTGCGCTGATCGGCACGCAAGCGTTCGAGCACATCCAAGCCGCCCAACTCCGGCATCAACAGGTCCAGCAAAATCAGTTGGGGCAGTTCCTCCCGAGCCAACTTCAAGCCTTCCATTCCATTCGCAGCTTCCATGACTTGGCAGGGTGGCGTGGGGAAGAGTTGCCGGAGCAGATAACGGGATACTTCTTCATCGTCAATCAGGACAACTTTACGGGTCAAGCTGCTGCCGGCGAAGCGGTGGAGATGGTCCAGCAGCCAGCGCCGTTCAACGGGCTTATGAGCGAACGCGTCTGCCCCGAGAGACATCGCCTTGACCCGATCGTCAACGTTGGTGATCACGAGCACCGGGAGATCGCGCGTGGCCGGATTGCTTTTCAATTCGGGGAGCAGGGACCAGCCCTCCTCGCCTCGGAGCATGATATCGAGGATGATCGCGCCGGGGCGAAGCGTCTCGAGGATTGCTCGCGCCTCACGCAGACTGCGTGCCGTGACGGGTTGAAAGCCGGTGCCTCGCAGATACTTTTCGTAGAGTAGCCGTGGTTCGATTTCGTCTTCGATTACCAGCACCGGAACGCGGGCGTGGTCCACTTCGGGCGCCACCACCACCTCGCCGTAGGATTGCTGGGGCTGGTAATGAATGGGTATGGTCGCGGAGAAGGTGGAGCCGAGGCCGGGCGCGCTGGAGAGGGTCACAAAGCCGCCCAGCAGTTCCGCAAGTTTCTTGGCAAGCGGAAGGCCCAAACCAGTGCCTCGGAATTTCCGCTGGAGGGAATTCTCGAGCTGCGTGAACTCCTGGAAAATCACGCTCTGGTGTTCCGGCGCGATTCCGATGCCGGTATCGGCGACCGCGAAGACCACGTCCTTACCCGTATCGGAGAGGCGGGCCGTGACGCGCACCTCGCCTTGTTCGGTGAACTTCAGAGCATTCGAGATGAAGTTACGCAGAATCTGGGAAATCTTGCCCTCATCGGAAGAGAGCGGCGGAAGATTCTCCGGTTCGTCAAAGACCAGGTTTACGGAAGTGTTGAGAAGGAGAGGGCGGAGCATTCCGCGCAGAGCGCCGAACAGATTATCGACATCAAACTCCTGCGGGCGGATGACGATCTTCCCGGCCTCGACCTTGGCGAGGTCGAGAAGGTCGTTGACGAGTTCGGAGAGATTCTCGGCCGATTTGCGAATAAAGAAAATCTGGCGCTCCTGCTCGGGCTGCAGATCCCCATCGGCGCGTTCGAGGAGCAACCGCGCCAATGCCAAAATCGAGTTGAGCGGAGTCCGAAACTCGTGCGTCATGTTGGAGAGGAAGCGAGTCTTGACTTCGTCGGCGCGGCGCAAATGGTCGGCGCGTTCGTCCAGTTCGGCGTAAAGCGCCACCACACCGCGATTGGTATCCTCCAGTTCCCGATTCAGGCGCGCCAGTTCCTCCTGGCGCAATCGCAACTCCTCGAGAGTGCGCAGCAGATCCCCGTTCTGTTCTCGTAACTCGTCAAGCAGGCTGCTGGGACCCTGGCGAATCAGCTGACCGAGCAATTCCTGCAAGTGTGGGCCGGTATAAAGGCGGGAATTGCGCGGAAGCAGCTTACACATGGTCACGAGGGTGCCGCCGCCGTGCGAGGTTTGAATCTCGAACCGGTCCATCAGTCGCCTCGCCCCCACGATTCCCATTCCCATCCCGGTCTTCGAGGAATACTCACCTTGCAAGATGCGGTCCAAGTTAGGAATACCGGGTCCACGATCTGTAATGTGGATCACCAGCAGTTGCGGGGGCGTCTGCCCTTCGAGGAAGAAGTCGACGCGTCCGCCTCCGGCATAGCGGAAGGCGTTCCGGGCGATCTCTGATACGGCAGTGGCCAACCGGGTTTGTTGCTGGGGATCGAAAGATAGCAGGGCGGCGATCTGCCGCGTCCGCTGACGAGCGGAGACCACATCCTGCTCGTATCGAATTTCCGCCTTCAGGATGGGGAGGGTCACGCTTTTCGATTCGCCTCTCTTACCACCACGACGGTAACGTCGTCCCGGCCGCGAGAGTAATCGCGGTACAAAACTCCGGCAATCAAGCTGGGATGCCTCTCCCGAAGGCCGGGGTAAGGGTCGAACGACCAATGGGTCTGCAACCCGTCGGAATGGAGCACTAACAGGGACTGTGAATCCCAAGGATACATGAACTCCTGGATTTTGCGCACCGCGTGCCCGGCGGTACCGGCGCTGGAGACCAGGTGGCGCGCCGATCCGCTTTCCGGCATAACCAACGCTGAGATATTCCCGACCCCGGCGAAGCGGACGACGCGTTTCTCGGGATCGATATCGGCAACCCCAACGGCGGCACCACGCGTAGAACGAAGAGCACCGTGAATCTGATCGAGGAGTGCGGGTAGCGGTACTGCAAGCCGTTCACCGGCGGTCGCGATGGCAGCCTGTGAAGCCAGCGCGGCCTGCGGACCGTGACCGAGCCCGTCGGCAACCGTCGTTCGGGAGTAATCTTGAGCCTCCTGAAAGGCCCAGGAATCGCCACACTCCTGCTCGCCGTGAACCGGTACGGAGATGCCTCCGCAGCGAAAGCGACGCCCGTCGCCATTGGGAGCGGCGCCACGCCCATTCTTCCAAAGCTGAGCTAACAAGGCCGTGCCGTGTGAGCGGCTGGAGTAGATTTCGTGAAAATCCGAGAGACGGGCAATAGCACCCAAGCCGGTGCCGGCACTGCCAGCCGTGGAATAGCCGTCCTCAAAACAGCGGGTCATATCGGCGATGCCCGGCCCCTTGTCGAGTGCCAGGACCTCAATGCCGTGATTGTGGGAATTCGCGGCGAGTGAGCGGAGCAGCATCTGCCCACCGCGTCCGTGCTTCAAAATATTAGTCGCAGCCTCGGTGACAACGAGGCCCACGTTACCTGCGGAGACTTCGTCAAAGGAGAGCTCTCGAGCAATCCCCAATGCGCGGCGACGAACCTCAGCCGCATGAGTCGGCTCCTGGATGGAAATGCAGATCTGTATCAACTATGCGCTCCCGGGCGCGTCTACTTCCAACGAGTAATCGTGACCCGGGTTCCCTCTCCTGGTTTTGAGAAAATGTCGAACTCGTTGCTGAGCCGTTTGGCTCCGCTTAATCCCAGGCCCAGGCCCGTACCCGTGGAATAGCCGTCCTTCATTGCCAAGGTTATATCGGCAATTCCAGGGCCATTGTCTTCGAAGGTGAGCCTGAGCCCTTTGCGGTGACCATCATTCAGGGCTTCGAGGCGAGCCGAGCCGCCGCTCCCATAAATCAGGGTGTTGCGCGCCAATTCGCTAGCTGCCGTAACGATCTTGGTCTGATCCACCAGCCCGAACCCCAGTTCCACGGACCAAGCGCGTACTTGCTGGCGGATCATGACGACGTCGCTGTCCGAACGGATCGGAAGGGATTCAGCCCTGATGAGGGACATTCGACTCGTCTCCGAATTCCAGCCGATCAGCTTCATTACGCCGCAGTAACTCCATACCCTTTTCCACGTTCAGGGCGGTGCGGATGCCGGGAAGGGAGAGGCCCAATTCGACCAGGGTGATCGCCACCGCGGGCCGCATACCAACAACTACTGTTTCGGCGTCGAGGATCCGGGACATGGCTGCGATGTGTCCCAGCATGCGGCCGATGAAAGAGTCCAC
>Ga0105248_10008924_pt1 | contig 11023 bp, 8 predicted proteins | sample KBSS34metaG_FD_81524 | JGI IMG/M metagenome (GOLD analysis project Ga0105248, IMG submission 81524) | Switchgrass rhizosphere microbial communities from Kellogg Biological Station, Michigan, USA - KBS S3-4 metaG | ecosystem: Host-associated > Plants > Roots > Rhizosphere > Soil | place...
GTCCAGACATCGAACAGATGGGACATTGAACTTACCAACCCCTGATCAATGCCATCGAATACCAGTTGCCTTACCCGCTCGCGTTCAGTCGGATCGACACAATCGTAGGCCACCTTGCTTGATGCCTCGCGCTCAAAGAATGCAAGCAACAGCAGAGTGCCGGCGATGGTGAAGATCATTACAAAGATGCCGAGAAACCGTTCTTGGTTCATCCCGATGGCCACAAGGGAACGCCCGAACCGGCGAACAACCGCCACAGGATCAGGATCGCCACCAGCACCAGCACAACGCCGAGGATCACGACCACCATGTGCGGCAGCACAATGCCGATCGCGCCCAGCACCCACACGATCAGATAGAAGCACAGCGCCAGGCCGCACAGATAGATCAGCGCGTAGATGAGCCGCTCGACCATGGTTGCCTCCTGTACACAGATTGTGGTAGCCTGTCGGCATGAGCACACACGAAGGCGATCTGCACCTGATCATGATGGCGGTGCAGAAATTGGTCGATGAGATACTGCCGCCCGACGAAGACGGAATGCAGGATCACACGCCGGAAATTCTCGATCGGATGCAGGGGGTGCAAGACACCGTCTGCTTGATCCTCGGCGTGGCCAAGCGTCCGCTTATTGCCCCTGACGCCTAGCCTGCTCCAGATACTGACTGATGCTGTCCACCCATTGCTGGTCAGCGCGCTGCGCGATCGGTGCGCCACGTACCCCACGCTGCATCAGGTAGTCGTAGCGGAAGGGATCATAGCCCATCTGCCGGTAGGCATCGAGCATCTGCGGATACATCAATTCCTTCGGGACCGACTGCTCCAGCCCGCCGACATATTGTCCACCGAGTTGCGTGTCGTAGGTCCGGTGCGGCGTGATCGGATCAGTGATCACCCGCCCCTCGGGATCGAGCCGCGCGATCGACCGGCCGGCCGCCCCGGTCGGAACATTGAGCAGTTGCGGATCGGTCACCGCCGCTCGCGCCTCGGCCACGCTTGGCAGGCCCAGCTTCTGTGCCTCCGCGGTGTCCATCTTCTTTGCGAACTTGTTGCGGGCATCGCCTGACGCCTTGGACAGCCACTTCTGCAGATTGGGTGAGCGCAATCCAGGCCACCCAGGAAGCTCGGGAAAGTTGGCGTCCTTGGTTCGCATCATTTCATCAAACTTGGTGGACGCCTCCCGCGACAACGGCTTGGCCTTGACCATCTCGGCCAGCGTGTCCGACACATGGTGCGAGAAATCGACCGACCGCTCGCCCATGGCCGTATAGGGGAAATAGACCGGATTGCCGCTCTCAGCCAATTGGCGGGTTTGATTGGCCAGCCGGCCAATCACGGGTTTACCCGATGCCCATGCCGCCCCGGTTTCGGCATTGGCCGGCATAAAGCCGGCGCCACCCTGCATTTCGACCGGGTTGCGGAGTTGCCGCTCGCCCACCGCGGTAAGCATCGAGCCGGTGCGCGAACGGTCACCCCACGCCGGCAGCAGCCAGCCGCCCTGCAGCGCCTCAGGCGTGATCGTACTCTCGTTCAGCGGTGCGGTTGGAACGTGCGTGGCCGTCATTTCCGAAATTGGCCGCGGCAGCTTCACCTTGGACACGCCATGCCATAGCTCGTCCGGCGAGGACGCCTGCAGGCCCTGCTTGGCGGTCTGGGGAATAGCCGCCCGCCTGATGGCCCCAGCGCCCAGCACCGCGCCCTCCATCGCCGGCGCCACCAGCGGAGCTCCCGCGGCGCCCAGCGCCTGCGCCACCACCGGAGCCGGATCGTAATACTCGTTACCGTAGTGCTGCAGCGCACCGGCACTCTCCATCGCCTTGCGCGCACCCTCGTTGAGCGAACCGATGGCGGCGGGGATACCGTAGCCGCCCTCCACGAAACGTGTGCCGGCGCCCTCCGCACGGCCTCTGCGGCCGGTCCTGGCGGCGGCGGCCGCTCGAGCCGCTTCGGCCTCGGCCGCGGCGCGCTCGGGGCGACGGTCCTCGACGTTGCCGCTCTCGGGCCAGCCACCGACTGCGGCCGTGAAGGCCTCGGGATTGACCGGAATGCCGCCGGGTCCGAACTTGGGATAGTCCTGCGTGGTCGCGCGCAGATAGCGCCGGACCTCGTCGTTGTTCACGACGGTGCCGGGCCGGTCGGGTACGAATACCTCGGGGCCGTCCTCGCCCACCACAGTCGGGCCGGTTGGACGGCCACCCCCAGCCATGCCGGGTATGGTGTTGATGACCGGCGCATAGTTGAACGGCCGCGGGTTGGCGAAGAAATTCTGCACCGGCCGCGACATCAGCGCCCGCCCGCCAATCGGTGGCCCAAGCGCACCCAGCAGCCCGCCGCCAAGTAGCAGTGGATTGCCGGTCATCACGCCGCCACCGATCGCACACACGCTCGCCGGCAGTGACATCATGTAGGCGCGCGGCGCCGTGCCGGACTGCGGCAGCGGCTTCATCACGTTTTCACCAGCCTTGGCCAGCCGGGACAGATCGCCGGTGCCGCGGGCATAGCCGCGCCGGCTCTGGTTCACCATGGCCGCCCGCAATGCAGATGGGGAGATCAGCCCCTCCGCGCCGCCGCCACCAGTGACCGCCCGCTCGATCGGCAGAATGTTGCGATATTCCCGCCGTACCTGTTGCCACGCCCCCAGATCAGACGACCCGATGCGCTCTAGATGCCGCTCCATAGCGTGATCGAGCGCGTTTTTGACCCCGCGCAGCGTGTCAGCCACCTCGGCTGGCGCACTGCGGGCCGCCGCCTCCATGCGCGAACGCAACGAGGCATAGGCCGGCCCGGGAATAACGCCGTTGTTGGCCCCCAGCGCCTGCGCGATTTCCTCCTGAAACCCTCGGATCACCGGCGCGCGATTGGGCGGCGACACATTGCCGTTGTAATGATCCACCGCCTGGCGGATTTGCGGCCCCATGGCCTGATCCGGGTGCAGAGTATTGTTGGCCGCCAGCCGGTCAAATTGATTGCCGATCCGTTTGAAGGCATCGTCTATCACCTCGGGCGTGGCACGCTCGGCATCGATACCCGCCCGCCGCAGCACGGCTTGCGTGAACTGCTCCTTGCCGCGCTCCGTCATGCGGGTGCCGGCGCCGGTCACATCGCCAAGGCTCTGCTCCAGATATTGCAGCGGCGTACTGCCGGTCTTTTGCCCGGCGGAAATGTCGCGCACGCCCTCCCGCTCAAGCAACGCCACATCGGCCGGCTTCACCGCCCCGCCCCGTGGCGACACCAGCAGGCCGCGCGCGCCCAGCGCAGCAGCTTGCGGCCCCACCGCGCCGATCATCCGCGCATAGGGCTCGGCCGCCGTGCCCTCGGTGAATTGGCCGGCAGCTTCGCTGCCGATCCCCGGAACGACGGCGCCTTGGATAAGACGCCGTGCCCAGCCACCCGGGCCGCCCAGCGCCGCCGGCACCATTTCGGTGACGGTCTGGGCATATTGGCCGGGAACGGTTTTGGGTTCGTACAGCGGCCCGGTGGCTTTCTCGACGGTGCTACGGATTTCGCTTGAGGTCGGCCCCTGCAACAGCGGCAGCGGCACCCGGCGCGCATACTTGGAGATCGTTTCCGGGGACACGTCGTAGCCGAATTGCTCGGCCAGCGCGCTACCGCCCCGCGCCGCCAAATCGCGGAGATCGCCCGCCGTGCCGGCGAGCTTCATCACCCCTTTGGGCAGGCCGATCGCGGCAGATTTGGCCACATCTTCCGCCACGCCCGGCTCGTCATCCGGCGCAAATTTGTCCCACGGGCCGGCCGGTCGTTCCGGCGGCGCAAATTTGTCCCACGGGCCTGCTTCTGCCATTTACCGCCCCGATCTCTGGATGGTCGCCCAATCATCTGGATTGTGCGGATTGCCGCCCTTGAAAATCTTGTCGGGATAATCGGGATCGATGTAGCCAGGTTTTACTTTCGGCTGCGCCGTCTTGCGGGAAGAGGCAGCGGCGTCCGGCGGTGCAAACCGCGGCGGCGGCGCGGTGCCGGGACCGTGAATGATTTCATGGCGCATGCGCTGCACGCGCTCAAGATTGTAGAGCAGTTGTTCTGGCGTCCTTGATTGCTCCAGACTGCCCTGCACCGCCTGCAAGGCCGCCATATCCTTGTCGGACACGTTGCCAAGCGCACCGCCGGTCGGCGATGCCGCGCGCATCTTTTGCAACTCATCAAAGGAAACTCTTGCTTTGGCAGTTTGCAACATGCCCGCCAGGTCGCCCGCTTGGCCGCCAAACTTGCTCGCCAGCGAGCCATACAGACCCGTCGTCGATTTCGGATTTGCCTCAATGATCTTGATGGCCTGATCAATATCCTCCTTGACCGGATCAATCATGCCGGCCTGTTTTCTTTGCCGTTCTTGCTCCGCCTGATCCTTGACGGCCCGCTTGGTCATTTCCTCGGCGTAGACCTTGCTGTTCATGCCGGGCTGTGGCGGCGGGAACGCGCGGCCGGGAGCGGGTGCAGGAGCCGTCGTCGGAACGCCGCCGCCGGACGGCGGCAGTGCCGCCGCGGGGCTGGCGGCATAGTCAGCACCCCCGCCTTGGCCGTAGACCGGCGCCGTGCCCTTGGTGAATACATCTGGATTGGCGCCAACGGCAGTCGTAGCGGGCGCCGGGCCGCCGGTGAATGGCACCATTTCGCGCGTGCGCGCATTGGCCCAAACCGGAATTTTCTGGTCGGGGTAATCCGGGTGCGGTATTTCCACCACCTTCCAATCGCCCTCGGTCTTCGATTGGATCGTCTTGGCGATGAATGCCGCATGTTCTGGCGTGCCGCGCGCGAACCCTGCCGCACGCGCCAGCTTTTCCGCCTCGGTCATCTGGTTTTCGGCAAACGTGCGCTCGAAATTGGCCTGCGACTGCTTGCGTTCAGCCTGTCGTTCTCTGAGTGCTGCCGCCGCCTGCGCGGTGCGCGCATCAAGCCCGGCGCCGGCCTGGAAGCCCTCCAAGGCGTTGCCCCAGGAGGATTGCCCGCGCAACGGATTGGACGGCTGCAGCAACCCAAGTCCGAGCCCGATCAGCGAATTCGATCGGCTCTGCAGCGCATTAGCAAAGCTGTCCGGCTCGCCGGCGGCGTTCTGCGGGTTGAACATATCCATGAGGCTATTCGGCATTGTCTTTCGCCTCTGCTGTGATGGCCCTTCGGCAACGGCCGTGTCGTTGACGCCCGGCACGCCGCCCATGTAGCCGGCGGCCAGGCCCAGGCCGGTGGTGTCGATCGGCTTGACATCAAAATTTGCATCGGTGGGGAAGTTCTTCGGCGTGTAGCCCATCTGGTGAGCGCCGGCGGCGCTGATGTCGACGCCGCGGCCGGTGTACGGCGCCGGGCCGGTGTCGGTCTGCTGCAGCGGAAACGGCTGGCTTTGCCCGGGCGGCGTGACCAGAAACCACTTGCCGAGCCCGCGTCGTGTCGGCAGCGCAATGCCCTGCTGGCTGTCCGGCACGCCCAGCGCGTTGGAGCCTGGCCGATCGGCATTATCGTAAAAGCCCGCAAACGGAAGTTGCGAGTACCAAGAGCCGAGCGGCATGGCCTACCTCACAAGAGCGAAAGCAAGCTGCCGCCAACGGCGCCAATGCCCGCACCAGGCAGGCCGCCGAACGAGCCGCCAATGCCGGCGCCTGCGGCCGCACCGCCGAGCAGCTTCTGCAAGGTCGAGGGATTGTTGATCGGGGTGGTTTGCGAACCGGTCATGCTACCGCCCAACCCGCCAGCACCGCCCACAATCGCATTGAGCCGCGCAAGCTGTTCCCAGGGATAAGCTTGCTGGGCGTTGTAAGTCTTGATCTGATCCTCAAGCTGCTTTTGAGCCCGCTCGTTGTAATACTGCCCCAAGCCCATCAAGGATTGCGCCGGCGCATATTGTGCCTCATCAAGCTTTGGCATCAGTTGCGCCCATTGCCCCGCGCGTTCCAGGCCCTGGCTGTAATCTTGCGCCAGGATCGGGTTCGCACTTTCCGCGAGAGCGCGTGACATCACATCGGTGTGGGCGCCGCTGCCATAGCGGCCGGCACCACTCATGGAGGCATTGACGCGATCGCCAATGCGCCGGTTGTTGGTATCGAGAATTGATTGTAAAAAAGGGTTCTGCTGTTGGCCGGCGGCCTGGATTTGTTGCCGCCCCAGTTGTTGCGCGGCCTTGACGCCCGCAGTGCCGCCCGCTGCCGCGTCGGGAGCCGCAATACCGTAGGCCGCATTCCAACCAGTGCTGAAATACGGGCTTACATCGGCCTGCGTCTGGCCGGTCCAAGGCTGGTAGCCGACGTTGGCGTTGTAATTGTTCTGGGCCGAATTCATCGCATTGATCAAAAACGGTTGCGCCGCCGACCATGGGTCTTTGGTTTGCTGGGTCTGCTGGGTAACTGGGGTTTGGCCGCCGCTGCTCATAGCGGTTTCTCCATGATGACGTGGCGTAAGCGATAGCCCCGTGGTTTAAGAAAGCGCGACCAGCCGGGGCGGCAGATAGTCCTGCACATCACACAGCCGGCATCGCGCAGCATCTGCTCGAACTGCGGCAGCAGCTCCTGCCACTGCTCGCGATCAAAACCAGCAAGCCAGATCATGTCGCCGTAACTTGCGCCGCCCATCTGGTGAACACGCACGCCAACCAGCGCGCGCGCTATCTCACCATCCATCACCAGCACCAGCCGCACCTCGCGGCGCACGATTTGCCCGATCAGATCGGCCACGCTTTCGTGTGATCGTTGCGCGATCCGCGGCAGAAACGGTAGCCAAAGATGTGCCCAGGCTTCGTGCTGATCGAGCGGGATCGCTTGGAGCTTCACAGCTTGATCATGATGTTCCAGAACGAGGTCGGTTGCATGATGTTGTGAGCCGCGCCCGAACCGGCGTTTTGAATAGTAACGCCAGTTCCCGCAGCTAAAGTCGTGCTACTCGTGGTCGACGATGCCGCATTCATCCCAAAAGTCCCGCCGGCCACCCCATCCCACGCCCCCGTGTAATTTCCAACTGTCCCAGGCCCTAAGGTATGAAGATGGGTGGGATCGGTTACTGCGTGATTATGGACCGCAAGTTCAGCCGTGGTCAGAGTGTGAGCTTCTTCACCGAGAAATCCACCGAGCGCGCGTGACGTGAGGCCCGAGCCCGCGCCGGCTATGCCGAGCGTGCGGCCGAGTTGCCGCGTCAATGTCATTCTGCAATTGGCGGCCCAGGCCGCCGCTGCCGTGCCTTGCGTGGCTCTGTTGCTGGTAACACCCGCGCTGGTGAGAACCGGCGCATTGAGGTCATTGATGTTGCTGTACAGCAGCGTGAATAAAGCCTGGCAGTCAACATTGGCGCGAGTGGATGCGCCCGAACTTGCGCTGCCGATCGTGCCGTCATTCATTATGACCCAACCAGTATCGGCTGTGGTCTTGAGCGTCAGCTTGGCGTCACCCGTCGTGAAGGCACCGCCACCACCGCCGGTCATGGGCGACCAAGCGGCACTCTGGCGGCCATAAAGCTGACCATCATTCGGCGCTTCGCCGAGCCCGCCGGGTGGACCCGGTATTCCCTGCGGACCCGCAGGACCAATGGGACCAGTGGCGCCAGGTTGCCCGGCACCGGAAAATTCCGTGATGATGACGATGCCGGCGCTGCCGTTGCCGGTCTGGATAAAGCCCGAGGTCTGGTGGCTGATGGCGCCGCTGCCGCCGGAACCATAGTTGCCGGCATTTACGCCTAGTCCGCTGCCTGTCGATCCCACGGCGGGGATTTGCGCGCCGCCACCGAAATAGCTCGATCCGCCGCGGCCGCCGCCACCGATGATGGCACCGGCAAAGCCGAGCGAATACTCGCCTTGCTCACCCGGACTGCCCGCAGCAACAATGTCGCCAATGCCGGGTATCGCGCCCGCGCCGCCGGTCGGCACGATGTCGCCGTTGATGGTGCTGGCGCCGCCGTAGCCGCCATTGGCAAGGCAAAGCGAACCGACCAAGCTTTGATTGCCGGGGAAGCCGCCGGGGGCACCGCCACCGGAGCCGCCGAAGCCGACAACAACCGTCTGTGATGTGCCAATCTGATCGGCGGTCGCGAATTTGCGGCTGTAGCCGCCCGAACCGCCGCCACCGCCGCCCATCAGATTGCCAGGAGAGCACGCCGACGAACCAGCGCCGCCGCCGCCGCCGACGCATTCGATGATGCAAGACTTCATCCCCGGGGTGGGCGTGTAGGTGAATGTACCGACAGTGTCGAACACCTTAACGCCCAGCACGATGCCGTGGCCGCCGTAAATCGCATCCTGCACGAACGCGGTCGTTGCGATGCTGTTGTCGGCATCGCCGGGTGGCGGCGTGGGCGCCTGCGGATCGCCGACAAAAACCGGGCTATCAAGCTCGGCGAAATTGCCGGCGCTGTAACTGTAAATCCAGTTGGTGCCGTTCCAGATCAGGTCAACATAACGATTTTCTTTGAACTCCCCGCCCTGCAGGCTGGCGCCATCCGGGTTCTTAACCTCAACGTCGCCGAGGCCGTCCATGTTCAAGGTCATGACGCCGGTGTTGGTGAGGCCGGCGCCGACCTTGAGTTTCACCACCAGCGATGGCGGCATTGCCGTGTAGGTGACACCGGATAAAAACGCCTGCGCATTGATGGTGCCGGTGGTGACAATGGTGCCGTTCAACAGGTCGCGGTTTTTGGCGTGTGCAGCCATCATCGAGCGCGCGGAATTGTTGACTGACTTGCGCGCTTGGTGCTCTTGCCAATCGATCAGGCCATCGGCGTTGCCGTTGTTGTTAGCCGTTTTCGACCATGACTGAATATCTTCGCCGGGCATGAGAATTTCCTTACATCATGAATTCCAGCGTCAGGCCGGAAGCAACCGCGCCGGCCGCCCCCAACGGAATGCCGCCAGTGCCGCCATAGGTGCAGCCGCTGACTGCGCCCGACATTTCCGTTGCTCTTACGATATGCGCGCCGAGAGCAGTCGATTTGAAGGTGGCGGTTTGCGTTCCCCCACCGTTTGGTGGTTGGTACGCGATCACGCCGCTCGGATCGGAGGTGGCGTCATAAGCAACACCCAAGCAGGCATAGGCAACATGACCGAACATCAGGGTTTGATATTCAGCCCGGAACACATCTTCCGCCAAACCGGAAACAAACCAAATGAACGTGTTTGGGGTTGCAGCATTCGTCCATATGGCAGCGGTGGAAACGGCGTGATCCGTCGTGTCCGAGGAGCGGGCGGTCACCTGTACGCGGTTGTAGGCGTTCCACACTCCCAGGTATGCTGAAAACCCGCCGCCGCCGGCGCCGCCCAGTATCCAATTCGGATTAGCCGCTCCTGCGTACCCGGTTATGGTGGTGCCGACATAGGTGCCGCGCTGCGCCGCGCAGGCATTGGTAATGGACGCATTGTTGAGCCACAGGCCCTTGACCCGCACCAGTGCAGTGCCGGCCGAGCGCGTCGTGTCGTTGGTCCAATCGGGGCCGTGGCACAGCCGGATGGTGCCGGCGTCGTTCCACACGAACCAATCGTTGACCTTGCCGACGCCGAGCGCCGCCGGGTTCTTGGTGGTGTCGGTAGTGGCGCAACCCAATTCCGCGAATGTCGTCGCCACCATGTTGGTGCCGTCGAACAGGCTGATCTGATTGCCGACATAGGGCGTGTAATACACCAGACTTGCGACGGGCGGATTTGCCGTCATCACCGGCGTGCCGGACGTGAGCGTCAGCCGCCCCTGCGGCGACACCACAACGCCGGTGACCGAACCGGATGGGCCGGTGGCGCCGGTGTCGCCTTTCACTCCCTGCGCGCTGACAACGTGGCCACTGAAAAACGTCGTCGGCGGGTAGCCGTAGACATTAACCGGCGCCGCTGCGGAGCAGGATATGTAGACGGTATAGGAGTCGGTACCGTTGGCAACATCGTCCACGCTAAGTTGACTGCCGGCCGCAGCCGTTGGCGTGTAGAGCACCCCTTGCTTGAGCATCACCCCGTTTTTGAAGATGAATGCAGAGCAAGAGCCGTTGGCCGTGGCACCAGCAGCGACAAACAGGCCCACGTCCATGTGGACCAATCCGGCGGGTGGCGTCCATACACTCGTTACCGGGTCGTAGTAACCGCCCCGATCATAATCCTCGGTTGGAAAAAACACTTTCTCGGTTGTGCCGCCGGACACGGCTTGGTCGGTTGTACGCACGGCGCGGAAGCCGATCGCCGGGGAGCCAGCGCCACCGACCGCATTGGCTTTGATCTGCCCCGCCGTAGTGCGATCCCACGTTACGCTCGCGGTATCAGTCAGCACCCGCTCGGCAGTCAGCGTGGCATCGGCCGTCGACGTGATGTATTCGGCGCCAACCGGCGCGCCAGCAACCGCGTTCGCCTTTGCCTGTCCCGCCGTTGCCAAATCCCACGTCACCGTGGGTGTATTGGTCAGCACGCGCTCATTGGTCAGCGTCGGATCGGTCGCTGCGGTGATGTACTGCGCGCCCACCGGAGCGCCGCTGGCTGGCACCACCGCGTTGGCCTTGACCTGGCCCGCGGTGGCCAAATCCCAGGTCACCGTCGCCGTGTTGGTCAGCACCCGATCGTTGGTCAGCGTCGGATCATCAACCGCGACGATGTATTCCGCGCCGGGTGGGGCGCCGCCGCCGCTTCCTCCCGTGCCAGTGATCCCGAGCGCATTGCGTGCGGCCAGCGGGCTTTGCGAAGCATCGAACGCGCGTCGGAAGGGCGGCTTGACCGGCCCGGTCATGCCTTGGTGCCATCCGGCTGCGCGTCGGCCAGAAAGCCTTGTGCGTGCGTCCACACACTGCCGCGTGGTGCAATCATCTTGAAGCGGTGCAATCGGCTGGAGGTCTGCACCGTCGCCGATCCCGTCACCTCCAGCGACTGCGGCGGCGTCCACACCCTGTCATCTTGCAATCGCTCGCGCGTGCCCACCGAGATAACGACATCCGGCGCGTCGATCAGCGGGTACACTTCATCGACAAAAGCCCGCTGGCCCGGCACCAGATGCATTTCGGCACTTTCGAGCGTGGCCTGCAGGTTGGGGCCGGCGAGCGCACAGAGAAAGCCGTTGATATCAACCGCGCA
>Ga0105248_10008926_pt1 | contig 11021 bp, 10 predicted proteins | sample KBSS34metaG_FD_81524 | JGI IMG/M metagenome (GOLD analysis project Ga0105248, IMG submission 81524) | Switchgrass rhizosphere microbial communities from Kellogg Biological Station, Michigan, USA - KBS S3-4 metaG | ecosystem: Host-associated > Plants > Roots > Rhizosphere > Soil | place...
CGGTCCAGCGACCAGTGCGGGCCGAACGTCCCGCTGGCGCCGCGACCGCGCCGGTCCGGCAGCACGACCGTGAACCGGTCGGCCAGCGCCTCGGCCAGGTCGCGCTGGCTCAGCCCGGACTGCATCGCGCCGTGCAGCACCAGCAGCGGCGGTCCAGCGCCGAACGAGCGGTAGCCGATCGTCGTGCCGTCGGCCGACGTGACGGCCGCGGTGTCCACTTCGGTCACGGGTTCCTCCCCCGGTCGGCGAGCTCGGCGAGCTCGGTCGGTACCTGGCCGGTGTCGTGCCAGGACTGCCACAGGTCGATCCCGGGCAGCGTGCCGTCGGCCAGCTCGGCGAGCAGGCCATCCAGCCAGGTCAGCTCGGCGGTGCGGATCGCCAGGTCGTACTCGTCCTCGACCAGGAACAGCCGCGGCACCTCCCGGGCCGTCTCGGCCAGCGCGGCGCGCGCCCTGTCCACTTGGGACTGCAGCTCGGACCGCCTGGCCCGCAGCAGCGCGGTCGCCTCGGCCGGCGGGAGGACGCCCAGCACGGACAGCCCGGCCTCGAACCGCGGCTGCTCCCGCTCCGGCGTGCCGATCAGCTCGCGCACCCAGTCGGCCAGCTCGTCCCGGCCGGCGGCGGTGATCCGGTAGACCGTCCGCTCCGGCCGGGCGCCGCTGCGCTCGCTGCCGGCGACCTCGATCAGGCCGTGCTTCTCCAGGTTGCCGACCACCGTGTAGAGCGAACCCCACTTGATCGGCATGTCCTGGTCCTTGCCACGGGCCCGCAGCACCGAGGCCATCTCGTACGGGTGCACCGGCCGCTCCCGGACGACCGCGAGCACGGCCAGCGCCAGCAGGCTGCCGACCCGCCTCCGCTTCATGCGCGCTCCTTGCTCGCCGACGATTACTCGTGGACGAGTATACACGGGAGCTCGGCCGGGCCCTCCGCCTCGGACGGTTGGCGGCAAGTGGTCCAGTCTGGTCTAGTCCAGTCGTCAGGGTCGTGGTCCCGCTGCCTCCGCGACCCCCGTGCCCGTAGCCGGGCTCACGGGTGGGGCGGCCAGGCGTCGCCCCACCCCGCGTCCCGGGCCGCCTTGTAGTCCGCGCCGCTCCGCTTGGACACGATCACCCGCTCGATCCCGGGTCGGGCCGCGCAGACGGTCAGCTCGACCATCCCCTTGCGCTGGACCGGGTGCCGCACGATCCGCCCCTCCGGCCGCCCCTCCGGCCACCCCTCCGGCCACCCCTCCGGCCAGCCCTCCGGCCGGCCCTCCGGCCGGTCGGCTCCGTCCCGGACCGCGACCACGTACGAGAACTTCTCGTCCTCCCAGCCGAGCCGGGCGCCCTTGACCTGGCGGTGCCGGGCCGAGCGGGGCAGCCGGGCCGGGAAGTGGCACCAGTCGGAGCCGGTCGCCCACGGGCAGTCCAGGTCCTGCGGGCACGGGGCGACGATCCGGAACCCCATGCCCAGCAGGGTGTCCCGGGCCCGGAGCAGGTCGGCGAAGCCGGCCGGCGTACCGGGCTCGACCACCGCGACCGCGCCGGCCCGCTCGGCGGCGGCGGCGACGACCGCGACCTGCTGCTCGGGCCGCAGCTCGCCGGCGAAGTAGGCGAGCGTCGCCAGATCGGCGCCCGGCAGGTCGACCGGCCAGCGGGCCTGCGTCCAGGTCGCACCGGCGAGCACCGGGTCCGGCGCACCAGCGGCGATCCGACGGCCCAGCGCCAGCGCCGGGGCGGAGCCGTCGAGCACGTGCGCGGACCGCAGCGACGGCAGCGTGGCGGCGGCGGCCCAGACCGCGGCTCCGGTGCCGCCGCCGATGTCGAGCAGGGTGGTCGGACGCAGGCCGGGGCCGGCCGCGCGCAGGGCGGCCCGGACCGCGGCGAACGTCGCCGGCATCCGGACGGCCGCGTACGCCCGGGCCGCGGTCGGGTCGTCGAGCACCTCCCCCGGCCGCCGGCCGGACCGGTACGCCGCGGACAGCGCGGCGGCCGCGGGAGCCAGCTCCGAGCCGGACCCGAGCACCGCGTCGAGGGCGGCATCGAGATCGCGCTCACCCACCGCCACCGCCGCACTCTAGTGTCCCGGGTCAGAGGTTCCGCGCCGGTGCCCGGTGAGCCAGTGTCCCGAGTCAGAGGTCCCGTGCCGGTGCCCGGTGAGCCAGCATCCCGAGTCAGAGGTTCCGCGCCGGTGCCAGGTGAGCCAGGCGGCGCGGACTCCGGCGCCGGTGAGCCGGCGCTGCCGGGCGGCCGGCCGGGGAATGGACCGGTCGACCGGATGGTTCCGAGAGTAATTGCAGACGCAACTACTTGAGGAGTCCGCCATGCAGTTCGGGGTGTTCTCGGTCGGCGACGTCACGCCCGACCCGACCACCGGGCGGGAGCCGAGCGAGGCCGAGCGGATCCAGGCGATGCTCGCGGTCGCCCGCAAGGCCGAGGAAGTCGGCCTCGACGTGTTCGCCACCGGCGAGCACCACAACCCGCCGTTCGTACCGTCCTCGCCGACGACCCTGCTCGGCTACCTGGCCGGCCAGACCGACCGGCTGCTGCTGTCCACCGCGACCACGCTGATCACCACCAACGACCCGGTGAAGATCGCCGAGGACTACGCGATGCTCCAGCACCTCGCCGGCGGTCGGGTGGACCTGATGCTCGGCCGAGGCAACACCGGCCCGGTGTACCCATGGTTCGGTCAGGACATCCGCGACGGCATCGCCCTCGCCGTGTCCAACTACGCGCTGCTGCGCCGGCTCTGGCGCGAGGAGAACGTGGACTGGGAGGGCAGGTTCCGCACGCCGCTGCAGGGCTTCACCGCCACGCCGCGGCCGCTGGACGGGGTGCCGCCGTTCGTCTGGCACGCCTCGATCCGCTCGCCGGAGATCGCCGAGCAGGCCGCCTACTACGGCGACGGCTTCTTCCACAACAACATCTTCTGGCCGGCCGAGCACGTGCGCCGGATGGTCGCCCTCTACCGGCGGCGGTTCGAGCACTACGGCCACGGGCCGGCCGAGCACGCGATCGTCGGCCTCGGCGGCCAGGTGTTCATGCGCAAGAACAGCCAGGACGCGATCCGCGAGTTCCGGCCGTACTTCGACAACGCCCCGGTGTACGGGCACGGCCCGTCGCTGGAGGAGTACATGGCCGAGACCCCGCTGACCGTGGGCAGCCCGCAGCAGGTCATCGACCGCACGCTCGGCTTCCGCGACGTGGTCGGCGACTACCAGCGGCAGCTGTTCCTGGTCGACCACGCCGGGCTGCCGCTGAAGACCGTCCTGGAGCAGATGGACATTCTCGGCGAGCAGGTCGTCCCGGTGCTGCGCAAGGAGTTCGCGGCGCTGCGGCCGGCCGGCGTGCCGGAGGAGCCGCCCACCCACGCCTCGCTGGTCGCCGGCGCGGCCGCCGAGCTCGCCGCCGAGGCGGTCCGATGACCACACGCAAGGTCGCCGTCATCGCGGCCGGCGTGAGCACGCCGTCGTCCACCCGGATGCTGGCCGACCAGCTGGCCGCCGCCATCGGCGAGGAGCTGCGCTCGGCCGGCGTACCGGCGCAGGTGGAGATCGTCGAGCTGCGCGAGCACGCCAGGGCGCTGGCCGACGCCGTCGTCACCGGCTTCGCCGCCGGCGACCTCCGGGACGCGATCCGGACCGTGACCGCCGCCGACGCGGTGGTCGCGGTGACGCCGGTGTTCGCCGCCTCGTACAGCGGGCTGTTCAAGACGTTCGTCGACGTGCTCGAGCCGGACGCGCTGGCCGGCAAGCCGGTGCTGCTCGCGGCGACCGCGGGCACGGCTCGGCACTCGCTGGTCATCGAGCACGCGATGCGCCCGCTGTTCTCCTACCTGCGCGCGCTGACCGTGCCGACCGGCGTGTTCGCCGCGCCCGAGGACTGGGCCGGCGGCGACGCCGCCCCGCTCTCGACCCGGATCGAGCGGGCCGCCCGGGAGCTGACCGACCTGCTGACCGCGCGGGCACCGGTGCCGCCCGCCGACCCGTTCGCCGACCCGACCCCATTCGAAGACCTCCTGGCCGAGAGCTAGGCGGTGTTCGCCACCGCACCCGGGTTGTAGAGGATGTAGGCCACGACGGCGGCGCCCAGCAGCAACAAGACGAACGCCCGGTAGCTGACCGGTTTCCCGCGCAGGGCGAGCACGACGATCACGCCGACCGCGGCGATGGCGATCGCGACGGCCGCGTGGCCGGGGATCGAGGTGCCGGTCAGCAGTTGGATCTGGTCCCGCACCCAGCTCAGCACAGCGGACCCGGCCGCCCACAGGTCGTCCCAGATCTGCCGGCCGGTGGGCGTCTGGAAGCCCAGCACCACGGCAGCGACCAGGACGAGAAGAAGGAAGGCTCCACCCACCCGGTTGAGGATCTTCACTGTCCGCCTCCTCATCAGCGGCCCCGTTATGTGTCAGGAAGAGTACGACACAATGAGGCGTGCTGAGGCGGAATCAATACGTCTGACCAAAAAGCGGGCCCGACCTACGTGGTCGGGCCCGCTTGCGCGGTTTGCTAGCTTGCTGACGCGCCGGCGAGCTCACCGTTCGGGTCGAGGACGTACTTGCGGGCCGCGCCCTTGTCGAAGTCCGCGTACCCCTGCGGTGCCTCGTCGATCGGGATCGGCGTCGCGTTGACGGCCTTCGCGATCTGCACCCGGTCGTGCAGGATCGCCTGCATCAGCTTCCGGTTGTAGCGCATCACCGGGCACTGTCCGGTGGTGAACGCGTGCGACTTGGCCCAGCCGAGGCCGAGCCGGATCGACAGCGAGCCCACCTTGGCCGCCTCGTCGACACCACCCGGGTCACCGGTCACGTACAGGCCGGGGATGCCGAGAGCGCCACCGGCCCTGGTGATGTCCATCAGCGAGTTGAGCACGGTCGCGGGCTGCTCCGACGACGAGTCGGCGCCGTGCCCGCGGGCCTCGAAGCCGACCGCGTCGACGCCGCAGTCGACCTCATTCACGCCGAGGATCTGCTCGATCTGGTCGCGCGGGTCACCCCTGGACACGTCCACCGTCTCGGCGCCGAAACTGCGGGCCTGGGCCAGCCGGTCGGCATTGAGGTCGCCGACGATCACGACCGCCGCACCGAGCAGCATGGCCGAGCACGCGGCGGCCAGGCCGACCGGACCGGCACCGGCGATGTAGACGGTCGACCCGGTGCCGACGCCGGCGGTCACGCAGCCGTGGTAGCCGGTCGGGAAGATGTCCGACAGCATCGCCAGGTCGAGGATCTTCTCCATCGCCTGGTCCTTGTCCGGGAACTTCAGCAGGTTCCAGTCCGCGTACGGCACCAGCACGTACTGGGCCTGACCGCCGACCCAGCCACCCATGTCCACGTACCCGTACGCGGATCCGGGGCGGTCCGGGTTGACGTTCTCGCAGATCCCGGTCTTGCCCTCCTTGCAGTTGCGGCAGCGCCCGCAGGAGATGTTGAACGGCACCGAGCACAGGTCGCCGACCTTGATGAACTCGACGCCCGGCCCGACCTCGACCACCTCGCCGGTGATCTCGTGCCCGAGGACGAGTCCCTCCGGCGCGGTCGTGCGGCCGCGGACCATGTGCTGGTCGCTGCCGCAGATGTTGGTCGCGACGTTCTTCAGGATCGCCGCGTGCGGCAGCTTGCGACCGACGTTGGCAGGATTCACCCCCGGCCCGTCCTTGAGCTCGAACGTCGGATAGTCGATGTCGTGGACCTCCACCCGGCCTGGTCCCTCGTACGCGACCGCCTTGTTACCGGCCATGACAGCTCCCTCCGCCGACGGGCGCCGGGTTGCACCCGTTCTTGTGCACCTAGCCGGTCCGGACCGCGGTCAAACGGATGATCTTGAACGATTCCGGAAGTCCGGACCGTCACCGGCGGCGTGCCTCGTCCGGGTGACGAGCCGACGACCGGTCGTGTAACGCGTACACACGGATCGCGATAGTCGTAAGGTGCTCCGCCATAACGCGTCCCGCCCGCGGGACTCCCTGGGGTGAAACCCCGAACGTCGACAGGAGCCAACGTGAAGCGAGCACGAGTCGCTGTGGCCGTCGGGGTCACCGGCCTCGCCGCTGTCCTCGGGATCAGCCTGCTCTCGCCCAGCGGCGCAGCCACATCGGCGCCGCTGCCGTCCCTGGTGAAAGACAACCCGGTCGACTACACGCCGATCATCCGGGGTTCCGCGTGCCTCAACGACGACGTGGCCGACGACTCCTGCCGCCGCGTCCGCGACATCACCAGGATCGGTGACACCGTCTGGGCCGGGGGGATCATCGACTCGGTCACCGACAGGACGACCGGCGGGACCAGCACGTTCGGCACGACGGTGTGGTTCGGCGGCGACTTCAAGCAGGTGGATGCCGTCCCCATGAAGGGTCTCGTCCGCTGGGACGTGGCGACGAACACGCGGTACACCGCGTTCAACGCGCGGATCGGGTCGGACAACAAGACCGCCCGGGTCTACGACGTGAAGTACTTCTGCGGCCGCCTCTGGGTGGCCGGCGACTTCACCCAGGTCGGGGGGGTCAACCGGACCGCGTTGGTCAGCCTCGACGCGACCACGGGCGCGGTCACCAGCGCGGTCAACCTCGGCATCTCGGGCACCGCGAGCTCGACCGCCGGCCCAACGCGGGTCACCAAGATCGCGCCTAGCCCGAACTGCAGCCGGGTCGTGATCATCGGCAACTTCACGCGGATCATGGGTCAGGAGCGCTACCAGGTCGCGGTGCTCAACGTGGCCTCGACCGGGATCGCCTCGCTGGCGCCCTGGTACAGCCCGTTCCACCTGCGGGCCAGCCAGCTCGGCGTGGGCGCGAACCCGTGCAGCACCGCGACCCCGCTGTGGGCCCGCGACATCGACTGGGCGCCGGACGGCACCTGGTGGGCGCTGGCCACGACCGGCGGCAACCACCCGTACCCGTCGCTGTGCGACTCGGTGAGCCGCTGGACCAACGACGACAACCGCGACGCCCGGCCCGTCTGGATCAACTACAGCGGCGGAGACACCTTCCTCGTCGTCCGGGTGACCGGCCAGCACGTGTACGTCGGCGGGCACTTCCGTGAGCTCGACCACGCGGTCTACCGGTTCGGCAAGAAGGTCAGCTTCTCCGGCCACACCCACTACGGTCTCGGCGTCATCGCCGCCACGTACACCAGCGGCCTGTCCATCTCCGGCTGGAACGACGGCACCAGCACCGGTCGCGGCGGCGGGTGGACGGCGATGCTGCCGAATCCGGGTCCGCAGGGCACCGCAGCCGGTCTGTGGGTCGGCGGCGACGCCGACACCATCAAGGGCGAGACCGGCAAGCGGATCGCGCTGCTGCCGCTGTTCCCGTGACGGCCGGCGCCGCCGCGGCCGGGGCGTCCCGGTCGCGGCGGCGCGCCGTCGCGGAGGCGGAGGGGAATCGAACCCCCCTGGCCGAGATCCTCGACCACGACGGTGTTGAAGACCGCGGGGGCCACCAGGCGCCCGTACGCCTCCGCAAGGCACGATAGTCCGGTGGACCGGCTGACCTCCTACGCGCACGGCGGTGGCTGTGCCTGCAAGATCCCACCGGGCGAGCTGGAGGAGGTGGTCGCGGCGCTGACCGGCCGCAAGCCGGTCGATCCGCCCGGCGAGCTGCTGGTCGGCCTTGACGGCGGCGACGACGCGGCGGTGGTCCGGATCCCCGGCGGGACGATGCTGGTCTCGACCACGGACTTCTTCACCCCGGTCGTCGACGACCCGTACGACTGGGGCCGGATCGCCGCCGCCAACGCGCTGTCCGACGTGTACGCGATGGGTGGCACCCCGCTGGTGGCGCTGAACCTGCTGTGCTGGCCGCGCGAGGTGCTGCCGTTCTCGGTCGCGGCGGAGGTGCTGCGCGGCGGCCTGGACGTCGCCGGGGCGGCCGGTTGCCACGTCGCCGGCGGGCACAGCGTCGACGACCCGGAGCCGAAGTACGGCATGGCGGTGACCGGGCTGGTCGACGCGTTCGCGCTGATGCGCAACGACGCCGCCCGGCCGGGCGAGCCGCTGACGCTGACCAAGCCGCTCGGGATCGGGGTGCTCAACAGCCGGCACAAGCAGACCGGGGAGGTGTTCCCGGCCGCGGTCGAGGCGATGACCACGCTGAACCGGGACGCGGCGGCGGCCGCGGCGGAGGCGGGGATCCGGGCGGCGACCGACGTGACCGGGTTCGGGCTGCTCGGGCACCTGCTCAAGCTGGCCAGGGCCAGCGACGTGACCGCGGTGGTCGACGCCGCCGCGGTGCCTTATTTGGCCGGCGCGCGGGAGGCGCTGCGGGACGGGTACGTCTCCGGCGGCAGCCGGCGCAACCTCGACTGGGTCCGGCCGCACGCGGACCTGTCGGCGGTGTCCGAGGACGAGGCGCTGCTGCTGGCCGACGCGCAGACCTCCGGCGGCCTGCTGCTCGCCGGCGAGATCCCCGGCCACCCGGTCATCGGGGAGCTGGTTCCCCGCGAGGACGTCCTGCTCAGGGTGCGGTGACGCGGCCTGGCTTCTTGTGACCTGGCTGTGCGGGGGCTATGACTCCCAGGAGGGCAACGATGCCCGGACTGGAGGGCCTTATGCGTACCGGTCGCCGCCTCGTCACGCTGCTCGCCACCGCAGGCTTGGTCTGCGTCGCACTCCCGTCCGCCGCGCAGGCGCACCCGCCCGGCCACGACCGGGGGCTGCAGAAGGTGGACCACATCGTGGTCATCTACGAGGAGAACCACAGCTTCGACAACCTCCTCGGCGGATGGCCGGGGGTCGACGGCCTGGCCCGCGACCCCGCCCGCACGCCCCGCGCGACGCAGGTCGGTCCCGACGCCGCCCGCACTCCGTGGAACTGCCTGCTCCAGCTCGACGTCAACCTGACCTCGCCGCCGCTGTCGCCGGTCTGCTCGGGTACGACGCCTGGCGGCATCGCGTTCGACAGCCACTTCCGCAACCGGCCGTTCCCGATCGACGCGTACATCCGGCCGACCGACACGACCTGCCCGCCGCCCGGTGTCTTCGCGGCGAACGGGATCCTCAAGGGACAGGGGCTGCCCGGCGGCTGCACCCGGGACCTGGTGCACCGCTTCTACAACGAGCAGTACCAGATCGACGGCGGCCGGATGGACCGGTACTCCACCGGCAGCGACGCAGCCGGGCTGACCCAGGGCTTCTACGACACCCGGCAGCTACCGATCTACCAGTACCTGACCGGCAAGCACGCACCGCGCAGCGTCGTGCTCGACCGGTTCTTCCAGAGCGCGTTCGGCGGGTCGTACCTCAACCACCAGTGGCTCGTCGCCGCACGCACGCCGGTCTACCCGAACGCGGTCGCCGACGGCAGCGCCGCCGACCTGCACTCGGTGGTCGGCGCGGACGGGTTCCCGGCCAACACCCTGCTGCACCCGACCACCGGGCTCAAGGACGCCGCGCTGACCCAGGCGGCCAACCCGGACGGCAGCTGCCTGGTCCGGCCCGGACAGCCGACCCCGCCGCCGGGAACCGTCTGCGGCGACTGGTCGGTCAACACGATCCAGCCCTTCTACCAGCCGTTCGCGCCGGGCACCGCGGCCGCCAACCGGCTCCCCCCGCAGACCTACCCGAACATCGGTACGCGGCTGTCGGCCGCCGGCCTGTCCTGGGCCTGGTACTCCGGCGGCTGGGACAACGCCAACGGCAACGTGAACGGGCGCGGCTGGACCAACGGCAACACCCCGGGCACCTGCACCGACCCGCAGCACGCCACCGGCGCGGTCTACCCGAACTGCCCGGACGCGCTGTTCCAGTACCACCACCAGCCGCTGAACTACTTCGCCGAGTTCGCGCCGGGCACCGCGGCCAGGGCCCGGCACCTGCGGGACGAGCAGGACTTCGTGCACCAGGTGAAGACCGGCCGGCTGCCCGCGGTCAGCTTCGTCAAGCCCATCGGCGAGGAGAACGAGCACCCCGGGTACGCCAGCGTGAGCGCGGGACAGCAGCACCTGGTCAACCTGATCAAGACGATCGAGGCCGGCCCGCAGGCCCGGTCGACCGCGATCGTGGTGACGTACGACGAGTTCGGCGGGCAGTGGGACCACGTGCCGCCGCCGACCAAGCCGGGCGTCTCCGACCGGTGGGGTCCGGGCACCCGGATCCCGGCCATCGTGATCTCGCCGCTGCTGCGCGGCCCGAAGGTCAGCTCGCTGCCGACCGACACGACCTCGATCCTGGCCACCATCGAGGCCCGGTTCCACCTGGCCCCGCTCACCAGCCGGGACGCCTCGGTGAACAGCCTGGCGCGGCTGTTCGGCCCGCACTGACGCGGGCACCCGGGCCGGTCGTGGACCGACCGGCCCGGGTGGGCCCAGGATGACCGGATGGCGAAGTACGAGGTGAACCCGGCCGGGGTGGAGCGGGCGCGCAGCCTGATCGAGGCGAAGCAGTACGTGCTCGACAGCGACTGGGGTGAGGTGCAGCCGAGCGCGGCCGACCAGAACGCGTACCTGACCCGGCACGACTGGGACGACTACGCCGGCTGGCACCTCGGGCTCACCGTCGGCGCCACCGACCACACCAAGGCCCGGTATGCGTTCGTGTACGGCGACTTCCGCCGGGTGCACCGGTCCGGCCTGATCGCCTGCGTCTACCGGGCGGCCGAGTGGCGGCACAAGGCGGTCGAGCGGGCCGCGTACGAGCTGCTGCAGCAGCTCGACGCCGGCACCGGGCTCAGCTGAGGCGCACAGTCAGCCGCACAGTCGGCGGCGCCGCCGTCAACCGACCACCTGGAACGACGAGGTGAACGTGTCGTCCGCGACGTCCAGCCGCCACTGGTAACGCCCCGGCGGCAACGGCAACGACGGCACCGTGAACGCGAGCGCCGCGTCGAGCTGACTCCCCGGCGTGACCCCCGGCGGTCGGCCGGCCTCGATGTCCCCACCCATCGTCAGCTCCTGGGTGCCTTCCGAGGTCGCGATCGCCACCGGCCGGCCGTCGTCGTCGACCAGCCGCAGCATCAGCGCCAGCCGCTCGTTGGCCCGGTCCCACGGGATCTTCAGCAGGACGGCCACCGCCTGCGGCGAGGTCGGCGAGCTGGTGATCGACC
>Ga0105248_10008928_pt1 | contig 11020 bp, 10 predicted proteins | sample KBSS34metaG_FD_81524 | JGI IMG/M metagenome (GOLD analysis project Ga0105248, IMG submission 81524) | Switchgrass rhizosphere microbial communities from Kellogg Biological Station, Michigan, USA - KBS S3-4 metaG | ecosystem: Host-associated > Plants > Roots > Rhizosphere > Soil | place...
CAGACCATTGCGCTGAGCGTGTTGAGTCGTGCGTCCGTGCCGGGTTGTTGACCGCCGTTGCCATAGCCGTCGTTTTCCCCACCATTGCCGCCAGCGCCATTACCACCACGTCTGCCATTGCCGTGGCGACCCTGCCCGGCGCCCAAGCCAAGCCTTGAGCCAAAGCCCTGATTGAGCCTGTCAGTACCGCTGGATGCGTATCTGGTCGCCCCACTGGCGATGCTCTGAGCCTGCCGTATAGCTTGCTCCTGTTCCGCCAGTTTCAAGTAGAGTTCCTTGATCTGGGCCTGAATGATTTGCGATTGAGCCTCCGTCGCTGGTTTGGCACAGTCGTCCTGAATTTTAGCCAGCATTTCCTCAAAGGGTTTTGTGCCGGTGCCGTTGGCGCGTAGATTTTCGATGCGACCGGCCAGTATCTGTCTGTAACGGCGATAGGGGCCAGGTGGAACGGCTTCTACGCCTGTTGCTTTGAGGTCCAATGCCTGGCCTTTATCTTCGGCCCCATTCTCTACCTTTTTGATTTCCAGGGAGGCCATCAGCTCGTCTTTGGAAATAGTACCTGTGGCATAAGCTTTGACGTCGCCGGTTGTAACCGTGATTTCGTTCATCGCATCCGAATTGCTGTCGCTGAGCACGAGTTTGACTCGGGCTATGACCTGCGGATAGACATCCATAATAGTCTTGGCCAGAAGCACGGCGTCGATTTTGCAGTCCTGCTCCGTGGCTTGCGGATGCCGCACCGTGACAACAGTGGCCTCCTTGTTTTCCAAAGTTATGTGGATGGGATAATTAGGATCGAGTATATGGGCGGTTTGCACCAGTGAAATGAGCCTGGTGCTGCTGAGCTCCGGGGCCGCTTTTGCTGGTGCGGCCTTGGCAGTCGTGGCCGGGTTTTTTGCCGCCGCGGTGGATGCTGTTTTTGTTGTGCCGTTGGCCGCCAGGACACTACTGGACAGTTGTGTAGCCTGGCTGACACAGAGACAGAGGATGGACAGCAGCGGTGATTTCAAAGGTCTGATCACTTTCGTTGTTTCCCTCACACGAGACTCACGCTGGTAGGTTTTAGTATCAGTAGGGCAGTAAGCATAATACCAGTTAGCATGCCAGCGACGATCAAAAAAGTAAGCACTAGACCACATTTAATGGCACCAAATTCAGTACCAAAAGGCAGGCATATATGAACGCTCCAAAGTTATTACTCGCCCTTGCAGTGACGGCATCCATGGCATCTCCGGCGGCGTGGAGCTTCCCAGGATTCAATCAATTGACCAACTTTGTTAACAATTCTCGCAACGGTAATCTGAGTGGCTATGCCAACGCCGGCGGCAATGGCTATGGCAACGCCTACGGAAACGCCTATGGCAATCAATATGGAAATGTTTTGGGCAACGGCTACGGCAATTTAAACGGCAATGTCTTTGCCAGCAATAACTATGGTCAAAATGCATACGGCAACAGTGGTTCCGGCCGTGGGCATTGTGGTGGAAACAGTGGATTCGGCAACGGTTTACTGGGCAATATGGGCAACAATGGTTTAGGTAATATGATGCGCCATCATCGTCATCACCACCGTGGTCAGAATAACGGCAATGGCTTCGGTGGTAACGGAAACGGTTTCGGCAACGGCAATGGCTTCGGCAACGGCAATGGCTTCGGCAATGGCTACGGCAACGGCAACAACTTTGGAAACTAAGAAAGCACAGGAAACAGAGGAAACACAGGAAATAGAGGAAACACAGGACACGCAGGAAACATAGGAAACATAGGAATCCCCGCTTACATCCGACCAAACAAAATATACTGAGCCCCTTCTGCCGAGCAACTCCGCCGCTCTGCAGCTGGGGCTCAGTATTTTCAATGGGAAAACAGCATAGCGACCGCCTGGCCTTATGGCACCATATGCAGTGGCGCTAAAATTTTGTGGCGACTATTGCCTGATGGCGGCGCTGTCGCTTTCAATCAGGTAGCCGGAGCCCAGGATCGTTTTGACGATGTCTTCTTTGCCGACTATTTCCAGCTGGCGGCGCAGCGTTTTGACGCAGGTACGCACGGTGTCTTCAGAGGCGTCACTTTCGGAAGGCCAGACAGCTTCCAGCAATGCTTTAGCACCGAAGGGGCGGTTGGGGTGGCGCATGAGAAACTCCAATAGAGCGCTCTGCTTGGGCATCAGGTGCACGCTTTTACCGCCAACTTTGACGGTCCTCGTTTCCAGTTCGAGCTCCATGTCCTTGAGCTTCAGCCCGGTTGGTAAAAGTCCCGCCGGTCTACGCAGCAGACTTTTAACACGTGCCGATAATTCGCGTACGTCAAAGGGTTTTACCAGATAATCGTCGCCGCCGGCGTCAAGTCCAGCCTCTTTGCTGTCGATGTCGCCTTTGCCTGTGAGGAAGAGCACGGGAGCCTTGCCGCCGCTCTTGCGATACCTCTGGCAAACCATCAATCCTGTTATGCCGGGTAGGCCCCAATCCAGGATAATGACGTCAAAAGTGTAGCCTTCCATCATTTGCAGGGCGTCTTCGCCGGTTGTCACGCACTCGGGCGAGTGTCCTTCCAGCGTAAACCAGTCGACCAGGCGCTCAGCCAGCTCACTATCATCTTCAACCAGGAGTATTTTTGCCATTGCGTTAGAGGTGATGGGGACCAGAAGTGATTGACTGCCTAAAATGGCTCAAACCACTCTTTTATACCATGCGCATCACCACTTGCCAACTTGCCTTCACGCACATGAGCCCCTAAGGTCTGCTTTTAGTATCGCCGGTGGTGCAGCGCCCGGCCTGGCCTATAGCCAGAAAGCCTTTACTTGTTTATGATTACCGCCGGTGGAAAATATACTTTTTGAGTTAAAACACTTCAGGCCCCAAATCCTGCACAAGGTTCTGGTTTTGGTTCTTGTGCCCCTCTTTTTAGGCGGCTTGATTTTTATCGGCCTTTACCAGCTCGTCTCCCGTGCCGAAGCGATGGCCGTAGAGGAGCGGAAGCAAAGTGAAATCGTTGACCATATAAATAGCATCACCATGGTCTTTGCCAACGCCGGCGGAGCTATCGCCAGCTATTCGGTCACCGGTAACTCGGCCTATATGAAGAGCGCTAAAGAGCTGATTGAACAGTTCCGCAAAGAGTTTGATGAACTCGATAAGCTCACCATAGGTGACAAAGATGGACGGGAAGCGATGAGCGAATTTCGCAAGGTGGCCGAGTCGGAATTTGCTCAACTGACGTCAATCGGGGCTCCAGAGGCCGGGTTAACTTACGATCAAGCAGTTCTGAGCATGCGCGGTTTGCGCTCAATGATCAAACAGGCCGGAGTGAAAAGCCGCATCATTATGCGTGTTAACACTCAGCAAAAGGCCAGGCTGAATGAGATGCGTGAGCGTGAGGCTGTGTCGCGCAAACAGGTCAAGAGCCTGGCCTTGTGGGGCCTCGGATTGACCTTCGTGGTGGCTGCGATATCAGTCTGGGCTTTCGCCAGCAACATCAGAGGCCGTCTGGCGCTGCTTGTGGACAACGCCCGGCGCTTGCCCAGCGGAGAGCCCTTGATTGGAAACGTCGGCGGCAGTGATGAACTGGCTTATCTGGACGGTGTTCTGCATGAGGCGTCCGCCGAACTCAAACGAGCAGCCGACCATCGAGAGCAGATAATGGAAATGGTGGCTCACGATCTGCGATCGCCGCTTATGTCATCACAGATTTCCCTGGAATTGTTGACCAGTGACAAAGTGCCGGAACCGCCACCGGCAGCCAAACGACATATTGTTGGGGTGAAGCACAACATTGCACTTCTGGTGGGTCTGGTTAATGATCTGCTCACGGTCGACAAGCTGGAAGCCGGTAAGCTGGAGTTAGGTCCTGAGGATTTCTCGGTCAGTAGACTTGTGGACGAGGCGTCGGAAACAGTCGCTGGACTGGCTCTTCGGCGGCACATAGAGGTGATCAATAATTGTTCGCCGGCTCGCGCTCACGCGGATAAAGCCCGGGTAACGCAGGTGATCATCAATTATTTGTCCAACGCAATAAAATTTAGCCCAAAAAATTCCAAAATCACAATCAGCGATCTTATTGATCCGCAGTCGCCACATATGCTCTGTATCTCAGTCCAGGACGAGGGCCCGGGCATTGAGGAAAGCCAGCGAAGGCGATTGTTTGAGCGCTATTATCAGGCTAAGAGCGGTCGGGAGTCGAAGGGCTTCGGGCTGGGATTGGCTATTTGTAAATTGATTGTAGAATCGCATGGGGGGCGAGTTGGCGTTGAAAGCGAAGTGGGCAAAGGCAGCGTTTTCTGGTTTACTATTCCGCTTTCCGACGGGCAGTCTGCTGATGATGACTACTAGACCCTCGAAGTTCAATAGTCTCAAGATTTCGTGGCGGATGCTCTTACGCTCCCTGGCTATGCAGAGTTGTATTGTCTTTGTTCTTAGTTGTTTTTTCTGCTGCGATACTGCTGGCGGTGGCACCGTCGGCGGGCGGGTGCTGGAGTTTCCGGACGACGTCAGTGTTGGTCGTTTGGTGATTGTGCCTGAGCAATACAATTTCGAGGACAAGCACTTAAAAGGGAAGTTCCTGGCCGAGTGTCGCGGCAAGGTGATTGTGCCTCCTGCTGCCAAATTGCTACTTGTCTCCAATGACCTTATTACCGAGCGATACAAGTTTTTTGATAAATTTCCGGTCGACGCAATCGACGCCCTTATCCTCAGTCGCGCTATCTTCAGCGATGACGGCATGGCGCACGTCGGTCGTCTGACCGGACTGCGGTACCTGGATGCCGAAGGCACCGAGATTACCGATAAAGGCGTGGCTAAGCTGGCTGGATTGGTTAATTTGCGTTTCCTCAACTTATCTCGGACATTGATGCATGGAGAGACGCTATGCAAATTGGGCGGCTTGCACAAACTTGTTTATTTGAATCTCGGCTGCAACGAGCTCAGTAAAAAGGCCTTTGTCGACCTGGGCAAGATTGATATGCCGTCTTTGCTCCAGCTCGATCTCAGTCGCAGCCAAATCGTCGACGACGACATACCTGCCGCGGTTAAATCTAAGACAATAATTACTCTTGTGTTGACCGACAATCGAGGAATCACCGACCGCTGTCTGCCCATGCTTAAGCCGATAACAGGCTTGAGGGGCATAAACGCGCGTTCCACATCTATAACCGTAAAAGGCCTGTCCGGATTAGTCGGTCAGCACGTATGTAAAGTTGCCCTTGCTGCGGACAAGAAAAACACATTCGAGGAAATGACGATTCGCCGGATTCTCCCTGGCCTGACTGTCGGTTTCGACAAACGCAGTTCGTCTATGCCCAAAAATATTTTTGAACCGCTGCACTAGGCTGCAGGCTGTTCTTGCCAATCATGTGGGCTTGCGCCTTATATAGACCAATCTTTCCACTTCGGCGTGTGGCGTTCCGTCCTTATCAACCAGGACGACGGTGAAGGTCTTTTCTGTTTTTTTACTGGTCGAGAGACGTTCATGAATATCGGCCAGATCTTCATCGCTGACGCTGAAGGTGGCGAAAAGCGTTGTAGCACCTGGCTTCAGGAATTTTATTGAAGCCGCTTTGTCCCAGACAATGTAGTCTTTGCCCATTAGTTTAATCAGCATAATCATATACATCGGATCTGTGGCGGAAAAGAGGCTGCCACCAAAAATGGTGCCGACATAATTTTTAGTCAGCCAGGTCAGCGCCAGTTTAATCTTGATGGTGCGCCAGTCGGACGCTATGTACAGAACCTCGGCACCGCAGGCACGGTAGCATGGGAAAAAATTGAAATATAGCTTTTGCAGGAAAGTTTCCCGGGACTCACTCATCTTTTATGCCTCGGACGTCAGATATTGATTATCCTAAGGCTATGACAACTAATTACTGGTCAAGAAATACGAGTGGTCCTTGAGCGGCTTCGGGTGCAGCAAAACGGCATCCCAGTCGCCGTATCGGCAGCCCTCGACGCCGCTGGATAAATTGTCAATTAGTCGGGTTTTTCCCGTGCTCAGCGCTCCAGGGCACTGCAGATCGAAAATAACTTTGCGCAGTGGACCGCCATCAATGAAATAATTTCCGTTATGCACGCAAAAAACATTGTGGTTGAGCGCTAAATAATCTACGGCCGAGAGGCAGACTTTTTTGTCGTGAGATCTTGTCAAATACGCCTGTCCGGCCCAGAGCACGACGCGGTGAATCGGTGCCTGGTCGAGAATGTTGGATACGTCGATGGCCACTGATTCCACCGATGCCACCTTGCGTTCGCCTTCGTACAATTGCTGATCGCCCACAGCTACCAGCTTCACTCCGCACATCAAGGCTGTCTCGAGCAGCGACAACGGATGTTTAAAGCCTCGGTGTTTGAGTAGTTCAGTCAGTACAGCCTTGTTGCCGGTGGCTTGATAGTGATCGAGAGCCGGTTGAAAAATCTTGGGTAGATTCATGGCCAGATGCGTGGCCCCGCCTTCTCGAAGGGCGGAGATTACCGCCCCGCCGCACGCAGATTCGCTGGATAGGACTGCTACCAACCTGGTGCGAGCCATGGCATTTTTCAGAATCACATTTGGATCTTCTAAGTGGATATTGACGGCGCGTCTGATTTGCACTATTTCGTCACTTGAGAGAACCATTCTATGGCCAATCATGCCCTTCATTTCGGCTTTGATTAGTTCAATTTGGTCCTCTCCAATCTCGGGCAAAAACTGGCGCGCGGCTGCTGTCGTGAACGGAACGACTAACCCATGCTGTCCCATTGTTCCTGAACCAACCGCAAGAGATAGACCCTGCGGACCTGACGATCCTGGCGAACCAGAAGAGCTTGCTCCACTCATCATCGGGTTGAAAAAATCAGCCATTTTCGTATTATCCCCACTTAACGCCTAATCAGCAAAGTTCGCTGATATAGCCATTATTAGGAGATGACGTGACTTCTTCGTGACACTTTGAAACCTGTGTTGCAGATCTATGTCATAAAAAGCAGCTCTTCGTCGTCAATTGGTTCGTTCAAAACTATTTCTTCAAACTCGGTGCGATAGTGCCTGGGACCGCGGTCGAGTATGTCTTTGTTGATGTCGGGAAACTGCTTGAAGAAATAGCGCACCATCTTGCTGCCTGTATCGATGAGCGTTTTCACCTTGGGGTGTTCAAGAAACGAATAATCTATATCGCGACTGTGCTGGCGCAAGGTGTAATCAGTTTTGGCGATCCAGAGTGTTTCCTTGTAGACCATCAAATCCTGGGTGACTTGAATGCAGTCAACGTTTCCGATAGTTTCATCAGCGACAATCGTCCAGTATTCTTTGGCCAGCGGGAACTGGTCATAGTCTTTAAAAATAGTGGGCATAAGCATGCGCGCCAGTAAGTCCGGCACCTGTGCCTTGCCTTTAAAAATAGGGTCCAGGCTGGGTCCAAAGAGACTGGCGGTATCCTGAAAAACTTCCGTCTTGTTGGTCAGGCGGCTATAGTGCTTACTTTCGCTGCCGTCGCTCCAGATTATTCCGTCTCCTTCAAGCAGCGATTTTTGAAAATCGTCGGCATCCTCGGATAGTTCGTAATGACACTGACAGCGGTAGCTTGCCGGTTTGCGAAAATAGGTCCGGAAGTGTTGTTTGGGCGCCTGACCTGCATCTGTCTTCGAGTCAGTGGCCGTCGTTGTGCCGGCGTCGCGGTAGCTGTCTACGTTGCCGTATGTTTTTTTCAGATTCTCAAGTAATTCCAGTGCTTCCATGAAAAATTCAGGGCCCCTTACTAAGATTTCCATCTTGCCACTGGTAGGGCATTTGTGCAACCATGCTTTACTTTTGTAGTTTCTGAGCACATTCATGGGCGTTTTGGGGAGGGAGTTGGTGAAGAGAGCCGTTTTCCGCATTGCGCCGCTGCTTATGGTGAGCACCGTTGCCTATTGCCTCGGTCTGCCGTCCAGAGCTGCCGAGACCACTGCCGCCGCTGCCGTAACGCAGAAAAACGAGCCCTTTATGGCGGCAATGAAGCGTGCCGACGCCGAACTCAACTCCGCGCGCTTCAATGAGGCCAAGCAGCAATATCAAGAGGCCTATGAGATTGGCAAAAAATCCGGCGTCAACAGGCCGGATTTGGCTGTTGTGCTCAGTAATATTGCCATGATTGAAAAACTCAATTTTCACTACGAGGAAGCGCAGAACAATCTCTTTGATGCTCTGCCCATGGCCGGTGATGACGATGCACTGGCCGCCTTGATTCACACCCGACTGAGTTCGGTGATGCGCGCACGCGGCAATGTCGAAGGCGCTCTGGAGCACGCAAAAAGTTCGCTCGAATTGCGCCGTAAGCTCGACCCTAAAGGCAGTCCGGTAGCCGAGTCTCTAAATAATGTCGCGGTGTTATCACTGGATGTGAAAGATTACAAGGCCGCTATAGATTATTGTGATCAGGGACTGGCCCTACTGCGCGCTCGAGGCAAGGAGGGTTCGGCCGAGGAAGCGGCGGTAATGAGCACAAAGGCTGCTGCCCTGACTCAGGAGGGCCAATTGGATGCGGCCATTGCTCTTTTGACGCAATCGGTGGCCAGTCAGGAAAAAGCCTTCGGCGCAGACAGTCCGAAACTGGCTATTACACTCAATAATCTGGCTATGGCTATTTTTAAAACGGGACGGTACAAAGAGAGCGAGCCCTATCTCAAACGTGCTCTCAAGCTGAATGAGTCGAGCAAACCGCAGGACATCGCCGGTGCAGCCGACGCCAGTGCCAACCTTGCTGTCATTTATGCGCACCTGGGCGATAAAACAAGTGCTGAGGCTAATTTTAAAAAATCACTGGAATATTGCAAGGCCATAAATTACCGCAATCTGGCAGACATTAAAGAGCAATATGACCTTTTTCTGGCTGGGGTGATTGCTCCGGGCCCATCGACTGCGGTTACATCGACTCCGGTCACATCGGCACCAGCAACGGGGCCCGCACCACCTGTGCCTACGTCTGTGCCTACGTCTGCGCCTACGCCTGCGGCTGAGAAGCCGGCGCAGTAGGAGTTGGCCCCTTCTGGGTAGATATAAGCATAGGTGTAGGGCATAGTGCTAAGCTGAGTAGACTGACCTGACTGCAAGGGGATTACCATGTTTGATCACAAGTTGGCAACAAAGGCGACGTCGGCTGCATTTGCTCTGTTCGCGCTTTCCTCTAGTGTTGCACTTGGCCAAGGCGGACCAAATGATGGCATCGGCGGTGGTGGCATGGGGCAGGGACAAAACGGCCAGGGTGCTGGCGGCTTTGGTCAAGGTCAGATGATGCGCCGGCGCATGGGCGGTCAGGGTGGGCCCGGCATGGGCGGCCAAGGTGGTATGGGCGGCGGCTCAGGAATGGGTTTGGGCGGTCAGGGCATTGATCCCAATGACCCGGAACAAAAGCAGCTGCGCAAGCAGAGACTACAAGCAAGATTTGACGCTAATCACGATGGCACATTGGATGCAAATGAGACCTTGCAGTTGAAAAACTGGCTGCAATCGATGGTCGAAAAGCGCAAACGAATGAACGCTCAGAACGGCCAGGGCGGCCCCGGCATGGGCGGCCAAGGTGGTATGGGCGGCGGCCCAGGCATGGGCGGGATGGGCGGCCAGGGAGGCGGCTCCGGTATGGCAGGAATGGGCGGCCAGGGTGGCGATGGTGCCGGAGTGCCCTTAATAGGCGGCCAGGGCGGCCCCTGGGGCGGTCAAGGCGGAGCCGGCGGAGGCTCAGGTCTGGGTATGGGCGGCGGACGGCGCATGAGAAGAATGCAGCAAGGTCAAGGACAGGGTATGGACCCTAATGGCCAACAACAGGGAAATCCGGGTCAGAATCCAGGGCAGGGTCAGGGACCGGGACCTGGCTACTAGTTAGTACGGGTCTTCGACGATAATGTTAACCTTCGGCAGGCCGGCTTTGAATGCGGCAATCTCTGCCGCACTCCAGCTATCGCAATTTAATCGCAGTGTTTTGAGCTTGGGAAATTTCTGGAAGTAAGGCAGAGAATTGCCTTTCAGACCGTTAGCGTCGACGACCAGCTCCTCTAGATTGGGGCACTGCCGTAGTATCTCAAGTCCGGCCAAGTTTAGATTGGTAGCGGAAACCGAGAGTTCTTTTAACGATTTGATTGAGCTCAAGATTGTTTGGTCTTCGCTGGTCAACAGAGTGCCGTCTACGTGCAGGCCTTCGACGGTTTGATACTTTTGCAAGACCGGCAGCAGGGTGTTGACTTTTGCAATTTCGTTGACGCGCAAGTATTTGATGTTCTTGAGGTTTTTCAGCTTGGCCAGGCCCACACCGGTCATGTTTGTGTTTGAGATATCGAGTGAGATTAGAGCGGGGAATTGCTCCAGAGCCTGGACGCATTCATCATTGATTTCGGTTTCGAATAAGCTTATTACAGTAAGTCCACTCAGATGATCGAAGAAGTTTAGCGTTTCGCTCGTCACCGTCTCATTCTTATTCATGCAAATTTCGTCAAGGTCATTGGGCCGGAAGCGTCTGAAATATGAGGGAGATGTGCACAAAGCGATGGACGGTACCAGACGCAGTCGCGTACTGACGGGAAATGAGACGTCGCCCTGAGCGAGGCTGCCAAATGCGTTATTCGAATCTTTGTCTATCAGCCTACCCAGGCAGACGTTGGCGGGAAAGTGAAAATGCCTGATTTGCCGGCCTCCGGCGTCCAACGTGATATCAGAATATGGTTTCTTACTGACTGTCGCCGATTCGTCAAAAGGCATTGCACTGTGCGTGGTGTTTGAATCAGTTGTTGTTATAGCTGTTGCGCTTGAGGCCGGGGGTGATGCTGTTAATGCCATGTTCGCAGCTTTCTCTGATACTGCGGGTGGTGTAGTATTTTTGAAGCCGGGTATTTTGGGTGTCCAGCCCAGGCATAGTGCAATGGCCAGCCCAGCGCCGATGAGCAAGATGGGCGTCAGGAGCAAAAGTCGGCGTGCCATTTTGTCCGGCGCTAATGGGGAGACTGTCACATTTTGACTGTCGGCGAGGTTGCCTGCATCGCTCCTGGCGGCTTGCGGCATGTTCACGGGAATGCGCTTGGTTGTGGTC
>Ga0105248_10008929_pt1 | contig 11020 bp, 11 predicted proteins | sample KBSS34metaG_FD_81524 | JGI IMG/M metagenome (GOLD analysis project Ga0105248, IMG submission 81524) | Switchgrass rhizosphere microbial communities from Kellogg Biological Station, Michigan, USA - KBS S3-4 metaG | ecosystem: Host-associated > Plants > Roots > Rhizosphere > Soil | place...
CGTGCCGGCGTCGACCGCCGTCAGGATGAACAGCGCCTCGAACAGGATCGCGAAGTGGTACCAGAACGCCTCCATCGCTTTGCCGCCCAGGGCCTGGCCGAGGATCTGTGCCATGCCGACCGCCAGCGTCGGCGCACCGCCGGCGCGCGACAGGATGCTGGTCTCGCCGATGTCCTTGGCGGTCTGGGTGATCATTTCCGGCGTGATCGTGAATCCCCAGCCGGAGATGACCTGCGCCGCATTGGCGGCGGTGGTGCCGATGATCGCGGCAGGTGCGTTCATCGCGAAGTAAATACCCGGATCGAGCACGCACGCGGCCGTGAGCGCCATCACCGCAACGAACGACTCGGCAAGCATGCCGCCGAAGCCGATCAGGCGCATATGGGATTCGTTTTCGATCATCTTCGGCGTCGTGCCCGAAGAGATCAGCGAATGAAAGCCCGAGACCGCTCCGCATGCGATGGTGATGAAAAGGAACGGGAAGAGCTTGCCGGAGAAGACCGGCCCGGTGCCGTCGAGGAACCGGGTGGTGGCCGGCATCGCCAGCTTCGGCGCGACGTAGTAGATGCCGATCGCCAGTGCGACGATCGTGCCGATCTTGAGGAAGGTGCTCAGGTAGTCGCGCGGCGCGAGCATCAGCCACACCGGGAGGCTCGCGGCAATGGCCCCGTAGAGGATCAGCGCCCAGGCCAGCTGCGTGCCGCTGAGGGTGAACATCGGCGCCCACGTGGGATCCTCGGCGACGACTCGCCCCAGGAAGATCGACACGAGCAGAAGCACCACCCCGAACACCGACGCTTCACCCACGTGTCCCGGTCGGATGAACCGCATGTAGCAGCCCATCAGCAGTGCGATGGGGATCGTCGCGAAGATCGTGAACAGGCCCCAGGGGCTCGCCGTCAGCGCCTTGACCACCACCAGCGCGAGCACGGCGAGGATGATGATCATGATCGCCAGCACGCCGACCAGAGCGAGCGAGCCGGGAATCGGCCCGAGCTCCATCTTGATCATCTCGCCCAGGGACTTGCCGTCGCGGCGAACGGACACGAACAGGACGATGAAGTCCTGTACGGCGCCGGCGGCCACGACCCCGGCGAGGATCCACAGCGTGCCGGGAAGGAAACCCATCTGCGCGGCGAGGACCGGCCCGACCAGCGGGCCGGCGCCCGCGATGGCCGCGAAGTGGTGACCGTAGAGGACCCACTTGTTGGTCGGCACGTAGTCGAGGCCGTCGTTGTGCCGGACCGCTGGCGTCGGGCGCGACGGGTCCACCTGGAGGACCTTGTCGGCGATGAATTTGCTGTAGAAGCGGTAGGCGATGAGATAGACGCTGAGCGCTGCCGTGACGAGCCAGACGGCGTTGACGCTTTCACCGCGGCCGAGGGCGAGTCCGGCAAAGGAGAACGCCCCGATGATGGCGATGGCTGGCCAAAGCAGGAGAGATACGAGCCTGTTCACGACGCCGCTCCTTGGGGAGAATTCATCCGTGGCTGGCAATCGCCGCGCCGAACACGCTCCCGTTCACGATCCTTCGCCTCAGCACCGCGAGGCCATCCCATGTCGAGCATCGGGTCGTCCGACATGATCGTCCCAAGCGCTCGAATGGACACCTCATACCGAGGCTGATGCGTAGTTCATGATGTTCTCGGGCTTTCCGTGCGTCAAGTCGCTCGATTCGTTCATCGCCCGGGTACAAGGAATCGCCGCGGGCTCGGAGCCCAGGCCAAGGCCGACATCGCCGCGATCCGCCAGTCATTCTCCCCACGACTGCAAGCGTCCGCTTTGCGGCAACAAGACGGGGCAAAGTCCTCCGAGTCGAGCGCGGCTGGTCGGGGCCCGGGGCGGACTCAACTACCGTTTCGTAAGATCACTGCGAGGGACGCGGCGGGCGACCGCCCATACCGGTGACGGACATCAACGGGAGGCTCGCGCAACCGAGGAAGTTGGTGCGCTAGTGCTTCCCATCTCCCGACGCCAACCACAGCGCCGAGCGCCCGCCCGGGCACATGAAACCATCCTTTGAACTTTCAAAGACGCGCACTCTGAGAGGGCATGCCGACGCCTCGAAGTGCGTTGAAAGGCGCGGATGAGCGCGCTGCGCGGACTGGCGATCTTGCTCCTGTTGGAAGCGATCGGGGAGTCGCTGACGCACGCCTTGTCGCTGCCGTTTCCCGGCCCCGTGATCGGAATGATCCTCCTGCTGCCGGCGCTGCGCTGGCCCGGGGTGCGCGAGTCGGTCTCGGCGGTGGCCGAGTTTCTGCTGGCGCACCTGTCGCTGCTCTTTGTTCCCGTCGGCGTCGGCGTCATCACGCACCTCGACCTCGTCGCGGCGCACGGTGTCGCGCTGGTGCTGGTCATCGTCGTGTCGACGTGGATCGGCATGGCGGTGACGGCGCTGGTGCTGCGCGCGCTGCTGCGCAAGGACGACAGCGATGCCTGACTTTGTCCAGCTGTGGGTGTACCTGTCGTCGACGCCGCTCTTCGGCCTGACGGCGACGCTCGTGACCTACGTCGTCGCGCAGGCGATCTACGCTCGGCTCGGCCACACGCCGCTCGCCAATCCGGTGCTGTGGTCGGTCATCGTCATCGGCGTGGTGCTGTGGATCACCCGGACGCCGTACCCGACGTATTTCGCCGGTGCGCAGTTCATCCACGTGATGCTTGGGCCGGCCGTGGTCGCGCTGGCATGGCCGCTCTATCAGCGGGGGGCGGAGGTCCGCCGCCGAGGTCGGGCCCTTGTCACCGCCGCGCTCGTCGGCGGCGTGGCTGCCGGCGGCAGCGCGGTGGCGCTCGCCTGGCTGTGCGGCCTCCCGGCCGAGGTCGTGAAGTCGCTTGCGCCGAAGTCAGTCACCGCGCCCGTGGCGATGGGCATCGCCGAGCGGCTCGGCGGCGTGCCCGCGCTCGCCGCGGTGTTCGCAGTGCTCACGGGGCTCGTCGGTGCGCTCTCGGCGCGCTATCTCTTCAACGCGCTGGGCGTCTCCGAGTGGCCGGTGCGCGGGTTCGCGCTCGGGACGGCGTCGCACGGAATTGGCGCCGCGCGCGCGCTGCAGGTCCATGACGACGCAGGCGCCTACGCAGGGCTCGCGCTCGGGCTTCAGGTGCTGCTCGCGTCGATCCTCATTCCGCTCGGGGCTCGGCTCTTTGCCTGACCGCGAATGCCCAGAAAGCTCAGTCGGCCTTGGACGCAAGAACTCGACCATCCGCAATGCAGTCGCGGGCAGCGTCTCGGAGGCGCGGAAGCAGATGCCAAAGCGTCGCTTGGCCCATGCGTCCGTCAGCGCGATGACGCAGATGTCGCGCGGCTTTTCCGAGCGCGCGTCGACCTGACGGGGAATCACGCTGACGCCGAGGTCGGCGGCGACGACCCGCAACTCGGCATCGAAGTCGGAAACGATCGCACGACCGGTGTCTCACCGATAAAAGGCGACTTGACGACGAAATTGCCGGACCAACAACCCGCCGGTCGCGTTAACAACGATCCATTACGAAAGGCGACCGAGTGGCGGCGACGCCAGCAATACAACTACCACCGTCCCTATCAGGAACAACGCGAGCAGGACCGCTGTCCAGAACGCCGGGTATTCCCAGCCACCACCTTTGTCACTAAAGAGCCAGGCATCTCCGACTTCCGCTGGCACGACCTGCGGCATACGTTCGCCACCTGGCACCGACAAGCCGGAACGCCGACCACGAGCTCCAGCGCCTTGGCGGATCGAAGAGCGGCGCGATGGTCGAGCGCTACGCGCACGTCGCCCCAGAGACCCTGCAGCACACGGCGAACCGGCTCGATGCGATCAGCAGCTGCGTTTTGGCTGCAGCGAAAGAAAACGGGCTAGGCTTTCTGGCCTAACCCGTTGATTTGATTGGCTCCCGGACCTGGGCTCGAAACAGGGACCTACGGATTAACAGGCGTATCCAGCCCCTCTCTTTATCCGGTTGCGGACGCGCGCACGAGGGAAGACTGGAGTCGTCGAGATCCTCGGGGAGCTGTAAAGAGCGCAGCTCGGCTACGTTTTGGCTACGTTCACTTGCCCTGCGGCCAGAAGCGGGCCTTCTCGAGCGACCGTTTTGCGGCAACAAATCCAATGCGGAGCGCGCCGCGCACCACGACTAGCGGCCGCGCCTTCGTGGCAGATGGCGAGCGCTCGTCACACAGGTGAGCCAGGTCATTCGTCATGGCGGAGCGGCCACGTCGCGCTGAAACACGCGCCGGCACCCGGATTGTTCTGCACGGTGAGTCTTCCACGGTGCGCGGCTACGATCGATTGGCAGATCGTCAGGCCGACGCCGGTGCCGCCGGCCTTCGTCGTCCAGAACGCGTCGAAAACGTCCTTGAGGGACTCTGGTGGGATTCCTGAACCGTTGTCGACCACGTCGAGCCGCACGTTCGGACCTTCGATCTCGGTGCGGACGACCAATCTGCGTTGCTCCGTCTCGATGTCGCTCATGGCGTCGGCAGCGTTGAGCACGAGATTCAGCAGCATCTGCTGCAGCTGAACGCGGTCGCCATCGACCGGCGATAGGGATGCCGCGAGCTGGGCAACGACGACAACGTGTCTGGTGAGCATTTCGCTGCGCACCAGCTCCAGCGTTTCGCTCACGAGCTCGTTCAAGTCGAGGGGGGCGAGTTTGACATCGCCACGCTTGTACAGGGCGGTCAACCGGCGAATGACCGCCGCAGCGCGGTTGTCCTCCTTGACGATGTCCTCGCAGATCGCCTGCACCTCGGCGAGATCCGGGTGCAGTTGCCCGACCATCTTCGCGGCCACTTCCGCATTGCCGAGGATCGCCGCCAACGGTTGATTCAATTGATGTGCGATCGAAGCCGACAGCTGCCCGAGCGTCGACACCCGGGTCAGGTGCGTGAGGGCGCTGCGGTCCGTCGCGGCCTGCAGCTCGGCGGCTTTGCGCGCGGTGATGTCGAGCGTCACGCCCGTCAAGCGTCGGTCGGAACCTTCCGCGGTGCCGCTGCCACGGGCGGCGAACCAGCGCACTCCGCCATCGGGCTGGATCACCCGGTACTCGACGTCGAGCTCGCCGCCGCTCGAGGCGGCGCGTTGGACCGCGAGGTTGAACCCGTCGCGATCGGCGGGATGAACGATGTCGAGGACCTGTCCGAAGTGCACTGGCTGCCTGTCCGGCAGCTCCTTTCGCTGCCTGAATCGTGCGCTCGTCCAGAACTGGTCGCGTGCGACGTCCCAGGCCCAGACCGAAAGGCCGGCGGCGCGCGCAGCGAGGCTCATCCGGCGTTCGCTTTCCTGAAGGGCCGATGCCGTCCGTGCCCGCGATCGGCGTTCGACGACAAGTGCCGCGATCAGCGCCGCCTGCAGCGCGATCACAAGCGCGATCCAGAGGACCTGGATGCGATAAGTCTCCCACAAGGTCGGCTGCTTGAACTGGATGAGCGCGTCGGGCGGGATCAGCGCCGGGTCGATGCCCCATCGTCGAACCTGGTTCCAGTCGAGCTGCACTCGGAGCGGACTGTCGGGGAGCTGCAGCATCGCTGGCGGCGTCCCGCCTAAGACAGCGTTGATGGCGCTGCCGGCCTGGCGCCCGATTTCGACGTAGTCCGGGATGCGTCCGCCCACGACCCCCGTACCCAACGTGGCGAAGGGGCCGTAGACGGGCGCGCCGGAGGTCGCTGCAATCTGTGCCACCGTTTCGCGGGGCACGAAAAGGCGGCCGCTGCCGTCGCGAAAGTAGCCTGGCGTGAAGACCACGTCGGCGGCGCCGAGTTCGCGCACGCGTCGCAGCACGTCGTCGTGCGCCAGGCCGGCGACGTACTCGACCGTCGCCCGCATCGCGGCCGCTGTCAGCTCGGGGCGAAGTCGCGCTTCCCATGCGCGGTCGCCCGCGCCGGTCCCGGTCACGATCACCACTCTCGTGGCGCGCGGATGCAGCCTGAGCGCCAAGCGAATGGTGCCTACAAAATCGTAGGCGACTGGGACGCCGACGACATCGGCCGGCAGCGGCTTCGCCGAGCGTAGGGATGCCTCATCGACCGCGAAATGCACCACAGGCACGCGCGTGAACAGCTCGGCACGATGGCGCAGCAGGAAATCGAGCGCCGGGAAGCCGAACACGACGATCGCGGAGGGTGGTCGCATGGCGTACTTGTCGCGCAAGTACGCTGCGAAGATTCGCTCAAACTCCGGACCCGAGAACGCCGGGCGATCGAGGAACTCGTCGAAGATCTCGACCTGGCTGGTCGGTGCCCTCGCGCCGGTCTGGCGCAATCCACGATCGACTTCTACGTTGGCAGGAAGAAGGCGATTGTTGGAGTACAGGACGAGGACGTTGCCGACCTGCGCCGGCGCCGCGTGGGAGACGAGGAAGAGACCCAACGCGAGCCCGAGATATCGCCCGATCGCAGCGAACGAGGTGGGGACGATGGGCATCCTCTACCTGTAGCCGCTGCGTCGTGAGACGTCAAGCCTTGGTCGAGGCCAAGCCGCGGAACCTGCGATTGACAGTGCGGTCGCGCCAGGACGACAGCTCAGCTGCCGACCAGGCGTCCGACCAGCTTGTCCGCAAGCTCCGCGATCGGATACTTGAACAGCAGCAGCGGGGTCATTGGCACGAGGGTCGCGGCAAGCTCGAAGATCGCCAGGCGAAGGCTGACCGGAATCCAACGCATCTCATCGATCATGCCAAGGCTGTTCTGCACGTCGGCGAGGGACTGGAGGTCCGCGGAGCCCAGGAGCGGCTCTCTGGGGGCCGCTGCCGGCACGATCCACTTCGTTTCGAAGGCGTTCACATACGCGGAGCCGAGATCCATGTAGCTTTCGAGTCCCGCGAGACGCGCAGCACGCAACCGCGGGGCGAGGATCAGGAGCGGACCGAGGAAGAGGCCTGCCATGACCGCAGCGAGCAGGACGATTGCCGGGCCGACGGCCTCCAGCGGTGTCGTGCCCCGTGCGATCTCCTCGGCCAGGCCCGCGGCCTGGATCGCCGAGATCGCGGCGACGACCGGCATGAACTGGGAGTGCACGACCTGCAAGTAGCCCAGGCCGGCCTGTCGATCCGGATGGGTCGGCACGAGATGCAGGTCGAGCCTCGACAGGCGCCACAGGAAGCGGCACCACAGCAACATCCGCCACAGCCACCGCAAGAGGGCGAAGCGAACGACCGTCAGGCAGATGAACCCGTACCACAGTCCCGCGAGGGTGCCCGAGACGGACGCACCCTCGGCGCCGAGCGTCGCACTGCTGCCGTGCAGGTGCAGGTGCGAATCGGCGAGCAACATCGCGAGCGCGCCGAGAAGACAGAGCAGCTCCGGCCACCAGGAGCTCGCGAGCCTCCGCGTGCTCGCCAAGTCGGCACGCAGCGCCGGCTGCGCCCGCGGGGGCACGACCTCAGAGCGCACCACCGTCTCGATGAAGGTGGCCACGCACGGTGCGACCAGGGTTTCGGCCACGAAGAGAAGCGGCAGCGCCACCAGGAGACGAACATGCACGCCGATCGCCGAAAGCGAGAAGAGCGAATCGTGGACGCCGTCGATCCAGCTGAACAGCAGCAACACCAGCCAGAGCGAGCCGCCGAGCACCAATCCGAGCGGCACCGAATTCGAGTCGCCGCCGATCAGACCGAGCCGGCGACCGAAGCGCTGCAGCGGCCCTCCAGCGAGCACGAGCGTGTCGGCGGTTGTGCCCGTCGCGGTTGCAGTGCGTAGCTTGAGATCGTCGGTTGACGCTTGCACGCCAGGCCCCGTTCAGAGGACGCGGAACGTGATGGCGATGAACATGAAGAGGCCGATCATCGACATCACCACCGACATGACGAGCGCGGGACGGAGGAAGCTCACGTCGCGCGCACGACGCAGCTCCTTCAGTCTCACCCAGTACTCGACGGTCCCGAAGACCATCGCGAGCGTGCCCAGCCCCGTCAGGAAAAGACCCATCGCGCGCGGGCTGCTCGCCTTGGCGAGCTCCGTTCCTGCAGCGGCGAACCCCTGGAGCAGCTTGTAGATCGTGAAGCCGAAGCTGATCATCGAGAGCGCCGTGCGAATCCACGCCATCAGCGAGCGGTCGGCCGCCATCAGCGTGCGATTGACCGCGAGCGTCGTTCGTTCCGCGGACAGCTCGTTGGCCGTCTTCTCGTGGTGAACCGCTTCGGCACGCACTGCCGGCTCGAACCTCGCCCGCAGGGATGCGAGCAGGCGCGTGAGCCAGTGCCCTGCCGCGGCGGGTGCAGCGGAGGCGGTCGGTTCGATGCTCGGCAGCGGCTCTGCGGGTTCTGCCATGTGCGTCTCGATGGGCCTCGGACCTGTCGCGGGGAGCGACTCGCGACGGGCATTGCGACCCCGGCGCGGATTCTTCGCGCGCCGTTTCTCCGCGTGAACTAGCTTTTGGTTAAGTCGCTCGCCGGCGACGACGGCGCGATCGTCGATCCGATAGACACGAACACGCGAGAGAGCTAACGTCCGGGCCGAGCTCGCCAGGCGACTTCGGTAGCCTTCCAGTCGATTGGAGGCCTGCGATGGAACAGGTATTTCTCGTTGACGACGATGCCGGGGTGAGGCGCTCGCTCGCGCGTGTCCTCAACGACGAAGGCTTCAGCGTCGAGCAGTTCGATTCGGCCGAGGCGTTCCTTGCTCGCGCCGAGCCTCCGCTCGAAGGCTGCATCGTGCTCGACGTGACCATGCCCGGGCTCGACGGGCTCGAGCTGCAGGCTCGTTTGCGCGACGCCGGCCGCGACCTGCCGATCGTCTTCCTGACCGGACATGGCGACATTCCGATGTCGGTCCAGGCGATCAAGGCAGGCGCCACCGACTTCCTGACCAAGCCTGTCAACTCGCGCGTGCTGATCGCGGCGGTGCGCACGGCGATCGAGAACGCCATCGGCGAGCGGCAGGCCCGGACCGAGCTCGCCGTCCACAAGCAACGCTTCAGCACTCTCAGCGGGCGCGAGCGCGAGGTGCTCGCGGGCCTTGTCAAGGGCAGGCTCAACAAGCAGATCGCCGGCGACCTCGGCATCGTCGAGCAGACGGTCAAGTTTCACCGCAGCCACATCATGGAGCGCATGCACGCGCGCACGATCGCCGAGCTGATGCACATCGCCGCGAGGCTCGACGTCGATCGCGGCAGCGCCGCGGTCCCCGCTTCGTCCCCGGGCGAAGCGGGCAAGGCCCATCCGGGGAGCTCCGGCCGACCGTTCGGCGGGCACTAGACCAAAGCACAGCGACTCGTGCCCGCCGGGCCCCGTAGCATTGGGGCGAATGGCCAGCGACAAGTCGATCATCGCCGTGGTGGACGACGAATGGTCGGTGCGGACCATGCTCGGCCGCGTGCTGCGTCTGGCCGGCTATCAGGTCGCCGCGTTTTCCGGCGGCGAAGATTTCATGACGTCGCTCGCGACGCGATTGCCCCAGTGCGCGATCGTCGACATCCACATGCCGCGGATGAGCGGATTCGACGTGCAGGCGCGACTGCTCGGTGCGAAGCTGCCGGTGCCCGTCATCCTGATCACCGCCAGCGACGATGCGACGCTGGACGCTTCCGCACGCCAGCTGAACGTCACCCGCGTGCTGCGAAAGCCCTTCTCCGGCGACGAGCTCCTCGCTGCCGTCAGCGCCGAGCTGGCAAGTCCCTCACGCAGCACGGGCTGAGCGCGCGCCTCAGGGCGTCGCCAGCGCTGCGGCCTCGGCGCGGCAATCGCGCGTCGGCCTCAGCGCCCTGGCGCGAACGCTCGCGAGCTCCGCGCGGGCGGCGATCAGGTCAGCGCGGAAGTCGCGATCCGCGTGCATGCGGCCGCCGCTGCGCCCATCGTACGTCCCTCGCTGGCGTCGCTCTGCCAATGCACGTTGCAGATCACGCGGCTCTGTCCGAAGGCGCGTCCGCGCGCCAACACGAGGTCTGCGCGATCGGGCGCGATCTCGGCGAGGATCAGCGCCCACGCCCAGCCGATCGCGTTGTGCCCCGACGGATAGGACCCGTCCTCGCGCAGCATGGTCTCCTCAGCGAGCGTGCAAGTCGGCAGCTGGTTGACCATGAACGGCCGCGCGCGTCGGTAGTGATCCTTGGCTGCGTAGGTGGAGAGACCCGCGTCCGCCAGCGCGCGGCGCAGCAGCACATAGAGCCGCGGCGTGTCCTGCGCGCTCACGGGTGCGTCGAGCGCACACTCGAAGACGCCGGCGGCTCGCGGAAAGGCCAGGTTCGCATCGTCGATCGCGAGCGTCCAGCGCGCCGAGCCGCGCGTCGTCGCGGCGGCCCGCGCGACCGCCTCGTCGAGCGCGAACGCATCCGAGCCCATCGCAGGCGGCGCCGGCACCAGGGCCATGCTGTCGGGCAACGACTCGCGCGTCAGGTAACCCGCCAGAATGCCCGGACGAAGCTCCGGGACGGCGTCGATGCGGCTTCCCGGGCTCGCGCACGCGGTCGCCAGCACAGCCGCGATCGCTGCGCAGGTCAGGTGCACTCGACGCTTCGCCACTTGATCGTTGCTACCGGTAGTACTTGAGCACCAGCCCGAGCCGGCTCAGACCTTCGGCGCTCGGGAACTTGTCCTTGTCGTAGGCGTAGTAGGGCTCGATCCGCCAGCTCTTGTCGAGCTCGATCTCGGCGCCGACCTGATACCGCTGGCGACTCCACGCATCGAAGCGCGTGTCGTAGAACCATTCGGCCTGCGCGTAAGGGACGAAGGGCGTCGTGCCCGCGAGTTTGAGCTCCTTCTCGGCGCCGATCCGATAGCGGTAGCGATTCGAGTGCTTGCCGTCGACGTCGCGCACGTCCCAGCGAACGCGATGGACGAGCCACGCGGCAGCGGGCAGCTCGAAGCGCGCGGTCGCCTCGAGCAGCAGCCGGCTCTCGTGAGATCCGTCCTCGCGCCCGTCGATGCTGCCGAGCCGCCGCACTCCGACGCGGAACCAGAGGTAGCGATCGCGCTCCCACTCGGCATCGCGCAGGCGTGGCCGCAGCACCGGCATCAGCGTGTAGTCGAAGTGGACGCCGATCTCGCCGTTGGTGACGTCGTCGGGGCTCACCCGCGAGACGTCGGCGAGCAGGAAGACACGTGCGCGGTC
>Ga0105248_10008931_pt1 | contig 11020 bp, 8 predicted proteins | sample KBSS34metaG_FD_81524 | JGI IMG/M metagenome (GOLD analysis project Ga0105248, IMG submission 81524) | Switchgrass rhizosphere microbial communities from Kellogg Biological Station, Michigan, USA - KBS S3-4 metaG | ecosystem: Host-associated > Plants > Roots > Rhizosphere > Soil | place...
AGGGGCCGGCCATGAACGCTCCGCGCTCTTCCTTCGCCTCGCTCAAGCCCGCCCTGCTCGCCCGCAAGGGCGGCGCCCGCCCGGCGATGCGACCCCAGCTCGCCGCGCTCGACAGCGGCACCGATGCCGATCTCGGCTGGAACGATTTTGGCTCCGAAGCCGATGCGGGCGACCGGGTCGTTTCGATCAGGCGCGCTGTCGCCAAGCCGGCTGGCCCGGGCCGCGCCGAGCCTGCCGACCGCACCGCTGGCCGCGCCGATGGTCGCAGGGCCGCCTTTACCCTGCGGCTCGATCCCGAGCGGCATCTCAAGCTGCGCCTCGCCTGCACGCTCGACTCGCGCAGCGCCCAGGCGCTGGTGACCGAGGCGCTCGATCGCCTGCTCGGCGCGATGCCGGAGCTCGAGCCGCTCGCCGCCGAAGCTGCCGGCCTGCGGGGCGGAGCCAAGCGCCGGACCCGCCGTCCGGCCAAAGCCTGAATTTTTCCGAGGAGTTCCCCGTCCATGCCCTCGACCCCATTCCGCACCACGCTCTACCGCGACCCGGCCAGCCGCCCCGCAAGGTCAAGCTTCAGCCTGTCGCTGGCCGCGAGCTCGCTGGTTGCAGTCTCGTTGCTTGCCGGTTGCAGCGGGCAGGGCGCGATCCGTTCCGCCAGCGCAGCAAGTGCCGACAAGGCCTTCGCGGCGAGCGCGGCGCAGTCCGATCGGGCCGTGGCCAAGGCCGAAGCCCTCGTCGCCAAGGCGCCGCAGGATGCCGCGGCGCGCGCCGAGCTCGGCCGCGCCTATCTGGCCGCGGGCCGCTTCGCCTCGGCCGAGACCGCGCTCTCCGACGCGATGACCCTGGGCGATGCCTCGGGCCGCACCGCGCTGGTCCTCGCCTTGGCGCACATCGGCGCCGGCCAGCCCCGCGCTGCCGTCGCGCTGCTCGACGAGCACCGCAGCGATATTCCCGCTGGCGACAGCGGCCTCGCGCTCGCGCTTGCCGGTGAAACCTCGCGCGGGGTGGCGATCCTTGCCGATGCCGTGCGCGGCGGCGAGAACACCCCCAAGCTGCGCCAAAACCTGGCTTATGCCTATGCGCTCGATGGGCGCTGGGCCGAGGCACGGATCATCGCCGCGCAGGACGTGCCGGCCGACCAGCTCGACCGCCGCATGGCGATCTGGGCGCTCTCCGCGCTGCCCGACCGCGGCCCCGAACGCGTCGCCGGTCTGCTCGGCACGCAAGCCCGCCCCGATCCGGGCCAGCCCGAGGCGCTCGCGCTGAAGACCGAGGCCGCCGGCGCCCCGCGCATGGCCGAGGCGCTCCCGGCTGCCGCCGAGGTCGCCGCTGCCGAGCCTGCGGCAGAGCTTCCCGCCGTGGCCGCTGCCCAGCCCGCGCAGCCGACGACCGTTGCGGCCAATCTCGCCGCGCAGACCGCTCCCGCTCCCGTGGCGACTATGCCGATGGCCAAGCCCGCTCGCACCACGGCAATGGCGCAAGTGGCCCAGGCCTTCGCCGGGCGCGAGTACCAGCCCAAGTTCCAGCCGATCCACGCGCCGGCTCCGGCCCGCGTCCGCGCTGTTGCCGCGTCGCTGGCCCGCCCCTTCGCCAATGGCACGCATGTGGTCCAGCTCGGCGCCTTCTCGAGCGAGAAGAATGCCCACCGCGCCTGGGGCATCTACACCCGGCAGAACCCGAAGCTTGCGGCCTATCGCCCGTTGATCGTGCCGGCGGTGATCAGGGGCAAGCAGCTCTGGCGCGTCGCCGCCAGCGGCTTCGCGGGCCGCTTCGCCGCCAACGGGCTGTGCGCCCAGCTCCGGTCGAACGGCAGCGCCTGTTTCGCCTATGCGCTGCCGACCCGCGCAACCCCGGCGCCCTCCGCGCCCGGCCGCGACCTCTCGGCCCCGCAGCGCGCGCGCCGCTGATCCGGATAGCGCCGTGCCCGCAGCGATGCGGGGAGGGCGTTGAACCGAATTCAAGGACCCCGTCGGGCAACCGGCGGGGTTCTTTCGTGCCGCGCGCCGGCTACTTACCTGAACGGTTGCCGACAGCGCCGTTCAGCCACGCTCCAAGACCGCTGCGATAGCCATTCCCGTGTCGGAGGAACCACTTTGGGAATGGAGATGAAGCATGCGGTTTGATTTACCCAAGGTCGCGATGATCGCAGTGGCTGCCGGGACGCTGGCGTCGGCGAGCGCGGGCCATGCGCAGGGTTGGGGGTTCTGGGGCGGCGATAGCCCGCTGCGCGGGGTTTGCTCGGGCGAGCGGGCGCGCGGCCTCGAAGCGCGGCTGCGCCACGAGCAGCGCGACGGCGACATCGATCCGGATACGGCCGACCGCATCCACGACGCCATCGACCGGCTCGAGGACCGCTCGCGCGGCGAATGCGACGAGGGCGACCGCCGCGCGATCTGGAACATCGCGCAACGCTTCGACCGCATCCAGGGCTGGATCGAGAACTCCGCCCATGGCGGCTGGCGGCGCGGCTGGTAACATCAGGCGGGGCCGGGCTCGTGCGTCCGGCCCGCCGCTTGCCCGCCTAGGCGACTTGCGTCGCGCCCTTGAACAGCGCGACGCAGCGGCCCTGGACGCCCTGCCGGTCGAACGGGGTGTTGCCCGCGCTGGCGGCCATCTTGTCGGAATCGACCATCCACGGGCGGTCGGCATCGATCACCGCGATGTCCGCCTCGCCGCCGGCTTCGAGCCGCCCGGCTTCGACCCCGAGCAGCCGCGCGGGCGTTCCGGCGAGCAGTTCGATCATCCGGGTCACGTCGATCACGCCGTCGCGCACCAGCGAGAGAGTGGTGGCGAGCAGCGTCTCGGCGCCAGCCATGCCGGGTTCGGCATCGGCGAACGGGAGTCGCTTGTCTTCGGGGCCGTGGGGATCGTGGCCGGAGGCGATCACGTCGATCGTGCCGTCGGCGATGGCGGCGATGACCGCCTTGCGGTCCGCTTCGCTGCGCAGCGGCGGGGACAGCCTGAGGAAGGTGCGGAAATCGCCGAGCGCCGTGTCCGAGAGCATGAAGTGCGCCGGGGTCACGCCCGCGGTGACGGCCACGCCGCGACGCTTGGCGGCTCGGACGAGATCGAGCGCAGCGGCGGTCGTCACTTGCCGGAAGTGGAGCCGCGCCCCGGCAATCTCGGCCAGCGCGATGTCGCGCGCCACCGCAAGCGCCTCTGCTTCGGCCGGGGCACTGGGCAGGCCGAGGCGGGTTGCCATCTCGCCCGCCGTGGCGACCGCGCTGCCGGTGAGCCCGGCGTCCTCGGCATGGCTCACCACGACCATGCCGAGCATCGCGCAGTAGCGCAGCAGTCGCAGCATCGTCCCCGAATCGCCGATCCACCCGCGACCGGTGCTGACCGCGCGCGCGCCGGCATCGCGCATCAGCGCGATCTCGGCCATTTCGGTGCCGTCGAGCCCGCGGGTCGCGGCGGCGAGGGGATGGACCCACAGCCCGGGCTTGCCCGACTGGGCGGCGAAGCGCACCCGGGCCGGATGATCGAGCGGGGGAGCCTGGTCGGGCATCAGCGCGGCGCGGGTGATCCCGCCGAAGTGGAACGCGGCCTTGTCGATCGCGAACACGCCGAGGTCGACCAGCCCGGGGGTGACGAGCAGCCCCTTGGCGTCGTGGACCCGGTCGCCGCCTTGCGGGCTCACGTCGGGGCCGACCGCGATGATCCGGTCACCCTCGGTGCGCAGTGCGCCGGCCACCGGGGTGCCGGACGGCAGGACCAGCCGCGCGTTGACGATCGTCAGCGGGGTCGAGATCATGCCCAGCCCTCCTGCCCGCGGGCCTTGCGCGTCAGCACGTCGAGACAGGCCATGCGCATCGCGACGCCCATCTCGACCTGCGTGGTGATGAGCGATTGCAGCGCGTGATCGGCAACGTTGCTGTCGATCTCGATCCCGCGGTTCATCGGCCCGGGGTGCATGACCAGCGCATCGGGCGCGGCCCTGGCCAGCCGCTCGAGCGTGAGCCCGTAGAGGTGGCGGTATTCGCGCGGGGAGGGGACGAACTGGCCCTGCATGCGCTCGAGCTGGAGGCGCAGCATCATCACCACGTCCGCACCGGCGAGGGCGGCGTCGAAGTCGTGGAACGGCTGCACCTTGAGCTGCTCGATCTCGGCCGGCATCAGCGCCGGCGGAGCGCAGACGCGGACCTCGGCCCCCAGCGTCGTCAGCGCATGAATGTTCGAGCGGGCGACTCGGCTGTGCAGGATATCGCCGCAGATCACGACCTTGAGCCCGCTGAAGGTCTCCTCGGTCTCACCGCGCGCGCGCAGGGCGCGGCGGATGGTGAGCGCGTCGAGCAGGCCCTGGGTGGGGTGCTCGTGCTGGCCGTCGCCGGCATTGAGCACCGGGCAATCGACCTTCTCGGCGATCAGCCGCACCGCGCCCGAGCTGGCGTGGCGAATCACGATGGCATCGGCGCGCATCGCGTTGAGCGTGAGCGCGGTGTCGATCAGCGTCTCGCCCTTCTTCACGCTGCTCGTGGCGGCATGCATGTTGACCACGTCCGCGCCAAGGCGCTTGCCCGCGATCTCGAAGCTCAGCAGCGTGCGGGTCGAGTTCTCGAAGAAGGCGTTGATGATCGTCAGGCCGCGCAGCAGCTCGGCCCGCTTCATCGGCTGGCGGTTGAGCTCGACCCATTGCTCGGCCTCATCGAGGAGGAACATGAGTTCGTGGGGAGCAAGACCGGCGAGGCCCAGCAGGTTGCGGTGCGGGAAGGCGAGGCGGCCGGCCGGGTAGCGACCGGAGCCTGCACCGGCAGGGGTTTGCGCAGCTGTCATTGAAGACGGTGCCTTAGGGAAGGCCGGCCCCCGCCTCAAGGGGGCGCGCTGCGATGTCCACCAATTGCATCGTCCCGGGTTCGACCCGAGGCTGCTGCCTGACGTTCAGTGGCAACCTTGCCTGTCGCCAACTTCACTCCAGGCACAGCGTGGCGAAATCACGTTTCCTACACCGCCCCGAGCGACCACAATGCGCACCATCAGACCTGCCCGACCCGCGAAAACGAACAAAATACGCACAAGTGTCACCCAAACACCAGCAAGCCACTGAATAAAATGAATAAATCCGGGTGACACCGGTGTCACCCAGTGTCACCCATCCACCACCCAATCTTATGATTTGAAAGGATTCCCCGGGTGACACGCCCGTCGCCCCTGTCACCCTTCGCTTCCGCCCTCGCCAAGCCCCCTGTTCCTCCCGCCGCCCCCCACGTAAGGTGTCGCCACGATGATCTTCGCGCGCAAAATCTGGCACCTGCTGGTGGCCATCAAGGACGGCCTCGTTCTCCTGTTCATGCTGCTGTTTTTCGGCCTGCTTTACGGCGTGCTGGCAATGCGGCCGAGCCCGGGCGCGGTTCACGATGGCGCGCTCTTGCTGCGCCTCAAGGGCCCGGTGGTGGAAGAGCCCGCCGTGGCCGAGCCGCTCGCGCTGCTCACCAGCCGGAGCCTGCCGACGCCGCAGTATCGCGCCCGCGATCTCGTGCGGGCGCTCGATGCCGCCGCGGCGGACAGCCGGATCAAGGCGGTCGCGTTCGATCTGTCGGGGTTCGGCGGCGGCGGTCTTGTCCACCTGACCGAGCTCGGCGCGGCGATGGACCGGGTGCGCGCTGTGAACAAGCCGGTGCTGGTCTATTCCACCGGCTATGACGACGACGCCGTGCTGATCGCCGCGCATGCGAGCGAGGCCTGGATCCACCCGATGGGCGCGCTCTACGTGCTCGGGCCCGGCGGGCCGCAGCAATACTACAAGGGCCTGCTCGACAAGCTGAAGGTCAACCTCCACGTCTACCGGGTCGGCACCTTCAAGGACGCGATCGAGCCGCTCGAACGCGATTCGATGTCGGATGCCTCTCGGCAGGCGCGCACCGCGGTGGTGCAGGCCGGGTTCGCGCAGTGGCAGGCGGATGTGCATCGCGCCCGCCCCAAAGCCAACCTCGCCCTCGTGGTGGCCGATCCGGTGGGCTGGTTCCGTAGCGTCGGCGGCGATCCGGCCAAGGCTGCGCTGGCCTCCGGTCTGGTCGACCGGGTCGGCGACCAGACCGAATTCGGCGCGCGCGTGGCCGCGCTGGCGGGCAAGGAGCACGGCAACGACCTGCCGGGCACCTTCGCGCACACCAGCCCCGCGGCGCTCCTCGCCGCGCATCCGCTGCCCACCGGCGGCAAGAAGATCGGCGTCGTCACCGTCGCCGGCGATATCGTCGACGGCACGGCCGGGCCGGGGGTGGCGGGCGGCGACCGCATTGCCCGGCTGCTCGACGGCAAGGACGGCAAGGACCTCGCCGGGCTGGTCGTCCGGGTCGATTCGCCGGGCGGGTCGGTCATGGCCTCCGAGCAGATCCGCAAGGCGATCCTCAGGGCCAAGGCCCGCGGCATTCCGGTTGCGGTGTCGATGGCGAACTACGCGGCGAGCGGCGGCTACTGGGTTTCGACCCCAGGCAGCCGGATCTTCGCTGAACCCGCCACGGTGACAGGGTCGATCGGCATTTTCGCGGTCCTGCCCTCGTTCGAGCGCTCGCTTGCAGCGGTCGGGGTGACGACGGACGGGGTCCGCGCCACCAAACTGTCCGGCCAGCCCGACATGTTCGGCGGATTTACCCCCGAATTCGACGCGATGCTCCAGGGCGGGATCGACGCGGGTTACGCCCGCTTCGTCAACCTCGTCGCGCAGGCCCGGGGCAAGAGCTTCGCCGATGTCGACCGCATCGCGCAAGGGCGGGTGTGGGACGGCGGCACCGCGCGCCAGCTCGGCCTCGTCGACCAGTTCGGCACGCTCGACGATGCGCTCGGCTGGGTCGCGGGGCAGGCGAAGCTCGGCAAGGGCGAGTGGCACGCCGCCTACCTCGGCGAGGATGCCGGCTCCTATGCCTCGCTGCTCGAACGGCTTTCAGGGTCGGACGACGGCGCTGCGCCGGAGTCGGACGCCTTTGCGCGGCTGGCACGGCTTCAGCAGGGCCGGCTGCTCACGGCGGTCGCCAGCGCCCAGCACATGATCGGGGCCCAGGGCGCGCAGGCGCTGTGCCTGGCTTGCCCGGTGCTCCCGGGGGCGAGGCCGGTGCCGGAGCGGTCGGGATTGTGGTCGGAACTGGTGCGGCTGCTGTCCTGATCCTCCCCGCCGCTCCGGGCTGTTCAGTACTCCGGAATTTCCGCCGGCCCGGTATCGGGCTGGTCGAAGTCGGGCGAGACCTCGGGTACGCCCTGCGGCTCGTTCGGCAGCTCCTCGGGGGAGATCACGGGCGGCAGTTCGCCGGGGACCGAAGGGTCGATCGGGTCCGCCTGATCGGGCCGGGGCGGCGGCTGGGTAGCCATGTGATATTCTCCTGATGCCGGACGACTCCGACGGGTTGACCGCAATATAGTTCCGCCCGACCGCCAGCGCTTGCCCTTTTCGCGGCAGACCGCTACGGGCCAGCGCTCTTGGAATTCGGGCTTCGTCGACCGCGGGCGTGGCGGAATTGGTAGACGCGCTGGTTTTAGGTACCAGTATCGCAAGATGTGGGGGTTCGAGTCCCTTCGCCCGCACCAATTCCCTCCTCCTCCGGCCCCAGGCGAAGCGCATTGCTTTGATGAGAAGGCATTTACCGTCATGCAGATTGTCGAGACCACCAACGAGGGTTTGAAGCGCGGCTACACGATCACGATCGCCGCCACCCTGATTGCCGAGCGGATCGAAGGCGAGATCAAGAAGATCGCCCCGCAAGTGCGCATGCCGGGCTTCCGTCCGGGCAAGGTGCCCGCGAACCTGGTGAAGAAGATGCACGGCCCGGCGATCCACCAGGACGCCCTGCAGGCCGTCATCCGCGAGGCGATGGACAAGCTCGTGGCCGACAATCAGCTGCGCCCGGCGATGCAGCCGGCGGTCTCGCTGGGCGAGGGCTACGAGGAAGGCAAGGACGCCGAGCTGACCGTGGCACTCGAAGTGCTGCCGACGATCGAGGCGCCGGCGCTTGACGGACTGAAGCTCGAGAAGCTGGTCGTTCCGGTCAGCGACGAAGCGGTGACCGAGGCGCTGGGACGGATCGCGGCGGGGGCCAAGAACTTCGTTGACGCGAAGAAGGGCAAGAAAGCCGAGACCGGCGACCAGGTCGTGATCGACTTCGTCGGCAAGCTCGGCGATGAGGCGTTCGAGGGCGGCAGCGCCGAGGATGTCGCGCTCGAACTGGGTGCCGGCCGGTTCATCCCCGGCTTCGAGGAACAGCTCGTCGGGGTGAAGGCGGGCGATGAGCGCCAGCTCAAGGTGACCTTCCCGGCGGATTACCCGGCCGAGAACCTCAAGGGCCAGGACGCGACCTTCGATGTCACCGTCAAGGCGGTCAAGGTTGCCGGCGAGAGCCAGCTCGACGACGACTTCGCCAAGAACCTGGGTCTCGAGAGCCTCGAGCAGCTGCAGGGCCTGATCCGCGGCCAGCTCGAGCAGGAGACTGCTGGTCTCACCCGCACCCAGATGAAGCGCCAGCTGCTCGACATCCTCGCCGCCGGCCACGATTTCGACGTGCCGCCGACCATGGTCGAGGCCGAGTTCGACCAGATCTGGCAGCAGCTCACCCAGGAAGCCGCCGGGGAGGAAGACCCCGAGGCTGCCGCCAAGGAGCTGGAAGCCGAGAAGGAAGACTATCGCCGCATCGCCCAGCGCCGTGTGCGCCTTGGCCTGCTGCTGTCGGAAATCGGACAGGCCAATGGCGTAGAAGTGAGCCAGCAGGAGATGTCGATGCTGCTGACGCAGGCCGCGCAGCAGTATCGCCCCGAAGATCGCCAGCGGTTCATGGAGTACATCCGCTCCGAGCCGCTCGCCGCCGCCCAGCTGCGCGCGCCGCTCTATGAGGACAAGGTCGTCGACTTCCTGTTCGACAAGGCCGAGGTGACAGAGCGCGAAGTGACCCGCGACGAGCTGCAGGCCGCGATCGAAGCGGAAGAAGGGCACGTCCACGGGCCGGATTGCGGCCATGACCATGGCGAGAAGCCGGCGGCCAAGAAGAAGGCTCCGGCCAAGAAGAAGGCGGACGAAGCTCCCGCTGCCGAGGCCGGCGAAGACGTGAAGCCCGCCAAGAAGGCTCCGGCCAGGAAGGCTGCTGCCGCAAACGCTGACGAGGCTCCCGGCGCGGAAGCTGCTGCCGCCGAGGCCGCGCCCAAGAAGAAGGCTCCGGCCAAGAAGAAGGTCGAGGGCTAAGCTGACCACGGCGGCCCGCGCCCCTGGCGGCGCGCGGTTGCCTGAGCGAAAACGGGCGGGGCCTAGCGGCTCCGCCCGTTTTCGTGGCTTCGGGCCAAAACCGAGCACGGCCTGTTTAGCCCCTTGAACATCCGCCTCCCCCGCGCGACATAGGCGCGACCATTCAATGAGGACCTTTCATGCTCGATCTGTTCGGCGCCGCCAGCGCAAATGCTTATGGCAACCAGGGCAAGTTCACCGTCGACCCAGTGACCGGCGCGCTGATCCCGGTGGTGGTCGAGCAGTCGAGCCGCGGTGAGCGCTCGTTCGACATCTACTCGCGCCTGCTGCGCGAGCGGATCATCTTCGTGACCGGCGAGGTCGAGGACCACATGGCCTCGGTGATCGTTGCCCAGCTGCTGTTCCTCGAGAGCGAGAACCCCTCGAAGGACATCTCGATGTACATCAACTCGCCCGGCGGCGTGGTGACTGCCGGCATGGCGATCCACGATACCATGCAGTACATCCGCCCGCGTGTGTCCACTGTCTGCATTGGTCAGGCGGCCTCGATGGGCTCGTTCCTGCTCGCCGCCGGTGAGCCGGGGATGCGCATCGCGCTGCCCAATGCGCGGATCATGGTGCACCAGCCCTCCGGCGGCGCGCGCGGCATGGCCTCCGACATCGAGATCCAGGCCCGCGAGATCCTGCGCATGCGGACGCGGCTCAACTCGCTTTACGTGAAGTACACCGGCAAGTCGCTCGACGAGATCGAGAAGGCGATGGACCGCGACACCTTCCTCGAGGCCGAGGAAGCGCTGGCGTTCGGGCTCGTCGACAAGGTGTTCGAGAGCCGCCCGGCGACCGACGCGGTGGGCGAGAGCTCGGGCTCGGACAGCCCGGCCTGACCGGACGCGCAGAGCGCATATTTCGCACCCCGGCGGCGCCCCCACCCGGCGCGCCGGGGGAGCCAAGCGTTCTCCCGCGGTTGGGCGGACGCCGTCTTAACTCCGTTCGTTCACAACCGGTTCTGTCGATGAGCCTTATCGGAACTCATCCCCCCGGCGGGTATTTGTCGCCTTGTAATGGAGGGGCGAGCGGCTAGATTAAGCCTCTTGAGGTGGGAGCGGCCGGGGAATCGGTCGCTCGCTTGGAGATAAAATGACGAAACTGAGCGGATCCGACGCCAAGAGCACTCTCTACTGCAGCTTCTGCGGGAAGTCGCAGCACGAGGTGCGCAAGCTCATCGCCGGCCCCACCGTGTTCATCTGCGATGAATGCGTCGAGCTGTGCAACGACATCATCCGCGAGGAAACCAAGGCCGGCATCGCCGGCAAGAAGGACGGCGGCGTACCGTCTCCGCGCGACATTTTCGAGACCCTGAACGACTATGTGATCGGACAGGACCGGGCCAAGCGCGTGCTCTCGGTCGCCGTGCACAACCACTACAAGCGGCTGAAGCACAGCGGCAAGGGTGGCGATGTCGAGCTCTCGAAGAGCAACATCCTGCTGGTCGGGCCGACCGGGTCGGGCAAGACCCTGCTTGCGCAGACGCTGGCGAAGACCTTCGACGTGCCCTTCACCATGGCCGATGCCACGACCCTCACCGAGGCGGGCTATGTCGGCGAAGACGTCGAGAACATCATCCTCAAGCTGCTCCAGGCTTCCGACTACAACGTCGAGAAGGCGCAGCACGGGATCGTCTACATCGACGAGATCGACAAGATCAGCCGCAAGGCCGAGAACCCGTCGATCACCCGCGACGTTTCGGGCGAGGGCGTGCAGCAAGCGCTCCTGAAGCTGATGGAGGGCACCACTGCCTCGGTTCCTCCGCAGGGCGGGCGCAAGCATCCGCAGCAGGAGTTCCTCCAGGTCGATACGACCAACATCCTG
>Ga0105248_10008935_pt1 | contig 11019 bp, 10 predicted proteins | sample KBSS34metaG_FD_81524 | JGI IMG/M metagenome (GOLD analysis project Ga0105248, IMG submission 81524) | Switchgrass rhizosphere microbial communities from Kellogg Biological Station, Michigan, USA - KBS S3-4 metaG | ecosystem: Host-associated > Plants > Roots > Rhizosphere > Soil | place...
CCCGGCCTTTGCGGGAAGCGTTAAGACGAGCGCCCAACTAAGGGCGATCACATACTCGCCGTAGGCCTGGACCCCGAGAAGGCGAGACAACAGGATATTGGCCGCGTAGCTGAGGCCGAGCCCAAATATCCGAACGACCATGGATATCCCGGCCGCCCGCAGCACCACCCGGTGTATCGGGTCGGCGAACCGCTGGGCCATGCTACGCCTTTCGCCTGTTCGTACCGGGGGGCTGGGGACCATCGAAAGGCTCAGCTGCCGATCGATCGGTAAATCGCGTCGTAGCGCTCGATTCCATCCTGCAGCGCCATCGATTTGCAGGCGACTGCGCGAATCTGCTCTCGACTGAGCCCGGCATCTTCGACTTTGGCGATGGCGGCAGCGAAAGACGCATCATCGAAGCGATCAAGGATCGCACCAGCACCGGTGCCGCCGATCAATTCGGCCATATCGCCAACCCCGCTGTTTGCAACAACGGGCACCCCCATCGCCAACATCTCCCCGACCTTCGTGGGTGAGCAAGCTTTCGCCGAAAAACTGCCCTGCTTGAATGACGCGCCAAGATCGGCGGCTCCTATCAACGACGGAACTTCCTCGCGCCTGGCAGCGACCGTGATGATCTCGTGCGGCTCAACCCCCCGAGGTCGAGCGACATCCAAGACCTCGGCCCGGCTATGGTTGCTGACGAACAAGTATCGCGCGCCGGGCCGCGTAGCACGAAAGGCGCGAAACAGACCGAACAGGGCATCCATAAAATAGCCCGGTGCGAGAGAACCAACGTAGACAAGCACCTTCCGGTCATCGGAAAGACCAAGCCGTTGCCGACCGGCCCTCCGGGCCCTGCCGCCGGCAGGCTCGAATAGTTCGAGGTCGACGCAGCACGGGATGACGCTGATTGGCCCGCCGGGTCGCCGGGGATCGGGCCAGGAAAGGAGTTCGTTTCGCGCTGAATTGGTCAGGCTCACGATAGCATCGGCGTCGCGAAAAAAGCGAACTTCCCAACGCTTGAACCAGTGGTACGCAAGTCGGTACACCGGATTCCCGGAGGGCCAAAGGCCCAGTTCGAAACGCTCATCGGCCCAGAAGCCACGCATGTCGAACAGGAACGGCACGCCAAATCGGCGCTTCAACGAATGCCCAATGAAAGCCGCCATGTAGCTTCGGCAATGGACCAGATCGAACGGCTCCCGACGTTGTAGCTCGATTGCTCGGCGCTTCATCTGAAGGACGTCGATGGCCGACGAAAGGACTGGCGGGCGTTTGTGATACCTGAGCGGCTGCCATTCTATGCCCGCTTGCGCGCACATTGCGCGGACCCTCTCGCCATCGGCCTGAAGACGATCCGGCTTCTCGCAGCTGACGACCGTGATCCGGTGCCCCCTAGCCGCGAGGCCCTCCAGATATGGCAGGATCTGTGAGCGCCCCAGCTGATCGGTGAGTCCGTCGTAGGTGAGATAGAGAGCACGCCTCACGTCAGCCTGCATGGGGCTGGTCACCGCTCAAGATAGTCTCTGTAGCGCTCCGCGACATAGTCATCGAGAGCTACCCGCCAGTCGCGCATGACGTTCAGACCGCGAAGGTCGAGCTTGGTCGTAAGCAGACGCTCCGACGCCGGCCGAGGCGCGAAATACTCGACCGCAAAGTGATCGGAGGGCACTTCGGTGATCGTCACCTGATTGCCGAGCCCCACGGCGTTAACTAGGTAGCGGGCCACCTCGGCGCGGCTGGTCACCCCTGAGCAGACCATATTGTACACGCCCCAATAGCCATTCGAGAGAAGCAGCTCGACATTGCGGGCAAAGTCGATCGTGTAGGTAGGAGTGCCGAGCTTGTCGTTGACGACGAACAGCTCGGTCGCGCCGGACTTCAGCTGCGCCATCAGCTTCTGGATAAACTTCTTGTCCTTCGGCGGACCTCCACCCATCATCCAGCCGGCGCGGCAGACTAGATGTTTGCGGCAATTCTCTGCAACGAAGCGCTCACCCATATACTTGCTTCTGGCATAGTGGCCGAGCGGCCGCGGTTGGTCCCAGTCATCGTACGTATCCTGGGCTCCGTCGAAGATCCCGGCGGTGCTGATGTAGAGCAGCGGGATATCGAGTTCGTTCGCGATGTGGACCGCATTTTCGACCGCCAGCGTGTTGGTCGAATACGCTTCTTCGGGATGCTGCTCGCAAAATTCGAGGCTGGTGTGAGCACCGAGGTGGAATAAATAATCGGGACGGAAATCTGCAACCTCGCGACGATAGGCATCGAAGTCACGGAAATCGAGGAATGCCAGCCAGTCGTCGTTGACGTCGATGTCGGTGCAGCGGAGTTCGTGCTTCTCCGCAAGCACGTCGTGGAAACCCTCACCAAGCATTCCGCCGCTGCCCGCAGCATAGATGCGCTTGCCAGGGTCAAGCATTGCTATCGGCCATCACCGAGGCCAGCACACGGCGATAGTCTCTGGCAACAGCACGGGTCGAATATCGCTCGACCGCGTCCTTGCGTGCCTGCTCGCCGAGACGGCGACGAAGGCCCGGATCGTCGATGAGTCGCTCCAACGCGGCAATCCACTCCTCGTCCGTGCGTACGAGTAGCCCATTCTCGCCATCTCGGATGATCATCGGCGCCGTGCCGATATTTGTCGCAACACAAGGGATACCAAACGCCATATATTGAATCGCCTTCAGACCGCTCTTGCCGGTCGCCCATTCCTCGAGAGCGAGGGGATAGACGCCAATGTCGATGCCCTGCAAATCGGCCACCTCACGCTCTAGCGACCAGCGGATCACCTCCAGCTCCACGCCCTCCAGGGCGTAATCAAAATTGCCGATCACCCGCAATCGGAAGCGCCGGCGCCTGGCCAGCTCCTGGAACACCGGCCTCAGCAAGTTGAGGTAGGCGCTCGTGCTGAAGGTGCCCGTCCAGCCGATCGTGACGACGGAATCATTGCTGTAGCTGTTTGCCGGCAAGAACCGGTCGGTATCCACGGATGAGGAAATGTAGGTAGAGGCCCGCTTCTCGTTGATCTTCTCGCAGGCCGCGTTGAGGAATGGCGAGCTCGTAATCACGTGGTCGGCCCTGCGAATGAGGAACCGGGCCTTGCGCGGGCTCTTCAGCATTCGAAGAAGGGGGTTAGGAAAATCGGCCTTGAGGCCATGGCCGGCCAACTGGTTGTCCTCAATGTCGTAGACCAGCTTGCGCGAAAGCGTCCGGGTCGCCCGCTCCAGCACCGATGTCCCGACAGGCGTCACGTACATGTGGCAATAAACGAGATCGAAGTTAGGCATTCTCGCCAGGTCATAAAACCGGCGTGCCAGCCCCTTGAGAGCACCTAGTATTTTCGCCCCGAGGTGTCCGTGCTGGTGCAGGACAGGCCAGAGACCGAGATCCACGAAAGGTGAGACGGTTATGTCCCATCCCCGCTCACGCCAATCATCGTAATATTGTTCGAACTTCAGGCGCTGTGCCGGCGCAACTCCGATCGGGTGCGGGCAAAGAACGAGCATTCGCCGCCGGGGCGCGCCCGGCCGATCCGCTTGGTCAGACATCGAATATGCTTTGGTACGGAACATAGTAGTTCGAGTAGGTCCCGAAGTTCAGGAACATGATCTGCACGGCCGCCGCGTAAGCGATCACCGCAACGGTCGCAAAAGACAGGCCGCGGTTCGGAACGATCGCTCGTGGCAGGCGCCCCAGCACCGCGAACTGCAAAGGGAAGAGATACAGGAGGAAGCGATCGACGGCAGTCGAAGATGGAATGACCAGCGCCAAGCCAACGAGGGCGAGGGTGCAGATCGAGAAGTTGCGCCAGAGCCTTCTCTGATGCTCCGGAAAGCCCAGTTTGTTGCGGAAGACGAAATAGGCTGCCGCAGCAAGGGCATTCATCGCCAAGCGATACACGAGCCCACCGGACTGAATCCTTATTGATGAATAGCGAGACACGTAAATGGAGAAGGTGCTCTGAAATTCGAAGATGAACACGATCACGATCAGGCACACGATGGCGGCGCGCTGAACTGATTTCCGGTCGTAGGAAATCAGGAGCAGCGGGAGCATCAGGAGGAGGCTGCTGTGAAAAAGAGCTCCAACGACGGTGAGGACCGCGACCCGCATCAGCTTGCCGTCTTCGAACGCATTCAGGGCGAGGAACAGGAAACCGAGCGCGACGGATTGGCGGGCGCCGCTCATGCCGATCACGATGACGAGATAGGGCAAGGCTAGCAGGTAAGTGAGCCACGGATTCGGCTGGCGAAGGCAAAACGCCGTCAGTCCGTAAACGAAGACGACCCCGCAGAACACGTTGGTGACCCAGAAGGGTGCACCAAGATGCCCGGTTTCCCAGTACATCAGGAAGAAAGCAGGATCGAAGTGAAGCAATGCCTGCTTGAACGTGAACAGCTGCGTGTACCTGAAGATCTCAACATACCCGACCCAGTCGGGACCGATCTTCCATCGGAGACCAATCATCAGGGCCGTCGGAATCGAGACCAAGGCGACGAGGAAGAACCACGGCCGCCTCGTCTCGCTGACCTGGCTCAACATCGTGCCGGCGGCTAGGATCACGAAGAGGGACCAGTAGATTAGCACGCACCCTGTCCCCGAGCAGCCCCAAGCAGGCTCCCCTAATAGCTGGGCTCCGGCCTTATCCAAGTGGGCAGTTGCGAGCCTTGGTGGCGGACGATGCGGCGCACAAAGAGAAACGGCCCGGCTTTTGGCCGGGCCGCTCTTTTGGTCAGTTACCTGACGGTTATGCGATCTGCATCAGCGTCGGCTTGCTGCGGCGACGACCGCGGCGAAGCGCGAGGCCCACGCCGCCGAAGCCGAGAAGCATCAGCGCCCAGGTCGCAGGCTCAGGAACAGCAACGGTGCCCAGCGTCACGGAGTTTTGCTTGTACTCCTTGATCGGGCTGGTGGCGTAGACCATCACCGCCGTGAACACGCCGCCTTGCAGCAGATAGGTGTTGTTGCCGTTGGCCTTCTGGAAGTAGCCACCGTTCGGCGTCGCCTCAAACCACGAGCCGCCCATCTGGTAATAGATGGTCACGTTGCCGTCGTTGATCAGCTGGACGCTGAACATGAACTGGGTGAACGTGTTGTCGGTGATCTGGACGATCAGGCCGTAGAGATCCTCCGGGTCCACTTCATCAGTGATGGACGCAAAGCCCGCACCATCCGTGATGTGGATGATCGTCCCCGTCGATTTGTCGGCCTTCAGACCGGTGAACAGGACGTTGGCACTGTTGCCAGCGTTATCGGTAGACCCGACCACCTGCGGATTATCATTGGTCGTGTTGACCTTGCTGGCCTTGATCATCGTGGCCAGGTCAGGACCGTTATAAGTGTCGAGCGTCACCGCTGCATACGCCGGGCTGGTGATCCCGATCGCCGCTGCGGCCGCTGCTGCCATTAATACGCGTCGCATAACTATTCCCTTCCGTTGCCCCTGAAGGGGGTTCGCCGGCACTCAGTTTAAAAGTGTGGGCGGCGGGCCCCAGCTCACGTTGACCGTCATTGTTAACGGTCTGGAAGCGTTTTTCTGATAAACCGAACGTAAACCAAATTCAACCAGCGCGGGGGGAGTTTGGCAGCCGAAAAGGGGCTGAGCGAATACTAGGTAAAATTACCCACAACATCCTGAAAGAACCCCTGATAACCGCCATTTTTTGGCGGAGTCATTACACCGGGACCAACGGACGACGCGTGTTCGACTGTCCAAATTTGAGACATGTTGCCCGGGAGTCGCATTATCCGAGCCGAGCAAAAATCGGCGCACGTTAAGCGATCTGGTCTGAGTACCGCGCCGTCTCCAAGGCTACTTTCTCGTAGGCGCCTTCCCACTCAGGGATGATCGTACCGGTGCCAAATCGCTTCTGGCTTTCGGTCTCGGACCGTGAAGAAAGCAGTCGCCTCAGTTCACCATCCTTCGCAACAAGCAACATCGCCTTCGTCAAACTGTCAGCTGAACCGGGAGGTACGATCAGGCCATTGTGGCCATGAGTGATGATTTCAGTGTGTGCGGGGATGTCGGAGGCGATGCAGGGCAAGCCGGCGCACATCGCTTCAAGTAGCGCCACTGGAAGGCCTTCGATTAGAGACGGGAAGACGAAGGCATCTGCGAGGCGGAGATATGGGCCCACCTTCGGCACGCTCGGCAGGAAGTGTATCCTGTCGACGAGCTCAAGGCCCTCTGCCTGAGCGACGAGCTCCGCGGAAGCCGGCCCTTGACCGATGAGGATGAGATGATGCCTCTCGCACTCCCTCGCTATCGTTGAAAATGCCTCGATGAGGAGACGGTGCCCTTTCGGACGATCCTGTCTTCCTACGGACAACCATACGAAGTCGCCGGGTCGAATTTTCAGAGCGGACCTTACCTCTTCAACGTCCTCCGCATCTGCCGACCAATCCGTCGGAGCAACGGGATTGTAGATGACCTCCATGCGGGAAGACGGTATTCCCAATCTGGAGACGAAAGAGCGTGCTACGGCGTTCGAGCATGCGATGAATTTCGATCTGCTCAAATGGGCCGTGACTGCGTCAACCACTAGTCGAAATCGATTGTTGCGGACGGACCAGCCCGCAGCCCGAACAGACGCTGCATCGTAATCCATGCTAACGAGCCAGTTAAGATGAGGGATCCCGAGGCCGAGCCGGGCAATTCGAGCCGCTATATGCGCCTCAAAAATCGCAGAATGGATCACATCCGGCCTCAGACGGCGAAGCTCTCGCCGGAGTGGGGAAACACTACTCAGCCAAGGCAATCTGCCTTGGGCGTTCAGGCAGATGACCGCGCAACCGGACGCACGGATTTCTTCAGCCAGGTCATCACGCCCTCTCAAGTAGCAGAGACTGTGACGAAATCGCGTTCTATCCGTCGCGGCAATCAAGCTCGCAGTTACTCGTTCTGCGCCGCCACGACCAAGATCCGGAATAACGTGCAAAACGTGGATCATCGTTCCTAGGTGAAGTTCAGAGAGCTAGCTACCGATGGAAATTCCTCGTTCGCGGCAGCATATTCTTCCATCGTGCCAATATCGCGCCAGTAACCGTTGAACTCGAAAAGGTTCACGCTTTCACCAGCGCCCAGCAAGTCCTGTATCAAATCAGGGATATCTAGCCGCTGCTCCACCTTGATGAAATCAAGTATTCTCGGCTCGAAGACATAGATTCCCATGCTGACCTTGTAGTCTATAGACGGTTTCTCGACATATCTCGTAAGTACTCCTTTCTCTGTTTCGAGAACCCCTAAGGACATTTGAACGCGCTTCGGATAGGTCGCGATCGTCGCTATGGACCCCGAATTCTTGTGGCTTCGGACCATCTCTGCGAAATCTATGGAACAAAGGAGATCACCATTTAGCACTAAGAAAGACCCTGCCGGCGGCGCCACCAAAGCAATCGGACCAGCGGTTCCGAGCGGAGAGGTCTCTAGCGAATAGCGCAGGTTGACACCCCAGTTGCCGCCGTCCCCAAAGTAAGCTTGTATTAGCCCATGCAAATGGCCCACCGAGACGGTCAAATCTTTAAACCCAGCCTTGTGTAGCTGACGAATTATGATCTCGAGGACCGGCATCTCGCCCACCGGCATTAGGGGCTTTGGCAGGGCGGTCGTGTAGGGGTGCAAGCGAGTCCCCTTGCCCCCCGCCAGAATTACCACTGGCATCGGTTCAGACATTGTACTCACTCGCTTTGTACCGCGCCTGGTGGTTCCCAATCCACTCCACTGTTCGCTCCAGGCCGTCTCTCAAGGACACCTTCGGGTTCCAACCGAGCAGGCGCTGTGCTTTCCCAATGTCGGCCAGAAGCAATCCAACTTCGCTTTTTTCCGGGCGCACCCGGCTACCATCCGTGTGCACTTCCAATGGACGCGACACGATCTCGCCTACCTGCTGGACCACGTCGGCAATGCTCACGGTGCGGCCTGAGCCAATATTGATGACCTCGCCAATTGCGCGATCGTTCGTCGCGACCGCGACAAAGCCTGCAACGGTGTCATCGATAAAATTGAAATCGCGCTTGGGAGTCGTCGAACCGAGCTGAAGCTCATTCGATTTGAGCGCCTGAGCGATGATCGTCGGGATCACAGCTCTAGCGCTCTGGCGTGGCCCGTACGTGTTGAACGGCCTGATCGTAGAAACTGGCAGGTCGAACGAAAGGAAATAGCTCTCGGCCAGCTTGTCGGCACTGATCTTGCTCGCCGAGTAAGGCGATTGCCCTACGAGCGGATGCGCTTCGTCGATCGGTTGATACTGAGCGGTGCCATAAGTCTCGCTTGTTGACGTGTGGACGAAGCGTTCAACGCCATATTCCAGCGCGGCATTGAGAACGTTGGCGGTGCCATTCACGTTGGTCTGAACGAAGTCATTCGGACTACGATAGGAGTAAGGGATCGCGACCAGGGCCCCCAAATGAAATACGACCCCACAACCCTTTACAGCCCTGCGAACCCCGTCCCCATCTTTGAGGTCGCCGTATACGACGTCCACCGAGGAGCGAACCTCAGGGTCGATGATCTCCAACAGGCCGAGATCGTTTCGCGAGTTATAGTGCGCGAAGGCCCGAACATTGGCGCCGGATTGAACAAGCTTCTCAACCAAGTGGCTCCCGATGAAACCTGTCGCCCCCGTTACGAGCACCTTTTTTCCGTCAAGATTCATTTTTCCAGTCCAGTACCGAGTATCACCCTCCAATGGTCAAGGAGGTCTGCCAATGTTTGATCGAGTGGGATTTTCGGGCTCCACCCTAATTCAGTTCTAGCTTTCGAAGCGTCGCCGACTTGGCAAGGCACATCGGCTTTGCGGTCACCCGCATCCTCCGAGAGGACTTCCATTTTAACGGCTGCAAGATCCCTTAGCCGCTCGACGATCGATTGGATTCGCACGCCGTTCCCCGATGCGAGATTGTAGGCTTCACCGGACTTTCCGCGCGTTGCCGCGAGGTAATAGCCTTCAACAATATCGCGCACGTCCGAAAAGTCTCTGATCGCATCCATTCGACCAATCAGGATTCGAGGCGGGCCCTCGCCAATCTCCGCCAAGGCAATCTGTCGGGCGACCTTCGAGGCGAGGAAATGAGGGTGCTCGCGAGGCCCCGTGTGGTTGAAGGCTCGTGCGACGATAACAACGTTGCCTTGGCGCCTGCCAGCCCTGAGCGCCACAGCATCTTGGGCTGCCTTCGAAAGTCCATAGGCAGACACCGGATTTGGCGACGTTTCTTCGACGATCTTCTCGGAGGCCAGTTCGGGCGCGCCGTATAACGCACTCGAACTCGCGACCAATACTCTTGGGGGCTGACGAAGGCTTCCGGCCGCTTCTAAGACGTTCAAACTTCCAATGATGTTGGTGTTGAACATCTCTTTGAGAGGGTCTTGGGCCCCGGTCGCCGCGGCAAGATGGAAGATCACGTGTGGCTTCGCCTTAGCCACAGCGCTTCGGACTTGAGCCTCGTCGGCGATATCGACCTGGAGAATCTCCAAGCGATCCGAGATCCGTTCGAGATTCGGATACGGATGCGAGGTGTCACGGCTGAACCCGGAGACTGAACAGCCGGCTGCCAAGCAGGTCTCGGCGAGATGGCTTCCGGCGAACCCGGTGATCCCCGTTATCAGGACTCTGGCGCCCGGCGTGATTTCATCAGACGGTGCCAAAGTTCAAACCTCGGATCGGTTTCGGCCATATATGTAACCGCGCACCCAAGGTAAGGCATGGTCAGCCCGGCAGATTGTCTCGAAGCCCAACGACTCCAGTCGCGCGCGGACGTCATCGAAAGTGCGAAACTCTTCGCCGCCCGCACCTCGATCAGCAATGAAGTCGTGGCACGAGATCACGACATATCGCAGGTTGCGGGAGAGGGTCTCCATACCGCGTACTGCCGAGCGCTCAGCGCCCTCGATGTTCATTTTCAACAGGGCGACGGGGCCGAGCTTCAATTCCTCGGCAACAGCATCGAGTGTTGTCGAGACGACGGTCTCGCCTCCATCTTTGCCGGCGGAAATAATTGAGTTCGCCAGATGATTGCGTTGATCGTGAATGCGAACCTCGCCCCGCTGATCCGTGACTGCATAAGGAAGTGCCGTCACATTGGTGAGCGATGAGCGCTCAATCGTGTTCCGAAGGCATTCAAAGGTCTCCGGGTGGGCCTCGATTGAGACAACCCTTCCGGCCGGACCCACGAAGCCGGAGAATACAACCGCCTCCTCACCGACGCCGGCTCCGACATCAATGACCACATCTCCAGCCTTGGGCAAATATTGCCAGCACCAGTTATCAAGAACGGTATCGCGCATATCTGCCAGGGGAACCGTGTGAATGGTGGGGCTGACAATCGTGGCGTGTGGTTGGGCGTTTACCCAACGCCCCCGATCATCAACCGAAAAGCGCTGACCCCCGCCTCCCCGCCCTCGAAGAGCCATATTTGCTGCGAATGCCACGAGGCTTCGGAGCCCAAGCCGATCGATCGCTGTGGCAAATGATAAGGTCGCGCTCATGGAATCGCCTTCTACTCGTCAGGCCGTCCATGTCATGCGGCATTCCGTGGGCGGGCGGGCGTCGCACTACATCGTGACGAACACGGCTTTGTTTTGCTGGTGACCCCTACGGGACTCGAACCCGTGTTTTCGCCGTGAGAGGGCGACGTCCTAGACCGCTAGACGAAGGGGCCAGTGCGGCGTGAGGCGCGCCATATGTGGACTTGATGCCGCCTAGTCAATTAGCGCCGTGTCAGTCGTCCTTCTCGCGCTCGCTCAAGTAGCGCATCAGCTCAGCGAGGGTCGACTCCATCTGGTCCTGCATCTGGCTTACCAGCTCGTTCTCGCGCATTCCGACATGGTCGAGCGGCTTCGAGTAGCTGTCGGAAAAGCTCTGCAGGTCGGCTCGGTCGAAGACACCCTTGGCGACAAGCTTCGCGAGGATCACGAGCAGCCCGTTGGTGTTGGCAATCGTGCCCGCGACCAACGCCTCGTCCACCATCGACAGCCTCTTGTCGCTGTCAGTGACCTCTTCTTCATCAACGGGAATCATCACGCCGATCATGACG
>Ga0105248_10008946_pt1 | contig 11013 bp, 11 predicted proteins | sample KBSS34metaG_FD_81524 | JGI IMG/M metagenome (GOLD analysis project Ga0105248, IMG submission 81524) | Switchgrass rhizosphere microbial communities from Kellogg Biological Station, Michigan, USA - KBS S3-4 metaG | ecosystem: Host-associated > Plants > Roots > Rhizosphere > Soil | place...
GACGTGCCGGACCAGCGGATGCCTGCTCAAGAGCTCGCGGATCGCGGCCGCCGTGTCCGCCCGGATGCCTTCGCCGACGAGAAGGCCGCGGGCCTCGTAGATCAGCACCACGGCCACTCCGGCGAGGATCACCCCGATGATGATCGACGCTGCGCCGTCGGCCTCCGGCAAGTCGAAGTGCTGGCTGAGCGCGATGCCAACCGTGGCGACGGCAAGCCCGGTCAACGCGGCGAAATCCTCGGCGAGCACCGTATACGTCGTCGGGTCCTTGCTCGTCCGCAGCGCGCGCCAGAACGGGCGGTCACCCTTGTCGCGAAGGAAGACACGCAGCGCAATCGTGAAGCTGATGCCCTCGAAGAGCGCGGCGGCGGCGAGAACGATGTAATTCCAGTGGGCGTCGCGGATCGGTTCCGGCTCGAGGATGTGCTGGACGCCCTCGAAGATGGACAGCCCGCCGCCGAGCCCGAAGATCAGCACGGCGACGATCAAGCTCCAGAAGAAGAGCTCCTTGCCATGGCCGAAGGGATGCTCGGCTGTGGCGGGCCGTTCGCTCAGGTGGGTGCCGATGAGCAGCAGCACGCCGTTGCCGCTGTCGACGGCCGAGTGAAAGCCCTCGGACAGCATGGCCGAGCTTCCCGTAATGGCCGCAACGGCGAACTTGGTGACTGCGATGGCAATGTTCGCGCCAATCGCCCCGTAAACAGCGATCCTGGACTCGGCCACGGCGTGCCCTCGTTGGTTTTATTGGAGCGCGTCGTCCGCGTCCTACATCGATTGCGGAGAACAGCGGACAGGAGCCTGCGCCGGCCGACTGTACAGTGTCCAGCGCTTCCTACTAACGACATGCGAGAGGACATTATGTTCGGCACCACAGGCTCTGAAAACGAAGGCGCCAATGCGATCGATCTGCTGAAGCACGATCATGACGAGGTCGACGCGCTCTTCAAGCAATACGAAGAAATCAAGGACGGCGGCGAAGACAGCGAAAAGGAAGCACTCGTGGCGCAGATCTGCGAAGCGCTGACCGTGCATGCGCAGATCGAAGAGGAGATTTTCTACCCGGCCGCCCGACGTGACGTGGACGAGGAAGAGGGCAAGGACCTGCTGGACGAAGCGGCCGTCGAGCACCAGACGCTCAAGGATCTGATCGAGCGACTCGAGGCCGCGCCGACCGATGATCCGCTGTACGACGCGGGCGTGAAGGTGCTGAGCGAATACGTGAAGCATCACGTGCGCGAAGAGGAGACCGAGCTGTTTCCGAAGGTCAAGTCGTCGCAGATGGACCTCGACGCCGTCGGCCAGAAGCTCGCCGAGCGCAAGGAACAACTGCAGCAATCGGGAAGCAGCGGGCGCGGACGCAAATCTTCGAACGGCCAGCGTCGCGGGTCTCGCCGCAACAGCCAATCGAGCGCGGGTCAGGAATCCTGATGCGCAATCCCTGGCTTTCCCGCAACCCCTGGATGTCGCTGTGGATGAGCGGCGCCAATACGGTCTTCCACACGTGGCGTGCGCATGCGGTCAACGCCGCCTCGCGCACGCTACGGGCGCAGGTGAATGCAACCGCGCCCGCGAGCGGCAGCCGACGGCGCCGCACTCGGAAGGTGCGCTGACGTCGATCGGTTGATGCTGTCGTCGATCGGTTGACGCGGCCGTCGATCGTTGACGCAGTCGTCGATCGCTTGGAACAGTGGTCGATCGGCTGGCATAGTGGTGGTCGATCGCTTGCCACAGCGAGTAACGCTCGAACCGCCGACTCATGCGTTTTGGCCTTGACGCATGCGTTTTGGCCTTAGGTAACCCGCACGCATCGTAACGCGCACGCATGGACAAGAGCGGGACACCGCAAGGCCAATCTCCATCCAAGCTGATCGACGCGAGGATCAAGGAACTCGGTGACTGGCGCGGCGAGATGCTTGCGCGTGTTCGCGCGCTCATCAAGCAGGCCGTCCCGGACGTCGTCGAAGAGTGGAAATGGAGAGGCGTCCCCGTGTGGTCCCGCGACGGCATCATCTGCACCGGCGAGACGTACAAGAGCGTGGTGAAGCTGACATTCGCGAAGGGCGCTTCGCTTGACGATTCTTCAACGCTATTCAACTCGAGTTTGGAAGGCAATGTACGGCGCGCGATCGACATCCATGAAGGTGATGCGATCGATGAGGAAGGCTTGAAGCGCCTCGTGCGCGCCGCTGCAGCGCTGAACAACGCGTCGCGCCGACCGTCGAGGCGCGCGTAGACGGGACTGCCGGGTGTTGCAGCGCCGGCGTCTTGCGTGTCGCGTTGCATCCCCGTGGTCGGCTTTCCCTGGAAGACGATCTGAGCGCCAAGAGTCCCAGGGTCGCGCCGTGCTGGGGGGCCGGTCGCAGTGCCGGTCGGTTTGCGTGTCGCGTTGCTGTGGTGCCGATATCCGATTTCTACTGAGGCCGTCTCCCCATCTTAGTGCGCATAATTGTTATTATGTCAAATCTACCGCACGGCTCTCTAGCGATCCAAGTCGGGTAGGAAGCCCCTCGATAGTCCCGGAGCCCCGGCGCAGATTCGCGGCAATGGGGTCGTTGGTTTCTCGATCCTGCCGGACTCTCGTTACTTGGTAACGTCGGACACCCGTGCTCTTTTAGAGACGGTCGCGGTGAACGCGATCGCCTCACGTCCGTCGCGGTTCCTCGATCGCAACCGAGGCGCTTAGACTCAGTTGCCGTTTGTCGACGTGGCCGCACTTATATACGTTGATCGCATCGCTCATCGAATTCTCGATCGCGACGCGATCGTCGAGTGACTGAACCGCGAGGTGGCGCACATCCTGGCGAGCGCCGAGACAATGGGGTGGCTGCGCGCAACGGACTCGAAATCGCCGCCGGCTCGGCCGAATCGTTTGCGCGGACCGTCGAAGGCAATCATGCGCGCTGGGGAACCATCATTCGCCGCATGCGCCTGTCGCGCGAGTAGATGCCGTCGGTACTGGTCGTGACAATGGGAACGGACGCGATCGCGCCCGCCCGGATGCCCTACGAGCTTCGCCGCGCCGGTTGCACGGTCGCCCTGCTCGCCCCGCGCAACGCTCTCGCCGCGCACACCGAGTTCGTCGACACCATCGGCTTCTTTCCCGCTGAGGTCACGCTCTTCGAGTGGATACAGATGCTCGCGAGTGGTCTTCGCGAAGTCGGGCCGGCGTTGATCCTGCCCGGCGACGAAGTCGCGCTTCGCACGCTGATGCAGCTCGCGCTCGACCCGCCGCGCGGCCTGCAGCGCAAGATGCGCGACGAGATCAGCGGTGCGGTTCGCCGCTCACTTGGGGACGTCGACGGGTGGCTCGATTCGATCGACAAGGCGCGCCTGTTCACGCTCGCCGAACGGGCGGGCGTGGCCATGGCAGCGGGCGATGTTGCGGATGACGAGGAGAACGCACTGAGAATCGCCTCGCGAATCGGCTACCCGGTGATTGTGCGCCCTTCCCTCGGCACCGGCGGCGCAGGGACCGCGCGATGCACTTCCGACGGCGCGCTACGCGCCGCCATTCGGTCGGCACCGCGCACTGATGCGATCACCGGCGCACCGATCAAGTTCATCGTGCAGCGCTTCATCGATGGGCACGTCGTCAATCGCGCGTGCGTTGCATGGAACGCTACGGAGATCGCAGGATTCACGCGCGGTCGCATCGAGACGCATCCCACCCCCTTCGGTCCGGCCTCCGTCGTCGAGTTCCTCGGCGCGCCGCGCGTGCGCGAAGCGATGGGCCGAATAACCGGCGCGCTCGCATTGCACGGCCTCGTAGGCGCCCAGTTCATGCTCGAACCGGGGAGCGACGAGCCGCTGCTGATCGAGGTCCATCGCCGCATGCTGCCGGCGACGCATGCGGCGCGCTGGTCGGCATCGATCTCGCGCAGGCGCTCGCCGCCGCGCTGGAAGGCCGCGCATTCGCAGGACCGAGCGACCTCCGCGATGGCGCCGGATTGCGCCTCGCGCTGTTTCCGCAGGAGTGGTACCGCGATCCGGACAGCCGCTGGCTGCGCACCCTGCCCTCGGATGCGCCGTGGCACGACCCCAGGCTGTTCGAGGCGATGCTCGCGATGCCGTTTGCCACGACGTCCGACCACCCACGCGTGCGCGGCGCTCGCCCGGCTATTTCCCCGGGTCCTTGACGTCCGGAAACTTGTCGAACTCGACGTTGTACAGCTGGCCGTCCACCTTCTCCACTCTGCGGATATAGACCGTCTGCACGATGTCGCGCGTCTCCGGATCGATCATGATCGGTCCGCGCGGACTCATGAGCTTCATCCCCTTGAGCGCCGCGAGGAACTTGTCCGGATCGACGGACCCGTTCGTCTTCTTCAGCGCCTCGGCGATTGCCGCCATACCGTCGTAGCCTGCGCAAGCCATGAAATTCGGGCGGTACTTCGTCCCGTTCACTTCCGCGTACGCCTTGATGAACGCCTTGTTCTCCGGCGAATCGTGCGCCGCCGAATAGTGGAAGCTCGTGATGAGGCCGATCGTCGGATCGCCCATCGCCTGCAACACGCCGTCGTCGGTCAGGTCCCCCGTGGCGATCAGCTTGATGCCCGCCTGCTTCAGCCCGCGCTCCTCGTAGCCCTTGATGAACGCGATCGTCTGGCTGCCCGGCGGCAGGAAGACGAATACGGCCTCCGGCTTCGAGTCCTTTATTCGCTGCAGGAAAGGCGCAAAATCAGGGTTCTGCAGCGGAGTCCTCACGCTGTCTATGACTTGTCCGCCGGCCGCCTTGAAGGCCTTGATGAATGCGCCTTCGGCGTCGACCCCAGGCCCGTAATCCGACACGAGCGTGTATGCCCGCTTGATGCCGTTCTTCCACGCCCACTGCGCAATAGGCTGCGTATCCTGCGGCAATGTGTGCGACACCCGAACGATGTAAGGCGAGCGGGTGGTGATCACGGAGGTTGCCGCATTCATGATCACCATCGGTTTCTTCGCCTCGGCGTCGATCGGCGCCACCGCGAGCGCATTCGGCGTGAGACCAAAGCCGGCGAGAATGTCCACGTTGTCGCGCGTGATCAGCTCCTGCGCGAGACGCTTCGCTACCTCGGGTGCGGGACCCGTCGTATCGCGCGTGATGATCTCGATCTTCCTGCCACCGAACGTATCGCCGTTCATCTTCAGGTACGTCTTCATTCCGTTGTGGATCTGCGTCCCGTAATCGGCGAAGGGGCCAGAGAATTCCGCGACGACGCCGATCTTCACCGGCTGAGCGGACACGATCGCCGAAACGGTCAACGCGGCCACCAGCAGCGCGGTCTTTTTTATCACCTTTAACATGTTCCGACTCCTCCTTGATGTTTCACTTCAAGACTTCTCCACAGGCGTGGCGGGCGCTTCCGCGGCGAACGAAGCGAGCGCCTCCAGCACGCGGTCGTCCTCCCCCGCGGCCGCAGTGACTTCCATCGCGATCTGCGGCAGCCGGGCGCGCGCGGCCGCCAGCTGTCGCGGGAAGTCCTCTCGCAAGTGCCCGCCCCGTCCGAAGAACAGCGGCACTATCCGTATTCGCGTCGCGCCTTGATTGACGAGATCGAGCGCCGCATCGGCGAGATCGGGTTCCCGATGCTCGAGAAAAGCGAGCCGCACCGACACACCGTGCATTCGCGCGGCGAGCTTTTCCCGAAGACGCTCGAAAGGCTCGGCCCAGCGCGCATCGCGCGCGCCGTGCGCGTAGAGAATCACGCCGAGTGCCATGGCCGATTATAGACAGCCGCCCTTGGACGCCACTCCCGAGCGGCTCGCGCTCGGCGCCCCGTTATAAGCAAGCGCCATAAAGCCATAGCGTTCAATTCCTTCTGTTTATTACCAGGCGCCGTTAACGTAGCGGCAGGGACCTATCCATGTACCGCTACGACGCCTTCGACCATCGACTCGTGCAGGAACGCGTCGCGCAGTTCCGCGACCAGACACGTCGTTTCTTGAGGGGTGACCTTTCCGAGGACGAGTTTCGCCCCCTGCGGCTACAGAACGGACTGTATATCCAGCGGCATGCGCCGATGTTCCGGATATCCATTCCGTACGGCCTCCTTTCTACGCGGCAGTTGCGGAAGCTCGCCGACATCGCGCGCCGCTACGACCGCGGGTACGGACATTTCAGCACTCGCCAGAACCTGCAACTCAACTGGCCGCGCCTCGAGGACGTTCCCGATATCCTCGCCGAGCTTGCGGACGTCGAGATGCACGGCATCCAGACATCGGGCAACGATGTCCGCAACATCACGAGCGATCATTTCGCCGGCGTCGCGCGCGACGAGAGCGTCGATCCGCGTCCGTATTGCGAACTGATCCGGCAATGGGCCGCGCTGAATCCGGAGTTCGCCTACCTGCCGCGCAAGTTCAAGATCGCCGTGACGGGCGCAACCAGCGATCGCACCGCGGTGCTGCTGCATGACGTCGGCCTGACGCTCGTGCGCAACGACGCGGGTGAAATCGGCTTTCGCGTGACCGCGGGCGGCGGAATGGGTCGCACGCCCATCATCGGTCATGTGATCCGCGAGTTCCTGCCGCGCGCCGAGATCCTCAATTACCTCGACGCGATCCTTCGCACCTACAACCGCTTCGGGCGCCGGGACAACAAGTGGAAGGCGCGCATCAAGATCCTCGTCAAGGAGCGCACGCCGGCGCGGTTCGCCCGCGACGTCGACGACGAATGGGCGCATCTGCGCGGCGGCGCAGCCACCGTCCCGGATGATGAATTCGAGCGGCTTGCCCGGTACTTCACCGCGCCCGCGTACGAATCGCTTGAAGACGACGACGTCGCCTACAAGGCCGCCATTGCCGACAACCGCGCATTCGGCAACTGGGTCAAGCGCAACGTGCATCCGCACAAGATTCCGGGCTACGCCATCGTCACGCTGTCGCTGAAGCGCACGGGCGTGCCGCCTGGCGATGCGACGTCCGAGCAGATGGAGGCCATCGCCGATCTCGCCGACGCGTATTCGTTCGGCGAAGTCGGCGTATCCCACGAGCAGAACCTCGTGCTGCGCGACGTCCGGCAGCGCGATCTCTTCGACGTCTGGTCGCGCCTTCGTCCGCTGGGACTTGCGACGCCGAACATCGGCCTCCTCACCGACATCGTCTGCTGCCCCGGCGGCGATTTCTGCTCGCTCGCCAATGCGAAGTCGATTCCGATTGCCGAAGCGATCCAGCGGCGCTTCGACGACCTCGATTACCTGCACGACATCGGCGAGATCGATCTCAACATGTCGGGCTGCATGAATGCGTGCGGCCAGCACCACATCGGTCATATCGGCGTGCTCGGCGTCGACAAGAACGGCAGCGAGTGGTACCAGGTCTCGATCGGCGGCTCGCAGGGCAACGACGCATCGCTCGGCAAGGTGATCGGCCCGTCGTTCGCCGCGCATGACATGCCGGACGTCGTCGCGCGACTGATCGACACGTACATCGACCATCGCCATGCGGACGAGCGGTTCATCGATACGGTGCGCCGGATCGGTGTCGACCCCTTCAAGGAACGCGTCTATGCCACGGCTGATTAAGCAGCGCGAGCTCGCGCACGAAGACTACCTGTTGCTGCGCGACGCGAGATCGCTGACCGACATCCCCGACGCCGTGCGCGCGATCGTTCCGCTTGCCCTGTGGACCGAGCGCCGCAGCGCGCTGATCGCGCGCGGCGAGATCGGCATATGGCTTGCGCCTGCCGATGATCCCGCAGTGCTCGCCGTCGACCTCGCGCACCTGCCGGTGATCGCAATCGATTTTCCGCAGTTCACCGACGGCCGCGGTTATTCGCACGCGCGGCTCCTGCGCGAACGCTATCGCTATGTCGGCGAGCTCCGCGCGATCGGCGATGTAGGGCGCGACCAGCTCTATTACCTCGCCCAATGCGGCTTCGATGCGTTCCTGATTCCCGATGGCCGCGACGCGGAGGCGGCGCTCGCATCGTTCAACGACTTCAGCGACGGCTATCAGGCGACGACGGTGCGCACGCCCTGGTTCCGGCGTCGGCAAAGCGCTGTGGCCAACGCCATCGACACGCAGTTTCCCTGCGGTTGACCGATGGATCGTTCGCCGCAGCGCGTTGCGCAGGCCGATCGTCCGGAAGCCCTCGGGACCGTGTACCTCGTCGGCGCAGGTCCGGGTGCGCCCGATCTCCTCACGGTGCGCGCCGCGAACATTCTCGCGCGCGCCGACATCGTGTTCCACGACGCGCTCGTGCATGAAGATACGCTCGCCCTTGCGCCGAATGCGCGCAAGGTCGCCGTGGGCAAGCGGTGCGGACGGCATTCGACCGCGCAGCGTTTCATCGACAAGCAACTCGTCGACGCCGCGCGGCGCCATCGCGTCGTCGTTCGACTCAAGGGTGGCGATCCGATGCTGTTCGGTCGTGCGCAGGAAGAGATCTCCGCGCTCGAAACCGCGGGTGTCCCCTACGACATCGTTCCGGGCGTGACCGCGGCGCTCGCAGCCGCGGCGGAAATCGGCACGTCCCTCACCCAGCGCGGCAGCGTGCGCTCGTTTGCCTTCGTGACGCCGCGCACCGGTGCGGGCGAAGATCCGAGCCGGTGGGTCGATGCGATGCGCGGCGCCGATGCCGGAGCGATCTACATGGGCGCCCGCGAGGCGCCGGCAATCGCCGCGGCGCTGATTGTCGCAGGCCATGCGGAAGCGACGCCCGTTGCGATCGTCGAAGGCGCCTCGCTCCCCGGATCACGCGTTTACTACACCACCATCGGTGGTCTCGAGCAGGCTGCCGAGCGTGCGTCGACGGCACCGACGCTGCTGCTCGTGGGACCGCAGTTCCGCGCCCGCGCCGGCATGCAACGCGAAGAAGACGAGGGAGTTCCCGACCTCCTCGCCAGAACGGGAAGCTGACACCTCCGTTCGGACGCTAGGCCGGATTGAAGCGATGCGCGCGGCGCGCACCGGTTCGTTCCCAGCGCGCAGCTGATTCGGTATCATCGCGGCTCGCCGCGCCCCGTCCTGCGGCGCGGTTGCAGATGACCGCCGCACCCCGTCTCCCCCTTTTCGACCTCGCTCCTGTCTCGCAGCGTGCGTGGCTCGCCGAACGTCTCGCGCGCCCGGCTCCGGCCGGTGCACGCGGCCTGAGCGACGGATTCCGCCTCCCCGGACGCGAGGGGCCGCTGATTCCCGCCGCGGTGCTCGTGCCTCTCGTCAATCGTGCCGAGGGGTTGCAGCTCCTCCTCACGCAACGCAGTCCTCATCTCGTGGACCATCCTGGTCAAATCAGCTTTCCCGGCGGCCGTCTCGACCCCGGCGATGTCGATCACGCGGCCGCCGCGCTGCGCGAGACTTCGGAGGAGGTCGGCTTGCCACCGGACAGGGTGGAGGTGCTCGGAGAGTTGTCGCCATACGAGACGGTGACCGGCTACCAGGTGCGGCCGGTCGTCGGCTGGATCGAGCCGCCCTTCGACGTGACGCCCGATCCCGTCGAAGTCGCCGATGTCTTCGAGGTCCCGCTCGAGTTCATCCTCGACCGGGCGAATCATCAGCGGCACTATCGGATGCTCGGCACGATGCGTCGCGACTACTGGGCGATTCCGTGGTTCTCGCGCTATATCTGGGGCGCGACCGCCGCCATGCTGCTGATTCTCGAGCGCACGCTCCGCGGCGAGTGACTCGCCATTCACGAAGCAAGACTGACCCGCCATGCATGAAGCGATGTTGACGTCCACGACTCCGCGCACGCTGCATTTCCGCAGCCTCTCTCCGCACGGCTTTCATCGCGTCGTCTATTACGAGTGGGGCGAGCACGACAGCCCCGACGTCGTCGTGTGCGTGCACGGCGTCGGCCGCAACGGCCGCGACTTCGACGTCCTCGGCGAAGCGCTGTCGACGACGCATCGTGTCGTAGCACCCGATATGCCGGGCCGCGGCGCGAGCGAGTGGCTCCGCGAGCCGATGGATTACGTCGCCCCCACGTACCTGACGACACTCACCGCACTGATCAGCGCAACCGGTGCCGACGAGGTCGCGTGGGTGGGCACGTCGATGGGCGGGCTGCACGGCATGATGATGGCTTCCCTGCCCGGCACCCCGGTCCGGCGCCTCGTCGTCAACGACGTGGGTCCTGTTCTCGAGCCCGCGGCGCTCGCGCGGATCGCGCAGTACTTCGGCACCGATCCGACGTTCGCCACGTTCGACGAGCTCAAGGCTTATATCAAGACCATCTGCGCGCCGTTTGGGGCGCTCCTCGACGAACAGTGGGAATTCATCACGCGCACGAACTCCCGCCAGCGGGATGACGGCCGCTGGGGTGTGGGTTACGACCCCGCGATTGCCGTGCCCTTCCGTGCGCAGCCCGCTCCCGGCAACCTCTGGCCGCTCTGGGACGCCATCCGTTGTCCGACGCTCGTGCTGCGCGGCGCGGAATCGGATCTGCTCTCGAGCGCGACGGCGCGCGAGATGAGCACGCGAGGTCCCCGGGCGCGTCTGGTGGAATTCACGGGCGTGGGGCACGCGCCAATGCTGCTTTCGCGCGATCAGGTCGATACCGTCGTCGGTTTCCTGCGTTCGACCGTATAATCGTCGCGGCTTGCAAAGCCCCGACCAGACACGTCCGCCGTCGCTCCCTCATGCCGCTTTCGCTGCGACTGCCACCCCTGTCTGAACGGCTCGCGCAGCCGCCCGAGACGCGGCCGTCACGTGTCGCCGCGTGGCTCACCGAAACGCTGACGCGCGAACCCGGTTTCGCCGCGCGCGTGATCGGTGATGCGCTCGCCGCAACCAACCGCACGTCGCTCGGATACGCTCGGCGGCTCGAGCTGACCGAGCAGTACTGGAAATCCGCGGCGCTACTGTGGCCGCGCCTCGAGCGCCAGTTCACGCGCGCGTCGCACCCGTTGCAGAACGATGATCTCGAGGCCGCCAAGGCCGCGCTCAACCTCGCCAACGAGCTCTCGACTTCGTACAAGCGCCTGCTTGTGCGCGAAGCATCGCGACGCTTCACGTTCGGCGGCCCGCGCCGCATCGTTTCGCTCGTGCGCCGAGCGTTCCAGGCGACGTCCCGCGTGCTCGCCAACAGTTATC
>Ga0105248_10008949_pt1 | contig 11012 bp, 10 predicted proteins | sample KBSS34metaG_FD_81524 | JGI IMG/M metagenome (GOLD analysis project Ga0105248, IMG submission 81524) | Switchgrass rhizosphere microbial communities from Kellogg Biological Station, Michigan, USA - KBS S3-4 metaG | ecosystem: Host-associated > Plants > Roots > Rhizosphere > Soil | place...
CCGATCGCGTCACGCCGCTGTGCGCGCACTTCGGGCAATGCTCGGGCTGCGTGCTGCAGCACCTGGATGCGCCGAAACAGATCGAGGCCAAGCAGCGCGTGCTGCTGGAGAACCTCGAGCGCATCGGCCACGTGACCCCGCAGCGCGTGCTGCCGGCGCTCACCGACCAGCCCTGGGGTTACCGGCGCAAGGGCCGATTGTCGGTGCGCTACGTGCCGAAGAAGGAACGCACGCTCGTCGGCTTCCGCGAGGACGATCCACGCTTCGTCGCCGACATCCAGCGTTGCGAAACCGTAGTTCCTGTTATCGGAACGCGCATCGGCGCGATCGGCGCAATGATCGACACGCTCGAAGGCAAGCGCGACATCGCGCAGATCGAATTCATCGTCGGCGATGGCGGCGCGCGCGACGACAGTGGACAAGCCGCGCTGGTGTTCCGCAACCTGCAGCCGCTGTCCGACAGTGACCAGGCGGCATTGATCGCATTCGCCAAGGACCACGATTTCGCGGTGTTGTTGCAACCCGGTGGGGTCGATTCGGTGCGCGCGTTGTGGCCCGAATCGGTCGCGCTCGAATTCGCGCTTCCGGAGTACAACGTCACGCTTGCGTTCCAGCCGCTGGATTTCATCCAGGTCAACGCCGGCATGAACGCGAAGATGATCGCGCGCACGCTGGAGTTGCTCGACCCGAAGCCGGGCCAGCGCATCCTCGACCTGTTCTGCGGGCTCGGCAATTTCACCCTGCCGATCGCGCGACGCGTCGCCGAAGTCGTGGGCGTGGAAGGCGAGGCCGGGCTGGTCGCGCGGGCACGCGCGAACGCCGAACGCAACGGCATCGGCAACGCGCGCTTTTACACGGCCGATCTGGCGTCCGCACTGGCCTACGAGCCGTGGATCAACGAGCACTTCGACGCCTTGCTGCTCGATCCGCCGCGCTCGGGCGCAGAAGCCTTGCTGCCGCAGCTGCCGCTCAAGAAGATCGATCGCATCGTGTACGTGTCCTGCCACCCGGGCTCGCTCGCGCGCGACGCCGGCTTCCTCGTGCGCGAACGCGGCTACAAGCTGCGCGCAGCCGGCGTGATGGACATGTTCCCGCACACCGCGCATGTCGAAAGCATTGCGCTGTTCGAGAAATAGGCGACAGCATGGGAATCGAGATCGAACGGAAATTCACCGTGGTCGGCGATGGGTGGCGGGCCCACGTAGGGAAATCCGTGCGCATGATCCAGGGCTACCTCAACGACATGGCGGCGATGCGGAGCGGCACCCAGAAGGCGTCCGTGCGCGTGCGCATCGCCGGCGAGGCGGCTTTCCTCAACATCAAGTCGCGTGATCTCGGCCATACGCGGCAGGAGTTCGAGTACCGGGTCCCCGTCGCGGATGCGCAGGACCTGCTCGCACTCAGCGTCGGCGGCCTGATCGACAAGACGCGGCACGACGTGCGGCATGCGGGTTTCCTCTGGGAGGTCGATGAATTCCACGGTGAGAACGCTGGCCTTGTCGTCGCGGAGATCGAACTGCCGAGCGCCGACACGGTTTTCGACAAGCCCGATTGGGCCGGGCGCGAAGTGACCGACGACCTGCGCTATTACAATCTCGCGCTGGCCGACCGGTCGTATTCGCGCTGGACACCCGAGGAGAAAGCTTGATGCTGGTGATCGGAATCGCTGGAACCACGCTCGAAGCCGCCGAACGCGATTGGCTGCAACATCCAGCGGTCGGCGGGGTGATCCTGTTCTCGCGCAATTTCGCATCGCGCGAACAGGTGACCGAACTGGCCGCCGCAATCCGCGGTGCGGCACCGCGTCCGCAACTGCTGTGCGTGGACCAGGAAGGCGGGCGCGTGCAACGTTTCCGCGATGGATTCGCTGCATTGCCATCGCTCGATGGCTTCGGCCGGTTGCATGCGCGCGATGCGAATGCCGCGTTGGCTCTCGCCGAGGAGCACGCGTGGCTGATGGCCAGCGAGATCCGCGCGCTCGATGTCGACCTGAGTTTCGCGCCGGTGGTCGATCTTGGTCGTGGCAATCGCGCGATCGGCGACCGCGCGTTCTCCGCCGATCCAGGAATCGTCGCCGCATTCACGCGCGCCTACGTGCGTGGCATGCATGCCGCCGGCATGGCCGCGACGTTGAAACATTTCCCCGGCCACGGTTCGGTTCTCGAGGACACCCATTTCGATGCCGCGACCGATCCGCGCCCGCTCGACACCCTGCGCGCTGAAGATCTGGTCCCGTTCGTCGCCGGCATCGAAGCTGGCGCCGAAGCGGTGATGCTTGCGCACGTGACCTATCCCGCGGTCGCACCGGAACCCGCCGGCTACTCGCCGTGCTGGATCAACGAGATCCTGCGCAGGGACATGGGATTTCGCGGCGTGGTGTTCTCCGACGACATCGGCATGGCCGCGGCACATTCGGCAGGCGGCGTCGGCGCGCGCATCGATGCCCATCTCGACGCGGGCTGCGATGCAGTCCTCGTGTGCGCTCCGGAACTGGTTCCGGATTCGCTCGCGGCGATGGACAAGCGTGCAGGGCCGCGCGCCGATACGCTGGCTGCCTTGTTCGGCCGTGGCGACGCGAACTGGAACGCGCTGCAATCCGATTCGCGCCATGCGCAGGCGATCGCGCGCGTCGCCGGCGATGCGGTAGCCTGAGCGCATGGGCAATGACCTCGTCAACGCGGATCTCGCCGATGCGCTCGCGCATTCGGACCTGCTGCACGATCGCCACGCGATCGATGTCGCGATCGCGCGCATGGCCGACGCGATCCGCAACGACTGCGCGGGCCAACGACCGTTGCTGCTGACGGTGATGCACGGCGGCATGTTGTTCGCATCCGAACTCGCGCTCGCACTGGGGCAGGGCAACGCACTCGATCTGGACTTCGACTACCTGCACGCGACGCGTTATCGCGGTGGCACGTCGGGTACCGACCTGCAATGGAAGCATCGGCCGGCGACGCCATTGTCTGGCAGGCTCGTGTTGCTCGCGGACGACATCCTCGATGAGGGCTACACGCTCGACGCCGTGCGCGCATGGTGCCGCGAACAGGGCGCAGCCGAGGTGCGCATCGCGGTGCTCGCGTGGAAGCGCCACGACCGTTGCGTACCCGGCATGCGCGCGGATTACGTGGGCATCGAAGTGCCCGACCGCTACGTCTACGGATTCGGCATGGACTACCACGAACATTGTCGCAACCTGCCAGCAATCTACGCGCTGAGGGACGGTGCATGAGCAGCAGCGACGGAAACCCGATCGAACTTGCGGTGATTGGCGGCACGGGCCTGTACAAGCTCGCCGCGCTCGAGGATGCGAAGGCGATGACCGCGGTTACGCCCTACGGCATGCCGTCCGGGCCGGTGCGGGTCGGGCGGTTCGGCGCGCATCGCATCGCCTTCCTCGCCCGGCACGGCGAAGACCATGGATTGCCGCCGCACAAGGTGAATTACCGCGCGAACCTGTGGCTGCTCAAGCAACTCGGCGCGACGCGCGTGCTTGCGGTCAACGCGGTCGGCGGCATCACCGAGCGCTACGCGCCGCGCGCGATCGGCGTGCCCGACCAGATCATCGATTACACCTGGGGCCGCATTTCGACTTTTTGCGAGGGAAGTGTCTGGGAAGAGCAGGGAACCGGCGTGTTGCACGTCGACATGACCGAGCCTTACACGCAGTCGCTGCGCTCGGCATTGCTCGCGGCCGCGCGCGCCGCGGGCATCGAGGTCGTCGATGGCGGCTGCTATGGCGCGACCCAGGGGCCGCGCCTGGAAACGAAAGCCGAAATCGCGCGCCTGCGCCGCGATGGCTGCGACCTCGTCGGCATGACCGGCATGCCCGAAGCTGGCCTCGCGCGCGAGCTCGGTCTCGAATACGCAAGCCTCGCCCTGGTCGCGAACTGGGCAGCGGGTTGTGGCGACACTGCCGAGATCACGATGGACGAGGTCCACGCGAACCTCGAGCACGCGACCGCGGCGCTGCCGAAATTGATCGCTGCACTGGTCGAGTCGTTGGCCCTCCCATGAGCGCGTCGGAAGCCTACAAGGCTGGCGGAGCCGACCTGTTGCATGGCTTGCTGTCGCCCGAAGTCGCGACTGCGATGGCGCACAAGATCGCGCTTGGAATCGCCCAAGGCGGCCCACGCTGGCTCGCGCCGCCGAGCATCGGCAACAAGCCGTGCTTCGAGGTGTCGTGCATGGAATGGCCGGTGTTGCTGACCTTCCTGTGGGGCATGACGCCGAAGATCGAGGAAGTCGCCGGCGCGCGCCTGTTGCCGACCTACAGCTATTTCCGCACGTACCAACGCGGCGATGTCTGCCGCATCCACGCCGACCGTCCCGCGTGCGAACACTCGCTGTCGCTCACGCTCGCGTACGCGGACGACATTCCATGGGCGCTCGCGGTCGCCGACAGTCCGGTCGCCGAAGACCAGCGCCAGACGCTACGCGGCGACGACGGCTTCGGCGACGAGGCGTATTCCGAATACGCGATGAAACCCGGCGATGCGGTAATCTACCGCGGCTACGATTACCGCCATGGCCGCACGACGCCGAACCCGAATCGCTGGTCTGCGCATTTGTTCATGCACTGGGTCGAGCGCGACGGTCCCTATCGCGACCAGATGTTCGACGGCAAGCCGATGATGGGTCCGGTGGACTTCCACTTTCCCGGTTGAGTGCCCAGCACGTCAGGGATTCGGCGGCGGTCGTCCGGTGATGCCGAGGAAGATGCGGAAAATCGCCTGGTGGAGCAATGCCATCGATACCAGCAGCCATAGGTAGAAGACCACCCTCAGGTTCGGCGGCAAGTTGACGAGGAACGAAGTGATCGGTCCGTGCGACATCGCATACGCTGCGCCGCCGGCAAGCCATGCCGCCCAGGCGATGGCAAAGGCGAGTCCTTGGCGGAAAGTGGATGGTTCCTTCAGCATGCAGTGCCCCTTCGGGATCGGGAGTTCGATGGCGGCTGGCAGGTCGGTTGGACGCTGCAAAGTCCCGTCCCCTGCGGTCGACTAACCCTTGATCACCCGCGCATTTCCCGACACGCGGATCGAGCTGCCGGCGACGCGCGTAAACTCCGCGCGCAGCAGCGATCGTGAACCCATGTCCTCGCCCTGCACGATGTCGATCGCGCCGTGGTGGGGCCAACTGATGTCGCGGAGGTAGCCCGCGAACGCCGCCGCGGCCGCGCCGGTCGCCGGGTCTTCGTACACGCCGCCCGACGCGAACGCGTTGCGCGCATGGAACCGTTGCTCCGATTCGGACTGCACGAGCGCGATGGTGACCAGGCCCGCGCGTTGCATCAATGCGCGACCTTCATCGAGCGAATACTTCATCGTGGCGAGCTTCTCGCGCGTAAAGAGCGCGATCACCAGGTGCGTTGCGCCCGCGCTCGCGATCGCGGGCGGTATCCGCCAGTCGACATCGCTCGACGCATAACCGAACAGCGCCAGCGCGTCGGCGATCAAGGCCGGATCGGCAGCCTTGCTGTGGGTATGCGGGGATTGCAGGGTGGCCGAAAGGCGGTCGCCATCGCGATGTCCTTCGACCGTGATGTGCGCATCGTTGAGCGCGAGCGCATACATGCCATCGCCATGTTCGAGGGCGAGCGCCGCACCGAGTGCGATCGTCGCGTGCCCGCAGAACGGCACTTCGGACTCCGGGGAGAAATAGCGCACGCGCCAGGCATGCTTGCTTGGCGCGGCGAAGACCGTTTCGGAATAGCCGATCTCCGCGGCGAGTCGCTGCATCGTTGCATCGTCGGGCAATACCTCGCCGACCCACACGCCAGCCGGGTTGCCGCCAATGCCTCCGTCGGAAAACGCTGCGATGCGGCGAAAGTTCATGCGAATCCGTCGAGTCGATCCAGCTGCAAGGGGGGCGGCGATGCCGCGGGTAGGGGAAGCAGCTCGCGCAAGCACGACCCGCCGTTTCCCCGATGCCAACATTCGCACCGATGCAATCTTCGCACAAGCACCCTCGGCCGCGATCCCCGAGACTACGGTTTCGCGAGCCGCGCGCGTCGCCTGCGTCCCAGCGCGACCGGATCGATCGATGGATGGATGTTGCGGGCGTGGTCGTCCAACTGCTCGGGCCGACCGCCATGCATGAGCGCGTAATGGCGGAACGCGTTGCGAACGTTGTCGCGCAACACATCGCTGTCCCAGGGCTTGGTATAGAAACGATAGATCGATCCGCGGTTGATCGATTCCATGATCGATTCCAGGTCCGTGTACCCGGTCAGGATGATCCGCAGCGCATCGGGATACATGCCTTTGACGCGGTCGAAGAATTCGGCGCCGCTCATGACCGGCATGCGCTGGTCGCACACGATGACCTGCACCGGATGCAGGGCCATCATTTCGAATCCCTCGGCGGCCGAACCCGCCGTCAGGATGTTGTAGCCCTCCAGGCGCAGCACGCGTTGCAGCGCGACCAGGATGTCGGGCTCGTCGTCCACCAACAGCAAGGTCTTGAGCGGTGCGTTGGCAACGCCGTCGGTCGGCGGCAGGCGCTTTTCATCGCGCAGGATCTGTTCGATCTCCGCCAGCGGCAGCGGACGGCTGAAATAGTAGCCCTGGATCTGGTCGCAACCGTTGCGTCGCAGGTATGCCAGTTGCGCTTCGGTTTCCACGCCCTCGGCGATCACGTCCAGCTTGAGGCCGTGGGCCATGCGGATGATCGTCAGCGCGATCGAAGCAGCATCCGGGTTGGTCGTGATGTCGCGGATGAAGGCGATGTCGATCTTCAACTTGTCGATCGGGAATCGGCGCAGGTAGGCCAGGCTTGAGTAGCCGGTGCCGAAGTCGTCGATGGACACCTGCACGCCAAGGTTCTTCAGGTTCTGCAACGTCGCTATGGTGCGCTCGGTGTTGGCCATCAACGAACTCTCGGTCAATTCCAGTTCGAGCAGGTCGGACGGAATGCCGTGCCTGGCAAGCGCCTTGACGACGTCTCCCTCGAGGTCGCCCTCGACGAATTGACGCCCGGAGACGTTCACTGCGACCTGCATCGGCCCGATCGCCGAGCGCATCCATCGGCCGATCTGTTCGCATGCCGTGTCGACCACCCAGGTTCCCACGCCCACGATGAGCCCGGTCTCTTCCAGTACCGGGATGAACTCCGCTGGCGACACCATTCCATGCCCCGGCCGCTGCCAGCGCAACAGCGCTTCCAGGCCGGTAATGCGGCCGCTGCTCAACTGCACCTTGGGCTGGTAGAACAGGACGAACTCGTTGTTCTCGACCGCCTTGCGCACGGCTTTTTCCATCTTGATCTGGGCCAGGGCCTCGGCATTCATTTGCGCGGTGAAGAAACGGAAGGTGTCGCGTCCCGCTTTCTTGGCCCTGTACATCGCGGTGTCCGCATACTTGAGCAGGGTTTCGGGATCGGATGCATCGTCGGGATGGACAGTGATGCCGATGCTGGCGGTGACGACCACCTCATGACCCTTCAGGTCGAACGGCTCGCGCAGGACCTCGCGGATCTTGTTGGCTACCGTGGTGGCAGAGTGATTGTTGTCATGCATTGTCAGGATCAATGCAAATTCATCGCCGCCCAATCGCCCGACCGTATCGCGCGTGTGCACGCACTGCATCAGCCGATCGCTGAACTGGCTCAGCAACTCGTCGCCGATCGCGTGGCCGAGCGTATCGTTCACGTTCTTGAAGTGATCGAGGTCGATGAACAGGACTGCGGCCCTCCAGTCGTTTTCGGATGCATCCCCAAGGGTCTTCTCGAGCGTCTCGTAGAAGAGCGTCCGGTTGGGCAGGCCGGTGAGCGAATCGTAGTGGGCGAGATGTTCGAGATCGGCTGTCCGCGCCTGCACTTCCAGTTCCAGCATCGAGCTGTGGTTCTTGAGGAAATCGCCGTAGGCTTTCAGGCGCAACAGGTTGCGCACCCTGATCCAAAGTTCCGCACGGTCGACCGGCTTGGTCAGGAACTCCTCCGCGCCGGCATCCAGGCCCGCGAGGCGCGCGCCGCGATCGATCTGCGCTGTCACCATGATGATCGGGATATCCGCGGTGGCGCGATTGGCCTTGAGGATGCCCGCGAGCTCGTGCCCATCCATGCCCGGCATCATCACGTCGAGCAGGATCAGGTCGGGAGGGTATTGCGCGATCGAGGCCAGCGCCTCTTCGCCATTGGCGGCAGTGCGCGTGCGATAGCCCTCGGGCTTCAGCAGCGCTTCGAGCAGCCTGCAGTTCTGGACTTCGTCATCGACGATGAGGATGCTCGCGGCGGGATGGGTCATGGCGTCTGATCGGTGGTTGTCCTGGGAGGGGCCTGCAGTCCGCGCCCGGACAACAGCGCATCGACGGCCGCAAACAGTTCCTGGTAACGCAGCGGCTTGGCGATGTAGCCATCGCAACCAGCGGCCATGCTCTTTTCCCTGTCTTCTTTCATCGCCATCGAGGTCAGCGCGATGATTGGAATCGCGAGGGTCGATGGATCCATCTTCAGCAAGGATGTCGCCGTGAAACCGTCCATGCCGGGTAACTGGACGTCCATCAGGATCAGGTCCGGTTGTTCGGCGCGCGCCATCATCAATCCCGTTTCGGCATCGACTGCGATGAGCACCGAGTGCCCAGCGTGGCGCATCAGCAGCGAAGTCAGTTTCAGGTTCGCCGGGTTGTCTTCAATGATCAGGACTCTGGCCATCCAGGGCTCCCGGATTCTGCCGCGATGCCTGCGTGCGTAGCGGAAGCCAGACCGCGAAGCGCGAACCTTCGCCCTCCGAGCTGGCCAGCGCCACGGTGCCTCCATGCAGTTCGGCGAGTTGCTTGACCATCGCCAGGCCGAGACCAGTGCCCTCGAATTTGCGCGCAAGGCTGCTGTCGATCTGGGTGAATGCCTGGAAAAGTTTCGCCATGTTCTCCTTCGATATGCCGATGCCGCTGTCGACGACGCAAAGTTCGATGAACTCGTCGTAGTCGCTGTCGGCCAGCAGGAAGCCGTGCGTCGGCCACTCGTCCGAGACCATGCCGACGGCGCTGCGCGGAACGTGCCGCGCGCGCAGGATCACCCGGCCGCTGTTGGCGCTGAACTTGACCGCGTTCGACAACAGGTTGTAGACGATCTGCTTGGTCTTGCGCATGTCGAGCTGGACCATGCCCAGGTCTTCGTCCATCTCGAGTTCGAGCTGGATGCGTTGCGCCGCTGCTTTTTCCCTGACGATCGACAAGCTATTCGTCAGAAGACTGTGCAGGTCCGCTGGTTCGAGTTCGAGCGCCATCATGCCGGCTTCGACCTTCGACAGGTCCAGGATATCGTTGATCAGCGACAGCAGGTGCTGGCCGCTGGTGAAGATGTCGCCGATGTATTCGTGCTGGCTTTCGCTCATCCTGCCCATCAGCCCGTCCTTGAGCGCTTCGGAAAAACCGATGATGGCGTTGAGCGGCGTGCGCAGTTCGTGCGACATCGTCGCGAGGAATTCGGACTTCATGCGGCTGGCGTGTTCGAGCTCGATGTTCTTTTCCTGCAGGGTGCGATCGAAGCGCTTGCGCTCGGTCACGTCGCGCGCCGAGGCGAACACGCCCTGCAGCTTGCGTTCGCGGTCGTGGAAGGTCGCGGCGTTGTACGACACCACGGTTTCGACGCCATTGCGCGCGCGTACCGTGAGCTCGTAATCGCTGACCTTGTTCTCGGTGAGCACGCGATTGATCGCGGCGTCGGCGCGGATGGGGTCGGTGAAGAAGTTCCTGCAGGGCGCACCGATCAATTCATCGCGCGTGCGGCCGGTGAGCTGGATCATCTGCTGGTTGACGTCGGAGATGATGCCCTGCGGATCGGTCGTCATCAGCGCGTCGATGTTCGATTCGATCAGCGAGCGCGTGTAGAACTGCTGGTCGCGCAGTCGTTGGTCGAGCAGGGCGCGCGCCTCCTCGACCTGCTTGCGCGCGGTGTTGTCGGTGCCGATCAGCAGGTAGCCGATGATCTTTTCCTGCGCGTCGCGCAGCGAAGTGACGGATACGATCGCGGGGAAGCGGCTGCCATCGCGGCGGATATAGGTCAGCTCGTAGATGTCCTCGATCCCGCGCGAGGCCTTGAACACCAGCGCCTCGAAGCCCGGCGTGATCGGCGTGTCCAGCTCCAGGCTCAGCGCCGCCGCGCGCGCGATCAGTTCCTGCGGATCGGAAATATCGGCCGGGGTGATCTTGTTGACCACATCCAGTGCGGCATAGCCCAGCATGCGCTCGGCGCCGACGTTGAAGATCTGGATGACGCCTTTTTCGTCGGTCGCGATGCTGGAGAAGTACGCGCTGTTGAAGATCGCGTCCTGCAAGGCGCCGGTCTTGAGCAGGATTTTTTGCCGCCGGAATTCGCTGATGCCATCCAGGCCACCTTGCTTGTCGCGAATCCCTTCATCGATGCCGGTGTTCGGCATGGACGCGTCCTTGGTGGTGGAACATCAGTGCGTGGCTTGCATGCATCAACACGCGGCACCTGGGTCGAGCCTACGCCTCGCGGAAGACATTCGGGCGCCACCCATCGGCTACTTGCGCAAATTGTTCAGCTTCAGCTAGATCATGCGCCACGAACAAGTCGAAGCTGCCTCGCCAGGGCGCTCCCTGGCAGCTGTTCGATCCATAAGACGCGCGCAATCAACCGTTTCCCGACGCGCTCCGCAAACCGGCAGCAGGCACGTCCTGGCGATATTTCACATCGGACAACAGGCGGATCAACTCCTTCCTCACGACTTCGTAGCACTCGCAGGTGCGCGCTTCGAGCCCGGACCGATCGAGCACCGCAATATGCCCGCGTCGGTAGCGGATGAAGCCCGCGGCCTGCAATCTCCCTGCGGCCTCGGTGATGCCTTCCCGGCGCACGCCGAGCATCCTGGCGACCAGTTCCTGGGTCACGATGAACTCGCGCGAGGACATGCGATCGAGGGTCAACAACAACCAGCGGCACAACTGCTGTTCCAGCGAATGGTGGCGATTGCAGACCGCGGTCTGCGACACTTGGGTGATCAGCGCCTGCGTGTAGCGCAGCAGCAGCCGCTGCATCAGTCCGGCGCG
>Ga0105248_10008951_pt1 | contig 11010 bp, 8 predicted proteins | sample KBSS34metaG_FD_81524 | JGI IMG/M metagenome (GOLD analysis project Ga0105248, IMG submission 81524) | Switchgrass rhizosphere microbial communities from Kellogg Biological Station, Michigan, USA - KBS S3-4 metaG | ecosystem: Host-associated > Plants > Roots > Rhizosphere > Soil | place...
ACCGTCTGTCCTTCAGCGCGTTCCAAGCCGGCCGTCGAAGTGGAGCGAGGCCGTGCGAGAGGGTATCCGGCGGTCGCGGAATCGTCATCGTGGATCTCAACCGGCAGCTTTGAGCGTGGCGCTCTTCGAGCCGATGCAGTTGAGCAAATCCTTCCAGGACTCGACGAACGATTCGGCTCCTTCGCGCTGCAGATCGGCGGCGAGTTGTTCATCGTCGATACCGGCCTTAGCAAAGGCGGCGATTACACTCTCGGCATCGCCTCCGTCCTCGGGCAGGATCTTCCCCAGCGCGCCGTGATCGGCGAACGCAAGCAGCGTCTTCTCAGGAATCGTATTGATGGTGTCCGGTGCAGCGAGCGCCTTGATGTAAAGGATATCGGAAGCCTTCGGATCTTTGGTGCCGGTGCTCGCCCAAAGCAGGCGTTGCGGTGGAGCACCGGCACTGGCAGCTTTTCGCCAGCGCGGCGAAGCGAGCAGATCGCGGTATGCCTTATAGGTACGCTTTGCGATCGCGATACCTAGAAGATCCTGAAGTTCCTTCGGGACTTTCCCCATCACGGCTTTATCCCAACGGCTGATGAACATCGATGCCACAGAATGCACATTCGGATCGAGTCCCGCGGCGATCCGGTGCTCGATCCCCCGCAGGTATGCTTCCGCTGCCGCGATATAGTGCCCGACTGAGAACAGGAGCGTGACGTTCACCGGCACTCCTCGAAAGGTGGCTTCCTCGATGGCACCTTGCCCTTCCATGGTCCCGGGAATCTTGATGAAGAGATTGGGCCGTTGTGCTCGAGCGTGAAGTTGAACAGCCTCTTTGACCGTGCTGGCTGTATCGTACGCCAGCGACGGAGATACCTCCAAAGACACCCAGCCGTCCATGCCATCGGTTGCCTTGTGGGCCGGCCGAAAGAGATCAGCGGCCTGCCTCAGATCCTCGATAGCAAGGTCGAAGAAGAGGGCTTCGCCTGACTTGCCTTCCTTCCCCTTCTGGCGGATGGCATCGTCGTAGAAGTTCCAGTTCTTGATCGCGAGGTCGAAGATCGAGGGATTCGAGGTAAGCCCCGTGATCGAGAAATCGTCGATGTAGTGGCGCAGTGTTCCACTGGTCAGGAGCCCTCGCGTGATGTTGTCAAGCCAAAGACTCTGTCCGAGGTCGTGGAGCTGTTGCGTCGCCTTCATAGCTTCACTGTAGGAGAAGCATCGTCAATATGGCGTCAAGAACGACGCTCCCACACCGGCCACTTTGTTGGCGCCAGTACACGCACCGACGCACAACCGCAGAGGGCCTCGCCGCGAGCGGGCGCACGGGCCAAGGGCACAATAAAGTCCGCTAGTCACCATCTGGCTGCGGGCTGGCTCTCGCCATCATGATCGGCACCGATACCGGCACGTCTCGGCGGCGCTGACGGCGATCAGACATTGTTCTTCTCGATCAGGGCCAGTGCTCGCTTGCAGACGTTCTCAACAGTAAACCCATATTCGCGCATCAGCACCGGTCCGGGCGCGGAGCTGCCGAAGTGATCGAGTCCAATCACGTCTCCAAGATCACCGACATAGCGATGCCATCCCTGCGTCGCCCCCGCTTCCACTGCCAGCCGCTCTCGGATCAGAGGCGGAAACACGGAGCGGCGATATTCTTCCGCTTGCGCGTCGAACAACTCCCAACTGGGCATGGACACCAGGCGCGTCTGAATGTTTTGCTTTTCCAACTCACGCTGCGCTTCGACGATCAGACTTACTTCTGAACCGGTCGCGATCAAAATGATATCGGGCCGGCCGTTCGCCGCCTCGGCCAGGATGTAGGCTCCACGTTTCAGCCCAGCGGCGGCGGCATAACGGCTGCGATCTAGGGTCGGGACATCCTGGCGTGTCAGGATCAACGCGACTGGACAGTCCCGCGACTCAATCGCGAAGCGCCAGGCGTACGCAGTTTCGTTCGCATCGCAGGGCCGGATCACGATCAGGTGCGGAATGGCTCGCAGGTTGGCGAGTTGTTCCACTGGCTGATGGGTGGTCCCGTCTTCGCCCAGTCCAATGCTGTCATGCGTGAACACATAAATAACCTGCTGCTCCATGATGGCCGCCAGCCGAATGGGAGGACGCATGTAGTCGGAAAAGAGCAGGAACGTCGCTCCGTACGGAATGATGCCGCCATACACGGCCATGCCGTTTAGAATCGAGCCCATCCCGTGCTCGCGAATACCGAAGTGCAAGTTGCTCCCGGCGTAACTCCAGCCCCCGCCAGCCGACCCTTGCGTGTCGCCCGAGGCTCGATCGGAAGATTCGAAATCGCCCGCGCCCTTCAGCGCGGTGTACGTCGAGGGGTCCAAATCCGCCGAACCGCCCATCAACGACGGAAGCCTGGGCGCAATCGCGTTCATCACCTTTCCGGAAGCCACGCGGGTCTTCATCCCTTTCGGATCCGGCGGAAAGACGGGAATGTCCGCATCCCAATCGGGGGGCAATTCCTCGCGCATTCTTTCTTCAAACTCCCGGGCCAAGCCGGGATGCACCGTGGCGTAGCGAGCGAATCGATCGCGCCACTCCGACTCCGCCTGCTCACCACGCGGCACCGCCTCGTGAAAATGGGTGAGGGCTTCGGGCGGGATATCGAAGAGGGGTTCGCCCGGCCAACCCAGGTTCTGCTTGGTCAGCTGAACCTCTTCTACGCCCAGCGGCGAACCGTGAGCTTCAAACGTGTCCTGTTTGTGCGGGGAACCGAAGCCCAAGTGGGTGCGGACGAGAATCAGCGAAGGGCGCCTGGTTTCGCTGCGCGCGGCGCGCAGAGCCAGGTCAATCGCCTCCACATCGTTTCCGTCCTCCACCGATTGCGTGTGCCAGCCATACGCCTCGAAGCGCTTCGCGTGGTCCTCGTTACATGAAATGTTCGTACCGGCGGAGAGCGTCACATGGTTGTTATCAAAGAGGTAGATCAGCTTGCCGAGTTCCAACTGTCCGGCGAGCGATGCTGCTTCTGAAGACACGCCCTCCATCAGGTCGCCGTCGCTGACCAATCCATAGGTAAAGTGATCGACGATCTCAAAGCCTGGCCGGTTGTAACGCGCGGCAAGATGCGCTTCTGAAATCGCCATGCCCACGCCGTTGCCGAATCCTTGGCCGAGAGGGCCGGTGGTGGTTTCGACGCCCGGAGTCAGACCCCGCTCGGGATGGCCCGGCGTAATGCTTCCCCATTGACGGAATTGTTTGATCTGGTCGAGAGGCAGATCATAGCCGGTGACGTGTAAAAGGCTGTAGAGCAGCGCCGAACCATGACCTGCCGACAGTACGAACCGATCCCGGTTGGACCACTGCGGGTTCATCGGATTATGGCGCAGAAACCGCGTCCACAATACATAGGCCATAGGCGCGGCGCCCAGGGGCAGCCCCGGATGGCCGCTGTCAGCCTTTTGCACGGCGTCAACCGAGAGGAAGCGGATCGTGTTGATCGCCAGTTGATCCAACTGCGCAGGACTAAGAGTTGTCTTGGTTGCCGCGATCATTGCTAGTCTCTCCTTGGCTGATGACAGGAACACCTGCGGGTGCGCGTTTCCCCGCCTAGCCGAAGTGTTCGAATCGATCAGGTCATCCTTCTTTACCGCGTACGAGCGACCAATACTATCCGACCTTTACCTCGTCAGGTGAAGGATTGGCTGCGTGACCAGATCGTAGAAAGTCTTGCTTACGCGCACGAGTACGGCATTGACGAGCCCGAAATCGAGACTGGAAGCGGCCATGGTCATAACGCGCACCTTGCCGGCCGGCTAAGTTTATTCCGCCGCGGCCGCTGCATACCGAGTCTTCACAGTTCGGATGTATCCTCTTCGATCTCGCCCAGATCAGGCTTACGGTCCTCCATCTCGCGGTCCTCGTCCGCCCACTCGAGCGGCTGGTTCTCTAGCGGTTCTTCGGAATCGTCTTTTCTGTCAAGCTTTGTGTCCTTCGGAATCATTCTTAGTCCTCACAACCCACGAAAGTGCAAAATCGGCCAAATTGCGGGAGCTGCCCGTACGCTATGCCATTGTTTAGATCATGTTTTGCTCTTCGCGACCATTTTGAGAGCTGAACCTTTGTGCATGGCCAGGTGGTCCGTCGTATCACTCTTTATCAAATACTGCGGCTCCTCCTTCGAAGCGTGGACCGTGTACCCCTTGAAAATGACTTCTGAGGTGTGCTTCTTCTTGACGGTCCCTCGGACTCGTCCTGCTTCCGAATTCCACTCAACGTGGTCGCCTATTTTGAAGTTGTGTACCATCGGTGATCTCCCGGAAGAAATCCTTCTAAAATCGACCACTCTCATTGTCAGGTGAAACCTCGTCAAGACAGTGTCAAAAATGCGCTCAACAGGATACGATACGAATTGTTTTTAGACTATGCTCCTGATCGCAGCTCGAATCGCAACGAAGCGCCGGATAGCCCCCAACCAGAAAGGATCACAGCAGGTGCTCAGGACGGGCCACGCCGCAGGATCAGACTAGAATCTTGCGGATGCGGCGCGCTGCGCAGCGTTCCCGCCATCAACAACTTCCCCCGCCTAGCGGCTCTTGAGGAACTCGACCAGATCGCCCTTCTGATCTGGCAACAGACCGAGGTTGAAACAGGCGTTGTAGTGGTTGGTCACATCCAGGAGCGTCGGGAAGCGGCCGTCGTGGAAGAAGCCGCGCTTCGATCGCGCCCAGAGGCCGCTGAGCTGCGGCGTAACCAGGGTGCTGCCGATCGCCCCAGTCGGCCCGCGGTCGGCCTGGAAGGAGTCGATGCACATCTCGGTTGGCGTGTGCGCGTTGTAGCCGGCGTCGGTGTAGAGCGGCGGCATGTGGCACCCCGAGCATTTGCCCCGGCCGTTGAAGACCGCTTCACCACGTTTCGCCGCTGCGGGGTCGAAGCTGCCGGCAGGCGGCGTAGGTGCTTGCAGCGAGAGCTGGTAGTAGTGGAGCGGGGCCAGCTTCGACGTCACCTGGTCGGGGTCGTGGCGGAGCTTGAAAAACCCGCCTCTGACCGCCGCCGGATACTTGACCGGATTGTTGAACCGCTCGTCGTTGAAGTTGCCGTTGCCGTGCATCTGAAGGTTCGCGACGTAGGCGTTCCAGTAGGTGACGTTGCCGAAGCCACCCGTCCATGTGTGGAGGTCCTCGCCAAGATGGCCGTAGGCGGCCGGGATCCGGACCGCGGCCGACTTGCCGTCCGGTCGGAAGCCGATGGCGTCGATGTTGACCTCGGCGTCGTAGAAGCCGGGGCCCCAGCTCAGGAGCACCTTCTTGAGCGTGGCGATCGTTGCTGGGTTGCTGTCCCCGAGGACCTGGTTGGCCATCGGCGCCAGGTTGGGCGCGAGCGAGACGATCAGGCCGACGTTCAGATCCTCGTTCGGCCAGCCGTCCAGCCGCTTGCCGATTCCCAGGGCGAACGAGTTGTCGACGGTCGAATGGCAGAGGGCGCAGGTGATGCCGATCGAGCTGAGCGAGCCACCGGTGTCGAAGACGCCCTTGACGCCGACGACCGCGTTCAGTTTTAGGAGCGCGAGCGTGGTCGCAGGGCTGTCGAGATCGACATTGCCCTGCTTGAGCTTCGCCTGGAGGTTCCCCGGAAGGGCATCAACGTCGACCTTCAGCCCGGCGACGGTGAGGGCCGTCCTCGGACTGACACCCGGACCGACGCCTCCTAGGGCAGCGCCCTCGACCGCCTTGTGCAGCTGGAGCATGCCGCCCCAGTAGTCCTCGTCGCCGAAGGTGTCGAAACGGAAGATCTCCTTGCCCTGCTCGAACAGCTGGACCAGCGCCTTCGCGCACCCTTGGCCAGGCGCGTCGACCGACTGCGATTCGCAGGCGCCGGGGTTATCGTTGTGGTCCTGGACCCCGTCAGCCGCGCCGCCCGCACGCTGAGGGGCCAGCGCCTGGAAGCCCGATGTTGACATGACGAGCGTGAGTGTAAGCGCGAACGTAACAATCGCTAAGCCGATGAATCGCATAGGTGCTCCTTCCTGGGTTGTCTCGGAAAAGATCCTTCTAGAATCGACCAGTCTGATTGTAGGTGAAACCCCGTCAAAACAGTGTCAAAAATGCGCTAAACACGATTACGATACGGCTCTACCGTTCGCTGCTCCCGTGCGAGATGTTTGCGATTGACCGACGTCCATAGTCTCGTTGTCTTCTTGTGTTTTCGCGCCGCCGCGGGTCGGACTGTAGCGGTTGCGGTTAACTACTCCTGCAGTCGGTTTACGCGCCGGGCGTCTTTCAAAAGCACGACTCTGTCGGCCAGCCCCGAGCACGTCGACCACCATAAAAGGTGCATGGCCGGGTTTCGTGCAAAATTCCGGTCACTGTCGAGCCGCGACAATATTTTGGAGCGATCCGAATCTATTCCTCAATCGCCGCGGTACTCCCAGGCATACTGAGCGGCACCCGGATCAACTTGCGAATTCGCGACTGAGACGCGCCAACGCCAGCGCACCGATGGAAAGCCCGAAATCACGGAACGCAACGTCAAAGAAACCTGGGATTATTAACAGATTGATAATGATCCCCCATAGCCACGCCGCGACAAGGTAGCCGCCATATTTCGGTTTGAAGGCGACAACCAAGCCCGCGATGATTTCAACCACGCCGATCACGAGCATCAGATTGTGGCCGCCAATTGGCGAGAGCCCCGCGATAAAGGGTGCCAAGTAGAGATCCCAATTGCATAGTACGTGGAAGAACTTGTCCAAGCCCGCAACAATCGGCACCACTGTGAAGGTGATGTGCAGAATTTGGTAAGCCTGGTAGGCTGGGCGTGATGAGATCCCGATTACGTCTTTATGCTCCCGAAACGACCCTTCGGCGCGGGCAGCAATAGATTCTGACATATGATGCTCCTTTAGCCGGGAAAGTGACCCGGCACTCGCTCTGTACGAACTGACCGTAGTTTTACGATTCCACTTCCGGTCACACTCCACTTCTCTCTGAAGTTCTCTCGTAAGGAAGTAGCAGAGTGAGAATGATCTCTGTGTTTAGAAGTGGACATATTGGTACGTCTAGAATAGGTGTCTTAGTCCACTCCCGGCGCTGCGGTGCCAGCCAGTCGACGACGGCGAGCGATGGCGTAGATGGCAGATCGGACCAAGAGGATTGGGTCGCCGGAGAGTTCTATCCCATCGACGAGCCGGCTCGGATCGAAATCTAATGTTCGCTCGATGGCGGCGCTATCCATCATTCTTTCTGTCACGTTGAGTACGCCGAGTTCTGCTTCGGGCCGTTCATCGGGCCACGGAAGTGAGGGGTCCTCGATCACGTCTCCTTCCTCAGCGAGCTGAACGGCGATATAGAATTTGATCGGACCTCGTGACAGCCTATCGGCGAGTTCATCGAACAGAAAGTTCGCAGGTCGCCGTGCGGACTCAACCGCATCGAGATGCTTCGTGCCCCCGTCGGGAATGACGCGGTAACGGCCATAGCGGCTTGCCTCCTCCTGGTTCGTAAAGCGAAAGGCATCGACTGCATAGAATGACTCAGTTGCGAAACTGACCGGTATCGGCTTGGGCGCTATTGCGAACAGTTTGGCCTGAGGGTGGGTTGCCAAAAAAGTGTCCAGGGCCGTGGGCGTTGACGCGCCGGCGCCGTTTGAAGCCAGGGCGCGTAAAAAAGAGAGGAATTCCTCCGGTGTTCTCGCGGGGAAACCTTTGTAGGAGTGTGCAACGAGATCCGTACTCGCTCCGCTTGGCAGGTGGAAGCGAATGGCCATTCCGCGTGGGCTGGCGGTCGGATCACCGTCCGGCACACTGGGAACGCCACTGAAATCCGAAAACCGGACAGTCACGAGCGATGGGGCGCTTTGCAGATGCGGTGCCCGAGTTAGCCATGCGGCTCTCCCAGTTGGCACAAAAGTACCCTTACACACGATCCCCTTCGCGTGTAATGGCCGGTAACCGGGATGAGATCCGAATATAGCGATTAGCGCATCTACGAGCTGTTCGTTGATGCTGTCTTTTCCCGTGGCGATACTCGTACCTGGATTTGTCACTATGGAAGCCCTCCTCGGACAATTTGCATCCGCGTCTGTTCTTCAGTCCGGACTATAAGACTTCTGGCGCTACGCTCACGAACTCAAACGACCAACGCGACGAGGCATAAGTGTCATCTCCGAAAGGATGCCTCCGCTTCGTTGATGGATCGACTTCCTTCGCCGCGTTCTCCGTGTCGGCTCACGCTCAAACCACAGCGTAAAGCAAGAAACGTCAAAATCGTGTCAAAAGGCACGCCCACGTCCAAAAAGAATCAACATCGTTCGAACTTGCTGCAAGGCGGTTCGGGCACACGACGGCATAAGACTCGGATTACCAGATCGATGGGTAAGAGCCCGCCTCTTAGGCGGACAGACCGTACCGCGAACGAATCGCGTCACATACGAGGGGGCGCGATTCGGCGGGAACATCCCGATGGCGCTCCGTACGTTGGTATAACCAGGCAGTGTGTCGGGCCTTCACCAATCCAAACGCGATATCCATGGTTAGGAGCAGTCCGCATCGACGTGCGCGAGAGCCCGTGCTTCGAGATCCAATTTAGGTTCCGAGACTCCTTTAAAATCGAAAGATCGCTGCTAATCCAGTCGTCACAGGCATGTCTACGGCCGGCACGACAACAACAGTACCGCCCTTTTTCATTACTGCTTCGGCCAGGTCATCGAGAAGGTCATCGACATTCAGATTTCCCAACTCGGCACGCACAATGCGGCCCGTCGCTTGGTCTAAGCGACCCGGAATGTGTCGCTCAGCCTCCACGAGCAGCCACCCAACCCGTGCTTCGGAGGAAGCTTTAGCGACTTTCGCGAGATCGTCCGTTGCCAGCCCCTTCGATTTAGCCTCTTCGAATTCATCGATCAAAGTCCTCAGACGGTGGCGGAAGTCTGGCTCGACGATCTTCCACGCCCGCTGTCGCAACTCGTCGATGGTGAGCGCACTGGCGTCGATTTCGATTCCGTTAGGCATGAGCAACGGGTTATTGCTGATTCGCCGGAACAAGGCGTGGTGTTGAGCCAGTGCCGCCAAGATGAGCGGTAGGCCGGATGGCCGCGAATAGTATTCCAGAATGACACGGTCAACTAAACGAAAATACCTCTCTTCGTCTATTTCCAATTCATCGGCGATCGAGCCCTGACCCTGCCTTACTACCATTCCTGCCGCGGTTCCATAAGACATGGAAACGCTCAGATGCGGTTTCGACAGTTCCGTCCCCAGTGCTTCTGTGATTGTCCGCGGAACTCCCTGAGCCAGTTCTAGCTCTTCTAGCACGTCCCGATTTCCCTCGAACAATTTAATTTCTCGTCGGCTCAGACTCAGTACTTGGTAGTTTTCTATGGATTGGATTATGCGTAACAAGGGCTTTACGTGAAAGCTATTCGCCACCACAGCCAGCTCAGGAACTGAACGAGGTAGGGTCATAACCCGGAACAACCCCGCTGCACCGAAAACCGCCAGTCCGTCCCATGTGTGATTCCAGAAGTCGGAGTCGCCTGCAAGGCTCCGGAATTGATCGAGGAGCACGCCAGCCTGCTTCGTCGAATACTGCCGCCTCAACGATTCCTCCAGAGTCCGGAGCAGATTTTTATACCGTATTGGATCTTGTTGATTCTCCGGGTAGCGCCGATGCGTCGGCTGGTAGAGTGATAGGCACGGAGGGTCGTGGTCCGCAAGTAACAACGTAAGGTCGTCACGATTTATTGATTGCGACATTCAGACATCCTCCCGCGCACGGTTGCGCTCTGAGAGACAAGTCGTGTGCTGCTAAAACAACAATGGAAGGCTCTTAATTGCCGTGTTCTATAGTCACAATTTCTCCAACCGGCCTGAAGTGTCAGCATGGACCGCGATCGCAAAATACGCGTCTGCCAGTCTCGGCCTTAGCTTCTACGTCATGTCTAAGACGTTATCGCAAAAAGTGTCAAGGTGCCGTCAAAAAGTCGAGAACTCGTAAGGGAGCCGTAACAGAGTAGCGGGCCGCACTTTTGACGGCGTTTTGACACTTGTTGCCTTAAGCTCACAGCATGGAGTTGTTGAGCGGTGTTCAGAAGCGTCTCGACGAACCTGCGGCACAGAACCAATGACAGGTGTCGTGGGATACCCAAACTAAGCTGTTGTTCGTTACGATGCACACGAGCTCGGCCTATGTGCAAGCTGCGTTCGACCGGGAGGGACCGGATACCTCGTAAAATCATCAGCTCGGGAAGAAATCCTGGCTGCCGTAGTGAAAGACATACATAACACCGAACCTCCCTTCTCCGGGTTCGCCCTAGCAGGATTTGTGGTGTACGTAGCTGGACCGAAGAGTGGGAGTGGCCGGCTCAGACTTTCAGTTCGGTCCGGGTGTGCAGATAGTTGAGGACTTGGGCCCGCGAGACGACGCCATCCACGTGATGATCTGAAACTACTGGAAGCTGATTCAAGTCCTGGCTACCCATGATTTCCAGAGCCGTTTTTAGCGGCGTGTCTGGTTCGACGGTGCGTATGTCCGCCAAAGGTCGCATGATGTCAAACAGTGTGGTGTAAGGCCAGCGGGCGCGGTCGATCTGCTTGATCTCCTGCGGCGTCACCATGCCGGCAAGTCCGTTGTTGTCTAGAATGACGAAGCAACGATTTCCTGTGCGTAGAAGCGTCTCGTCGACGAAGAGCTGGAGATTCAGATGGCCATCCACAGTCTGACAGTCGCGCGCCATTACGTGTGCGACTGTAACCCCCTCGAACGCCTGCGCAAGATCGACCTGCAGATAGCTCTCGCGGGCAGCCTGCAGAAGGAACCAGCCGATGAAAGCGATCCATAAGCCTCCGAAGCCGGCACCTCCGAAGAAGCGCACAATCCCGAGCGCAATAAATGCGCCTCCTACCGCCTGGCCAACTCTCGCCGCCATGCGTGTGGAAGAAGCCGCGTCACCAGTCTTCCACCAGATCAAGGCGCGAAGGACGCGGCCCCCGTCGAGAGGATAACCGGGAACCATATTGAAAACGGCTAGAGCCAAGTTTATATAGCCAAGCCAGGAGAGCATGAC
>Ga0105248_10008953_pt1 | contig 11008 bp, 7 predicted proteins | sample KBSS34metaG_FD_81524 | JGI IMG/M metagenome (GOLD analysis project Ga0105248, IMG submission 81524) | Switchgrass rhizosphere microbial communities from Kellogg Biological Station, Michigan, USA - KBS S3-4 metaG | ecosystem: Host-associated > Plants > Roots > Rhizosphere > Soil | place...
GGCAGGACGTCTTATTACACCATCCGTACACCGCTTACGCCACTGTTACAAACTTTATTAATGCTGCCGCTGCTGATCCGAATGTAGTTGCAATCAAGATCTGCCTCTACCGAACTGGCCGAAATTCACCAATCGTGCGGGCGTTGATCGAAGCGGCGGAGAGTGGAAAGCAAGTTGCGGCGTTGGTGGAGTTGAAAGCTCGTTTCGACGAAGAAAGTAATATCGAATGGGCAAGACGTTTGGAGCAGGCGGGTGTCCATGTGGTGTACGGAATGGTCGGGCTAAAAACTCATTGCAAACTGACGTTGGTTGTTCGGCGCGAAGGCCAGGAGCTGCGACGGTACGTTCACCTCGGCACTGGAAATTACAATCCTACAACCTCTCGTATCTACACAGACCTTGCAATCTTCACTGCCGACGAACAAATCGCCACTGATGCGACCAATCTCTTCAATGCGCTCACGGGTTTCTCCGAATACGAGGACTACGATTGTCTGCTTGTAGCTCCAACGAACTTGAGAAAGCGCATTCTCAAACTTATTCAACGTGAAACGGCTCACGCCAAGGCCGGTCGTCCAGGTCGAATAATCGCAAAGGTAAATAGTTTGACCGATCTGGCTCTGATACGAGCATTGTATGTCGCATCGGAAGCAGGCGTAAAAATTGATCTCGTTGTCCGTGGTATCTGCATGTTGAGACCTCAGCTACCCGAAGTTTCAAGCAACATTCGAGTGCGAAGTATTGTTGGCCGCTTTCTTGAGCACAGCCGGTTGTTTTATTTCGGAAACAACGGTAAGGAAGAAGTTCTGATCGGGAGTGCAGACTGGATGTATCGAAACCTGAGTCGCAGAGTCGAAGTCCTGGTACCGATTAAAGATCCTCGTCTGAAGCAGTTCCTGACGGAAACGGTGCTGACTGCTTATTTGAAGGACAATGTAAATGCTCGAGAACTGCATCCGGACGGAACTTATCTTCGGGTAAAACCTGGTGAAGGCGAAAAGAGATTCGACAGTCAATTAGAGTTTGAAGGTAGAGCGTCGAATATAGCTGGGGAAACTACCATTCAGGTCGCCTAGCACTTTCATCCGGAGAACCTTCTTTGGTCATCATGTGCCCTCCATTTTCGCGTCCTCTATGATACTCGCTTTCCAATCGACCTCACCCTGAAGCGAGTATGAGGTCTCTCACTACGTGGTAGCCTCACACTCTTAACTTTCATTTTACAAAATCTTAATAGGTTGGTAGCACGCGAGCCCTAACGTGAAGCTGTCTAATCAGGTCAGCGTAAATACCTTTCTGTCATCCAACCAACTTCTTACAGTTCAGGAGGGACGTCACATGTGTGCCAAACGCACGATCATTATTTCGCTCATTTCAGCAATCGTCACAGTCATCATGCTCAGTTCTCCACTCGCCGCACAAGTCAATCAGTCCAATATCTCGGGCTCTGTGCGCGATGCTACGGGATCGATGGTACCCAGTGCGAGAATCGAGCTTCTATCAACAGCGACAGGTTTTCATCGGGAGACAACCACTAACGCAGAGGGCGTTTATAGCTTCCCAGCACTTCCCATTGGTAACTACAGGATCACTTTCTCAAAGGAAGGCTTTACCCCAATTGAGATTCCTGAAGTTCTGTTGTCAATAGGTCAACCCAGGACAATCGATGTGCGTCTTGAGGTCGGAAACGTTTCCAGCACCGTGCTCGTGCCTACAACCGTTGAGGCTATTAATCGAAGCTCTGCTGAAGTGGGCGGCTTAATCGATGCCGAACAAATCAAAGCGATTCCAATCAGTGGACGAAACTGGGCCAGCCTGATGTTGTTAGCGCCAGGCGCTATTAATTACGGCGACGGCGCCCAACGCGCCATTCGATTTAACGGACACTCTCTTGACGATAGCAACTTTACTTTCGATGGAGTCGACACGAGCGGGGTTCAGGAGCAGACCCAGAAAGCAGACACTCGACTCAACATCGCTCTCGATGCCATTTCGGAGTTCAGAGTAAGCACGGCCGTTTATACGGCAGAAAGCGGAGCGGCAGGAGGCGCGCAGATCAACGTTGTTTCCAAGAGCGGCACCAACTGGTACCACGGAAGTGCATTTTACGCACTCCGGAATGACGCGCTTGATGCTCGTTCGCCGTTCGACGATCCAACGACCGGACTGCCACCGTTTTCTCTGCACCAGTTTGGTGGCAGCCTTGGTGGTCCCCTTAAAAAGGACAAAGCTTTCTTCTATGCCAACTACGAAGGACTGCGACAGAGTCTTGGTCAGACGTTCATAAACTTTGTACCCAACGCGGCATTTCGCGCTCAAGTTCTTGCCACGTCGCCGGAGCTTAAGCCAATCATCGATGCCTACCCCACCGGCGGCACTCCAGTTGATAGCATTACGGACCAGGTCACTAAAGTAGCCAACGATACGGTGCGCGAAAATGCTTTCATGATTCGCGGCGACTATGTATTTTCCAGCAAGACAACGGCGTATGTTCGTTACAACGTCGACCACGCCTACATCGACAATCCTACGGATGCACTGGGCACCCACAACGTAATTCCTCACGTTCCCACGAATATAGTTCTGCAATTACAACATATGTTCTCGGCAGACACCGTCAATGAATGGAAGTTCGGATTCAATCGTGCTAACTACCATAACTACACATTTGGCTCGGCTCCTCTTGATGTTAGTCCGGGGCCCTTCGATGGAGTCAGTGGTACCTCGTTGGACACTGAAGTTGGCAACACTTTCTCCTACATTGATAACCTCAGCCTGGTCCGGGGTCTCCACACTCTAAAGATGGGCGTCGATATCCGTCGCATCCAGCTCAATAACTCTGGCAACACGCTTACAACTTCTTCAATCAGTTATGCATCAGCCGATGATTTCATCAATAACAAGGCTGAGTCAGCCACTTATTTACAGGGCGAAGGTGTGGTGGGAAACCGCCGGACGTTTTTACAAGGCTATTTTCAAGACGAGTTCAAAGTCACTCAAAACCTCACTCTCAATCTTGGGTTGCGCTATGAGTACTACACGGTGGCCCACGAGATTTTGGATCGTTCTGCCGTAGTCGACATCGTGGGTTGTGGTGGCTTTTGTCCGAAGGGCACTCCCTACTACGATCCAAACGGGCGTGACTTCGGTCCGCGCCTTTCCGTCGCCTGGGCACCGTCAATGTTCCACGGGAGGACTGTTATCCGCTCGGGCTACGGAATCTATTACGGCGGTAACCAAAACGACGACTTCAGCGATCCGGCGGAGAGCGCAGTACCACGTTATTCTCTAAGTTCGTCTGATTTTCCGGATTTGAGTTATCCGCTCCTCGCGTTCCTTGATCCGGCCAACCAACTCTTTAGTCCTAAAGCAATTGACCGCCACCGAAAAGATCTCTCTTACCAGAACTGGGATTTTCTGATCCAGCAACAGTTGCCGTGGAATACGGTGGTCCAGGTGGGCTACATCGGTAGTGCGGGCCACCACTTGTTTAGCAAATACACCGTCAATCTGATCGATCCGAACACTGGACATCGGCCATTGGAAGATTTCGGATCCTTCGGTCTCAAGGCGAATGATGGCAACAACAACTTCAATGCTTTCCAGGCTTCAGTGGAACGACGGTTCGTAAATGGTTTGCTATTTCAAACGAATTACATGTGGTCACATGGAATCACTGACGCTTCTATTGGCTCAGGCGAAGCGGTCGCTTTTCAGAACCAAAGCTGCAGGGCTTGCGATCGTGGTGATACGAACATCGATGTTCGACACACCGTGACAACCGACGTTGTCTACCAATTGCCATTCGGTCCTGGCAAGAAGTTTTTGAATCGAGATGGCATCACCTCACTCTTACTTGGCGGATGGGAGTTAAGCGGCATCGCCTTCGCGCGCACTGGTCTGCCAATCAATATAACGGTCACCAGGAAGGCATCAGATCTGCCCGACGGAAACACCTCTGGACAACGTCCGAACTTGATTCCCGGCGTACCACTTTATCCGGCTGATCAGAGCATTTCTAATTGGCTCAATCCGGCGGCCTTTGCTCTTCCTGCGAAAGGAACATGGGGCAACCTTGGTCGCTTCATCGCACGTGGGCCAGGGGTGTTCGAGATAGACAGCTCACTCACCAAGACTTTCAAGTTATCTGAGAGGGTTGGCTTAAATTTCCGAGCTGCGGCGTTCAATCTGTTGAACCACCCTCAGTATAAGAATCCCTCGAGCAGTCTTGGATCTTTTACGGGCAGTTCACCTAAACCCTCGGCTAGCTTTGGAAAAATCACCAGCATTCTGAACACAGGCGCCACAGGCACCGGTGCTCCTCGACGGGTTGAGTTCATGCTGCGACTTGAATTTTGAGCATTCGATCGGTGAGGTGATCTGAATATGAACAATAAACTTTTGCGAAGTTTCCTGGTTGGGTTCGTCATCGCGCTGACGGAGATCGTCGGTGTCGCACAATCGCAACCGCTTGAAATCAATACTAAGCTACACAAGCACTTCCGCTTCGTAGCTTACGGCGATACGCGATTTACAGATCCCGCCAACACGAAGGACGCGAATCCTGAGGTTCGCCAGGAATTGGTCCGCGCCATTGCCAAAGCTCACCCCGACTTCATTACATTCGGCGGGGACATTGCACTCAATGGTGACAACGCGAATGATTGGAAGGAGTATGACCAGGAAACCACCATATGGCATGAACATCGAATCCCAGTCTACCCGGCCCTGGGTAATCATGACCTACATGGAGACGTTAGCGTCGCGTTGGCAAACTACTTCGCGCGTTTTCCAGTCATACAACAGAACCGCTTTTACGCAGTTCACACTAGCCGAACGCTGATGCTAACGCTGGACAGTGCACTCGATGAGCTCGCTGGCCCACAGGGCGAGTGGCTGCAATACCAATTGACACACGTTCAGTCCGGCATTGACTTTGTATTTGTCATTCTGCATCACCCTCCTTACACGAGTTCCAGCGATGCGAAGACCTACGGTGGCGGGCACAGCGTCCGTCCGCAGGAGCAGAGTCTGGCTGCCTATCTTGAGGAGCAACAGACGAAATTGCGGGCGCGCATCGTTGTCTTTGCAGGACACGTTCACAATTATGAACGTCACGAGCACGGCGGTGTTGTCTACTTCGTGTGCGGCGGCGGTGGTGCCCATGCTTATCCGATCACCCGCGCTAGTGACGATTTGTTCCAGAGCAGTGCAATTAACTACCACTACCTGATGGTCGAAGTTAATGGTAGAACACTAAGGGCCACCATGAACCGTCTGGAAATTAAAGATGGGACAGAACAGTGGACCAAACCCGATGCAGTGACAATCTCAGCGCCGAAAACGACGCATGTAATGAGCATATTCCATTCCGACTAGCCAGTGATCTGAATGGGTGTAACCTCATTTCAATTACTGACATGTTCTCGATGGAACAGTTTCAACCTCCAGCTAACTCCGAATTCAAGGAAGGGCTGCGGTCCCGTGACTCCGTGAACTCTTGTGCCGATACTTGCATCGATTGCAAGATTTCGCCCAATTATATATGCGACTCCACCATCGATAATCGCAGACGACTGGCCCCGGCCTGCTTCGGGTGATTGAACGCCTACGTCGATGAAGGGATTGAGCTTGTCAGTCGGAAGATAATTCAAGGTGGTTGCAAACAATGCTGCGGTGAACAATCTGCCTTGATCATCTTCGTAGCGGGCGACGCCAATATTTGGATTGACCGATAGTTTTAATCGGGGTGCAAAATTCCAATCCGCGGCCAGGCGAATGTCACCGGTCGTATGCCGCGTACGAAACTCTCTAGATCCCCACGCCGGAAAGACGCGGACTATGGTTCCCAGAGAAAGCGCATGGTCACCTTTAGAGTTATAGATGTGATACTTGAATCCGATCGAGGTGGGCGCAAATCCGCTGATCTGGTCTGTCACGTTTGTGGAGTCAAAAGTAGTGACTCGCGTTAACGTGTTTCCTTCGATCCGAGCTTCCCACTTGCTACCGATGCCAAACCGTAACAAGGTGGGAACAAAGAATGTATGCTCTCGACTATCTCCGCTCCGACGAAACTCCAGCTGAATTCCGCTCTCAATCTGAAATGTTTTGGAGCCCACGACAGTGCTACCATCGGCAAGGCCCGGTCGGTCAGGATTGATCAAATCGGGCTCGACAGCAACCTGCGTCTGACCGGAAGGATCTGCCTGCGTTACAGGTGTTTGAGCGGACGCTGGAACCGAAGGAAAAATGGCTAATGTTACAGGAATCAAGCCATGCAGAATGATGAACGCTTTGCTTCGATTGCGCGGGCGGGCCATTCTAAGCACGAGCCTGCCTCCTTAGCGCGAAACTTAAGGACCATGCGTATAGTACAGGATCGGAACCTAGCAGGCGGTAAGTTTAACGAATAAGCGGGATGGAGAACTCCCACGGTCTCCATCCCTTGGGCCACGACTATTCGCTGCCTGATAAAGCCGTCAAAGGTCCGAGCACCTTCTCGACAGTCGATCGGCAACGAGCGCACTCCGGTGGTCTCTTTCACTACTTGAGCGCGGAATAGGTAGTCGGATCCATAAAGTACCGATCGATATGGTCTACCAATGGGCCATTTGCTTCCGACTCGGTTTTCACCTTCTGCCATTCCGGATCGGCTTGGAAGGCAGCCCAATTCTTCTCAGCTTCCTCGCGGCTCGGATGCTCGAGAACGTAGACGAACAGATTTTGCGAACTCGGCGCATCCTGCGGCAACCAATAACCAATGCTCTTCATGTTGTGACGTCGGAAGATCGCGTCGGTGTGATTACCGAAGCGGGCTATGAGAGCATCCATTTTCCCTTCCTTTACGTGGTATAGCCGCAACTCGTAAACATGATTTGACGGTCGTGCGTTGGACCCGAGGAGTGTACTAAAGCCAAGCATTACGAGACCTCCAGACAAAAGGCACAGAACATAAGATGTTTTCAGGATACGCCGTTTTTCGACTTGCACGGTGTGCCTCCTTATAAGAAGCGGTTGCACGTCTCCGGTTTGTTTGGGTGCGATGAGTGACGCGAGTAGGCAACGAAAGTATCCTTTGTGCGTATCGGGGCTCATCGTTCGCGGTTCGCTATGCACGGGCTGCGCGCCGGTCACCCTCCCGTTGTAGATATTTCTTCAATTCCGCAGCTGCATGCTCAAATAGAGAGCGAACCGCCGGCTCCTGGGCCAAACTGTTCAGCAAGCCGAAGTCGTGGATCATGCCGTCGTAACGCACTGTCGTAACAGTGACGCCAGCCTCGTCCAGCTTGCGCCCGTACGCCTCGCCTTCATCACGCAGGACGTCGCTTTCCGCTACTTGGATCAGCGCGGGTGGCAGTCCCTTCAATTGCTCCACGGTGGCTCGCAAAGGCGAAACATAGATTTCCTGGCGCTGCGCGTCGGTCGCGTAGAGGTCAAAGAACCACTTCATCATTGGCGCAGTGAGGAAGCACTTTTCGCCGAACTGTTTGTACGACTCGGTCTCAAAATTGGAATCCGCGACCGGCCACATCATGATATGAAGTTTGATATTCGGGCCACCGTTCTCTTTGGCCTTCAGTGCGGTCACAGCAGTCATATTGCCGCCGACGCTATTGCCCACGACAGCCAGATTTTCTCCGTCCACCTCGATCTCGTCGCCGTGCTCAGCCACCCACTTCGTAGCGGCAAAGATTTCGTTGATGGCTTGTGGATACCGGGCGTCAGGCGTTCGCGTGTAGTTGATGAAGACTCCGGCAAAGCCGGTAAGAACGACGAGGTCGCGCACCATCCGCTTGTGGGTCGGGTAATCGCCCAACACCCAACCGCCACCATGTATGAAGATGAAGACTGGGAGTTTTCCTTTCACACCTTCTGGCCGCACGATGTTCAGTTTGATCTTGTAGTCATCAGCCGTGATAGTTTTCTCCGATTCTTCGATGCCTGAAAGATCGACTGGAACCGAAGCCTGGGCGTTAGCCAACGCCTCGCGCGCTGCAAGCGGAGGAAGAGTTTCAAGCGGCGGACCTCCTGAAGAATCAAGCACCTTCAAAAACGCCTTCACTCCCCTTGACAGACGTGGATCGGCTGCGAATTCTATTGGTTTTTCACGCTCTAAATCTGTGCTAATGTCCATCACCTTTCCCCTATTCTGTGAACGAGTTATTAGCGCCGTTTCATCTGCGCACAAAGACAAATTGTTTTTGACAAGACGACTCCGAAGCGAAGCGCACACGATCAGCTCTATTGCTGATTGCTCAAGCGCAAGGATTTGAACGCCACGCAAATTTCACCGACGAAAAACTCCGCTGTTCACACACCGCAAAGTGGGCTTTACCCAAGACAACGTCCAGCTGTGACGTTAGGACGTTTGCGCTTCAGCCTTAGAAGCTCCGGTTGCGGCTTCTTCGATAATGCCCGCAACGGCATCGGGATTTGATACGTAAATGGAGTGGCTCCCTCCGACCTCTCTAACCGTCGACCCGGCGCGTCTCGACATAAATTGCTGTGCTGGTGGCGGTATCATTTTGTCCTCAGTAACAACGAGGTACCAGCTCGGCTTGGTCTTCCACGCAGGTTTGCTAACAGCGCCATTGAGAGCGTCCAATCCCCAGGGCACTTGGGAGTTCGCCATGAACTCGGCTTTTTCGAGCGGCACATCGCCGGCGAATGATGCCGCAAATTTCGCTCTATCAAGCATGAGAAAGCCATCAACTGGCGGCAGGATGGGCGGTACGGGTGCACCGGGGGCCGGATTTGCGATCAGCGTACCAACTGATTCTCCTGCGTCCGGAGCGAAGGCCGTTATGTAAACTAGAGTATCAACGTTGGGATGATTGCCGGATTCGGTGATAACAACCCCGCCGTATGAATGACCCACGAGAACGACGGGACCATCCTGCGCATCGAGCACTGCTCGCGTCGCAGCTACATCACCGCTTAGCGATATCGTAGGATTCTGAACAACGCTAACGTTATATCCGTCATGCTTCAGTATTTGGTACACCCCTTCCCAGCCTGAGCCATCAACAAAACCACCATGAACGAGAACTACATTCCTGGTCGCACCATCTGAAATTTGAGCCATGATTTCTCCTTTTGCAAAAGTGACTTGAAGGGCAGATAAACTACAAAAAGGGACTATATAGTTTTACTCAACTGTTCGTGCTCCGAACGAGGAGCAGTATGTTTGTAGGCTTTTTAGTACTCACGTCATTTTATGTGAATGCGCCGGTTTGCACATTCCGCGATCGAAGTTTTTTTGCATACCTCTGTTGGATCAATGACAGGTACCACAATCGTGGTAGGTGGTCGGAGGCCTCGCTCCTGAATGATCCAAGACAGCTTTGCCTCAAAAGTCACATCTAGCTCGAGTCGGATCTATTTTGGTTCGTGTTGATTCGTGTGACTTCGTGGATCGTCCTTGTTTTCTGGACAAAAGGAACGATCCACAAAGTCACACGAACTAAAACACGAAACTCGTTACTGCACCAATCGACTTTTGAGGCAAATCTATCCAACACAGCGCAACAAGCATTGAGCAGTCTCCAACCGATCCTAGAATTTGCCTCCCTCGGAAATGAAATCGTTGTATGGATCGATGACGAGAAGTGCCGTGATTTCTCTTTCAATTTCAGTTCTGCCAAGTCCGCTCCAACGCAAAACACTCGCCAAAGCAAAGTCAAGATTGTTGCTCACGTCGGCAACTCAGTCCCCGCCTGCTCCGCCGCCATGTACTCGGCGTACCAGTCGGACCAGTTCGCGTCGCGCTGCCCCGTCCGCTTCTCATGCTCGCCGTGGGCAGCCTCGGCACGCCGCATCGCGCTCGCCAAGTCGTTTGCGGAGCCGAACGAAGTTATGCCTGTGTCGATGCGCCCAGCCAGTCGCGTCGTGATCTCCTGCAACAGCCAACTGTTGCCATCAGGGTCGCTAAACGTAGCGAGCGACCGGTAGCTGCCATGTTCCGGATCGGGACCATTAACCGGACCGTTCGGTCCGAAATGGAAGATCTCACCTACCCCGATGCCGGCGGCCATTAACGCATCCCGCGCGGCTTCTATGTCAGCGACGATCAGGTAAGTGTTCTGGACTGAACCCGGCGTGGCCGAGGTCAGAGTCTTGCCGAATTGGACCGAGCACGGGGAGCCGTGCGGCGTGAACTGGAACACGCCGGAGCCGGGTGGTGTGACGTCCTGCCTCCAACCGAGACTCCGGTAGAACTGCTCTGCGCGTTCGAGATCTGAGACGGGAATGACGATTACCTCCAGCTTCATGTCGACTCTCGCGACGTTCGCATCTCTGGCGCCGCTACGACTTCCATTCTTCAGATTAGTCATCTTCGTTTCCTCCTATGTGTTCATCCAAATCTAAATGCGAACATCCAAAGATGTCAGACCGCTTTGGCCGAAGCTGTAAATTTCGCCGCATTCTTCCTGACGAACTCCTGCAGGCTCAGCGGCCCCTGGCCCGTCAGCGTGAGCACATCACCCGACATCCGGTCGTAGCGTCCCGCGCGGTGCAGATCGGCCATCGTCGCGAGGTGGTTCACCAGGTGAACCGGCAAGCCGAGCGCGAGCAACTTGTCCCGCCACGGCCCGACCGGAATGTCCTGAAAGGTGATCTCGCGGCCAAGCGCCTTCGAGTATTCCTGTGCATAGAAATACATGTTCTCGGACTGTGGACCAGTCAGCTGATAGATCTTGCCGATGTGCGGCTGCGGATTGATGAGCAGCGCGGCGACCACACGAGCAACGTCTTCCGCTGCGACCGGTGAAGTCTTGCCCTCGCCGAACGGTAGTCTGATCTGATTTGATTCCCTGACCGAGTCAGAAGTTACATTCAGGAAGAAGCCTTCGAGAAACACGGTCGGCCGCACGTGCACAACCGGCAGACCAGACCAGTTCAGCGCCTGCTCTGAAAGCCACTGCAGCTTGTGCTGCGGGCTCGCGGTGGTTTCGGTCACGCTCATTTGAGAGACGGTCATCTGCGACATATTGACGAACGCCTTCAC
>Ga0105248_10008954_pt1 | contig 11008 bp, 10 predicted proteins | sample KBSS34metaG_FD_81524 | JGI IMG/M metagenome (GOLD analysis project Ga0105248, IMG submission 81524) | Switchgrass rhizosphere microbial communities from Kellogg Biological Station, Michigan, USA - KBS S3-4 metaG | ecosystem: Host-associated > Plants > Roots > Rhizosphere > Soil | place...
ATGCGATCATCCGCAATCTCGGCGAACGTATGCGCGTCTCGCTCGGCCAGCCGCTGATCGTCGAATACGTCACCGGCGCCGGCGGCACCGTCGGCACCACCCGCGCCAACCGTGCGGCGCCCGACGGCTACACCATCATCTGCGGGCACTTCGGCACCCACGCCACCAACGGCGCGGTCTACCAACTGCCCTACGATCTGGTGACGGACTTCACGCCGATTTCGCTGTTGCCGCGCAATCCGTATCTCATCGTCGCACAGAAGAATCTGCCGCCGAACAACCTGCGGGAGTTCATGGCCTATCTGAAGGCCAACCCCGGCAAGGTGAACATGGGGCATCCCGGCGTCGGCACCGGCCCGCATCTCTTGGCCATTCAACTGGCGCATCTCGCCGGCGGCACGATGAACTACGTGCCGTATCGCGGCTCCGGTCCGGCGATGACCGACCTCATCGCCGGCCAGATCGATCTGATGGTCGATCAGGTGCAGACCTCGTCGGGACAAGTTCGCGCCGGCACCATCAAGGCCTATGCGATCGCGGCGCCGGCGCGGGCGAACTCGGCGCCCGATGTGCCGACGGTGGACGAGGCCGGCGCGCCGGGGCTGCACATGTCGCTGTGGTACGGCTTCTGGGCGCCGCCCGGCACGCCGGCGCCAATCGTCAACAAGCTCAAAGCCGCGGTGCACGACGCGCTCGCCGATCCGGAGGTGCGGACACGGCTGTCGAGCCTGGGGATGGAAATTCCGCCGCGCGAGCAGCAGACCGCGGAAGCGCTGGTGGCACAGCAAAAGGCCGATATCGAATTCTGGTGGCCGATCATCAGGGCCGCCGGGATCAAGCAGCAATGAGGACGCCATGATCGGGAAAGCGCTTGCGGCCATCGTCATCGCGGCTCTGTTGGGGATCGGCAGCGCCTCCGCGCAGAATTATCCGTCGAAGCCAATCACCGTGATCGTGCCGTTCGCGGCCGGCGGGGCGACCGACGTGCTGGCGCGTTTCCTCGGCGAGCGGCTGCGGACCATTCTCGGCCAGCCGATCATCATCGAGAACGTCACCGGAGCCGGCGGCAGCATCGGCGTCACCCGCTTGGTGCGCGCCCCGGCCGACGGCTACACCATCGAGATGGGCACCTCGACCACCAACATGCTGCTCGGCGGGCTCTATCCGCTGCCGTTCGATCTACTCAATGACATCGCGCCGGTCCTGATGATCGCCAGCGAGCCGCTGATGATCGTCGGCAAGAAGGACTCTCCGGCGAAGGACCTCAAGGAGCTGATCGCCTGGCTCAAGGCCAATCCGGACAAGGCCTCGATCGGCATTCCGGCGGTCGGCGGCACCGGTCATCTCGCCGGGCTGTCGTTTCTGAACGAGATCGGCACCAAAGCCCAGTTCATCCCGTACCGCGGCAACGGCCCGGCGCTGCAGGATCTGGTCGCGGGGCAGATCGATCTGCAGATCGAGCCGGCGTCGAATTTTTTCGCCCAGGCCAAGGCCGGCGCGATCAAGCCCTACGCCATCACCGCGAAGAGCCGCAGCAGTGCGGCCGGCGACATTCCGACCACCGACGAGGCGGGGTTGCCGGGCTTTCATGCCTCGCTCTGGTACGGGCTGTGGGCGCCGAAGGACACGCCGAAGGAGATCGTCGCGCGGCTGAACGCGGCGATGCTCGAGGCGCTGGCGCACGAGGAGACGCGCAAGCGCTTCGCCGATCTCGGCATCGCTGCGCCGCCGCGCGAGCAGCAGACGCCGGACGCGTTGCGTGCGTTCCAGAAGACCGAAGCCGACAAATGGTGGCCGATCATCAAGGCTGCCAACATCAAAGGTCAGTGATGCGGGGAGGGCGGCATGAGGCGGATCATTATCGCGGCGCTTGCGGTTTTGGCTGCGGCGGGCGCCGCGCGGGCTGAGACCTTTCCATCAAAGCCGATCACCGTGGTCATCCCGCTCGCCGCGGGCGGCGCGGTCGATACCAATGTCCGCACCATGCTCGAATCGATGCGAGCGACGCTCGGCCAGCCGATCCTGGTCGAGAACAATGGCGGCGCCGGCGGCGTCACCGGCATCAACCGAGTCGCCCGCGCCGCGGCCGACGGCTACACCATTAGCGTCGGCACCTGGGGCACCCATGTGGTCAACGCCTTCGTCTATTCGACGCCGTATGATCTGGCGCAGGATTTCGAGCCGGTAGCGCTGTTGCCGAGCGTGCCGCATTGGTTCATCGCGCGGAAAAACCTGCCGCCGCAGAACTTCAAGGAGTTCATCGCTTATCTGAAAGAGAACAGCGGCAAGGTCACCGCCGCCTCGGTCGGCGCCGGCGGCAGCTCGGCGGTGTGCGGCTACTATTTCGGCAAAGCCACCGGCACCAGCACCACGCTGGTGCCATACCGCGGGGGCGCGCCGGCGTTGCAGGATATCGTCGCCGGCAACGTCGACATGATGTGCGATCTTGCCGCCAATTCGCTCGGGCAGGTCCGGGCCGGCACCATCAAGGCCTATGCGGTGACGTCGAAGAAGCGATGGTTCGCCGCACCGGAATTGCCGACCGCCGACGAGGCCGGCGTGCCCGGTCTCGATCTCAGCAACTGGCTCGGCGCCTATGCGCCCAAGGGCACGCCCAAGGATGTCGTCGCCAAGCTCAGCAACGCATTCGCCGTCGCCATGGCCGATCCGGCGGTGCGTCAACGGATCGCGGATCAGGGCATGGAAGTGCCGCCGCCCGAGCAGCAAACTCCAGAAGGCTTCGCGAGATACTTGAAATCCGAGATGGACAAGTGGGGCGCGATCATCCGCGAGTCCGGCATCAAGGCGCAATGAAACGCGTGGAGCGTGACGTGAAAGCATTGTCCGTACTCGCATTGATCCTCGTCGGCGCAACAATCGCGGGCGCTGAGGCGCAGACCTATCCATCTCGTCCCATCACGCTGATCGCGCCGACCAGCCCGGGCGGGCCGCCGGACACCATCGGGCGCATTCTCGCCGAGAGCATGAAGGTCACGCTCGGCCAGCCGGTCATCGTCGAGAACGTGACCGGCGCCGGCGGCAGCATCGGCGTGACGCGGGTCGCGCGCTCGGCGCTGGACGGCTACACCGTCAGCATTGGCCATCTGAACACGCATGTGTTCACCGGTGCGGTCTACAATCTGTCGTTCGATCTCTTGAAGGACCTGGCGCCGGTGACGATGCTAACGTCGGCGCCGATGCTGTTCGTGGCGCGAAAGGATTTTCCGCCGAACAGCCTGAAAGAGCTGGTCGCCTGGATGAAGGAGCGCCCGAAGGGCGCCACCTTCGGGTCGGTCGGTCTCGGCAGTCCGGGCAAGGTCTGGGCCACGGATTACGGCAACAAGATCGGCATTGAATTTCAATTCGTGCCCTACCGCGGCGCCGCCGCAAGCATCCAGGACCTGCTGGCGGGCCAGATCGATCTCGCCTGTGTCGAGGCGTCCAACATCATGGCGCATCTGCACGGCGGCAAGATGAAGGCCTATGCGGTGCTGGAAAAAACCCGCTGGTCGGTGGCGCCCGAAGTGCCGACCATCGACGAAGCCGGCGCGCCGGGTTTCTACATGACGTTCTGGCACGGCCTCTGGGTGCCGAGCGGCACGCCGCAGGATGTGATCGCCAAGCTCAACGCCGCGGCCGTCGATGCGCTGGCGGACCCGCAGGTGCGGGCGCGTTTGGCGCAGGCCGGACAGAACATCGTGCCGCGCGAGCAGCAGACGCCGGAGGCTTTGGCCGCGCATCACAAGGCCGAGATCGAAAAGTGGTGGCCGATCATCAGGGCGGCAGGCATCAAGCCGGAGTGACCGATGCGCCGGTAAAGGCCCATCGCGGCAAATGCCAATATCTGATTTTACTTCCGCTTTCGGGGCATTGCGGACGCCGGGCGGCGCTGGTGCTGAATGGGTCGGTCGCGATTGACCCAAGGCGGACTTCGCCTGGCCCCTTTCGGCATGCCCTTTGGAGCCGATACGATGCGGTTCCTGAACCTGGGGGCGAGTATGAGGCGGCGAGAATTCCTCGGTGCTCTCGGTGGTGTTGCGGCGCTGCCGCTGAGCGCGCTCGCGCAGCAGGGCGAACGCAGGCGTGTTATCGGTCTTCTAATCCCGTCGGACGATGGTTCGCGCCAGCGTGGCCTGCTGATGGGCCTCGAAAGGCTCGGATATCGCGAAGAACAGAATTTCACACTGGAGGTTCGTTCAGCCGGCGGCAGGCTCGAACGGTTGCCTTCGCTCGCCGGTGAATTGGTGGGCGCCGGAGTTGAGGTCATCGTCGCGCTCAACACGCCTGGCACGCAGGCTGCCATCGACACGAAGGCAGGCATTCCCATCGTAATGGCCCTGGTCGGCGATCCGATTGGCTCCGGGTTCGTGCCGAACCTCAATCGGCCAGGCGGGTTGGTGACCGGCGTGTCAAACGCTGCGGGCGAGATCGCCGGAAAGCGTCTTGCGCTGCTCAAGCAGGCGATACCCACTGCCCGGCGTATTGCCGTTTTCACCCACCCCGACGATCCCATCAGAATTCCTCAGCTGCGCCAGGTTGAAGAATCTTCCCGCGCCCTCGAAATCGAGACCAAGGTATTTCCCGTGATCGAGTCGAGCAGCGATATCGAGCGCGCGATCGCCGCCGCGGTGGAGTGGAAAGCGGACGCTGTGTTTCGGATCCTCGCCCAAAGCGCCATCGCCTTCGCGAAACTTCAGGCGGACCTGCTGCTCCAAAATCGCCTGCCGGCAATGCTAACCAACCGAATCGATGTGCAACACGGCGGCCTGATGTGCTACTACGCCGACGTATCCGAGCACTGGAACCAGGTCGCGATCTACGTTGACCGTATCCTGAAGGGCGAGTCTCCCGGAGAACTGCCGGTTGCGATGCCGACGAAGTTTCAGTTCGTACTAAACCTCAAGACTGCGCGGGCGCTCGGTCTCACGATTCCCTCTGGAATTCTCGCGATCGTCGACGAGGTGATCGAATAGTATCCGCTATGGGCACCTCGCGTCATTTCGCTGCGCTGCGATGATTTGTCGGCTTTTGGAGTAAAGCGGATTTTCGTAAGATATCTCCCCGTGCCCTAACCCGCGCCGTCATTGTTGCTTCGCGGAGCAGCGGACATTTTGGGGAAGTGTCATGCGAACAGTCTCGATTGTTGCAGCGATCGTTCTTGCCCTGGGCCTCGCTGGTGCAGAGGCGCAAACCTTTCCGTCAAAGCCGATCACTCTCATCGTGCCGTTCCCGGCGGGCGGTCCGGCTGACGCGGTGGCGCGAATTTTCAGCGACCACATGAAAGGCACGCTCGGGCAGCCGATCCTGGTCGAGACCGTGACCGGCGCTGGCGCCACCATCGGCGTCGGCCGCGTGGTCAACGCGGCCCCCGACGGCTACACGATCGGCATCGGCAACTGGACGAGTCATGTCGGCTCGCCGGCGCTCTATCCGGTGTCCTGGAATCCGGCCAACGATCTCGAGCCGATCGCGCGGCTGCCGGTCTCGTCGCTGATGATCGTCGGCAAGCAGGCCCTGCCGGCGAACAGCACCAAGGAACTGATCGCCTGGCTCAAGGCCAATTCCGACAAGGCGACGGCGGCGAGCGTCGGCACCGGCTCCGGCGCCCATGTCTGCGGCCTCTACTTCGGCGAGAAGACCGGCACCAAATTCCAGTTCGTATTCTATCGCGGCGGCGCGCCGGCGATGCAGGACATGCTGGCCGGCACGATCGACATCATGTGCGCCGAGGCGTCGCAGACCTTGGCGCATGTCACCGCCGGCAAGATGAAGGCCTACGCGGTGATGGGGCGAAAGCGCTACGCCGGCCTGCCCGAAGTGCCGACCATGGAGGAGATCGGCATCTCCGGAATGGACATCTCGTTCTGGCACGGTCTGTGGGCGCCGAAGGGCACGCCGAAGGACGTTGTCGCCAAGCTCAACGACGCGGTGGTCAAGGCGCTCGCCGATCCGGCGGTGCAGAAGCGTGTCGCGGCGCTCGGCATGAGCATTCCGGAGCCGGCGGAGCTGACGCCGCAGGCGCTGTACGCCTATCATAAGGGCGAGCTCGACAAGTGGTGGCCGATCATCAGGTCCTACGGCATCAAGGCTGAATAGCGCGCCGCCGACCGCCTTTCGCGCGGCCGATGCCCGTGTCATGCTTGCTTCGCCAGTTCGGGAGAAGCGCATGAAATCTCGGCTGCTGTGTTTCCTGGTGGCGCTCGGCGCAATGCTCGGCTGCGCCTTCGCTGTACACGCGCAATCGTTTCCGTCGAAGCCGGTGACGCTCATCGTGCCGTTCCCGGCCGGCGGCATCACCGACATCGTCGCGCGCATCGTTGCCGAACACATGAAGGCATCGCTCGGCCAGCCGGTGATCGTCGAGAACGTCGGCGGCGCCGGCGGCACCATCGGCGTCACCCGGGTGTTCCGATCGCCGAACGACGGCACCACCATCGTCATCGGCCAATGGAGCTCGCACGTCGGCGCCGCGGCGATGTATCCGCTGCCGTTCGACTATCTCAAGGATTTCGAGCCGATCTCCATGCTGTCGATCGGCCCGCTGTGGATCATCGGCCGCAAGGATTTTCCCGCCAAGGATACCAGGGAGTTGATTGCCTGGCTGAAGGCCAATCCGAACAAGGCGACCGGCGGGACCATCGGCATCGGCAGCGCGATCCACATGTGCCTGATCTATTTCGCCGACAAGACCGGCACGACCATGCAGTACGTGCCGTATCGCGGCGCCGCCCCGATGCTGCAGGACATGCTCGCCGGCCAGATCGATTTGTCATGTCCCGAAGCCGGTCAGACGCTGTCGCAATACCGCGCCGGCAACTTCAAGGCCTACGCGGTGCTGACCGAGAAGCGCTGGTTCGCGGCGCCCGACGTGCCGACCATGGATGAGATCGGCGTGCCCGGCGTGCACTTTCCGTTCTGGCACGGATTGTGGGCGCCGAAAGGCACGCCGAAGGATGTCATTGCCAAGCTCAACGCCGCGGTGGTCGACTCGCTCGCCGATCCGGCGGTGCGGCAGCGCCTGACCGAGTTCGGCCACGAGGTCGCGCCGCGCAACATGCAGACGCCTGAAGGCCTCTATGCAACGCACAAGGCGGACGTCGAGAAGTGGGGGCCGATCATCAAGGCGGCCAACATCAAGCTGCAATAATCAGGACCGCATGCTCAAAAAAACTCCTGGACACCGGCGCTGTACGAGCGCGGCGTCCAGGAGCGACAACTGGTTACTGGGGGATAATCCGAACCGAAACGCGAAGCCACACGCAACCACGCCACTGTCCGCTTGTACGCGGCACTATCCTCACGCGCGGACGTTACGACACACTCAATCGCGGCACTTAATCGCGGCTTGGCGGAAACTTGCCGTTGTGGACCAGAGCGGCAGTCAAGCCGCCGACGCCGGCAATCGCTACTCCGACCAGCATCGCCAGGGCAAGCCGGCCGCTGCCGCTGCCCCCGAACGGCGCCAGCGTATCGGCCCGTGCGATGCCGATCGACACCGCGGTAAACGCAACCGCGACCGACAAAACCAGCGTCGCGGTCAACAACAGCAACGGCACATCGGCGAAGGCGTGACGTTTATGAGCGCGTTCGATCAATTCTTTGGTCATGGCCGTAGCCCGCATGCGAATCAGCTTGTTCATGAATATGGCGGGTGAGTCGGGCGCGGTTCCGGCCAGACTAAGGCGGCGGTTTTGGCGAACCGCGGCGGATGTGTGGCGTATGGTTAATGGAAGGTTAAGTTTGCTATCTTTGTGCCGGGAAGTGGCGGGAATGACACAGGCCGCGCCCGGGGAGGGACCATGAGGAAAATCGCGGGCCTCAAGGCGCGCACGAGGGCGGGCCGATTCGTAGGCATGGGACTCGCAGTCGTGCTCGCACTGGCGAGCGGTCTGGCGATCGCCCAATCCGGCTACCCGGACAAGCCAATCCGAATCCTCGTCGGCTTCTCCGCCGGTGTCGCGCCCGACGTCACCTCGCGGCTGTTCGGCGACAAGTGGAACGAGACCTGGGCCAAGGGCGTCGCGGTCGAGAATGTCACCGGCGCCGGCGGCAACCTGGCGGTCGCGCAGGCCGCCAAGTCCGCGCCCGACGGCTACACGCTGGCGATGGGCGGCAACGCCGCGCTCGTCATCAATCCGAACCTGATGGACAAGGTCGGCTACGACCCGGTCAAGGATTTCACCTACATCACCCAGGTGTTCATCGTGCCGAACCTCCTGGTGGTGCCGAATGACGTTCCCGCCAAGGACATCAAGGAGCTGATCGCGCTCGCCAAGGCCAGGCCCGACTATTTCGTCGCCGGCCATGCCGGCGTCGGCACCTCGCAACATCTCGGCGCCGAGCTGTTCATGTCGATGACGGGCGTCAAAATCCAGCAGGTGCCGTACCGCGGCACCACCCAGGTGCTGCCTGATCTGCTCGGTGGGCGGCTCAACATCTTCTTCGGCAACATCTCCAACGTGCTGCCGCTGGTGCGCGAAGGCAAGCTGCGCGCCTTCGCCATCACCTCACGCAAGCGTTCGCCGGAAATCCCCGAGCTGCCGACCATGGAAGAGCTCGGCTTCCCCGGCTACGAGGCCACCGCGTGGTTCGGGCTGATGGGGCCGGCGGGCTTGCCCCAGCCGATCGTCGAGAAGATCCACGCCGAGACGACCAAGGTCATGGCGCAGCCCGACGTCCGCAAGAAACTGGAAAGTCTGGGCCTGCAACTGGTCGGCAACACGCCGGCTCAGTTTCTTCAGATCGTGAAAGACGAACTGCCGATGTGGGGCAAGGTGATCAAGGACGCCGGCATCAAGGCGGCGCAATAAAGAGCGCGAACGAGTCGAAGTGCCGCGAACCGCGGCGGGGAGGGACCGATGATCCGAGCCTGGCTTGCCGCCCTGACGGCGGCGCTGATCGCCACGGCCGCCGCCGCGCAGGGTTCATATCCCGACAAGCCGGTGCGCTTCATCGTCGGCTTCACCGCCGGCAGCGCGACCGACATCACGGCGCGGCTGTTTGCGCAGAAATTCCAGGAGGCGTGGAACGTTCCGGTGACGGTGGAGAACGTGCCGGGCGCCGGTGGTAGCGTCGGCGGCGACCGCGTGGCGAAAGCGGCGCCCGACGGCACCACCTTCTATTGGGGCGCGAACGGCGCCCTGACCATCAATCCGACGCTGCTGGCCAGCCAGACCTTCGACGTCGAGCGCGATCTTGCTCCGGTCGCGCGCCTCTTGGTGATGCCCAGCATTCTCGCCGTCAACAACGATGTACCGGCAAAGAGCTTTGCCGAATTCGTCGCGCTCGCCAAGGCGCAGCCGGGCAAGCTGTCCTATGCCTCGCCCGGCGTCGGCACCCCGCAACACATCGCTGGCGAATTGCTCAAGCGGCAGGCCGGCATCGACGTCGTCCACGTGCCGTACCGCGGCGCGGTGTTCACCGATGTGGTCGGCGGCCGCGTCACCATGACGTTGCAGAACATGGGCTCGATCCTGCCGGTGGTGCGCCAGGGCCAGTTGCGCGGGCTTGCGGTGACTTCGCTCAGCCGCACGCCGATCCTGCCGGACCTGCCGACGATCGCGGAATCCGGCCTGCCGGGCTTCGAAGCGATCTCCTGGTTTGGGCTGATGGCGCCGGCCGGTACGCCCGCGCCGATCATCACCAAGGCCTATCAGCAGGCCGCCAAGATCGCGATGGAGCCGGAGATGAAAGCCAAGCTCGCGCAGCTCGGCCTCGACGCCGCGAGCGATCCGCCCGATGTGGTTGCCAAGATCATCAAGGCGGATATCGCCAAATGGGCGAAGGTCATCAAGGACGCCAATATTAAGGCTGAACAGTAGCTACTGCGCCGCGATCATCGTGCCGGCTGGCTGCCAGTCCATCGTGACATGGCCGGGTTGAGCCGCGACGCGGGCGAGCCAGTCGCGCAGCGCCGGAAATCCCGCGAGGTCGAAATCGCACTGGTGCGCCAGGTGGGTGTAGGCATAGAGCGCGATGTCGGCGATGGAATAGCGGTCAGCGGCGAAGAAGCGTCGCGTCGCCAGATGTTTCTCCATCACGCCGAGCGCGCGATAGCCCTCTTCCATCCAGTCTTCCAGCGCGTGGCTTTGCAGATCGCGGCCGCCCTTGACCAGCGCCAGCCAGAAATAGGCGGCGCCGAGATTGGGCTCCAGGCTGTGCTGCTCGAAGAACATCCACTGCAGCATCTCGGCGCGTTCGGCGCGGTCCTCGGGCATCAGCGGCGTGCGCCCGGCGATGTACCAGAGGATGGCATTCGATTCGGCGATGTAGCTGCCGGGCGTCACCTCCAGAACCGGGACGTGGCCGCTTGGATTCATCTTGAGAAATTCGGGCGTGCGGGTCTCGCCTTGAAGAATGTCGATCTCCACCAGCTCATGCGCGATGTCGAGCTGAGCGAGCGCGAGCCTCACTTTGTAGGAATTGCCCGAGCGGCGCATGGAATAAAGTTTGTACACGCATCCTCCCCCGGTTCGACAGCTCCCGCCGCCGATAAAAGATCAAAGCGCGGCGATTGCAAGGCCGGGCTATGACGATCGCATGAAAAGGATAAATGCGTGCGCTGCAACATGCGAATGAAAGAAATGTAACTCTTACGTAATGCGCGCGCGGAATTTCTTTCCCGGTCGAATTGAAATAAGGCGAACGATCATTCCGCTGCGACGCGGTGGGCGCGGGCGTATTCCGCGAGCGCATCGTCGCCCACCGGCTCAATCGGCGTGAAGTCGCGGTGCGCGATCCATGCCTCGCGGGTGAACTTGGTGATGTGGTTGGAACAGGCGCAGAACGTCACGTAGACGATCTTGCGCGGGTAGGGCGTGATGTTCGGCGGCGAGGCGTGCACCAGATTGCCGTGGAACATCAGCACCGAGCCGGGCTTGCCGGTCGGCGCCACGATGCCCTGGCCGTGCGCGGTTTCGGCGTCGCGGCAGAGCCGCGTCACGGTGTCCTTGTCGAGCGTCCACAGCGGATAGGATGTGGTTTGCAAGTCGTGGCCGGCCTCGAACAC